>Ga0209137_1000069_pt1 | contig 110659 bp, 93 predicted proteins | sample SaaInl5LU_22_DNA_FD_184642 | JGI IMG/M metagenome (GOLD analysis project Ga0209137, IMG submission 184642) | Marine microbial communities from expanding oxygen minimum zones in the Saanich Inlet - ESP_105LU_22_DNA (SPAdes) (version 2) | ecosystem: Environmental > Aquatic > Marine > Intertidal...
TTTACTTTTGCATCCTAATTAAAACTTAAAATTAAAGATTATGTCAGACATTGCATCAAGAGTAAAAGCGATTATTGTAGACAAATTGGGCGTTGATGAAAACGAAGTGGTAACAGAAGCAAGCTTCACAAACGACCTAGGCGCAGATTCGTTAGATACTGTAGAGCTTATAATGGAATTTGAAAAAGAATTTGACATTCAAATCCCAGATGACCAAGCAGAAAACATAGCGACTGTAGGTCAAGCTGTTTCATATATTGAAGCTGCAAAATAACACCTTTTAATTTTTTATGGAACTAAAGCGCGTTGTAGTAACCGGTTTGGGAGCATTGACTCCCATAGGCAATAACAAAGACGCTTATTGGGAAGCCCTAATAAGTGGTAAGAGTGGTTGTGCGCCCGTGACTTATTTTGATACTGAACATTTCAAAACAAAGTTTGCTTGTGAATTAAAAAATTTCGAAGTGACGGACTTCTTAAATCGTAAAGAAGCTCGTAAAATGGATCGGTTTGCGCAATATGCTATGGTAGCTTCTGACGAAGCTATCATAGATGCCAAACTAGATTTGGATGCCATTAACAAATTTAGAGTAGGCGTTATTTGGGGGGCAGGAATTGGAGGAATTGAAACGTTTCAAAACGAAGTAATGAACTTTGCCAACGGAAATGGAACCCCTAGATTTAATCCCTTTTTTATCCCTAAAATGATTGCAGATATTGCCCCTGGTAACATCTCTATCAAAAACGGCTTTATGGGGCCAAATTATACAACTGTATCTGCTTGTGCTTCCTCAGCTAATGCTATTTTTGATGCATTAAACTTAATACGTCTTGGGCATTGTGATGTCATTGTCACCGGCGGAAGTGAAGCGACCGTCAACGAATCAGGGATGGGTGGTTTTAACGCCATGCATGCGTTGTCTACAAGAAATGAAAGCCCTGAAACTGCTTCAAGACCTTTTGATGGTACTAGAGATGGTTTTGTATTGGGTGAAGGTGCAGGAGCTCTTGTTTTAGAAGATTACGATCACGCTAAAGCTAGAGGCGCTAAAATATACGCAGAACTTATTGGAGGCGGACTCTCATCAGATGCATACCACATGACCGCTCCACATCCCGAAGGAATTGGCGTTATTGCAGTCATGAAAAACTGTTTGGAAAATGCGGGAATTAAACCAGAAGACGTCGATGCTATCAATACGCATGGGACTTCTACGCCGCTTGGTGACGTTGCAGAGTTAAAAGCAATCTCGGAAGTTTTTGGTGCGCATGCCAAAAACATAAATATAAATTCTACCAAATCTATGACTGGGCACTTACTAGGTGCCGCTGGAGCCATCGAAGCTATCGCTGCTATTTTATCAATAGAGCATGGTATTGTCCCTCCAACAATCAACCACGTAACTCCAGATGAAAACATTGATCCAGAACTAAATCTTACCTTAAACAAGGCTCAAAAACGAGATGTTAAAATCGCGATGAGTAATACATTTGGTTTTGGCGGTCATAATGCCTGCGTTGTTTTTAAGAAATTAGATTAATTTCTTTTGATTTCTTTTCGAAACATACTCAAGCCTAACGCTTCTAAAAACACTGCATTAAAGGCTTCAATAAGTAAAGTTATTGGATACACTCCCAAAAATTTAAATTACTATACCAAAGCATTTACCCATGGCTCAACTAATCAAAAAGATTCTTTTGGGAACTCGATAAGTTATGAGCGTTTAGAATATGTGGGAGATGCAATTCTTAGTGCCGTTATTGCTCATTTTCTGTTTGAAAAAGTTCTTGAAGCCGACGAAGGCTATCTGACAAAAATGCGTTCAAAAATAGTTAGTAGAGAACATCTTAATGAAATAGGAAAAGAACTCAAACTTTCTTCTTTTTTACATACAAAAATTCCAATCACTCAATTTGGAGACAACATTCATGGTAATTTGTTAGAAGCCCTAATTGGAGCCGTTTTTTTAGACAAAGGATATGCTGCTAGTGAAAAGTTTATTTACAAAAGGGTCATCACTCCTCATGTGGATATTGATCATTTGGAAGGGAAAGTGATCAGCTATAAAAGCCTTATTATAGAATGGTGTCAGAAAGAAAAAAAACATTTTAATTTTGAAAGCCTAACAGATGCTGGACAAGATATTATCAAGCATTTTTCTGTAAAACTTATTATTGATGAAAAAACTATCGCAAAAGCACGTGCGACTTCTAAAAAGAAGGCTGAAGAAAAAGTTTCTAAGCGCGCTTACTTTGCATTACAAGGAAAGATTGATAAAAGTTCTTAATCGAAATATCTCCCCCTTGACTATAACGTTTTCGCAATATTTTACCCCTAAGAAACACCAATACGAAGTCAACTATTGTGTGAATATCTTATATTTACAAAATGTTTAATAAAACTCATGGCAGTACACAAACTTCTTGTTGATGATTTTGAGGATGCGAATTACTCGCTGTTAGCGATACATTGTGATATTGAAGATTACCGATTGGCATATTATTTAAACCAAAGTTTAGCAACGCGTTTAGTGCGTACAAAGGAAGATTTAGATTTTACAAATTCTACCGCTTCGTTTTCAGTTTTTGAATGGAATAACAAGCCTTTACAAACAGCTTGGCATCTGATTAAAAACAATTGTCTTGTGCAAAATGATGCGCCAATTTTGACTGGATTATTTGCAGAGAGTAAAGAAGACCATGGATGGACAGTGCATTCCTTGCTATCAGAACACGCTTCTGTTGATTATTTTTTAAAGATAAACAATGGAGGGAGAATCATAAATGAAAAAGAAATTTTGAATACCATTCAAAACATATCCAAAATATCTACTGCTTATAGTGTGGATGTTTTACAACTAAAATCAAAAGACCATTTAATATTTAATTGATGTCACACAAAAGAAAGAAAACAAAAATAGTTGCCACGTTAGGCCCTGCAATTAGTTCAAAAGAGATGCTCCTAAAAATGGTTGCCGCCGGCGTCAATGTATTTAGGATTAATTTTTCTCATGCAGACTACGAAGAGGTAAAAACCCGTATCAAAAATATAAGAGAAATCAATGAAGAGCATGGGTATAATGCTTCTATTTTGGCGGATTTACAAGGTCCAAAACTGCGTGTTGGCGTCATGAAAGATGATGTGGTAGTCAATCCAGGTGACGAAATCATATTTGCCACGGGAGAACGTTTTGAAGGCACAAAAGAACGCGTTTATATGACATATAAGCGTTTCCCCTTAGACACTAACCCTGGAGAGCGAATTTTATTGGACGATGGTAAACTTCTATTTGAAGTAGTCTCTACCAATCAAAAAGATGAAGTCAAAGCCAAAGTCATCCAAGGAGGCCCTTTGAAATCTAAGAAAGGTGTTAATTTACCCAATACAGATATTTCACAGCCAGCACTCACTGAAAAAGATAAAGAAGATGCTTTGTTTGCAATCCAACAAGAAGTGGATTGGATGGCACTTTCATTTGTAAGGCACCCTGAAGATTTAATGGAATTGCAAGACTTAATAGCTGAACACAGTTCTTATAAAATTCCAATTATTGCCAAAATAGAAAAACCAGAAGCCGTAGAAAATATTGATAAAATTGTAGCCTATTGTGATGGGTTGATGGTTGCTAGAGGAGATTTGGGAGTTGAAATTCCAGCACATCAAGTTCCATTAATTCAAAAACAATTGGTCTTAAAAGCCAAGCAAGCAAGGATTCCTGTTATTATAGCGACTCAAATGATGGAGTCTATGATTGATAGCCTTACACCATCACGTGCTGAGGTGAATGACGTTGCTAACTCTGTAATGGACGGTGCAGATGCTGTGATGCTTTCTGGTGAAACTTCAGTGGGTCAATACCCTGTTCAAGTAATTGAAAAAATGTCTGATATTATTAAATCTGTCGAAAACTCAGAATTAATTAACGTCCCTCAAAATCCTCCGCACATTCGTACAAAACGTTATATAACAAAATCTATTTGCTATCATGCTGCAAATATGGCCAACGAAATTAATGCGCGTGCCATCTCCACCTTGACCAATAGTGGATATACGGCCTTCCAAATTTCAGCTTGGCGTCCTGATGCTCATATTCTTGTTTTTTCTTCAAACAAACGAATCATCTCTCAGTTGAATTTACTCTGGGGTGTTCGTGCATTTCATTATGATAAGTTTGCGTCAACAGACCAAACGATTAATGATGTAAATAAAATTGCCTTTGATAAGGGCTACGTTGAAAAAGACGATATGGTCATTAGCTTGGCTGCTATGCCAATGAAAGAAAAAGGGATGGTTAATACGTTAAGAGTTTCAGAAGTAAAAGACTATTCTAAAAAGTAAGTCTGGAATATATACAAGGAACTATCTAAACCAAAAACTGAAACAACTCCGGTTTTTCGTTTAGGTAGTCTCCATAAAAGTTATCTTTTTTCATCTTAGCAATTAAAGGTTCTAAATCGTTATGAGATTTTAGCTCAATCCCTACAACCGCAACATCATTTTCTCTATTGACCTTTTTAGTATACTCAAAATGTGTGATATCATCATCTGGCCCTAATATATCCACAACAAACTCTCGTAAAGCACCGGCGCGTTGTGGGAAAGTAACTATAAAATAATGTTTTAAATTCGAATAAAGTAGAGCCCGTTCTTTAATTTCCGCAGTTCTTGTTATATCATTATTGCCGCCGCTTATAATACAAACCACGTTTTTGCCTTTAATCTCGTCTTTGAATTGCTCTAAAGCAGACACGCTGAGTGCCCCTGCAGGCTCAGCAATAATCGCTTCTTTATTATACAAATCTAAGATGGTTTGACAGGCATTCCCCTCATGAATTGTAATCATATCGTGAAGGTTTTCTTTACAAATTTCAAAGTTTTTTTCGCCTACACGCTTGACTGCTGCACCGTCTACAAAATTATCAATTGACTCTAGTTCTACTACTTTCCCTTTTTGAAATGCAGTTTTCATGGACGGAGCGCCTTCTGGCTCCACACCAATGATCTTGGTATTAGGGGATCGTAATTTAAAAACTGTGGACATACCCGATGCGAGTCCACCGCCGCCAACAGCTACAAAAATATAATCAATGGGAGCTGTTGTTTGATGGACCAACTCCAAACCTAATGTTGCTTGACCCTCTATTACTTTTTCGTCATTAAAAGGATGTATAAACGTTTTCTGGCGTTCCGTACAATCTTTCATAGCAGCGTTATAAGCGTCATCAAAACTATCGCCAATCAAGATGATTTTGACATAGTGTTCCCCAAACATTTTGACGCGCTCAATTTTTTGATTGGGTGTCGTGGTTGGCATAAAAATGGTGCCATGTATCTTTAATAATTTACAAGAAAGGGCAACTCCTTGGGAGTGATTCCCTGCACTTGCACAGACCACTCCATTAGCCGATTGTTCTTCTGTTAAAGAAGACATTTTATTATAGGCACCTCTTATTTTATAGGAACGAACAACTTGCAGATCTTCGCGCTTAAAACTAATGTTACAATCGTATTCCTTTGAATACTGTACATTGTGAATTAAAGGCGTCACCTTAGCAACCCCTTTTAAGTTTTTTGCAGCAGATTCAACTGATTCAATTGTTGGAAAATAAGGAAGTGTTTCTGACATTCGTTTTAGGCGTCTGTTTTTATAACCTTCATCGCTGTCATAGAAGCTCTTAATTTTGCTCCTACTATTTCTACTGGGTGATTTCTAATAATCGCATTAATTCTAATTAATTCTTGGTTATCAACTCCGTTCTCTGAACTGAACGCTTTACCAATAACATCAGTATTTACAGCCTTCATAAAGTCTGTTAACAAAGGTTTACAAGCATGGTCAAATAAATAACAACCATATTCTGCCGTATCAGAAATTACACGATTCATTTCAGCTAACTTCATTCTTGCAATTGTATTTGCAATTAATGGTGTTTCGTGTAAAGATTCGTAGTATGCAGAAGCGTCTATAATCCCCGAATCTGTCATTGCTTCAAAAGCTAATTCAACACCAGATCTAACAAAAGCAACTAATAAAGTTCCGTGGTCAAAGTATTCTTGTTCTGGAATTTCTTGATCTGTAACTGTTTGCTTTTCAAAAGCAGTTTCACCTGTAGCTGCTCTCCAAGTTAACAAGTTTTTATCGTCATTCGCCCAGTCTTCCATCATTGTTTTAGAAAAATGACCCGTCATAATATCATCCATATGTTTTTGGAACAATGGACGCATAATCTCTTTTAATTCCTCAGAAAGTCTAAACGCTTCTACTTTGGCAGGGTTCGACAATCTGTCCATCATATTTGTGATTCCACCATGCTTTAACGCTTCGGTTACAGTTTCCCAACCATACTGAATTAATTTAGCGGCATAACCCGCATCAATTCCTTCGGCTACCATTTTATCAAAAGATAAAATTGCTCCTGTTTGTAACAAACCACATAAAATAGTTTGCTCTCCCATTAAATCACTTTTAACTTCGGCAACAAATGACGATTCCAATACACCTGCTCTGTGACCACCTGTGGCAACTGCATAAGCTTTGGCTTGCGCCCATCCTTTGCCTTCTGGATCATTTTCTGGATGTACCGCAGTTAATGTAGGCACCCCAAATCCTCTTTTATATTCTTCTCTAACTTCAGATCCAGGACATTTTGGCGCTACCATGATTACTGTTAAATCTTCACGAATTTGCATCCCCTCTTCAACAATATTAAAACCATGAGAATACGATAAGGTGGCTCCTTTTTTTAATAAAGGCATAATTGTTTTCACCACGTTTGTATGTTGCTTATCTGGTGTTAAGTTAATAACGACATCTGCAGTTGGCAATAATTCTTCGTAAGTTCCTACTTTAAAATTATTTGACGTTGCATTTACATACGAGTCTCTTTTTTGGTCTATCGCAGATTGTCTCAGTGTATAAGAAATATCTAAACCAGAATCTCTCATGTTTAAACCTTGGTTTAAACCTTGAGCTCCACAGCCTACAATAACAATTTTCTTGCCTTTTAATGCTGTGACTCCGTCTTCAAATTCTGAAGCGTCCATTAAACGACACTTTCCTAATTGCTCTAATTTTTCCCTTAATGTTAATGTGTTAAAATAATTTGACATTTTAGTTAGTTTTTGAATGCTTTTAGCATTTCAGTTATTTTTAATTTGTCTTTAGTTACTGCAATACGTCCTGATCGTACAAATTGCATGATTCCGAACGCATTTAATTCTCTGTGTAAAAGTTCTAATTCACTTCGGCGCCCTGATTTTTCAAGTACAAAAAACTCTTTATTGACAGTGACGATTCGTGCATTACTTTCTTTGATTATATTTTGAATTTGACGCTCTTCAAATAATAAATCGGATTTGATTTTGAATAAGCACGATTCTTGATAAATTGTATCTTCCTCTGTGTGGTAGTAGGCTTTTATTACTTCCACTTGTTTTTCTATCTGACCAATAATTTTTTTGATTTGAGCTTCAGACATACTCACTAAAATAGTAAAGCGTGATACCCCTTCTATTTCAGAAGCAGATGTATTAAGACTTTCAATATTAATGTGTCTTCTCTGGAAAATTGCTGAAATTCGATTGAGCAAACCGATATTGTTTTCGGTATATATCGATATCGTATAAAGTTGTTTTTCTGTTTCCATTCTTATTCTAATCTTATGTCTGAAACCGAAGCTCCCGAAGGAACCATTGGAAATACATTGTTTTCTTTTTCTACACAAACTTCTAAGAAATAAGGCTCGTCACTGGCAATCATTTCTTTTACTGCCGATGCTAGATCTTCTCGTTTGCTTACTTTTTGAGCTTCTATATAATAGCCTTTTGCAATAGCTACAAAGTTTGGATTTACCATTTCGGTTGAGGCATAACGCTTGTCAAAAAATAGTTGTTGCCACTGGCGTACCATTCCTAGAAATTCATTGTTTAAGACAACAATTTTTACTGGCACCTTGTTTTGAAAAATAGTGCCTAGTTCTTGGATGGTCATTTGATATCCTCCATCTCCAATAATAGCAACAACTTCACGATCTGGAGCTGCCATCTTAGCACCAATTGCTGCAGGTAATGCAAAACCCATCGTTCCAAGTCCTCCAGAAGTTATGTTGCTTTTACTAACATTAAAATCAGCATATCGACAGGCAATCATTTGGTGTTGGCCGACATCTGTTACAATGGCTGCCTCGCCCATAGTTTGATTGTTTATTTCCTTAAGCACCTCGCCCATAGTAAGGCCTTCAGAAATTGGATGTAGATCATTTTTGATGACTTTATCGTACTCAACGGTATAAAGGTCCCTGAATTTTTGAAGCCATTTTGGATGTGAATTCGTGGTTAATAAACTCAACAATTTTGTTAAACTTGTTTTAGCATCTCCCAAAACAGCCACGTCTGTTTTGACATTTTTATCAATTTCTGAAGGATCTATTTCAAAATGAACGATTTTAGCTTGCGTTGCATACTCGTCCAATTTTCCTGTCACACGATCGTCAAATCGCATCCCAATCGCAATTAATACGTCGCATTCATTTGTAAGAACATTGGGGGCATAGTTTCCGTGCATTCCAACCATTCCAATGTTCAGTGGATGTCCCGTAGGAATCGCCGAAGCACCCAAAATAGTCCATGCAGAAGGGATGCCTGTTTTTTCAATCACCGCCTTGAGTTCTTCCTCGGCCTTGCCCAAAATTACCCCTTGACCCCAAATGATCATTGGCTTTTTAGCGGAGTTGATAAGTGCTGCTGCTGCTGAAATCGAATTGTCATCTATTTCAGGAACAGGTTTATAACTGCGAACACCTGTACATTTTTTGTACTGGAAATCAAATTCCTCAAATTGAGCGTCTTTTGTGATATCGATAAGAACTGGTCCTGGGCGTCCACTTCTAGCTATATAAAAAGCGCGAGCAATAATTTCTGGGATTTGAGACGCTTTCGTAATTTGGTGATTCCACTTTGTGACGGGTGTAGAAATTCCAACAATATCCGTTTCTTGAAACGCATCACTTCCTAACAAATGTGAAGGAACTTGTCCTGTAATACATACAATAGGTGTGGAGTCTATTTGTGCGTCGGCTATACCTGTTATTAAGTTGGTTGCTCCGGGGCCTGAAGTGGCCATGGCTACACCTACTTTTCCAGAAATGCGAGCATAACCTTGGGCGGCATGAGCGGCACATTGTTCGTGTCTTGTAAGAACATGATTTATTTTACCTTCATATTTATAGAGTTCGTCGTACACTGGCATAATAGCCCCTCCAGGGTAGCCGTATAAGACCTCAACACCTTCGGCTAATAAACATCTTACAATCGCTTCACTCCCTGAAATACGTTCTTTCGGTTGCTCTAAATATTCCTTTTGTTTGGAGGTTAGTGTTTCCATAATTATAATTTAAAATTCATCGGTTACACACCCTTCAGATGCTGATGAGACCGTTCTTGCATATTTATATAGCACCCCTCTTGATACTTTCAAGGCAGGTGCATTCCACTGTGCTTTTCGCTCTTCTAGTACTTCATCAGAAACTTCTAGAAGTATTGAATTTGTTTCAGCATCAATAGTGATGATATCGCCGTCGTTCACTAAAGCAATTGCACCTCCTTCTTGTGCTTCTGGTGTAATATGACCCACAACAAAACCGTGTGTCCCTCCTGAAAAACGTCCATCAGTAATTAAGGCAACATCTTTTCCTAAACCGGCGCCCATTATGGCAGCGGTTGGCTTTAACATTTCTGGCATTCCAGGTCCGCCTTTAGGGCCTTCGTATCTAATAACTACGACATCTCCTTTATGAACTTTACCATCTCGGATTCCATCGTTAGCAGCATATTCGCCTTCAAACACTTTTGCCGGACCTCTAAATTTCAACCCTTCTTTTCCTGTGATTTTTGCGACACTTCCTTCAGAAGCTAAATTTCCATAAAGCATTCGTAAGTGTCCAGAAGTTTTAATGGGTTTTTCGATTGTTTTAATTACATCTTGACCTTCTGTTAAGTCTTTGACTTCAGCTAAGTTTTCAGCAATTGTTTTTCCTGTCACAGTCAAACAATCTCCGTGAAGGAGTCCTTTATTTAACAAGTATTTCATCACCGCTGGAATTCCCCCAACATGGTGTACGTCTTCCATTAAGTATTTTCCACTAGGTTTTAAGTCGGCCAAAAATGGTGTGCTATCGCTAATTCTTTGAAAATCTTCAAGGGTGAATTTTATTTGAGCAGCTCTCGCAATCGCCAAAAAATGAAGGACTGCATTGGTAGAGCCTCCAAGTATGGTTACAAGTCGGATGGCGTTTTCAAGGGATTTTTTTGTGATAACATCAGATGGCTTTATATCTTTTTCTAGCAGAATGCGCATGGCTTCTCCTGCTTTGACTGCTTCGTCCTTTTTTTCATCACCCGTTGCTGGATTAGAAGAGTTAAAGGGCAAGGTCATTCCTAAGGCCTCAATGGCTGACGCCATGGTATTAGCGGTGTACATTCCACCACAAGCTCCAGCTCCTGGACAAGCTTTTTCTACAATTTGGTCGAATTCAGATTCAGACATTGTACCTGCTACTTTACTTCCCCAAGCTTCAAATGCCGAAACAACATCCAATTTTTTTCCATTATGGCATCCCGAATCAATCGTACCACCATAAACCAAAATAGCCGGTTTATCTATCCGTATCATTGCCATTAAGGCTCCTGGCATATTTTTATCACAACCTACAACTGTAATCAAACCATCATAACTCATGGCTTGAACAACAGTTTCCATAGAATCTGCAATGATATCCCGAGAAGGCAAAGAAAAACGCATTCCTGGGGTTCCCATTGAAATCCCATCACTCACACCAATTGTATTAAAAATAAGGCCTACAACTTCTTTGTTTAAAGTGCCTTTTTTTACCAGCTTAGCCAAGTCGTTAAGATGCATATTACATGGGTTGCCTTCATATCCTGTGCTGGCAATTCCTACCAAAGGTTTTTCGAAATCCGCTTTGGTAAGCCCTATGGCATGAAGCATTGCTTGTGCTGCTGGTTGCGTTGGGTCTTGAGTAACCGCTCGACTGTATTTATTTAATTGTTTCATTATAGATTTATACCTTAGAAGTATCGAAATTATATTTTTACATATTTAGCGTGAGGAATATCTCTTTAAATGATCTAAACCCAACTGTTTAGAGTTGGTGTTAATTCATTGTATTTTAGGTTATTACCCCTTATATTGTATGATGTTCAGTGCGCAAAAATAATATTAAACTCGTGGTAAATCACTGTCGTCTTTTAACGGCAATGCAGAACTGCCCATTAAATAGGTGTCTACATGGTGTGCTGCCTGTCTTCCTTCGGAGATAGCCCACACAATTAAAGATTGTCCACGTCGCATGTCCCCTGCTGCAAATATACCAGGGACATTGGTTACATAGTCTTTTGTGGTTGCTTTGATATTCGTTCTAAAATCCATTTCTAAACCAAATTGATCTGCTAATGTTTTTTCGGCTCCTGTAAACCCTAACGCCAACAACACTAAATCACAGTCCCATAGTTTTTCGGAGTTTGGAACTTCTTTTAATTGTGGGCGTTCACCCTGCTTAAAAATCCATTCAACCTCAACCGTTTTTAATGCTTTTAAGTTTCCTTTATCATCTCCAATAAATTCTTTGGTGGAAATGCTAAAAAATCGCTCAACTCCTTCTTGATGAGAAGAGGTGGTCTTCAACTTCATCGGCCAATAGGGCCACGGTTGATTAGCTGGTCGTCCTTCGGTTGGTTTCGATAAAATTTCGAAATTTGTGACCGATGTTGCGCCATGACGGTTAGAAGTTCCTATACAATCTGAGCCAGTATCTCCGCCTCCAATGACTATCACTTTTTTATCCTTGGCAGAGAGAATGTCATTAAAATCTAACAACCCATCTACATATTGGTTGTTTAGTTTTAAAAACTCCATCGCTTGGTGCACCCCTTTTAGTTCAGCTCCTGGAATTGGAATGTTTCTTTTAACGGTAGCTCCTCCACACATCACTACGGCGTCAAAATCGGATTTTATTTGGTTTGCGTCTATGTTTTTTCCAACATGGGCGTTGGTTTTAAATACGATACCTTCATCTTCCAAAACATGAATTCGACGGTCGATTACATTTTTCTCCATTTTAAAATCCGGAATTCCATATCGCAAGAGTCCACCGACTTTACTATCTCTTTCAAATACAGTAACAGTATGACCGGCTCTATTTAACTGTTGTGCTGCAGCCAATCCTGCTGGACCAGACCCAATAACAGCTACTGTTTTATCGGTTCTTACTTTTGGTGGTTTTGCTGTAATCCAGCCTCCTGTAAAAGCAGTTTCTACAATGTTTTTTTCTATGTTCTCAATACTTACAGGGTCTTCGTTGATCCCTAAAACACAAGCTTCTTCACAGGGTGCAGGACATAGCCTACCTGTAAATTCTGGAAAATTATTGGTGGAATGCAAAATTTCTGCCGCTTCTTTCCATTTCCCTTTATAAACTTTATCGTTAAAGTCTGGAATTAAATTTCCTAAAGGACAGCCGCTATGACAAAACGGAATTCCGCAATCCATACAGCGCGCTCCTTGATCCTTTAATTTAGACTCTTCTAATGGAATTGTAAATTCCTTATAGTTTTTTATTCTTTCTTTTGGCGCTTCATAGGTTTCATCCTGACGCTCAAACTCTAAAAATCCTGTGATCTTTCCCATCTTAAACTGTTTCTAGTTGTTCTTTTTCTAACCTTAATAATGCCTGTCTGTATTCTTCCGGTAGTACTTTCTTAAATTTAGGAAGTGTGGCCTCCCAGTTTTCTAAAATGCGTTTTGCTACTGGACTTGACGTTGCCACAAAATGATTTTCGATTAATATTCGCAATTGATTCACATCTTCCTGAAGTTCCACAGGATCGATGTTTAGGTCTTCCGCATTACAGTTGTTGGTGAATGTGTTATCAGTATCAAATATATAGGCAACTCCACCGCTCATTCCCGCTCCAAAGTTTCTTCCTACACTTCCTAGAATCACCGCAATACCCCCTGTCATGTACTCACAGCCGTGGTCACCAATGCCTTCTACAACAGCCTTGGCTCCTGAGTTACGAACACAAAAACGTTCGCCAGCTTTTCCGTTAATATAAACTTCTCCTGAGGTCGCGCCATAAAGCGTTACATTTCCTGTAATGATATTATCTTCAGGAACAATAGTGCTTGTTTCCGGAACTTTGATGATGAGTTTTGCACCTGATAATCCTTTTCCGAGATAATCGTTTGTGTTGCCATGAACTGTCATAGTCACACCTTTAGTCGTAAAGGCTCCAAAACTTTGTCCTGCAGAACCATTAAAATCTATATTTATGGTGTCTTGTGGTAAGCCATCTGCTCCATAAATTTTAGAGATTTCGTTGCTTAAAATTGCACCAACAGCTCTATCTATGTTGGTAATTGGAAGCTTCAAATATGTGCGTTGTCTTCTAAAAATTCCTTGATGTGCTTGCTTAATGATTTTGAAATCTAAATGGACATCGAGGTTGTGATCTTGCTCCTCAGTATTGTATAATTTAACGCCTTCTGCAACTTCTACTTTATGAAGAATTGGTGTTAAATCAACTCCAGAAGCTTTATAATGTTCAATGGCTTTATTTCGATTCAGTTTTTGAACCTGGCCTACCATTTCATCCACAGTTTTAAAGCCTAATTGCGCCATGATTTCACGCAATTCTTGTGCGACAAAATACATATAATTCACCACATGTTCTGGCTTGCCTTTGAATTTTTTGCGCAGCTCTGGGTTTTGAGTTGCAATACCAACGGGGCATGTATTCAAATGACATACACGCATCATAATACATCCTGAAGCGACTAAAGGAGCGGTAGCAAAACCAAACTCTTCTGCTCCTAATAGACATGCAATCGCAACGTCACGTCCAGTTTTTAACTGACCATCACATTCCAAAACAATTCGATTTCTCAAATTATTCATCACCAGTGTTTGTTGTGCTTCGGCAATTCCTAATTCCCAGGGAAGTCCTGCATGTTTTAAAGAGGTTAATGGTGACGCTCCTGTACCGCCATCAAAACCAGAGATCAACACAACGTCTGCTTTGGCTTTTGCTACTCCGGCTGCCACGGTTCCGACACCTATTTCTGACACCAATTTAACATTGACTCTCGCAGCTCTGTTGGCTGATTTAACATCATATATGAGTTGTGATAAATCTTCAATCGAATAAATATCGTGGTGTGGTGGTGGTGAAATTAAACCAACATAAGGAGTTGAATTTCTTGTTTTTGCAATTTCACGGTTTACTTTTGGTCCCGGTAATTGCCCTCCTTCGCCAGGTTTTGCGCCTTGTGCTATTTTTATTTGAATTTCATTGGCGCTCGTTAGGTAGTTGGAGGTAACTCCAAATCGTCCGGATGCGACCTGTTTAATTGCTGAATTTCTCCAATCTCCTTGAGCGTTTTTATAAAAACGCTCTTCATCTTCTCCACCTTCACCAGAATTACTTTTTCCACCAATTCTGTTCATAGCAACGGCTAGGTTTTCATGGGCTTCTTTGCTGATAGACCCATAAGACATGGCACCTGTTTTGAATCGTTTTACAATTTCGGTCCAAGGTTCCACCTCATCAATAGAAATCGGGTCAAATTGGTCAAATTCAAACAAGCCTCTTATGGTCATTAATCGCTTGGACTGATCATCAACTAGCTCTGAGTATTCTTTAAAAGTAGAGGCTTTGTTGGTGCGAACAGATTCTTGAAGTTTTGCGACCGTTAATGGATTAAACATGTGTTTTTCCTGTCCACGACGCCATCTGTATTCCCCACCTATTTCAATATCCGATTCAATATTTGGATTGAAAGCTTTTTTATGACGTTTAACAATTTCTTTTTCAATTTCTATCAAACCAATTCCTTGAATTCGAGTGGGCGTGTTTGGAAAGTATTTTTCAACGGTGTTTGTGTTAATTCCTACACACTCAAATAATTGAGACCCTCGGTAAGAGTTTAGTGTAGAAATTCCGATTTTATTCATCACTTTCAAGATGCCTTTTCCTATAGCTTTGTTGTAATTCTTGATAGCGGTAAGATATTCTAAATCTGAAATGTCTGAGTCTTTAATTTGTTTCTCTACAATCTCATTGACAATGTAAGGATTCACTGCGCTTGCTCCAAAACCAAATAAGAGTGCAAAATGATGTACTTCTCTTGGTTCTGCAGACTCGATTATCAAACTAGTCTGCGATCGTTTGTTGAGTTTATGCAGCGCATGATTCACATATGAACAAGCTAAAAGCGCTGGGATTGGTGCGTGGTTTTCATCTACAAATCGATCGGATAAAATAATAATATTAGCCCCTTTATCTATTGCTTTAGATGCTTTATTAACTAAGGCTTCGAGGGCGCTTTCTAATTCGTTTAACCCGCGATTTACCTCATAGAGCATAGAAATTGACTCTACTTTAAAATTAGGGTTAGTATCATAGTTTCTAATTTTATCTAAATCGTGCTTTGAAATAACAGGATTTTGAATTTTTAGCTTTTTACATGCTTCGGAGTTACAATCAAAAATATTGGTATCACTTCCAAGTGTTAAACTAATATCTGTGATTAATTCTTCTCTAATCCCATCCAAAGGAGGGTTGGTTACTTGCGCAAATATTTGCTTAAAATAACTGTAAATTAATTGAGGCCGTTCGGATAAAATAGCAATAGGAGTATCACTTCCCATGGAGCCAATCGGCTCTTTCCCTAATTGGGCCATAGGACGGATAATGGTATTTATGTCTTCTTTTGTGTATCCAAAGGCAACTTCACGTTTCTTTAAATCTACCTCGTCATATTTAATAGGTCCTTTTTTGGCAGAAATATCTTTTAAGTGGACTAAGTTTTCGTTCAACCATTTTCTATAGGGTTGTTTCGCCGCTATTTTTTCTTTTATTTCTTCATCGTTTACGATGCGTCCTTCATTCATATCAACAAGGAACATTTTTCCTGGTTCCAAGCGTCCATGAAATTCTACTTCTTCTGGCTCAATATCCACTACTCCTGTTTCAGAAGACATGATGACGTTTCCATTTTTAGTGACGGTATATCGGGACGGTCTCAGTCCATTTCGGTCTAAAACAGCTCCAATAAAATTTCCATCTGTAAAAGGGATGGATGCAGGGCCATCCCATGGTTCCATTAAGCAAGAATTGTATTCGTAAAATGCCTTTTTGGAATCAGACATATCTGGGTTTTTTTCCCATGCTTCTGGAACTAACATCATCATCACTTCAGGTAACGATCGACCTGTCATTAATAATAATTCAACCACCATATCCAAAGTTGCCGAATCGGATTTTCCTTTTAGAATTGTTGGAATTATTTTTTTGATATCATCTCCAAAGGCATCACTTTTTATGATTTCTTCTCTAGAAAACATACGAGACACATTTCCTCTAAGGGTATTGATTTCTCCGTTATGACATATGTATCTAAAAGGCTGAGCCAAATCCCAAGTTGGGAAGGTGTTGGTTGAAAAACGCTGGTGTACCAAAGCCAAACGGGTGTCTAGATCTGAATTAAAAAGGTCTAGATAATATTCATTTATATGTTCTGGTTTCAATAAACCTTTAAAAATAATTATTTTGGTTGAAAGACTTGGAAGGTAAAAGAATTTGGACTCTGATAGTTTTGAGTCATATGTAGTATGTTCAGATATTTTTCGTGCAGCAAATAATTTTAAATTAAAATCAAACTCAGATTGTTCCGGATCTGATTTTCCTACAAAGACCTGCATAACAAAGGGCTCGGTTGTTTTGGCAATCTCTCCTAAAACAGCACTGTTGACAGGAACTTCTCTCCAGCCTAAAATATGCAATCCTTGCTTTTTAATTTCAGTTTCAAACACTTCAACACAATAGGCTCTTTGATTGTCTTTTCGAGGTAAAAACACATTACTAACCGCATACTGTCCAGCATCTGGCAATTCAAAATCACAAAATGTTTTGAAAAATTTGTGTGGAATATCGATAAGAATTCCAGCACCATCTCCCGTTACACCATCCGAACTCACCGCACCTCTATGTTCTAGTTTTACTAAAATTTCTAATGCTTTATGAATAATGTCATTGGATCGTTTCCCTGTTAAACTACATATAAATCCTGCGCCACAATTATCGTGCTCAAATTCGGGTAAATAAAGTCCTTGCTTTTCTAACATACTTAAAATTATTTCTGATTTAACCTTAACAAGCTTTAAAGGTAACTGGTAAAAGTCTATTTAAAAAAAAGCCAATTCACTTTTTCGAAATTCCAATTTAGAATACCTATAAATGCATTTTGAACAATGAAAGGCATATTAGACTATCGAATATTCAACAGTCAAATTGGTGGTTAGCAAACAAACGTCCTAAACATCAAAAAGTCGTTCTGTAAAAACAAAGCACTGGTCAAATATTAAAAATAATGCAAAAATAATTACAATACCCCAAAAATTAAGTGGTATAAAATAATTATTACATAAAAACATAATTAATACCCCTATTTTTTTAGGGGTGTATGTTAATTATTTATAGTTTTGAGCCGTTAACTAAAAATATTAACTACTAAAATTAACAATTATGAAAAAAATTACCTTAAGCATTGTTGCTTTAATCGGAGCTTTGTCTTTGAACGCACAAGATGAAACTCCAACATTGTCAGTGTCTGGTACAGTTGATGTATACGGAACAACCAACACAGTAGACGGAACAGGAACGCCTGGTCTATTAATTGCAAACCCAGAAAAAGCAAATGGCTTTGGTTTAGGAATGGCTAACACCGTATTTTCTTACGACGGCGCTAAGTCTGGTGTTGTAGCCGATCTTGCATTTGGCCCAAGAGCTGACGACGCAAACATGGCAGGTGCTATTAACCAATTGTATGCTTACTATAACGTAAGTGAATCCGTTACAATTACTGCTGGACAGTTCAATACCTTCTTAGGATATGAAGTAATTTCTCCTGCAGCTAACTTTAACTATTCGGTGTCTTATTTATTTAACGCAGGTCCTTTTTCTCACACAGGTGTGAAGTTAGACTACGCTGCTTCTGAAGACTTGTCTTTCTTATTGGCGGTAACGAATGCACATGGCATTTCTAGTGCTGATGCAAGCGAAAGCGGTGCAACTCAATTTGGTGCTCAAGTAGGTTATAAAGGACAATACCTAAACTTCATTTATGGAGCCGTAACTGAAACATCCGCAACAGATGCTGTTTTTGTAGATTATACAGGTGGATTTGATTTATCTGACTCTTTCTTCGTAGGAATCAATGCTGCTTATGCATACTCTGACGATGAAGAGGCTGGATACCAAGGCGCTGCTTTGTACCTAGAAAACACGTTCTCTGAAACGTTTGCCTTAGGGTTACGTCCTGAATTTTTCTCTTACACTTCTGCGGATGACAGTGAAGATGTTTTAGCTTTAACTCTTACTGGAAGCACACAGTTAGATGACAACTTAAAACTAATCACAGAATTACGTTATGACAGTTCTGACGATTACATTATTGAAGGGATTGCCGCTGAAAAAAATGTAACAGCGCTTACGATTGCTGCCGTATATTCTTTCTAGAACAAATATTAACCAACCAAATATATAATTTATGTCACATTTAATTAACAACTTACCTCTAGTAATACAGGATGCCGCTGCGGTTGAGAGTCTTGCTGGAGCGATCAAGGACGACATGGGAATGTTGTGGATGCTATTATCTGGTATCTTAGTATTCTTTATGCAAGCAGGCTTTACTTTAGTAGAATCTGGAATGACACGGTCCAAAAATGCAGTGAATATCGCAATGAAAAACTTGCTTGATATTGCTGTAGGATCTCTTACCTACTGGTTTGTAGGATACTCTTTAATGTATGGTGACACCACAAACGGATGGTTTTTCTGGAGTGGCATCATGCAAGGTGAAGGGGCTGATTTATTCTTCCAAACAATGTTTGCCGCAACGGCTGCAACAATTGTTTCTGGAGCTATCGCTGGAAGAACAAAATACTCAACGTACGTTATCTTTTCAATCGTCATGACCGCTATCATCTACCCAATTGCAGGGGGCTGGCAATGGCAAGGGTCAGGATGGTTGACAGAGCTAGGTTTTATTGACTTTGCTGGATCGTCAATCGTGCATGCTGTAGGTGGTTTTGCTGCTTTAGTTGCTGCTTATATGGTAGGTCCTAGAATTGGAAAATTTGTAAACGGAAAAGTAATGCCTATTCCAGGTCACAACCAGATATTAGCAACCTTAGGGGTGTTTATCCTTTGGTTAGGATGGTATGGATTTAATGGTGGATCTCAACTTGCTTGGGGTGGAGACGATGCGGTTGCTGCTTCAACAGTCGTATTAATCACCAACCTAGCTGCGGCTGCTGGTGCATTAGGTGCACTGATCACCACTTGGATCTGGTACGGAAAGCCACACTTGGCACAATCATTAAACGGAGCTCTAGCTGGCTTGGTAAGTATTACTGCAGGTTGTGGTAACATGACCGCTGGTGGCGCTGTGTTAGCGGGTCTTATTGGTGGTGTCATTGTAGTCTTCTCTATCGAAATTATCGAAAAGAAACTTAAAATTGACGATGCTATTGGCGCGGCTTCAGTACACGGAGTTGTTGGATTCTGGGGAACAATTGTAATTGGTCTTTGGGGTATAGATGGCGATACTAAAATTGGATTATTTAATGGTGGAGGCGCTGACCAACTTATTGCACAATTGACCGGGGGTGTTGCTTACGCTGTTTGGGCAGTTGTCCTTTCCTTTGTCGTATTTGGAATCCTTAAGAAAACTGTTGGATTAAGAGTTACAGAACAAGAAGAAGTTGCTGGACTTGACATATCTGAACACGGATCTATTGCATATCCAGGAAAAAGAGAAAGAGGTCAAGACTAATTTCAAGTTCATATTGAGCATTTATTTGCTCTCATAAAATTAAAAATAAGTTTGTGATTTTTAGTTTGTGTTAAAAACCCTAGGGGCAGTATGCTTCTGGGGTTTTTATTTTTGATTATTTAACACAAAATACTTAGCATACCTTTATTATAAGCGGGGTAATTTTATTAATATCACAAAAATATCTATCACACCCCTCTATTTTTTAGGGGGTCTTTGTTTTTTATTTACTTTTGAAAACAAACTAAAAGTTAATTCAATGAAAAAAGTAGAAGCAATCATCAGAAAATCTAAGTTTTCTGTTGTCAAAAAAGCACTGCATGAAGTCGGTGTTAACTTCTTTTCGTACTGGGACGTCACAGGCCTAGGTAATGAAAAAGAAGGTCATGTTTACAGAGGTGTTTCTTACAGCACGAGTGATATTCAAAGACGCTACCTATCTATTGTGGTAAACGATGATTTTGAGGAAGTGACCATCAAAGCCATTCTGGCAGCCGCATCAACAGGTGAGGTTGGTGATGGTAAAATCTTTGTATCAAAGGTCGATGAAGTATATAGAATTAGAACCGGCGAAAAAGGCGGAAACACATTAAAATAACACCAATGGAATTACTTACAATCAATAACGTATGGATGATGATCTGTACGGCACTCGTATTTTTTATGCACACAGGGTTTGCATTTCTCGAAATCGGACTCACGCGTCAAAAAAACACAATTAATATTTTATTTAAAAACATCTTTATTATCACTGTCGGGCTTTTACTCTATTACATAGTCGGATTTAACTTAATGTATCCAGGCGATTTTAATGGAGTTCTTGGGTTTGCTGGTTTTGGGCTGGACGCGCCTTTGGCGAATGGCTCTTTGGACTTAGCATATAACGAGGGTTACACCTATTGGACCGATTTCTTATTCCAAGGAATGTTTGCCGCGACTGCCGCAACTATTGTTTCGGGTGCGGTTGCAGAGCGCATGAAAATTGGAGCTTTTATGATCTTCACTGTTTTTTATGTAGGATTCGTATATCCAATTGCTGGGTCTTGGCAATGGGGTGGTGGGTTTTTATCTTCACTATCTATTGGAAACGCCGAAGGGTTTTATGATTTTGCAGGCTCTACACTGGTACACTCTGTGGGTGGATGGGCAGCTTTAGTGGCCGTATACCTTCTAGGGTCTCGAATTGGGAAATTTAACAACGGAAAACCTCAAGCAATTCCAGGGCATAGTATTCCGTTAGCAACTGCTGGGGTTCTTATACTTTGGCTAGGATGGTTTGGGTTTAATGGGGGGTCTGTACTTTCTGCCAACCCAGAAGCAACTTCCCTAACGTTAGTTACAACCTGTTTGGCTGCAGCTGCTGGTGGGGTCATTGCAATGATTACGTCAACACTTTTGTACAAAAATTTAGATTTAACAATGTTTCTGAATGGAGTTTTAGGAGGTCTTGTAGGTGTTACAGCTGGTGCCGACCAGATGAGTCCTGGAGATGCGATACTTATTGGAGCCATTGCCGGAGGACTTATAGTGTTTACCGTGAGCTTGGTAGATAAAATTAAGTTAGATGACCCTGTGGGTGCCATAGCGGTACACCTTGTTTGTGGGGCCTGGGGAACTTTGGCGGTTGGACTTTTTGGAGCCAAAGCTGGCTTTGATCAGTTTTTAATTCAACTTGTAGGAGTGTTATGTTACGCTGTGTTTTGTATCTCAACCTCTTTTATTATTATATATACATTAAAGAAAACTATAGGCATCAGAGTCTCTGAAAGAGAAGAACTAGAAGGTCTCGATGCACACGAACATAAAATGGACGCTTACCCCGATTTCAGGTTAAATGAGCATTAACCGTTTATTTTAAATTAGTGATCAAAAAAGCCTCTAAAATATTTTTAGAGGCTTTTTTATTGAGTGTAACTTTTAACTTTATGCGGAGTTTCGACTTGCATTGATATTCCCAAATAATGAGCGCATGACAATTTTTTCATACGTTTGTATTTGAGCCTCATCTCTAGGGCGTTCTTTTTCTAGTTCCTGTATCTTCTTTAAAGCGTATTGTTGAATTGTTAATAAGGGCAGCACAATCGATTCTCTCACGGAGATAGATGCTTTCCCGGCTGGCTCTTCTTGCATTAATTCATCATAACCCGTTAGTTTTAATAGCAGTCGTTTTGTGGTAGTATATTCGCTATAAATAACATTCCAAAATTCTCCATACTCTGGATCTTCAGACATGTATTTTGTCAAATCAAAGAACGATTTAGATAAGGACATCATACTGTTTTCAATCAGTGTTTTGAAAAAATCTGAAGTTTGAAATAACTGTTGTGCTTTTTCAAACTCGCCTATATCTTCGTAATATTTAAGGGCTGTACCCACTCCAAAAAACCCTGGGACGTTTTGTTTTAACTGACTCCAAGACCCTACAAATGGAATGGCCCGTAAATCCTCAAACACCAAGCCATCAGCCTTTCCTCGTTTGGAAGGGCGACTGCCAATATTGGTTTTTGCATAAAACTTCAAAGTACTCATGTGCTCTAAGTACGAAATGAACTTAGGATGTGCTTTGAAATCTACATAGGCTTCATAACTCAATTTAGACAATTGTGCCATGACCTCTCTATTTTCTGGAGTCATTCTGAGGTCTTTGTCACTAAGACTGTTATGGATTCCTGAACTGATCAATTGTTCTAGGTTGTATTGTGAAGAGTCTAGGGTTCCAAAATTTGAGCTGATGGTTTGTCCTTGAATGGTGAGCTGTACCTCTTTGTCCTCAATTGTAGGACCTAATGAAGCATAAAAATTATGTGTTTTTCCGCCACCTCTAGCCGGTGGTCCGCCACGGCCATCAAAGAAAATCACAGTAATGTCGTATTTTCTAGACATCGCAGTGAGCAATTCTTTTGCTTTATAAATAGCCCAATTAGCCATTAGGTATCCTCCATCTTTTGTGCCGTCACTAAACCCAAGCATTATGGTTTGTCTGTTGCCACGGGCTTTTAGATGGGCCATGTAATTTGGGTTCGAATACAGGTCTTCCATTACAGAAGGTGCGTTTTCTAAATCTGTTATTGTCTCAAAAAGAGGAGCAATATCAACCGTTAAAGCTTCCTGAAATGCAACCAGCTTAAGCATGGCATATAACTGCATAACATTTAGCGTTGTTTGATTGTTACTTATAATGTAGCGGTTCGCTGCTTTCTCTCCATTTGTATGCTGAATCGTTTTAATGGCATCCATTGTTTTGAGAGCCTTCAAAGTGTTTTTGTCCGATATCAACGACAAATCAAGAGAGCCTTTTATTTTTGAAAGTATTTCAATTTGATCGACTTCAGCTAAACTGTGGTAGTTTGCAGGAAATACGTCACTCCCACTTTCTATCAATACATCTACCATGTCATTTAACACTTTAGCGTGTTCTCGACTGTCTTGACGAATGTCTAAGGTTGAAAAATGAAATCCAAACAAATGAATTTTGTTTAAAAGACTGTTTACTTCAGAAACATAAAGTGACTGATGTTTTTCAATAATAACCTCTTTAATATCTTTCAGCTCTGCCGTTAAGTGTTCGAGGGTTAAACTCGATTTTTTATTTGTAATAATTTTATAAAGCTCTGATTCTAAAGAGGCCACACGATCTTCAACTTCGGCAAAAGACAATTTTCTTTTAAGCATTCGAAGGTCGCGGTAATAATTTTTTATGATCGTTTCACGAAGCCTTGCTGCTACTTTAAGGGTAATTTCTGGTGTAACAAACGGGTTCCCGTCTCTATCACCTCCAGGCCAAAAGCCAATATTGATAATATCATTTTCGATATGCTTTCCGTCAAAGATGTTCTGTTGGATATAATCATAGACCGTCCCAAAAGATTTATAAAACACATGCTCTAAATACCATATCAAACTCACTGCCTCATCATAAGGAGTGGGCTTGTTTTGTTTAAAGAACGGTGTCTTTCCGAGCTGGGCTAACAGCTCATTGATGCGAAACAAATCATTTTCACGAATGGCTTCTGTCAAATCAGTAATAATCCCTAATACAGAACCAGGGTAAAATTGTGTTGGATGCGCCGTGAGCACAATGCGCACTTTAAATTCTTCCAGGTATTTTTGAAGTATTTCTAATTTATTTTCAGCGGTCGCTTTTTCCTTTAAACTTCTCAAAGTTCCGATCCCATCCATATTGTTTACAATAGGAAAGGCTGCATCTTCAATAGCGTCAAATAAAACCACTTGACGCTCGATGTACTGAATAAAACGAAATAATAAATTAATCTGACTCTTTGGAGAGCGTCTGGCTTGGTATTTCTTGAAAAATGAATTCACAATAGCTGTTGGATCTTCATTATTGGCAAATCCTTTTTGACAAGTCTCAAAAAAAAGGGGTAATAACGCACCCGTTTTAGTGATAGAATCAAACGGTAGGGTCATGAATATACTGTTGTATATTTGATATTTTGATAATACATTTTGATTGAACCTGGTAATTTTTGGCTGTGTAGACATTAATTAAATACATTTTTGTGCATTCAAAATTACTAAAGCATTGCCAATACTCGTCTATGATGCTGTGATTTTTACGAATATCTATATATTGCCTCTCTTATCAGGGTGAAATCTTAAGAAACTCCAGAAATCGTTCCATATTTTCTAGCGATTCACACTTCTAATAAGTCACATCCTAAACAAGTTGTTTGCATTTTGGTATAGATAAATCGTTTGACTTGCTGTAAATTTAGGGTTTCTAATGATTATCTATTTTCTTATGATTGAAATCGAACGCAAATTTTTGGTAAACTCTGACGCCTATCGTGAAGAAGCTTCCTCAGTAATCACGATGACTCAAGGCTATCTAAATTCTGACCCTGAACGCTCTGTAAGGATTCGACTTACTGACAAAGCAGGTTTTATTACCGTGAAAGGAAAAAGCAACAAAAGTGGGCTCAGTAGGTTTGAGTGGGAAAAAGAAATCTCCAAAACAGATGCGGAAGCACTTCTAAAACTTTGTGAAAAAACCATTATTAGCAAAACTCGGTACGAAGTGGCCGTAGGAACTCACTTATTTGAAGTGGACGAGTTTATGGGAGATAATAAAGGATTGGTAATGGCTGAAGTTGAGCTTGGCTCAGAAGACGAGATGTTTTCTAAACCCGAATGGCTCGGAGAAGAAGTGACAGGAACTGCAAAATATTATAATTCCAACCTCAGCAACTCGCCTGTTTGCGACTGGAAATGATTGAGGAATTAGCATTAAAGTGGGTGCAAAATTATTATATTCGCAACTTGAAACGACTTTAAAACAATACACATGAATACAATCTCAACTAATTTTAAAATCCAAGAAGCACTGGACGCTCTTGGAGTAAAAGACATAAATTTAGGAACATCAACGGGGTCAAAAAGTTTTGCTAACGGACCTAGTATCGACAGTTTTTCACCTGTAGATGGTAAGAAAATTGGGAGTGTCATTTGCACTTCTAAAGAAGATTATGAGGCGGTAATGGCAGCAGCTACAGCAGCGTTTCCTGAGTGGCGAGCAATGCCTGCTCCTCAACGTGGCGAAATTGTACGTCAGTTTGGAAATAAACTTAGAGATTTAAAAGAACCCCTCGGAAAATTAGTGTCTTATGAAATGGGGAAATCCCTGCAAGAAGGCTATGGAGAGGTTCAAGAAATGATTGACATCTGTGATTTTGCGGTGGGTTTGTCACGACAATTAAATGGGCAAACCATTCCTTCGGAACGTCCTGGTCATGTGATGCGAGAGCAATGGCACCCGATTGGCGTCGTGGGTATTATTTCTGCCTTTAATTTTCCCGTGGCTGTTTGGGCTTGGAATACTGCTTTGGCATGGATCTGTGGCGATGTATGTGTGTGGAAAGGGTCTGAAAAAGCCCCTTTATGCTCTATTGCTTGCCAAAATATTATTGCCAAGATTTTAAAAGAAAATAACTTACCGGAAGGAATTTCCTCAATCATCAATGGCGATTATACCGTTGGAGAAATGATGACGACGGACACAAGAGTGCCTTTAGTCTCTGCGACCGGTTCTACTAGAATGGGAAGAATTGTAGGGGCAACCGTTGCCCAACGTTTTGGGAAATCTCTTTTAGAATTGGGAGGGAACAATGCCATTATTATCACACCTACTGCCGATTTAAAAGTGGTAGTGCCTGGTGCTATTTTTGGTGCGGTAGGAACTTGCGGCCAACGTTGTACTTCTACACGCCGACTCATTATTCACGAGTCTGTATACGATAAAGTAAGAGATGCAATTGTAGGCGCTTATGGACAATTGACCATTGGAAATCCTTTGGATGAAAAAAACCATATTGGGCCTTTGATCGATCATGATTCTGTAAACACCTATTTAGCGGCGATTGAAAAAGCAAAAGCTGAAGGTGGTACGGTTTTGGTTGATGGCGGTGTTTTAGAAGGTGAAGGCTATGAAAGTGGCTGTTATGTAAAACCTGCCATTATTGAAGCTGAGAACCATTACGAGATTGTACAACATGAAACCTTTGCACCTATTTTATATTTAATGAAATACTCTGGAGGCGTAGAAAACGCCATCGAAAAACAAAATGGTGTGGCGCAAGGCTTGTCTTCTGCGATTATGACCAACGAGCTAAAAGAGGCTGAAAAGTTCTTGTCTTATGCCGGTTCTGACTGTGGAATTGCCAATGTAAATATTGGAACTTCTGGAGCTGAAATTGGCGGTGCTTTTGGTGGTGAAAAAGAAACAGGTGGCGGACGCGAGTCGGGCTCGGATGCATGGAAAGTGTATATGCGACGTCAAACGAATACCATTAATTATTCGGATGAATTGCCTTTGGCGCAAGGGATTAAGTTTGATTTGTAAGCAGCTTAACGCTGCGTATTATAAAGGCTGGTATTAAAAAAATAGAAGACTCGATGATCCAATCTTCAAATGCAATTTCTGCCCACCTAACTATACTTCGCTTTTCTTAAAATCCGCATACTTTCTTTATAGAGCCCATAAACTTCATCGCTGTGTTTATAAAATAATGGCTTTGCGGCCTGAAGCTGTGTTAAGGCTTCTTCAAATCCGTTAAAATAACAAATAAGATAGGTTGCAGGAACATTTTTCAAATCTTTGAGCTCTCTGGCTGTAAGAGGTTTTTCCTGTTTCAGGCGACCCATAAGTGCATTGTTCGCATTAAAAATATGGTGCAGAATTTTTTTATCGTATTGGGGCGGTTTAAAAAGTAGCTGGGAATCAATATTGTAAATCGCATTGTTTCCAAAAGTAATGGTGGTTTCCTCTAGTTTAAAATACGTGTTTTGACCGTTTAGACCAAGATTTACATATTCAATAATTTTAAAAGAATCATTGTCATAGGAAATTTCAACCGCATCCAAAGTTGAGTAAAACAAGCGTACCTGCTCGTTAATCAACTCAATATCCACTCGCGAATAAAAGGTTTGGTTTTTAATCGTCATTTTTTGCCCAGACCAACACATCACAAAATATTCTTTAAACACTTTATATGTTGGATTGTAATCCTTGCGTTTCGCCAGAAAATCAAATACCCCGTCCAAAGTATATTCTATATTGTTTCGGGAATGTGCCTCAATAGATGCCACAATTTCAGAGTTCGAATCCGTCAATTCAATGTCATACACCTTAGGCATGCTCATGCTGCCCTCTCTAAAAAACACATTGCCTCCATAGTACTTCCAAATATTTTTGCGAAGCGATGTAATTTCTTGGGGGTCTTTGGGTCGGATTGTGACCAGCCCTACCACCTTATCATCGTTTAGATGCGGAAACGGAATGTTTTCGTATTGGATTACAGGGGGATGGCTTAAATAAGCATTGACCAAATTTTGAATTTTACTGTCATCAAAAAAATCAACGCCAACAATATGACTGTACTGATCGTCTACTCCAATAACAATGTATGAATTGTTGTTTGGGTTGCTATTAGATAATGCACAAATATGTTTTAGAAACTTCGCTTTTCCTTCTTTGCTTCCAATATTAATTTTTAACTTTTTATCATAAAAGCTACTCTCGTCATTATGTGCAAGTAGATTTTTGATAAGCAGTCGTTTATTAATCATTTTTTTTGTTTTAGGGGACTTCATGCCCTTGGCTTGCCTCCAGTATTTTAAACCAATCTTGTGTTGTTAGAGGTATGGATACTGCCTCTGAAGCCGCTTTAATACGTTCTAAATTTGTACTGCCAATCACAGGGTGAATTCCTGAAGGGTGCTCTAAAATCCAGGCCAATAACAACTGATCTGGGCTGGCATTATATTTGGTGGTCAACAGTTCTAGTTGTTCTAAAATACGTTTTTTTCGAGGAGTCATTTCCTTACTAAAAATCTTGCCTAAAGGCGCCCAAGCCATCGGGGTTATGTTTTCTGTGAGCATCTTGTCTAAACGTCCATCGAACAAGGCTTCGCAGTGCACGGCAGAAAATTCAATTTGATTCACATCAATAACCACTTCGGTAGAAATAAGCTCAATTTGTGAAGGAGTGAAATTAGACACTCCAAAATGATTTATTTTACCTTCCTTTTTTAACTGTTCAACTGCCTGCATCACTTCATGAGGGTGCATCAATGGACTGGGTCTATGAATCAAAAGAACGTCTAAATACTCTGTTTGTAAGTGCTTAAGAGATGCCTCAGCAGAAGAAATGATATACTCTTTCGAACAATCGTAATGTTTGAGCTCATTCTGACGAGTTGGAGATACCAGCTGTATTCCACATTTAGAAATAAATTGAACATTTGCCCGCGAGATTTTAGTTTTAGAAAAGGCCGTTCCAAATGCCGATTCTGTGGTATAACCGCCATAAATATCAGCATGGTCAAAAGAGCTAATTCCCAAATCAACGGTCGTTTCAATCAGGCGTTGCATTTCAGAAAAACGGTAGTTTTTACCCCAAACACCCCAAGACATAGTCCCTACAATAATTTTTGAAAATTTTCTGTTATTCATTTCAATAGATTGAAGTCTAAAATTAACAAACAATCTTTCATTATCCCATAAAACCGCTTTAATTTTTAACCAATTATTAACAGGGAGAACGAAATTATTTTAACAAATTGCATAACCAAAAAAAACACCCTAAAAGAATTACTTAAATTATCACAATGGAAGAAGATAAAACAATGGTTGACATTGCGTCAATAAATAAAAAAATTGAAGAAGAAAGTGCTTTTGTGGATTTGCTTGCCATGGAAATGGGAAAAGTGATCGTTGGACAAAAACACATGGTTGAGCGTTTACTTATAGGACTTTTAGGTCAGGGTCATATTCTTTTGGAAGGTGTTCCTGGACTCGCCAAAACACTTGCTATCAATACCTTATCACAAGCAGTTGCTGGAACTTTTAGTAGGATACAATTTACTCCAGACCTCTTGCCAGCTGATGTTGTTGGAACCATGATTTACAACATCAAAGCCAATGATTTTAGCATAAAAAAAGGGCCGATTTTTGCCAACTTTGTGCTCGCTGACGAAATCAACCGTGCGCCCGCTAAAGTACAGTCCGCATTATTAGAAGCAATGCAAGAAAAACAAGTCACTATTGGCGACGAAACTTTTGTTTTAGAAAAACCCTTCCTTGTAATGGCAACTCAAAACCCTGTAGAACAAGAAGGAACTTACCCGCTTCCCGAAGCTCAAGTGGATCGTTTCATGCTAAAAACAATCATTGACTATCCAAAAATTGAAGACGAACAACAAATTGTTCGTGCCAATCTAAAAGGTGCCTTTGAAAAAATCAAGCCTGTCGTAACCGTCAAGCAGATTTTAAGTGCACAAGCCGCCGTAAGAGAGGTTTATATGGATGAAAAAATTGAAAAATATATTTTAGATATTGTTTTTGCTACTCGTTATCCCGAAAAATACCGCTTAGCAGAACTCAAACCGTTAATTTCTTTTGGAGCGTCTCCAAGGGGAAGTATCAATCTTGCTACTGCAGCAAAGTGTTACGCATTTATCAAGCGACGTGGCTATGTCATTCCCGAAGACGTGCGCGCTGTTGTATATGACGTATTGAGACACCGTATAGGAATTACATATGAAGCTGAAGCTGAAAATGTAACATCAGAGGATATTATTAGTAAAATTGTTAATGTCATTGAGGTACCTTAATTCGTAGTGACTTTTTGTGAGATTTATAAATCACACACACCTAACAGTACACTTATCAAATGGATACCAAGGAATTACTTAAAAAAGTTCGGAAAATAGAGATCAAAACACGGCGGTTGTCCGACCATGTGTTTGGGGGAGAGTACCACTCGACTTTCAAAGGCCGTGGTATGACTTTTTCAGAAGTTAGACCCTATCAGTATGGTGACGATGTAAGAAACATTGACTGGAATGTTACGGCACGCTGCAACGAACCGCACATAAAAGTATTTGAAGAAGAGCGCGAGCTCACCATGATGTTAATGGTTGATGTGTCTGGGTCTAAATTATTTGGAACCGAAGCGCAATTTAAAAATGAAATTGTTACTGAAATTGCTGCGACTCTCGCGTTTTCGGCCACACAAAACAACGACAAAATTGGATTGATTTTATTTTCCGATGGAATTGAATTGTACATCCCTCCCAAAAAAGGGCGTTCTCATGTGTTGAGAATCATTAGAGAACTGATTGAATTTGAACCTAAAAGTAAACTTACAAACATCGCGGAAGCCTTAAAGTTTCTGTCCAATGTGATGAAAAAGAAAGCCATTGTATTTTTGCTTTCTGATTTCATGACGGAAGAATACCAACACAATTTAAAAATTGCTTCAGGAAAACACGATATTACTGGAATCCGCATTTATGACAAATACGAAGCTGAAATTCCAAATTTGGGAATGGTACAGATGGAAGACCAAGAAACGGGTGCCTCGTTTTTAGTCAATACCGCTTCAAAAACCGTGCGTAAAAACTACCAAGCGAATTACCAAAACAAGCTTCATTATTTTTCCGATAGTTTTAAAAAGTCGGGCGCGGGCGCACTGGATTGCAGAGTGGATGAAAGTTATGTAAAAAAACTATTAGGCTATTTTAAACAACGTGGATAAACAATACATGAAGATAAATATCAGCATAAAATCCTTCCTCACTCAAAACATACTTTTGAGTGTTTGTTGTATGCTCCTATCTCTTGTGGGCTATGGACAAGTGTCCTCTAGTATCGACTCGACTGCTATTAAAATTGGGGCCGAATTGTTTTATAAAATCCAAGTAAAAGCAGACACCACTGCGCTCGTGGTATTCTCTGAAGAACAAACGTTTCAGCCACTTGAAATGATCAATAGCTACGCGATTGATACCACTACAAAAGAGGGATATTATCAACTCACTAAAACCTACGGCCTGACCCAATTTGATTCGGGAGTTTATACGATTCCAAAACAAAAAATAATTATTGGGGACAAGATCTTTTTTACAGATTCATTAGAAGTACAAGTGAATCCAGTGGTAGTAGATACCACCAAACAAAAGCTATTTGACATAAAACCGCTTATCCAGATTGAGAAAAAACGTTCTGGAATCTGGAATATTCTAGGCATCATTTTAATTATTTCCTTACTTATAAGTGGTATATTATATTGGTTTTTTTGGCGCAAAAAACCGTTGACCGAAGCTGAAAAAATTGCGGCACTTCCACCTTATGAACGTGCCAAACTAGCGCTTGAAAAATTAGATGAAGATCACTATTTTGAAAATGAGGAAATTAAAACCTATTATTCCGATTTGACATTGATTTTGAGACAATATCTTGATGAAAAGGTGTACGAGCAGTCGTTAGAAAGTACCACAGACGAATTGATAACCCGACTAAACACTCTTAAAGCAGCCAATCAAATTAAGCTCAGCAAAGAGACCATTCTAAATATTGAAACGATTTTGAAACGTGCTGATTTGGTGAAATTTGCCAAATCTAAACCTGATTATCAACTTGCAAAACTCGATAAAAACACGGTCGAGCTAGAAATTGATCATGTAAAAGAAGGCCTTCCAGAACCCACCGAAGAAGAATTATTGCAAGATTTAGCTTATCGAGAGGCCCTAGCGAAACAACAAAAACGGAAAAGAATTAAGCAAATTGCAGCAATCGTTGTTGGGGTCATTTTAATCACCTTCACAGGCTTTGTAATCCACTCTGGATTCACAGAAGTTAAAGACACCGTACTGAGAAACCCTAGCAAATTATTGTTAGAAAAAAAACCATGGGTAACAAGTGAGTATGGCGCACCGGGAGTTACCATATCAACGCCAATCGTTTTGGAGCGTCAAAATGTTGTGGTTCCTGAAAAAATGAAAGGCAAGGTACAAACGGTTTCTTTTACATACGCTGGGATCGAGACACCGATTGATATCGTTATAAACAGCTCTAAATTTGTTGCTGAAACAGATGAAAGTGGCGAAGCAAAAGAAACCCCTATTGATGTCCTACAAGTGGCTGAAGGGGTCCTAGATACTTTTGAAGAAAAGGGTACTACAAATATTATATCACGCAACGAACAGTTTATAACGCCTAACGGGCAAGAGGGTATTAAGACGTTTGGAACGGCAGATTTTTTAGTAGAAGACAGGCCAATAAAAGGAAAATACATCATTTTAGGGTTTTCGACCCCTAATTTATTGCAACAAGTTATTTTAACATGGAAGGAAGAAGACATATATGCCGATCAGATGATAGAACGTATTTTAAATTCTATAGAACTCATTAAACTAACAGAAGACGAAAAGTAATGTTTGACGGAATCGATTTTACTCAAAAAGAATTTTTGTGGCTGCTGTTAGTGGTGCCTTTATTGGTGTTTTGGTATGTGTTAAAACTTAAAAAGCAGACGGCGCAATTAAGTATTTCGAGTGTACAGGGGTTTAAAAAAAACTCTCTTTGGAGCAAGCTAAAACATGCTCTGCTTGGACTCCGAATGACGGCGATTGTTTTAGTGGTGTTGGCGCTTGCACGTCCTCAAACGGTTGATGTTTCTTCCAAAACCAAAACAACCCGTGGGATTGACATTGTCATCGCTATAGATGTTTCCGCGAGCATGTTGGCAAAAGATCTCAAACCCAACCGCCTTGAAGCCTTAAAAAATGTGGCTGCTGATTTTATCAAAGGGCGTCCCAACGATCGAATTGGGCTTGTAGAGTATGCTGGTGAAAGTTATACGAAAACTCCGATTACAAGCGATAAAAGCATTGTACTCCAATCGTTAAAGGACATAAAATACAATTCTATTATCACGGGCGGAACCGCCATTGGAATGGGACTTGCAACCGCCGTGAATCGTGTCAAGGACAGCAAGGCAAAAAGTAAAATTATTATCCTTTTGACTGATGGGGTAAATAATGCTGGGTTTATAGACCCTCAAACGGCAAGTGAATTAGCCGTAGAATACGGAATTAAAACATACACCATCGGATTGGGCACCAACGGTATGGCCTTGTCGCCAATTGCTATTAGAAATGGGGTGTTTCAGTACGGTAAAATTCAAGTGGAAATTGACGAAAACCTCTTAAAAGAAATTGCTGAGGTTACTGGTGGAAAATACTTTAGAGCAACTAATAATCGTAAATTAAAGGAAATCTATAAAGAGATTGACAAACTCGAAAAAACGGAAGTTGAAGAGTTTAAGTTTTATAATTATGAAGAAAAATTTAGACCTTTAGTTTGGATCGCTTTGGGTCTATTGTTGTTTGAATTTTTATTGCGTTTTACAATATTTAGAAGTTTTATTTAGATGTATCAATTAGAAGAAAAAATATGGTTTTGGCTGCTGCTCATCATCCCCGTGATGTTAGTGGTATTCTTGTGGACGCTCCTCTGGAAAAAACGCATTCAAAAAAAATTTGGAAGCATTAGTACTCTAAAACGACTCAGCCCAGATCAATCCGTATTCAAATCGATCCTTAAATTTTCTGTTTTGTCTCTGTCTATAAGCTGTTTTATTATCGCATTAGTGAATCCGAAAATTGGCACAAAACTTGAGACAATTAAAAGAGAAGGTGTGGATATTGTTTTTGCCATTGACGTTTCAAAAAGTATGCTTGCGGAAGATGTGGCGCCCAATCGGTTGGAGAAATCCAAACAGTTGGTAACTCAAATTATAAATAATTTAGCAAGTGATCGAGTCGGGATTATTGCTTACGCTGGCAAAGCATTTCCACAGCTGCCAATTACAACGGACTATGGAACGGCAAAAATGTTTTTACAAAGCATAAACACCGATATGCTATCCTCACAAGGAACCGCTATAGATGAAGCCATTCAGCTGTCACGAAATTATTTTGATGATGCCCAACAAACCAATAGAGTATTAGTCATCATTTCGGATGGAGAGGATCATAACGACCTCAGCGTTGAGGTTGCTGAAGCAGCTTCAGAAGAGGGTATTAAAATATATACCATTGGAGTAGGAAGTGAAAAAGGGGGTCCCATTCCGTTGAAACGAAATGGAGTCGTGATGAGCTATAAAAAGAATAAGAACAACGAGACGGTTATCACGAAGCTTAACACAGAAACTCTAAAGCAAATTGCTTCAGAGGCAAAGGGAAAATATATAGACGGAAATTCGACCGCTGAAGTGGTCGAACAAATTCGAGAGATTTTAAATCGAATGGATAAAAAAGAATTTGAAGCTAAAGAATTTGCAGAATATAAAGATCAATTCCAGTGGTTTTTAGGTCTAGGGTTGTTCTTTTTGATTCTAGATATTTTATTTTTAGAACGAAAAACTGCTTGGCTAAAACGTCTGAATTTATTTAACGAAAACCTATGAAGCACATAACTGACATCCTTAAAAATTTAGGGCTTGAAGCCCGCCAATTAGCATACTTTAGATGTTCTTTCGCTTGTCTATTTTTGGTTTTTTTAATTCCCTTTCTTGGTCAAGCTCAAAAAATAGACCCCCAATTATCTGACTCTAACAATTATATTTTTGAAGGAAACTTAATAGTAGAAAAAGATTTTATTGCAGCCGAAAAAAAATACCGATTGGCAGTTTCAACAAAGCAAAATAACGCTATGGGGTCTTTTAATTTAGGAAATGCCTATTACAATTCTAAACTATATGATGAAGCATTGTTACGTCATTTAGAGGCTGTGGACAATAGTAATTCAAAATCCGAAAAACACAAGGCATTTCATAATATTGGAAATATTTTAATGCAAAAAAAACAGTGTAAAAAAGCTGTTTCAGCCTTTAAAAATGCGTTGAGGAACAACCCTTCGGACGACGAAAGTCGATATAATTTGGCCCTTGCTCAAGAATGTGCTAAAGAACAAGGCGAGGGTGATGGTGATGGTGACGACGAAGACAAGGATAAAGATCAGGACGAGAACAAAGACGAGAAAGACGATAGCGACGATAAAAAGGATAAAGAGGAGAAGAACAAAGATAAAGGGGATGAAGACGAAGACAAAGACAACGGAGATGATAAGGAGGATGAAGACGGAAAACCCAAAGACGAAAAAGGAGACCAAAAAAATAAAGACCCTAAAGACGACAAGGGTCAGCCGCAGCAACAGCCTGGAAAGCTGTCGCCACAACAAGTAAAAAATTTACTTGAAGCGATGAATAATGAAGAGAAAAAAGTGCAAGAAAAAATGAACGCATCCAAAACAAAAGGTATCAAAGTTAAAACAGATAAAGACTGGTAGGCAATGAAGAAAAAGATACTTTTACTTACTTTTATACTGTCTGGATTCCTTTCGGCACAAGTGTCTTTTGATGCTAAAGTGAGCAAAAAGCAGCTTGGAATCAACGAACGTCTTAGGGTCGATTTTACAATGAATACCGATGGGGATAATTTTGAGCCTCCAAGTTTTGAAAACTTTACAGTCGTTGGAGGCCCAAGCCAATCGATCAATAATTCATGGATAAATGGAACGCGTTCATTTTCTAAAAGCTACAGCTATTTTTTGGCACCCAAAAAAAGAGGTGGATTTACGATTGGCCAGGCGAGTATTGAGATTGAAGGAGAAACCTATAAAACCCTTCCAATAAAAATAACCGTCACTGCTGCGATTGATAAGCCAAAAGACCCTAATGATCCCGATTATATTGCTTCAGAAAAAATTCACTTGGTTGCTGAAATTTCTAATACCAACCCTTTTTTAAACGAAGCAATTACTGTTGTTTATAAATTATATGTCGCTCAAAATACTGGTGTTCGAAACTGGCGCGAAATAGACAACCCGAGATACAGTGACTTTTGGAGTCAAAATATTGATGTAAAAAGCGTAAATGTTCAGGAAGGCACTTACAAAGGAGAAGATTACCGCTATGTTGTTCTAAGAAAAACTGTTTTATATCCTCAAAAAACAGGGAAACTCAGCATTGAACCGCTATCTCTTGATGTGACTGTTGAAGTTCCTTCACAAAGGCGGGATGTTTTTGGCAGAAGCTTTATGAGTACAGTAAATCGAACAGTCTCAAGTAGAAATAGAACCATTATCGTAAAACCCCTTCCCGAAAACGGAAAACCTGAAGACTTTTCTGGGGCTGTTGGGAGTTTCGATTTTGAAGTAACCACCAACAAACAGAGTTTAAAAGCTACTGAGGCCCTTGAATTTAAAGTCAGCGTTTCTGGAAAAGGTAATTTAAAGCTATTTAGACTTCCAAGGTTGGTGCTGCCTAGTGCGCTTGAAGTTTATGAGCCAAAGCACTCCGAAAAAGTAAATACGAAAGCTACAGGCATGCAAGGAAGCATCAATGACACTTATACGGTGGTGCCAAATTACCAAGGGAGTTATCCTATTCCTGTTGTCTCTTTTTCATACTTTGATTTAAAAACAAAACAATACAAAACAATAAACTCAGAACGACTTATTATCGAGGTTGATGAAGGACCAAAGAACACCGTAAGCCCAAATAGCACACCCTCAGGACTTGTTGCTGAAAATGTGATTTCACCCAACTCAAATCAATTTAGCTCTTTCAAAACAACTACAGACTTTCAGTTAATTACTACTGAGCCCTTTTTTAATTCCAACTTGTTTTGGATCTTGTTGTTAGCTCCCTTTTTGTTTATTCCATTTATCATGTTGTTGGTTAAAAGGCGAATGATTCGCGCCTTAGATGTAACTGGAAATAAAATCCGAAAAACAAACCGATTAGCAAGAAAATATTTAAGTGAAGCAAGAAAATCACTGGGGAAAAAGGAACAGTTTTATAATGCCCTTGAACGTGCGCTTCACAATTATTTAAAGTCAAAGTTACATTTAGAGACCAGTGAGTTTAATAAAGATAAAATCGAGGAATTACTTTTAGGTAAAAACGTAGGCAGCGATACCTTGATAGGATTTATATCTCTTCTTACAGCTTGTGAACTAGCAAGATACACTCCGCTTTCAACGGTTGACATGCAAAATGATTACAAAAAAGCTGGAAGAGTCATTAATGCTTTAGACAAACAATTAAATTAAACAAATGAAAAAAATTCTTATTTTTTGGTTGATGTCTTTGCTTGGGTTTTCTCAAACTACAGTGTCTTTTAAGCAGGCTAATGCACTTTACAATTCTGGAAATTATAAAGAGGCTATTGGTCAGTATGACGCGATATTGGCGTCCAATCAGCACTCTGCTGAACTCTATTTTAATCTTGCCAACTGTTATTATAAATTGAATGAAATTGGCCCTAGTATATTTTATTACGAAAAGGCACTGCTGTTAGCTCCAAACGATCCCGATGTTTTAAATAACTTAAGTTATGCCCAAAAAATGACCATAGATTCAATTCAAGAAGTTCCTGAGAGTGGGGTCTCTAAGCTCCTTAATAAAACTCTCAATAGTTTAAGTGTTGACGGTTGGGCGGTTCGATGCATAGGACTGGTTTTTCTTTTTGTAGCTTTATTTTTGGGGTATTACCTCTCACATTCGGAGGCTAAAAAACGATTGTTTTTTATATCGAGTAGTATGGTTTTAGTTGTGCTATTTACATCTTTGGGATTGTTGTTTAGAAAAGACCGTATCGATAAAAGTACGAATCCAGCTATTATCTTTGCAAAAGAAACAGAGGTGAAAACGGAGCCCAATCTTAGGGCTGAAACATCTTTTACACTCCACGAAGGCACTAAGGTTCTGGTGATTGAAGATTATAACCAAGACTGGTTAAAAATAAAATTACTGAATGGCGAAACGGGTTGGATGGCGAGTGCTGATTTAAAAACCCTCTAATTAAATATAAATTTGATTTGATTTTTTATTCTATCTTTACAATAATTACACAAACTCAATGACCCTTTCAAAATATTGTTCTTTTTTCTATTCACTATTTTTTCTGCTTAATGTAGTTGGTCCAACCGTTGCTCTTCTCAGTTCAAGTGAGAAGGTGTTAACAGTCGTTATTCTAGTCGAAAATGAAACTGAAAAAGACACTGAAGATCTTAAGGATCTCAATGAATTTGATCTTGACAAAACCGTTTTTCAAAATATGAATCCGACTCTAAATCGGCATTCCTTATTTTTGGTGTTTTTTAATAGTTCTTTAGGAGATGTCCATTTAGAAAACACATCTCCCCCTCCAGAGGTTGTGTAGGTTACATTCGTTTTTTCTACATATAAAGAGCTTCTCTTTGTAATCTCTAATCTAATACCATTACAATGAAACATTTTTTTTCAAATTTAAAAGGTGATGCGTTTGGCGGAATTACCGCTGGAGTCGTCGCATTACCACTCGCTTTAGCCTTTGGGGTTTCGTCTGGTCTAGGGCCTAGCGCTGGACTTTACGGTGCTATTTTTATCAGTTTTTTTGCAGCCCTTTTTGGGGGTACAAATACTCAAATATCAGGGCCTACAGCGCCTATGACAGCTGTAAGTATGGTTGTGATTTCTGGAATTATCGCAGCCAATGACGGCGATTTATCAATTGCACTTCCCGCCATTTTAACCGTGTTTTTAATTGCTGGACTTTCTCAAATTGGACTTGGGGTTTTAGGTTTAGGAAAATATATTAAATACATTCCATACCCAGTAGTGTCTGGATTCATGACCGCAATTGGGGTTATTATTTTACTAACTCAAATCCTGCCCTCCTTAGGTTATAACCCTAAAGAAGACCTGCAATACGTCAATCAATTCAAGGCACAAGCAGAAGAATTGATTCTTGAAAACATATTAAAAGATGAGGCGGGGGAAGGTGTTTTAGTATTAGAAAATTTTAAAGATACAATCGATCGCGCTTCCTTAATATCACAAGCCGATATCCAAAAAGAATCTGAAGTCTTAGCTTCTACAGAAGCTTCTGGAACCATCGGTGCGCTAAAATTAATGCCTAGGGCGCTAAAAAATATCAATTGGTTGGAATTGCTGCTAGCTCTGGGAACCATCATTATTATTTATGGATTTAAACGCATTACGACGGTGGTTCCAAGTACACTGGTTGCTTTGGTGGTCATGTCTGGAATCGCCATCGTCTTTGGGTTTAATTATAAGCCCATTGAAGAAATTCCTAGCGGTTTGCCAATTCTTCAACTAGAAATTTTTACTACATTTAAATTAGCAACCATTACCCCCTACGTTTTTACAGGGTTTACACTCGCCTTATTGGGTGCAATTGACTCCTTACTGACTAGTATTGTGGCAGATAATATGACCAAAACAAAGCACAACCCTAATAAAGAACTTATTGGGCAAGGTATCGGAAATAGTATTGCGTCTATTTTTGGAGGGATTCCTGGTGCAGGAGCCACCATTAGAACGGTTGTAAATATAAACTCTGGTGGGAAAACAAAATTATCTGGAATGATAGCTGGCATCATGCTGTTATTTATTTTATTAGCCTTAGGGCCAGTCGCTTCAAAAATTCCTACCGCCGTTCTTTCGGGGATTTTAATCACCGTAGGAATTGGTGTAATGGATTACAAAGGGCTGAAAGCAATTCCATCATTGCCTAGAGATCTTTCGTTGGGCACCTTCAAATTAAGCTCTGAAGTTTTGATAATGCTTGTTGTTTTGCTGTTGTCCACTTTTTGGGATTTAATTTTTGCAGTGGGAATAGGTTTAATTATATCCTGTTTAATGTTTATGAAAAAAATTGGGGATCTAACTTCGCAATATTCTGACATAAAACCCTTAAAAGAAAAATCATGGCTAGGTGAAAAAGATTTTCCAGAACACTTAAAAAAGTCCGTGTTTATCAAGCGCATCAAAGGGCCTTTATTTTTTGGGTCTACTTCAGATTTTCAAGAACTATACAAACAAATTCCAGAAACAGCAAAGACTGTAATTTTGCGATTGGGGCGTATGCAATATATGGACCAATCTGGACTTTATGCTATGGAGGATATGATTCAAGATCTTCAAACAAAAAAGGTTGAAGTGCGGTTTATTAATCTGTTAAAACAACCTCGTTATATGATGGAACGAATTGATATCATCCCTGATTTTATTCCAGAGAAACACATATATAACAGTCTTAAGGAGTGTGTTAAAGACTTGTCTTAGGATTTAAACTATTCTGGATTGTTGGAAGAATTAAGAATGCTCGGGAGCTCTAATGGTGTTTCCTCGTTTATAAAATTTGGGAAAATCATTGGAGCTAACGACTTTACGGGTTTATAAAGTAAAGAGGATTCAATCTCTTCATCAGAGACAAAGGGAATTGTTTTGTTTAAGGTATTAAAAATCAGCAGAAGAATGCTAAGGATTAAAGCAATTTTAAGGCCGCCAAAAAGGCCGCCTAATAGTTTGTTTAGAATTCCTAAAGATGCAAAATCAGCAAGTTTGGTCAGTGCTTTGCCTGCAAGCGAAATCACCAATACAATCCCTACAAATGTAATGGCAAAAGCCGTGATATTAATTGTTTTTTCGCCCCATTCAAAACGGTTTGAGAGGAATTCTGCAGCATAATTACTAAAATGTATCGCACCATACACGCCTACTAATAAGGCGAGTAATGAGGTAACTTCCACAAAAAAACCTTTAGATAATCCCTTTATTAATCCGTAAAGAATAAGTGCGCCTAAAACAATATCAATGATTACCATGGTATTTTATTTAAATGTTTTATCAAAACTAACAATGAATTCTAACTTAACAACTCAAATGTTTCGTTTCTATTTTAATACACCCTAAATTTACAAAATAATTATGGCTCGAGACGAAGAACTAAAAAAACGATGGGAAGAGGTAGTTAAAAAACTATCGGCTCAATTTACAGATGGCGATCCTTTAGACCTTGATGGAATCATCTATCTTATTGGTGTACAGGAACTTGGGCAGTTGCACAGAGCCTTTAAAAAAGACGAAAAACTCAACTTGATGCACATTGCTATCTGCCGGCTTTTAGAGCCCTATGGCTATTATACTTTTGACTATTTCGATGAGCAGGGATGGCCACATTATACCATAAAAGAAGCTCTTCCTAATTTAAAGGCTGGAGAACAAAGTATTCTAATGAAAGATGCAATAGTAAACTATTTTATCGAGGCCGAGTTTATTAGTTAAGTTTTCTTAAATTTGGCCATTATTTAATTTTATCATGATAGAAAAGATCCATAAACTTATAGAAGAGGCTGAAGCATTTTCAACACAATCTTTAGAAGAATTAGAACTATTTCGTATTAAGTTTCTGGGGAAAAAGGGACTCTTGAATGATTTGTTTGCAAGTTTTAAAGAAGTTCCTAATGAACAAAAAAAGGACTTTGGGCAGGCTATAAATAAATTAAAGAGCGTTGCTCAAGAAAAGGTAGGTTCGATAAAAACTGCCTTAGAGACTAATGCAGGCGAGCCCTCTCTTTTTGGCGATTTGTCGCGTCCAGGTGAACCTTTTAATATCGGTGCTCGACATCCGATTTCATTAGTGAAAAATCAAATTATTGATATCTTTTCTCGAATTGGGTTCAACGTAAGTGAAGGCCCAGAAGTTGAAGATGATTGGCATAATTTTACAGCTTTAAACTTACCCGAACACCATCCAGCAAGAGACATGCAGGATACGTTTTTTATACAAACAAATCCAGATATACTGTTAAGAACACACACCAGTTCGGTTCAAGTACGATATATGGAAAATAATCAGCCTCCTATCCGTACTATTTCACCGGGGAGAGTTTATAGAAACGAAGCGATTTCGGCGCGCTCACATTGTTTCTTCCACCAAGTAGAAGGCTTGTATATTGATAAAAATGTGAGTTTTGCAGATCTCAAACAAACACTACAATATTTTACGACAGAACTTTTTGGAAAATCAAAAATACGGTTGCGCCCTTCTTATTTTCCGTTTACTGAGCCGAGCGCTGAGGTCGATGTGTATTGGGGGTTAGAGACCGAAACAGACTACAAAATGACTAAAGGAACTGGGTGGTTAGAAATTATGGGCTGCGGGATGGTTGATCCAAATGTTCTTGAAAATTGTGGGATTGATTCTAAAGAATATTCGGGGTTTGCCTTTGGAATGGGAGTTGACAGAATAGCTTTGTTATTACACCAAATTAGTGACATTCGATTATTAAGCGAAAACAACGTACGTTTTTTAGAACAATTCAAAAGCGCGCTTTAAAATACTTTTTTTGAAAAAAGACATTCACGTTCCGGAAGCAAAAGGCGTTTTTATAGCGGCCGTTCATGAATATAATGACTCCTACAAGGTCTATGATTGGAATGCCTATATCATCAACGACAAATCGGTAGATTTAGAAATGGTAATTATTGTCTCAAGAGGCTATTCTGAAGACAAAAAAACAGCCACTTTTCGAAAAAAAATCGAAATGCTTCCCGCTAAGAGTTTTGCTAAAATTGAAATGCTTCTAGAGGATGTTTTGTCTATAAACAATGTGTTTGACGTCACTTTTTTTGAACATCATAAATTGTTGGAAAAATCATTTGAGTTCAGGAAAAACTCAATTAATAAAAAGGCGCTTAAACAAATTCCTGTTATGGGTTTGAGAGGTGTATTAAGAGCTTAACTCTAGCTAAGTTTTTCTGTTAGTCTCTTAAACGCATTTTTAGCGTTTCTATTCATGTATAAAATTTCATAGACAGTATCAACAATAGGGGTAAGAGCAGGTTTTTCTTTGCTTTGGTTAATGTGGTAAGCACTTTTTGTAGCATAATAACCTTCTGCAATCATGCTCATTTCCATTTGTGCTGATTTCACGGTGTAACCTTTGCCAACCATGTTTCCAAACATTCTATTTCTAGAAAACAACGAGTAACAAGTCACCAATAAGTCTCCTAAATAAACCGTTTCGTTAATGTTTCGTTTCATTTTATGCACTTTTTTGGTGAATCGTTTCATTTCGCGCGTAGCATTACTCATAAGTACGCTTTGAAAGTTGTCGCCATACCCTAAGCCGTGTGCAATTCCTGCAGCGATGGCATAAATGTTTTTTAACATCGCTGCATATTCTGCTCCTACAACATCATCACTTGTACTAGTTCTTATATAATTACTAGAAAATCGATTGGCTATATCGCTTGCGATATCAAGATCTGAACAAGTAATGGTCAAATAAGACAGGCGTTCTAAAGCAACTTCCTCCGCGTGACATGGTCCCGACAAAACTACTATATTGTTTAAATCGACTCCGAATTTTTGATGAATATGTTCGCCCACCAAAAGCCCTGACTCGGGAATTATCCCCTTGACAGCAGAGATTACTTTTTTAGAACAGATATCAACCGTTAATTTTAAAAGTTCACTTTCAATAAATGCCGAAGGAATTGCGAAAATTAATACATCTGCATTCTCGGCAACTTTATTTATATCGGTATTTAAATTTAACTGGTTAATGTTTAGTTCTACGGAGCTTAAGTAAGTTGGGTTGTGCTCCTCGGAAAGAATGTGGTCAATAGTTTGCTGTTTTCGTACATACCACCCCACGGGGTCGCTGTTTTCGCAGAGCATCTTAATTATTGCTGTAGCCCAACTTCCACTTCCAAAAACTGCGTATTTTAATTCTGATGACATTTAACTGGTGTTTTAGCCTTCAAAAGTACTAAAATAATCTGTCCTATTCTCGGATGTGGAATGGCTTACTTGAATTTGTTTTCTATAATTTCCAAAAACCGGGCTTCAATTTCTTCTTGCCCCTCCCAATTATTGTAGTCGGGCTTAATAATTGAATCTAATAGATTGATCGCTTCGTCGTGTGAACTCAAGGTGCTGAGTTGAGACAAGACGCGGTCATAATCTTCCGTACTATTGTCGAATAAATTTTTAACAAACGCTAATCGATCGTTTAGTCCAATTTGAAATCCCTGCGTTTTTAGTTGGTCATTTAAGGATGTTTGAGTAGGTTCAGGGTCGATAGCATCAAAAATTGGAAGTTGTGCATAGCTTGGTGATAGCTCGCTCAGGTCGTGCTCAACGGCGTCATTTGATTCGTTTATCGTGTCTATGATTGTGTCTACTTCAATTGTTTCTGCTGGCATTTGAGCAACCATATCCTTGATTTTTTCGATCGCTGGTTCCATAATGGCTTCTTCTTCTTCTTCTTCTGTGACTCTGTTTAGAGCCGTACTCTTTGCCTCCTCTGTGGTGTCCGTAATTGTATTTTTAGAACCTCTATCAAGTGAATTAAAAAAAGAAGAGTCCATTCCGTCAAAATCAGGCATTTCTCCATCATGATTGTTTTCAATAAACTTTAACACTGTAATTTTTTGATATAGCAGCGCTATTTCATTGTGCATTTTTTCTATATCTTCTTTACCTGTAAGCTTAAGAATTCTATGGGCAATACTTATTAATTCTGACTCTAATTTTTTTTTCATGTTGCTGTATTAAATTATTTATAGCCGCTTTTTAATGCTTGTAATCTCTTTATTAATGATATTTTATAACTTTTAAATTTATACTTTTGATTTTTAAAAAATTTATGTCACCTTTATAAAAACGTAAGTAAATTTCGTTTGGTGTTAAAATTACAAAATGTTTCTCGAAAATACAGTAAACCCTAAAGAACAATTTGGTTGGATTGAAGTCATCTGCGGATCGATGTTTTCTGGAAAAACTGAAGAATTAATTCGTCGCTTAAGACGGGCTCAATTTGCGAAGCAAAAAGTTGAGATCTTTAAACCTGCCATTGATGTTCGTTACGACGATGAAATGGTTGTTTCTCACGATGCAAATGAAATTCGCTCTACCCCAGTGCCCTCTGCTTCAAACATCCCGCTTCTAGCAGATGGTTGTGATGTTGTTGGTATTGATGAAGCCCAATTTTTTGATGACGAAATTGTAAATGTGTGTAATGACCTTGCCAACAAAGGAGTGCGTGTAATCGTTGCGGGGCTGGATATGGATTTTAAAGGAAACCCTTTTGGGCCAATGCCAAATTTGATGGCAACAGCAGAATACGTGACCAAGGTGCACGCTGTTTGTACTCACACAGGAAACTTAGCACAATACAGTCATCGTAAATCCAAAAATGATAACCTAGTGCTTTTGGGTGAGGTTGATGAATACGAACCGCTTAGCAGAGCCGCTTATTACAAAGCGCTCACAAAAGAAAAGCTGCAAGATATGGAGGTCATAAACCCCAGAGATGTCGGGGCTAACAAAAAAAACTCTAATGCCTAAAGTTACTGAAACCACTTTAGAGATTAACTTGGCTTCTTTAAAGCACAATTTTGAGTATCTAAAATCAAAACTCAAAGAAGACACTCTTTTTTTAGCGGTCGTAAAAGCATTTGCTTACGGAAGTGAGGCGAATGCTATTGCCCACTGTCTTCAAAAAATGAAGGTTGACTATTTTGCTGTGGCTTATATTAGAGAAGGAATAGCACTGAGAAAAGCTGGAATCACCACGCCTATTCTGGTGCTTCATCCTCAAGAAAAAAACCTGAATCTTGCAATAGAACATTGTCTTGAACCTAGTTTATACAACTTAAAAATCCTGCAAGAGTTTCAGCGTATTGCAATGCTTCACCAACAAAAAAATTACCCTGTTCATATTAAATTTAACACAGGTCTAAACCGCCTCGGATTTGAACCTCAAGAACTCGATTTGGTGGTAGATCAACTCTCTAGAACGAGTGTTTTGAAAGTGAGGTCGGTGTTTTCTCACCTTGCTGCAAGCGAAGATTTGGAAGAAAAAGCCTTTACTCTCGCTCAAGTTGAGCTTTATAAATCCCTTTCTTCGTCCTTTGCTGAAAAAATAAATTACCCCTTTATAAAACACCTGTGTAACACATCGGGGGTAATTAATTATCCCGAGGCTCATTTTAATATGGTTCGCTGTGGTATTGGTTTGTATGGTTACGGCAACACAAATACTGAAGCTCAAAACTTTAAACCTGTCGCCACCTTAAAATCTGTAATTTCACAAATTCACTTTGTTTCGAAAGGAAAAAGTGTGGGATACAATCGTGGATTTATAAGTCCTCACGACACGAAAATTGCAACGATTCCTATAGGGCATGCCGATGGGATTGGAAGGCATTTTGGTCACGGGGCTGGAGTCGTCTCTATCGAAAATAAAAAAGCCGTGATTGTTGGAAATGTTTGCATGGACATGGTAATGGTCGATGTAACAGATATTGAGTGCGTAGAAGGAGATGAGGTTGTGTTTTTTGGCTGTGAATTTTCAGCTGAGGCAAGTGCCGCAGCCGCGAATACAATTTCATACGAGCTGATCACTGCTATTTCTCAACGCGTAAAGCGTGTAATTGTATAAAACAAGAAGAAAAGAGGTTTTGGAAAACCGGTTCTTTATTTTTAGTGTTTGTTTTTCAGGAATTCTCACCTCTTTAATGGGTCAAAGAATCAAATCACAAAGAGTTTTTCCAACCATCTATTAAAGATTTACTAAAATAACAGACCTTTTTAACGAAATTCACAAAGACTTTCAATAGGGTCGTCTTTTTTTATTTTACTTCTTTTATTCTCGCTTTATTTACTAATTTTGTCTCTTTAATTTAAGATTTAAAATGATGAAAATTGCAGTTGTAGGAGCTACCGGAATGGTAGGAGCCGTGATGTTAAAATTACTCGAAGAGCGTCAGTTTCCACTCACAGAATTAATTCCAGTTGCATCGGAACGGAGTGTTGGGAAAAAAATAAGCTATAAAGGAGCTGAGCATGCTATTGTTGGCCTTGCTACAGCTGTTGAAATGCGTCCAGACATTGCTATTTTTTCTGCTGGTGGCGACACTTCACTTGAATGGGCTCCAAAATTTGCAGAAGCTGGAACTACTGTTATAGACAACTCCTCTGCGTGGCGAATGGATCCGACTAAAAAATTAATTGTTCCAGAAATTAACGCCTCTATTTTAACTCCAAACGATAAAATCATTGCAAATCCAAACTGTTCAACAATACAATTGGTAATGGCCCTGTCTCCTCTGCACAACAAATATAAAATGAAGCGTGTGGTTGTTTCTACCTACCAATCTGTCTCAGGAACTGGAGTTAAGGCTGTTCAACAGCTAGAAAACGAAATCAATGGGGTGGAAGGTGAGATGGCATACCCTTATCCAATTGGTAGAAATGCTTTGCCTCATTGTGATGTATTTCTTGAAAATGGATACACCAAAGAAGAAATGAAGCTCGCCATGGAGCCTCAAAAAATATTAAATGATCGATCGTTTGCTATCACAGCAACTGCTGTTCGAATTCCAACTTCGGGCGGGCACTCAGAGTCTGTTAACATTCAATTTGAAAACGACTTTGATCTTCAGGAAGTACGATCAATTCTTAGTCAAACAGAAGGGGTCACCGTTCAAGACAACACCGACACAAACACTTATCCAATGCCTATATATGCCAATGGAAAAGACGATGTTTTTGTGGGGCGAATTAGAAGGGATGAAAGCCAAGAGCATAGCTTAAATATGTGGATTGTTTCGGATAATTTAAGAAAAGGAGCTGCGACAAATACCATTCAAATTGCGGAATATTTGGTGGCTAATATTTTATAACCTAATAGATGCTCTCTGTAACCAATGTCTCTTTTAAATACAATGATCATGTCGTTTTAAATGAGATTTCAGCACGAGTCAATAGCGGAGAATTTTTGGCGATTGTTGGAGAGAGTGGTTCTGGAAAAAGCACACTCCTTAAACTTGTTTTTGGACAAATGGATGTGGGTTCGGGTTCAATCTCTTGGAAAAAACAGCCGATATTAGGTCCTAAAAACAAGCTTATTATAGGCCACGACTTTATGAAATATGTAGCACAAGAATTTGACTTGATGCCCTATACAAGTGTTTCCGAAAATATCGGAGACCACCTTTCTAACTTTTACCCTGAGGAGAAAAAAGCGCGCATCGAAGAACTTGTAAAAGTTGTAGAGCTAAATGGTTTTGAAAACACAAAAGTGCAATTTTTAAGTGGGGGTCAAAAACAGCGTGTCGCCTTGGCTAGGGCCATTGCTAAGCGACCTGAAATTATTCTTTTGGACGAACCTTTCAGTCATATTGATAACTTCAAAAAACAATCGTTAAGACGAAATTTGTTCGAATATTTGAAGGAGAATAATATTGCCTGTGTGGTAGCAACTCATGATAAAAATGATGTTTTGTCGTTTGCCGATCAGATGATGGTGCTTCACAAAGGCAAGGTCATAATATCTGATTGTCCCTCTAAGGTTTATTCAAATCCAAAACACCCGCTGGTAGCTGCTTTTTTTGGGGAATACAGCACTATTGATGGCGATCTCTATTATGCGCATCAAATTTCTTTGGCGGACGAGAGTGCGCTCAAAGCAGTTGTAAAACACAGTCTTTATAAGGGGCATTATTACCTCATTGAAGCTGAACTTAACGGCACCCTTATTTGTTTTAAAAACATGTGTTCTTTAGAACAAAACTCCGTAGTTTCCCTAAAGTTGAGTCGCTTGTAGTCGCAGATTTTTGTGAAGAACATTTTGCTTTTTTCAATTTAATACATTAAATTAGATGCTCATTATTTAAACTATAAACCATGCCTTATTTCTATACTTTTTTTATTGTTTTTGGATTTCTTGTTTTCCTAGCTGCTTTCTTTACAGTCAAGCAACAAACCGCAGCAATTATTGAGCGCTTTGGGAAATTCCAAAGCATCCGTCAATCTGGACTTCACTTGAAAATTCCTTTAGTAGACCGAATTTCTGGACGATTAAGCTTAAAAATCCAGCAGCTAGATGTTTTGATTGAAACCAAAACATTGGATGATGTGTTTGTACGCCTCAAGGTTTCTGTTCAGTTTAAAGTGATTAAAACTAAAGTCTATGACGCTTTCTATAAATTAGATTATCCTCACGATCAAATTACCTCTTATGTGTTTGATGTGGTAAGGGCGGAAGTGCCCAAAATGAAACTTGATGATGTTTTTGTTAAAAAAGATGACATTGCTATTGCCGTCAAATCAGAGCTGAATCAAGCCATGATGGATTATGGGTATGACATCATAAAAACCTTAGTGACCGATATTGACCCAGATGCTCAGGTTAAGGAGGCAATGAACCGAATTAATGCATCAGAGCGCGAGAAAATAGCAGCTCAATTTGAAGGAGATGCGGCTCGTATTTTGATTGTTGAAAAAGCAAAAGCAGAAGCAGAAAGTAAGCGTCTTCAAGGACAAGGTATTGCAGACCAACGCCGTGAAATAGCACGAGGTTTGGAAGAGTCTGTCGAGGTCTTAAACAAAGTAGGAATCAACTCTCAAGAGGCATCTGCTTTGATCGTTGTGACTCAACATTATGACACGCTTCAATCCATAGGACAAGAAACCAATAGCAACCTTATTTTATTACCAAATTCTCCTCAGGCGGGGAGCAATATGTTAAACGACATGGTGGCGAGTTTTACAGCAAGCAATCAAATTGGTGAGGCCATGAAAAATGGACCTAAGAAAAGTTTGCCCAAAAAATAAACTTGTTAAGCTCCAAATTGCTTTCTCAGATTTGCTTGGCAACCTCACTCAGTAAGGGGTGTGTGTCTCCGGTTGCGGTTGTTATAAAGGCGTGGATATGATCATTTGTTTTCAAACCATTTTCTAAAAGTACTTTTAAGGTAAGCGCTACCGCAATGCGTGTTCCTACTTTTTTAGCTGCTGTTTTAAACAATGGCTCTAAATCTTCATATAAAACATCCTTGGCTAACAAGAGGATTTCAGCTTTTACTTTTTGTTGTTTTTCTTCTGGAAGGTTTGTATACTTTTTCCCGAGCTGTTTAATGACATCAATTGCTTTTCTTTTTGGAGCTTGTGGCTGCGCTTGAGGATTAACAGACTGTGTTTGTTTCGGCGCTTGTTTTGCCCAAGAATCTCGTAAACCCACTGTCTTATTAAATACTAAATTCGTTTCTGTACTGTCTTTGTCTAAGTTGAAGTATCCGAGACGTTGAAATTGAAATTGGTCCCCAATGCATGCGCTTTTAATATGTGGTTCTACAAAAGCTTTCCTCACTTTCAGTGATTCAGGATTCACAAAAGATGAAAAATCTTCTGTTTGGCTGTCTGGTGCTTCGTGTAAAAACAAACGGTCATATTCCCTTACCTCAGCAGCAACGGCATGTGCTATTGAAACCCAGTGTAAGGTTCCCTTAACTTTACGCAAACTTTCTGGTGTTCCGCTGCCACTTAAACTGTTTGAGTCGTAGGTACAATGTATTTCTTTAATAATTCCTTTTGCGTCCTTAACAGCGCTTTCTGCCTTTATTATAAAGGCGTTTTTGAGCCTCACTTCTTTCCCAAGGGACAGTCTAAAATATTTACTATTGGCTGATTCTTTAAAATCATCGCGTTCTATGTAAAGATTTCGAGAAAAAGGGACCGATCTAAAACCAGAGCTTTCATCTTCAGGGTTGTTTTCTGCCTCTAGCCATTCTTCTTTTCCTTCAGGATAATTTTGGATTACCAGTTTAACCGGGTCTAAAACAGCCATAATTCGTGCTGCTTTTTTATTGAGGTCCTCTCTAACACAAAACTCCAGTAGGGATACGTCGATGATATTGTCGCGCTTGGCCACTCCTACTTTATCTATAAAACTACGAATAGATGTAGGTGTATATCCACGACGTCTTAGCCCTGATATAGTAGGCATTCGTGGGTCGTCCCAACCCGTTACAACCTTATCTTCAACAAGTTTTAATAACTTTCGCTTACTCATAATTGTATAGCTTAAGTTTAAACGTGCGAATTCACGTTGCTTTGGAATTAATGGAAGTGTGTTTTTGTGATAATTATAAACAATCTGTTTAAACCAATCGTATAGGTCTCTATGTGGTTTGAATTCTAGTGAGCATAGTGAGTGAGAAATCTGTTCTAAATAATCACTTTCACCGTGGGTCCAGTCATACATTGGGTAGATGCACCAGGTAGATCCTGTTCGATGGTGGTCGGCATGCAGTATGCGATACATTAAAGGGTCGCGCATCAACATATTTACATGTTTCATGTCAATTTTAGCCCTTAGTACGTGCGTACCAGCCTCGTGTTCTCCATTTTTCATTTGATCAAAAAGTGCTAAATTTTCTTCAACTGTGCGGTTTCTAAACGGTCCGTTTTCCCCTGGCTGGGTTGGGGTTCCTTTTTGAGCCGCTATCGCTTCACTGGTCTGTGAGTCTACATAAGCTTTCCCGTCTTTGATCATTTGTAGAGCCCATGTGTATAATTGCTCAAAATAATCTGATGAATAAACTTCTTTATCCCATTTGTAGCCAAGCCAGGAGACGTCTTCTTTAATGGCATCTACATATTCTTGGTCTTCTTTTGTGGGGTTAGTGTCGTCGAAACGCAAGTTGACAGGAGCGTTATAGGTTTCTCCCAAACCAAAGCTAATTCCGATAGCTTTGGTGTGTCCTATATGAAGGTAGCCGTTGGGCTCTGGGGGGAACCGAAAACGAAGTTTGCTTTTGGGTAGGCCGTTTTTTAAATCTTCCTCTACTATTTGCTCTAAAAAATTAAGCGGTTTGTTTGTTTCTGACATAATGAAGCGTATTTCTTAAATAAATACCTAGCAAAATTAATCAAATAAAAAGTTTATAGATATATCTTCGGTATAATTATTATTTTTATCGAAATAAAAAATAGAACATGGGGGTTATTAAAGTTGAAAATATAAGGGTATATGCATACCACGGCTGTCTGAGTGAAGAAACTATTATTGGTAGTGATTACAGGGTGGACGTCAGTGTAGAAGCTGATTTGGAAAAGTCTTCCGAAACAGACGCTTTGGAAGATACCGTTGACTATGTGACTTTAAACGCGATTGTGGTGGAAGAAATGCGTATTCCAGCAAAATTGTTGGAAGCGGTTGCAAAACGAATTATTGTGCGAGTATTTGAAAATTGTAAAACCGTAGAGTCGGTATCGGTATCTGTTTCTAAAATTAACCCACCAATTGGTGGCGATGTAGAGATGGTTACAATTCTTTTAAGCGAGTCGCGTTAAGATAGATAAGAAAGGTGATTTATTCAGGGTTTTAACGATGAGTGATATAAGTTGTGTTAGGCGTTTCTTTTTGATGGATTCTTTTCTTTTATGTTGTGTAACGTTTAAATTTGCTTAAATTTGCGTTGCTTTTTGGGCGTCTTGGCCGAGTGGCTAGGCAGAGGTCTGCAAAACCTTCTACAGCGGTTCGAATCCGCTAGACGCCTCTAGGTGTAAAACCTCAACTGTTCAAGTTGAGGTTTTTTTATTCCCTTATTTCTTCAATAATGGTTTGTGGATTTAGTTTGTCTTTCGGTAAAAAACCTTTCGTGATAAGAACCAATCCACATATCAGTAAGATAATTCCTAGTAATTTCTTTATTTTTAAAATTATTTTGGGTGTTAGTTGTTTTTTAAGCTGCTTTGCTAATAATATTTTAAACAAATCAGTAATAAAATAAGCAACGATTAGTGATCCAAAAAACACATAAAACCGATTGATATCGTTTTCTAAGCTTGGCCCTGTAACGATAATTATGCCCAGCCAAAAAATCAACACACCTACATTAATAAAATTCAGTAAAAAACCTTTTATAAACAGCTCTATATAATTAACTTTAAAAGAGTTGGAAAGTTGTGCCTTGAGGTCATTTCTTTTTGGTTTTTTAAGAAAAATAATTAAACCATATACTGCTAAAATAGTCCCTCCGAACACATATAACCCAGGTTGGTTGCTTAGGTTTTCGAGGAGTTGAAAGCTACTAAAGTAAGCGACTCCAATAAAAATAATATCGGCTATAATAACCCCTAAATCAAAAATTACTGCTGCTCGAAAGCCTTTTGTTACACTTGTTTCAATCAACACAAAGAAGACTGGCCCAATCATAAAAGCTAAGAAAAACCCTAAAGGTATTGCGGCTTGAATGTCATCGAACATAGTTTTTTAATTTTGATATATGTGTTAGTCTTTATAAATAATTCTGCCACCAATCATCTTGGATTGTTTGAGGGATTTGGTTTCGCCATGAATTATTAAATCTCCTCCAGCAAATATCCTCACTTCTATAAGTTCTGAACTGCTAATATCAGCTATACCACCTGTTTTTATATTAACTTCAGATTTAAGAGCTTTAAGTAAAGGTGCGTCATAAATACCGCCAGTTCTTATCTTTATCTTTTGGGAATAGGTGGTACCACTTACGTTAATTTTCCCTCCTGTTACGGTTTTAATTGATAATAATTTTGTGTCTGTAATGACGGAAATTTTTCCTCCTTCTTGCACTTTTAATTCTAACTCGTATTGTTTGAAAAGTGATTTTGAATTTACTTTTGCCCCTTCATTGACATCAATAACATCTATTTTTGTGTAATAAAGTTTTATAAACGTTTTATTTCCGTTAAATGATTTATTAAGAACCATTTTAATTTTTAATAAATCATTTTTTTGAATGATTAAAACGTTGGATGTTTCTTCCCCAGTAATTTCTATTTTATTTTCCGTGGATTCAATGAGTTCTACATTTATAAGATCGTAAACTTTCAGTTCTGAAAATTCACCTAGAGTTTTACTTACAGGTGTTTGTGAACTGACTAGAAAACTTGACAATAATAAGAGAAAAATATATGGTTTCATTTTGTGTGTGAATTTTAAATATTTAAAATAAAATCTAAATGTTTTTTTACTAAATCGGCTTGTTTTACACAGACCTCAACTTCATCACCTAATTGGTATTTATTTTTGGTTCTTTCACCAATTAAGGCAAATTCGTCTGCGTCAAATCTATAAAAATCTCCTTTGATATCCCTAATTCTTACCATCCCTTCGCATTTGTTTTCTATAATTTCAACATACATACCCCATTCTGTTACACCAGAAATAACTCCTAAAAAAACATCCTCTTTATGGTCTTGCATGTACTTTACCTGCATGTACTTTATAGAATCTCGTTCTGCTTTGGTTGCGAGATATTCCATGTTTGAAGAGTGCTTACATTTTTCCTCATAAACGTCTTCACTAGTTGTTTTGTTACCATCTAAATAATATTGTAACAAACGGTGTGCCATAACATCTGGGTAACGACGAATAGGAGATGTGAAATGACTGTAGTGATTGAAAGCGAGACCGTAATGACCAATATTTTTTGTAGAGTATATTGCTTTACTCATACAACGTATTGTAAGAGTATCTACAAGGTTTTGTTCTTTAGTTCCTTTTACATTTTTTAAAAGCGTGTTTAAAGAATATGTGGTGGTTTCTCTACTTTTTAAATTTAGTTGATGTCCAAATTGAGAAACTATTCTTTGAAGGCCCGCTAGTTTTTGATCGTCTGGTTCATCATGAATTCTGTAAATAAAAGTTTTGGGAGAGGTTTGTTTTCCTATAAACTCTGCAACTTTTTTATTTGCTAATAACATAAACTCTTCAATAAGTTTATTTGCATCTTTGGAAGTTTTAAAATAAACACCTGTGGGATTATTTTCTTTATCTAAATTAAATTTAACTTCAGCTTTATCAAAAGAAATAGCCCCATTTTTCATACGTTTAGAACGCATTATTTTTGCTAGTTTATCTAATTTTAAAATAGCATCTTTTACATTATCATCTGTAGTATAAGCTTTTCCATTAATTGCAATTTCGTCTGGAATTAGCGTTTCTTCTGTTTCTATAATATGTTGTGCTTCTTCATAGGCGAAACGGGCATCACTATAAGTTACGGTTCTTCCAAACCACTGGTTTTCGATTCCTGCTTTGTCATTAATTTCAAAAACAGCCGAGAAAGTATATTTTTCCTCTAAAGGTCGTAATGAACAAGCATTGTTTGATAAAACTTCTGGCAACATAGGAACAACCCTGTCAACTAAGTAAACGGAAGTTGCTCGTTCGTAGGCTTCATCATCTAAAATAGTTCCTTCTTGTAAATAGTGAGATACATCAGCTATATGGACTCCAATTTCATAATTTCCATTATCTAATTTTTTAAAAGATAAAGCATCATCAAAATCTTTTGCATCTTTTGGATCTATTGTAAAGGTAAGCGTCGATCGCATATCTCTACGTTTTGCAATTTCTCCTTCTGTTATAGAAGTATCTATATTATTTGCATAGGCTTCTACTTCAAATGGGAATTCGTAGGGAAGACCATATTCTGCTAGTATAGAATGTATTTCTGTATTATGATCTCCTGGTTTTCCTAGAATTTTAATAATCGTTCCATTAGGACAATCGGCTTTTTCAGGCCATTCATCTAAACTCACGAGTACTTTATCACCATTTTCTGCCTTCATTGTTTTAGATAAAGGCACAAAAACATCCACTGGCATTTTATTACTATCCGGAACAACAAAAGCAAATTTTTCATTCAACTGAACCACTCCTACATATTCTGTTCGTGCTCTTTCTATAATTTGAGTTATTTCTCCTTCTTGTCTTCCATTCTTTTTACGGTTATAAATATATAATTCTACCGTATCTCCGTGCAAAGCTTTATGCATGTTGTTAGAAGCTATATAAACATCTTCTTCAAAAGCTTCACTAATAATATAAGCATTACCTCGTGAAGCCATGTCTACTTTTCCAATAAAATATTCTGTAGAGTTTATGAGTTGAAACTTACCTCGCTCCACCTCTTTAATTTCCTTTTGAATAGCAAGTTTGTGAAGATTTTTTATTATTTGGTTGCGACTGCTAGCATCATTTACTTCTAACTTTGCAGCAATCTGTTTGTGATTGAATGTTTTTTTTCTATCGGCTTTCAAAATCGTTAAAATACTTTGACTGTAATTTTTAACCGATTGTTTGTTATTCTTTTTTCTTTTCATTTAAGATATGTGATTAAGCAAAGCTACCACTTTAAATCAATCAAGGCTCATCTCTTTTTCAACTTTATCCACATTTAATATAATTATATTAATTTTTTATTAAATTATTTAAAAACTAATAGTGGTTATTATAGTATGTGAATAGCATATATAAGTTTATTTAAGATAAGTAGTTTTCTTCTTTATTTACATTTTATAAACATATAATTAACAACTTTATTTTAATTAATCAATTGATTTATAATATTTTAAAGGTACTTATTATATGTTGTTCATAACCTATATTCACATAAAATGACTCATAAATAATTTAGTAATTTTTGTTTATAAACCTTTTTTGGATATTCATAAGTTAAGAATTAATAATAACAACTAAATTAGTATTATAAATTTATAGTTACGGTTGATAAAATTTTTCGTTTTATAAAAATTTAGTTTTCATAATCGTTCATTAATTATTAACAATTAATTAAAAAGGCTATGAACAATTTTAATTAGGTACCACTCTTTTTTGTAAATTTACTCATAATAAAAATTATAACAAATGAATATATCAATTGGAAACGATCACGCAGGTACAGATTATAAATTTAGAATTATAGAATTTCTCAATTCTAAGCATATAGAAGTTACAAATTATGGAACGGATTCTGATTCTAGTGTTGACTATCCTGATTTTGTACATCCTGTGGCAAAAGATGTGGAATCAAAAAAATCTACTTTTGGTATTCTTATTTGTGGGAGTGCTAATGGGGTTGCGATGACGGCAAATAAATATACCAGTATTAGAGCAGGTATATGTTGGACAAACGAAATAGTTTCTTTAATTCGTCAACATAACAACGCAAACATTCTTTGTATTCCTGCCCGTTTTACCACTATAGAAGATGTTTTAGTTATGGTTGATACCTTTCTAAATAGTGATTTTGAGGGCGGTCGTCATCAAAATAGAATTAATAAAATTCAACCTTGCTAATATACAATGGGTCATTCACATAAGTATAGATCTGATCATAAAGATCGGAACCTTCTTATTTCTATTTTATTAAATAGTATTATCACCCTTGCTCAAATAATAGGGGGTTTTCTTTCCGGCAGCCTTGCCTTATTAAGTGATGCTTTACATAACCTAACCGATGTCATTTCTCTTGTTATTTCTTACATAGCATCTGGTTTTTCTAAGAAAAAAGCAACTTTGTCAAAAACTTTTGGTTATAAACGCGCCGAGATCATTGCTGCTTTTATAAACGCTTCTTCTCTTATTGTAATTGCTATTTATTTAATGTTTGAAGCAGTCAAACGCTTCTTTGAACCACAAAACATAAACCCCGATTTGGTTGTTTGGCTTTCGATTTTAGGGATTGTTTTTAATGGTCTTAGTGTCTTTTTGTTAAAAAATGACAGTAACCACAATATGAACATTCGTTCTGCATATTTACACCTATTAACTGATATGCTCGCAAGTTTTGCGGTTTTAATAGGTGGGTTATTAATGCAGTTTTACCAAATATTTTGGGTCGATGCAGTTTTAACAATTGCAATCGCTTTATATCTTATTGTTGTAGGGTATAATTTATTAAAAGACTCCTTTCATATCCTTATGTTGTTCACTCCAAAAGATATTAGAATTCAAGATATTGTTGACGAAGTAAATAAATTAGAACAAATAAATAATATTCACCACATTCATGTTTGGCAGTTAAACGAAACAGAAATTCATTTGGAAGCTCATATTGATTTCAATGTTGATTTAAAATTCTCTGAGTTTAATACGGTTCTTAAAACTTTAGAAACCACTCTTTTTCAAAAGTTTAATATCAATCACTTCAATATACAACCTGAGTTTGGGACCTCTGATCCCAAAACAATAATTATCCAAGATTAATATATGCTAGAAATTTATATAAAATCGTTTAACCAGTTGTCTTTAGATGAACTCTACTATTTATTACAATTAAGAAGTGAAGTATTTGTGGTAGAACAAGATTGTGTATATCAAGATATTGATGGGAAAGATCATAAAGCATTACATGTCATAGGAAAAATAGAGGACTCCATTATTGCTTATACCCGAATTTTTAAACCAGGAGACTATTTTAAGGAAGCCAGTATTGGTCGAGTAGTGGTATCAAAAAACAAGCGCTATTTGAATTATGGACACCAAATAATGGTTGCATCCGTAAATGCTATCGAGGACACCTATCAAACCATAGAAGTAAAAATATCTGCTCAAAAATATCTAGAGGAATTTTACAACAAACTTGGTTTTAAAACAATTGGTGACTCCTACTTAGAAGATGGAATACCACATATAGCGATGGTGAAAAATTAATTTCTTTTAGAAATAGAAGTTATTTTAATTTCTACACGCTTATCGTACTTCATTGCCTTTCCCAAGGGGTATTTATTTTTTAAACCCACATAACGCATTCGAGTTCTCTTAACCCCCTTTTCAACTAAGTAATCGTAGATATATTTAGCCCTTGCTAAAGATAAATTTCTTTTCCCTGTCTTTCTATCTACCGCATCCCGTGCTTTTTGAGTACAACAGACATGTCCCTCTATGGTGAAATAAATATCGTCTCTTTTTCTTAACGCTTCCGCCATCTTTTCTAGAACAGGAATGGATTCTTTTACGAGGTAACTATATCCTGTTTCAAATAAAATATTTTCTAGTGTTATTTTATCTCCTACCTTAAGATTTTCTTTTAAAAAACGATATACCTTTTCGTCCTTTACAACCTCTTTTTTATCTTTAACTTTATACACTACATTAATCTCTACTTTCCTATTTAACCCTCTTATAATGTTTAGATTATCGGAAGAAATAACACGCAACAAAACTTCTCCTTTTCCATCAACATTACTAATAAGGTTGTCATCCACATCAAACCCAGAAAATATTTTTTTAATAGCATCTGCCCTGTTTTGTGACAATACTAAATTATAAGAATCACTGCCGCGATCGTCACAAAAGCCGTAAATTTCTATACGTTCGATTTCAATATCTTTCAAACCCTGAATAAATAATACCAATCGGTTTGTTTCTATTTCTGGCACTTCATACTTTCCCGTTTCAAAATATACAACGTGTGAATTGCCCGTTTGCCCATGTGCAACGCTGACTAATAAAAACATTAAAAAAACAACTTTTTTCATCTTATTTTCAATTCTGAAATACAGTTAACCCTCGACTATTTTAATATACTATTATAAACCTCTTGATCATTTATAATTTCTTGGGCTCTATATACTTCGTTGTTAGTTGTGAGAAAATACGAATACATTCCCTCCCTGTAAAAATAGCGTTTTATTATTTCTCCTTCCAAAACGGCGACGATTTCTGATTTGGAGGACTCTATCATCTCCATTTTCGATGCCCGAAGCGACGATTCCAAGTCTTCAAAACCTCGTCGCATTTCTCCAAACCCTTCTTCCTCGAGAGTGTTTTTTAATTGATCAACGGACGCTTGAGACTCGCTTAACGCATCGTATTTTTTATCAAGACTCATTTCCTTGAACCTTTCAAAATCTTTTTTATCTAAACTAAAACCCTCCACATCATTAACGCTATTGTTATAAAAATATTGGTTTGAGAAATCAAACACTAAGGAACTTTTTAAAAGCCGTTCTATAAACTTATTAGGTCTCTCTTTCCCAATGACCACATCTGGTTGAATTCCTCCACCATCATACACTGTTCTTCCGTTTTTTGTTTTAAAGGCGGTGTATTGGTTTTCGTCATAACGAATAGCGGACCCATCCTTTTTCCTATTTCTATAGTCAAGCGCTTGAATACAACGCCCTGAAGGAGTATAGTAACGCGAGATTGTTACCTTTAATTGAGATCCGTATGGCAAAGGTTTAGGTCTTTGTACCAAACCCTTACCAAAACTTCTTTTACCAATAACAACAGCACGGTCTAAGTCTTGGAGCGCACCCGCAACAATTTCACTCGCGGAAGCACTTTTTTGGTTTATTAAAACAACTAAAGGAATTTCTAAACTCAAGGGCTGTTTTGGAGTTTCAAATGTTTGATTGTAGGTTTCTACATTCGATTTTGTAGATACCACCACTTGCCCCTTAGGAACAAACAAATTAACTATTTTAACCGCTTCCTGAAGTAAGCCACCCGGGTTGTTTCTCAAATCTAAAACAATTCCTTTTGCTTCGTCAATAAGCATTAACTTTAGCGCAGCTTCGACTTCCTTGGAGGCTGTTTTTGTAAATCGATCCAATGCGATGTAGCCTATTCCAGAAGGCAATAGTCTAGAGACTGGAACTGCTTTAGGTTTTAAGCCTCCTCTAGAGACGGTTATTTCGCTAGTTTTTTTATTTCTAATGTAAACCAAGGAAACAGTTGTATTCTTTTTTCCGTTTAAAAATTGGACCGCCCCTTCCTTTAAATCACTTACTGCAAGCCCATCAATTTTAATGATTTCATCCCCTGCTTTTATACCAACCTTATCCGCAGGCATCTCTTTATACACCTCCATAACAACTAATTTATCTTCTGTTGCATTTATGGTGGCACCTATCCCAACATAAGCACCCGATTGATATATTCGAGCCCTTTCCACGTCCTGCTCATTCATATAAGTTGTGTAAGGGTCCAATTCCTTAAGCATCTGCTGGACACTTTCTTCCATTAAATAAGCGGGGCTTGTCTTATCCACATAATTCATATTAATTTCTTTAAACAGTGTGGTGAAGATGTCTATCTGTTTAGCTATCTCGAAATAATCGTTTTTATAGGCTGTAGTCGAAATAAAAACCAAAGCTATAACTCCTAGAAATAGCCCTCTTTTTTTATGATAATACCCCATGTGATTCTTTTTTGTTAAAACGTTTTATTAGAAATTCAAATTGTTTTTTTAGTTGAGACGATACAGGCATTTCTTTGCCAACATACAAAACCATCAAACAGTACTTTGATTCTAACGCCTCTAGTGTTACCGAAAGTTGTTTTTCTACTGCCACCCTCAAAAGGCGCTTGATTCGGTTGCGATCCACGGCATTTTTAAAATGTTTTTTGCTCACAGAAACACCAACCAAATGTTTATCTGTGTTTTTTAAATAGACCATTCTCAAAGGAAATGCGCCAACTGAGTTGCCAGTTACGAATAACTGTTCTATTTGCTTTTTTCCTTTTAAACGCTCCATAGTTTATAATACTTTTAGCTGATTGTTTTTCTTGTTGATGTCAGCCGTTTCTTTATTAACATCAATGGTAATAGTGTCAATTTTGGACAGATCTAAATCTATAGTAAATCGGTATTCAGGATGTGCCCACGCCCAATCTTTTAATAACACATCACTATTTAGAAGCGGTTTTTCGCCCCGCATCATTTGCAAAGGAACGTAATAATCTTTTGTACTTCCGTCTTTCAAAAGCACCTGAACCTCCACTGGCATTGGCATCAAACCAATGCGTTCCAATGTAATGACCGTTTTTCCCTCTGAGTCATCAGCACTTTTCACACCGTAATCAATTGTATTTGTGGTTTGTGTCCAATCCGTCAAAAACCATTCCAATTCTAGTCCAGATGTTTTTTCGGCACAACGGATAAAATCATTTGGCGTTGGATGTTTAAATGACCAGTCTTTAAAATATTTTTTTAATGTTTTTTCTAAATTCTCTTTACCAATAATATAGCGTAATTGTGCCAATACCAAAGCGCCTTTACTATACGTTGAGATGCCATAGGCTGCATTATATGCAAACCGATCTGCATGTGTGCTCATGGGCTGTTCTTTTCCGCTTTTCACCAGGCTGTAATAGCGATCGTAGTGACGTTTTAGAGGCTCAGCAGGCTCAACGCCAAATATAGTATTTTCAATAAACGTACAGGTGTATTCTGCAAACCCTTCATCGAGCCAAGGGTGTTTACTTTCGTTAGAGGCCATTAAAAACTGGAACCAAGTATGGCCAATTTCGTGTGCAGTTACACCTACCAAACTCTCAAAACTGCGTTCTCCTGTTATGAGTGTACACATGCCATATTCCATACCACCATCGCCTCCCTGAATTACAGAGTATTGTTCATAGGGATATTTTCCAACCGTATTGCTATAGTACTGCATGATTTCACTTGTTGGCCTCTGCAAGTCCTTCCAACGTTTTTTGTATTCTCGCTTTAAAGACTTTTTATATAAAAAATGTAAAAGAGGTCCATTAGGAACCTGCAGGGTGTCATGCACAAAACTAGGGTCCGCCGCCCAAGTGAAATCGTGAACATTCGGAGCCACAAAATGCCAGGTTAATACATCAGATTTGTTTTTAGTTTCCTTAACCCCATATCCATGTCCAATCTCATTTGGGTTTTGTAAGTACCCCGTTCCCCCAACAGTATAGTCTTTGTCTAGCGTTAATTTAACATCAAAATCACCCCATACTCCATGAAATTCTCTGCTAATATAAGGATCCGCATGCCAGCCCTCAAAATCATATTCTGCCATTTTAGGATACCATTGCGCCATAGACAACGCGACCCCTTCTTGGCTGTTTTTCCCTGCCCTACGAATCACTGGCGGTACTTTACCCGCAAAAATCATTTCAAATACCGCTGAATCTCCCGATTTGATAGGAGTATTCAGCTGAACTTCCAACACGGTTCCAGCTACAGCATACTCAAGAGGCGTTCCGTTTTGGGTCAAGCGTATGACATTTAAAAAACCATAATCTTCTTTTTCGAGATTGTTTATTCGATCTCCAACTCTGGGGTCAGCATCTGCGATTGTCATGGAGCGTACATCCATTTCGCTTCCCGGCTGAAAGGCGTTATAGAATAAATGGTAAAAGACACGATTCAAATCATCTGGAGAATTGTTAGTGTAAACTAATTTTTGTGTGCCTCCGTAGTTGAAGGTGTTTACGTCTATTTTTACATCCATGGTATAGTCCACACGTTGTTGCCAATATTCAAAGTTGTTTTGACTGTAAACTGGTGAGAATCCGATTAAAAAAGTAAGTGTGTAAAAAATATTTTTCATGATACTATAAATTATTTAGACAGTTTTGACGCCATTAGTAATGCGTTATAAGCGTTGACAATTTTCCCAGATTTTGACAACTGCGAAAAATGAACGATACTCCCATTTTCTAAAGAGACTTTTTTATTAATTTCGATACCAGAAGCCATCAATATTTGTTTTACTTGTTCAGCACTTAGACTTGGATGTTGCGAAAAAATTAAGGCAGCTACACCTGCAACTACAGGCGATGCCATAGAGGTTCCACTAGCAAATTCGTATTTGTTTTTAGGGTAGGTCGAGTAAATATCTGAACCAGGAGCAAATACATCCACCGTATTTTCTCCATAATTCGAAAACCCAGCAACTAGGGTTGAGCCGTACCTAGGCTCGCTTGCCCCTACTTTTAGAAAGTTGTCGGCCACTTCATCTCCACTGCCTATTTGATCGTTAGGAAAATAATTCTCATGGTCGGTGTTTTTGCCGTCATTTCCAGACCCTGCCACAATCAACACGTCTTTTTGTGCAGCATAGGCAATCGCATCTCTTACCCAATCACTATGAGGAGAAAACTTTTTCCCAAAACTCATATTAATCACTTTAGCGCCATTATCAACTGCATAATATACAGCCAACGCTACATCTTTGTCATATTCATCGCCATTCGGTGTATTTCGAATTGCCATAATTTTTACATTGTTAGCAACTCCATTCATCCCAATTCCATTGTTGCGCATGGCGGCGATTATCCCCGAAACATGGGTTCCATGGGTACGACCGTTTTTTGGTAGGACATCCCAGTTTCCATAGTCGCGATCACTCAAATCATTAGGGTTATCCCCAACAACACTTCTTCCATCAAAAGCTACATTTAAGTTACAGTCCAAGCGCTTGTTCAAAGATTTTAGCCCTTGGTTGAGCTCTTTTTTCATTGCGGCGATACTCTCAAAACCAAACCCATAAGACTGTTTGATAATATTCAGATGTCTTGATAAAGTCTTATCTGTGGTAGAGATGCCTTCCACGTCTTCCTTTGTATAATTTTGGTTTTTCAAGTAGTCAGCTATAGCAGCATCTGAAGTGTTTAGTTGGTCCAAAATACTTTCGTATTGTGTTTTTGACCGCATTGTGCTTTCTCTCTCTTTGGCGAGTAAAGCTTCTGCTTCTGCAAATCGAGGATTAGTTGTGTCGCCACTCGCAAGCAATCTCACATACTCTAATTGTTCGTCGTTAGACTCCCCAAGGAAGTTCCAACCATTCACATCATCAACATACCCATTGTTGTCATCGTCTTTTCCGTTGCTTGGGACCTCATCAGAATTTACCCAAATATTATCTTTTAGATCTTCATGACCAATATCGATTCCAGAGTCAATCACTGCCACAATAACCGTTTTACTTTTTGGTCTCACCAATTCTTTATAAGCTCTGTGCAAGCTAATTCCTGGGACGGTATCTGTTTTGAGGTCCAGGTGGCTCCATTCTTTTTTTTCGTCGTCCTTAAGCTCAACGGCTTTTAGTGGAACGACATCAATATTCTCAATAGGGGTTGATAAGATGGGCGCAGTAGATCCGCAGCTTAAAATAAATATCACACCTAATAAATAGGTTAATTTTCGAACTAGATTGTGTAGGTTTGATTTCATTTTTTAAGATTAAAATAGATTATTAAAGGCATAAATATTGTTCAAACGGACTCCTTTTTCGTTGTGCTTGACTGTAATTACTTCGTTGTGAGCGTCATGCTCCAAAAATAAATAATAATTTTTATCTGCAGCAAGTTTTAAAAAACGATCTTTTTCGTCTAAAGTTAGCAGTGGCCTTGTATCGTATCCCATGACAAAAGGCAGAGAAATATGACCCACGGTTGGTAATAAATCAGCCATAAAACAAATGGTTTTTCCTTTGTAGGATATCATTGGAATCATCTGTTTGTCGGTATGCCCGTTGGCAAAAAACACATCAAATCCCAAATCTGTATTGTGTAATATGTCGCTCTCAGGAACAGGGATGTGTTTTAACTGTCCACTTGTTTCAATCGGTATAATGTTTTCTGTTAAAAAAGAAGCACGTTCTCGTTTATTGGGGTTTGTCGCCCATTTCCAATGGTTTTTATTACTCCAAAAAACAGCATTTTTAAACGCAACTTCATAACCTGATTTATTAGTATTCCATTGGATGCAACCCCCGCAATGATCAAAGTGTAAATGAGTTAAAAAGACATCTGTGACATCGTCTCTAGAAAATCCATGTGAAGCGAGTCCGCCATCTAATGAATGGTTTCCCCAACGGAAGTAGTAACTATAAAACTTATCGCTCTGTTTGTCTCCCATCCCCGTGTCAATTAAAATTAAACGGTTCCCGTCTTCAATCAACAAACAGCGGGACGCGATATCAATCATATTATTCTCATCAGCTGGGTTTGTCTTATTCCAGATTGCTTTTGGCACAACACCAAACATTGCCCCACCATCTAGTTTAAAATTTCCAACATTAATAGAATATAGTTTCACCCTAATCCTTGTTTATAATTGAATTTAAACGAACCCCAAAGTCTAATAATGCTTTTATTTCTTTGATACTAGCAATACGTTCTTTACTGAAAATCAATAAACCATCTCTACTTGATTCTACGTGGTAGTAGGAATTGCTTTCAAAAAACCGCACAAGCTGGTCTGAAAAAAGAGCCCTAATTTTTTGTGGATCCTCACCCCTCAAATAAAAACGTTTTGAGAAATCAGTGTGGTTTTTAATATCAATATCCTTGTATCCAGCTAAAGAATATAATTTTTCTAGCAAGCCTTCTCGATCTAATGTAAACACTGGAACATTAGGTGGTGTTTTAATATAAAGCATTGTCGACCTTACAACCTCCTTAGCAATAAATTCTCCTTCTGAAAATGTAATATCAAATAATTGATAAGGATCATTTTTACCAGAAAGTTGATTAAAAGTATGCTCAATTTTTTTGGTTTTAAAGTAGATGAAGTTTTCTAGAAACAAACTCTTTCGTTGTTTTAATGGACTATATTCTAACTCAAATTCATTAGCGAGTAATTCCAGGTTTTTTTGTCGTCTGGTTTTGTTGTCGGGGATGATGTTTTGAAGTGGTAACAAGCGCCTCAAAGCAAAAGGGTGTTCCGATTTTGTTCCTAAGACATCCAAGCCAATGACTCCGATATTTCCACCTTTTTTATGAAAGAGTTCTTGATAATCGTGAATATTCTCCATAACAGAATGGTCCACAAAACCACACAACGACAGGTCTAAGACCACGTCACTTTGTTCAGGAATAGCTTCAAGCTTGCTTTTGAGAATGTTGAAATTTAAAAAACTACAAAAATGTTTTACGCTTAAAAAATAACTACCATCTTCTTCCTTAAACATTAACACGTTTGGCTTTAGAATGTTTTTTATAAACAATGCAATACTTTTATTAACTACTATATGAATAATAAACGTAGTAATTAACCCAGCAACAATTCCAGATATCAACCCAACTTTTAAAGTAACAAAAAGCGTTGCAAAAAAGATAATAAGCTGTTCTTTCCCAATAGTAAATATGCGTCTTACCACGTCAGGCGCAGCGAGTTTATATCCTGTATACACTAAAATTGCCATCAAAGCGGTAAGCGGAATTCTAGTCAGCTCTGTGCTAAAGAGTAGAATAAATACTACCAAAAACAGAGCGTGAAACAAATTTGAAGACCGGTTACTTCCTCCGTTATTGACGTTTACAGAACTTCTAGCGATTACCGTTACGACGTTCAATCCTCCCAAAAACCCACTTACAACAGTTGCTAACCCCAGGGCTTTGATGTCCTTATTTACGTTGGAGCGTCTCTTTAGTAGGTCTAACTTGTCAACGGCCTTGATACTCAATAAGGATTCAATACTCGCAATTAGGGTCAGCGCAATTACGCTCGACCAAAATGGCAGTGTGCTTATCACCTCAAAATTTGGCGTAGGAATGTTGGTTACTATTTCTTGTATATTCGGGATCTCTGGAATCATATAATTGGCTGCGATCGGGTTGGGCAATTTTAGAATTAATTCATAATAATAACTAAACCCAACAGAGATAATAACAATCCACATGGGAGCCGGTATTAACTGAAGATATTTGTTTCGAATTTTGGAATAAAAAACCATGATCCCTAAGCTCAGTACACCCGCGACTGCGGCATAAATCAAGCTTTTGTCCTGAAACTGAAACACGGTGATAATGGTGTTTGGAATCTCTAACAAGTAATCGATTCCATTGTCCTTGATAATTTTGTTTCCTAACATTATATGGAATTGTTTCCCTAAAATAATAAGACCAATAGCGGCTAACATCCCTTGAATCGCTGACGAAGGGAAGTAGTCCGCGAGTTTTCCAAGCCTCAGAAACCCAAGTATTATCAAAATAATTCCTGAGCAAATGATTGCTGCATAGGTAGCGGTAAGCCCAAGTGTCGTAATAGCAATTAGCACCACCCCAACCAATCCATTGCCAGGCCCAGAGATGGTGACAAAGCTACCACCTAAAATAGATACGATCACTCCCCCAACAATCGCTGTGATGACCCCAGCGATTGGAGGTGCCTCACTAGCCATGGCCAACCCAAGACCTAATGGAAGCGCAATGAGACTGACTACCAGGCCAGAAAACATGTTTTTAGGAAGGGTTTTTATAAACCCAACAAATGGTTTTTCTTTTGTTTTCATTGGACTATTAGTACATCGGTTGGTAACTCAGTTAAAATATGTTCGATATCATGTGGAAAAACACGGTCCCAGAAAGTCATCTTTGCAGGGGCGTTCATTACTAATAAATCTGCACGTGCAACTTGGGCATAATGACCTATAGAATACCCACGTTTCCCAAAAATCGGTTGTGATTTGATGATCATTTTCTTGGTAAAATCATCAGGGATTGTAGATAATATTTTTTGTACGCGCGCTTCTTCCCTGACTCGTAAACGTTCTTTGATGATCGTAGATTTTCTGAGAGATTTGTCGTCATCAATATTAACACTCACTTCCTCCTGATCAATTTCTTCAACAACAGTAATTTTATCAGCCCCTAATTTGTGCCCAACCAAGAATGCTGTTGTGACCGTCTCTTTCGTTTTTGGGTCTTTTAAGCCATTGACAACAATATGTTTACAAGGTACACGCTCTATTGACGGGTTGATTAAAAGAAGTACAGAGCAAGTAGCCTGTCGCGTTATCTTTCTCGCAATAGAACCAAGGTAGTATTTTAAAAAGTTTTCTTTCTTAAGTGCACCAATAACAAGAAGATCTATGTTTTTTTCTTCAGTTGAGGATAGAATAACGTTTACAGGGTCTCCAGACTTATATAAGATCTCAAACTTTAAACCCTCAGACTCAAAGGCTTTCAAGTATTTCAAAAAGGAGCTTGATTTTTTTTCTGAAGCTTCGCCTACATGTATTAGCACCAATTTACTACTGAAACACAAAGCTAACCGCGCCGCTTCATTAATGTTAGCTTCTAGGTTGGGAGAAAAAGTCACTCCGATCCCGATAGTTTTAAAAGCAATTCCGTTCAATCAATTTAATGTTTAAAGATTATCCTGAAATATAAGACTTTCTTTAAAAATATAAAAACCTAAAATTAGATTAATCGTTAAGTTTCAGAACCGCCATAAATGCCTCTTGCGGTATTTCAACGCTGCCCACTTGGCGCATTCGTTTTTTACCCTTTTTCTGGTTTTCTAAAAGCTTTCGCTTTCGTGAGATATCTCCTCCATAACATTTGGCAGTTACATCCTTACGCACTGCTTTTACGGTTTCTCTAGAGATAATTTTTGCACCAATTGCTGCCTGAATAGGAATATCAAACTGCTGCCTTGGAATAAGTTCCTTTAGTTTGGCACACATTTTTTTTCCAATAGTAACCGAATTATCTATATGAATTAATGCCGAGAGCGCATCTACAGTTTGTCCGTTTAGCAACACATCCACTCTGACAAGCTTTGAAACTCGCATCCCAATTGGTGAATAATCAAATGAGGCATAGCCCTTCGAAACTGTTTTTAATCGGTCATAAAAGTCAAACACAATTTCAGCTAATGGCATGTCAAAAGTTAATTCCACACGTTCCGGAGTTAAATAATTCTGACTTGTAATTTGTCCTCGTTTTTCAATACACAACGACATGACGTTTCCAACAAAATCAGACTTTGTGATGATGGAAGCTTTAATGTAAGGCTCCTCAATTCGGTCCAATCCAGAAGGGTCTGGCAGATCTGTTGGGTTGTTGAGTATCACAACGGTATCTGGGTTTTTTCTTGTAAAAGCGTGGTAAGACACATTAGGAACGGTTGTTATGACCGTCATATTAAATTCGCGTTCAAGGCGTTCTTGGATAATTTCTAAATGTAACATTCCTAAAAACCCGCATCGAAAACCAAACCCTAATGCAGCAGAACTTTCTGCTTGAAACACTAATGAGGCGTCATTCAGCTGAAGTTTTTCCATGGACGCACGCAATTCTTCGTATTCTTCCGTGTCTACAGGGTACAGTCCTGCAAAAACCATGGGTTTAACATCTTCAAACCCTTCGACAGCTTTGGTTGTCGGAAATTTTGCATCCGTAATAGTGTCTCCCACCTTTACCTCGCGGGCATCTTTTATGCCTGTGATTAAGTATCCTACATCACCGGTTTTAATTTCTTTTTTGGGAGTTTGAGTAAGGTTCAGTGTTCCTACTTCATCCGCACCATATACTTTTCCGGTTGCTATAAACTTAACCTGCTGATTTTTTTTAATGCTTCCATTAACGATCTTAAAATATGTTTCAACCCCCCTAAAAGAGTTGTAAACGGAATCAAAAACAAGGGCTTGCAATGGAGCTTCAGGGTCTCCTTTTGGTGGTGGAATTGTTTCAATGATCGCAGATAAAATTGCTTCAATTCCAATCCCTGTTTTGGCACTTGCAGGAATAACTTCTGAATGGTCACACCCTAGAAGCTCTACAATATCATCTGTTACTTCTTCAGGATTTGCACTTGGCAAATCAACTTTATTTAAAACAGGAATAATCTCTAAATCATTCTCGAGCGCTAAATATAAATTTGAAATGGTTTGTGCTTGAATGCTTTGTGCGGCATCGACTATCAATAGCGCTCCTTCACAAGCTGCAATAGACCTAGAAACCTCATAGCTAAAATCGACATGACCAGGGGTGTCAATTAAGTTTAAGACATACTCTTCACCTTTGTAGGTGTATTCCATTTGAATGGCATGCGACTTTATGGTAATCCCACGTTCGCGCTCCAAATCCATGCTGTCAAGTAACTGACTCTGTTTTTCTCGCTCGGTAACGGCGCCTGTAAAATCTAATAAACGATCTGCCAAAGTACTTTTACCGTGGTCAATATGTGCGATGATACAAAAGTTTCTAATATGCTTCATTTACTCTATTTCAGGATGCGTTGTATGTGAAAGCAAAAGTAATCAAATTTACTACACAATATTTAGATTAATTAATGCCGGTCAATAAGGCTTTGAATTCGCTTGATGGCTTCTGATTTCCCTATTAAATAGATAATATCAAAAACATCAACACCTTCTAACGCACCTACTAGCGCTACCCTTAAAGGCATCATTATTTTTCCAAAGCCAATTTCGTTTTTGGTGATCCATCCTTTTATGGACGCTTGAAGTGATTCGACACTGCTGTCGTCAGCGGTTTCAAGCACACTAATTAATTGTACCATTAAGTCTTTAGAATGTTCTTTCCAAGCTTTTTTAAGAGCTGCTTCTGCATAATTTCCGGGTGCATTAAAAAAGTAATGACTCAATCCCCAAAATTCTGAAGGGAAACTAGCACGTTCTTTAATATGATCAACCACAAGCTCTATATACCCTGGGTCTAATGACTTGAGCTCTGGCCTTGAGTTTATAAATGTTTTGGACAATGACTCAGAGGTTGCCTTTTGCATGTATTGATGGTTAAACCATTTTGTTTTTTCTGGATCAAAGCGTGCACCAGCCTTATTGACGTTTTTTAAATCAAACACCTCAATAAGCTCACTTAATGAAAAAAGTTCTTGTTCTGTACCGGGATTCCACCCTAAGAATACTAAGAAATTGACAACAGCTTCCGAAAAATATCCACTTTCTTTAAAGCCCTGCGATACACTATGGGATGATGGGTCTTCCCAGTTTAGTGGGAACACAGGAAACCCTAGTTTGTCTCCGTCTCGCTTGCTTAGCTTTCCTTTTCCTGTTGGTTTTAGGATCAGTGGTAAGTGTGCAAACTGAGGGATCTCCCAACCAAATGCGTTGTAAAGCAATTGGTGTAATGCCAAAGAAGGCAGCCACTCTTCTCCACGAATGACGTGTGTGATTTTCATTAAATAATCGTCCACCACATTAGCCAAGTGGTAAGTAGGCATGCCATCAGACTTGAATAATACTTTATCATCTAGTGTATTGGTATCGATTTTTATTGAGCCTCTAATTAAGTCGGTAAGCTCTAGAGTTTCATCTTGGGGTCCTAAAAAACGCACGACATAATCATCACCATTTGCTATTTTAGAAGCTACTTCCTTTTCGGACAAAACAAGGGAATTAACCAATCGACCTCGGGTTCTGTTGTGCCAATTGTAAATAAAAGTTTTGCCTTTTGCCTCGTGGTTTTTACGTTCTTCGTCTAGGGCTTCCGCTGTATCAAAAGCATAATAAGCTTTGTTGGTTTCTATCAACAAATCGACATATTTCTTGTACAAATGCTTGCGTTCACTTTGTTTGTATGGGCCATAACCACCGTCTTTTCCGGGGCCTTCATCAAACGGAATGTTGCACCAGTTTAGTGCGTTTACGATATAGTCTTCTGCGCCATGCATGAAGCGCTTTTGGTCGGTATCTTCGACACGCAACACAAAGGTGCCACCGTTTTTTTTGGCAAATAGATAATTAAATAGAGCGGTTCGCACACCTCCAATATGAAGTGGGCCCGTAGGGCTTGGTGCAAAACGTACGCGAATAGAAGTATTCATGGCTTTGTATTAGTGCCACAAATATAGAATTGCTAAAGGCATTCCCCAAAGAAATAGGCGGTGTTTTTGATCTCGCTAGTTTAGGGTGTCTTTTAGGGTTTTAACCAACAGAAAGGATTAACTCTATCGAGACTTCAATTTCATGCGAGCGTTTTTTATTTTTCAAACAGATCTTTCCAATCTGTTCTTCCAAAATTCATCGGCATTGTTAAAATAATAATAAAAGTAATTAATGAGATCGCCCCTATTTGCACTAACAATTCAGGATTATTAAAGAAACTTCTATCCATCCCTGTAATTAAAGAAAAAACCCCAAGCATTATCGGTGCCATTAAGAATAGCAACATACTCCTGCTATATTTCTTCACTAATAATAAGACTCCAATTCCTAAGAAAATAAGCGCTACAATAGGGTTCGGAACTTCAATTCCAGCTCCAGAACGTCCAATAGCATAGGCAGCCCTCTCTGTTCCAAACAAAATTATACCCGCAACGATCATAAGCGTTCCTGCAAGATATGTTGTGAATATGAATGACAATAGTGGTTTTTTGTTTAAGACCTCAAAATCAAGATCTTCAAATTTTTTCCCATAGAAAATTTCTAAAGTTTCAGCAAAATCAGTATCAGCCTGAACTGTCCACAGCAACACATATAAGTCGCCAATTTCTTTAAGGGATGACATTCCACAGGAAACAAATCCTTTATAATATTGTTCCCAATCGGGATGTTTTTCTTTTTCTAGACTAAAATCGACCTGCCATTTTTTTTTCACACCAGAAATAAAAGAGTCCATAGCGGTCTTATTATGAGTGCAGTAAATATTATATTGGATTTTTTTCCTCTCAACGGTTACGGCGTAAAAATCTCCTGTTTTCTCAGTTTTAATAATTTTATCCGAATTCCCAATAAGTTGTGCCAAAAGGTTTTTACTCTGAGATAAATTTGTGATATTAACTTTATTTTCCATTGTTTTTAAGGTTAAATTTCTGTCAATTAATAGTACACCCATACAGTTTGTAATATTTCATTTATAAATCTATAATGAACAGACTGCTATTTCTTTTGTACACAAAGAGAGGCCTTTACAGCCTTTTTAGTCTTCTCAAGGGGTTGTAGAATAACATAAAAATCATAAATTTTATTTTACAAATGGCGTATGTTGAGCACTTTTAGGGCTCTGTTTGTAGCAACAAAACCTTAAACCTAGTTAAGCTGCTTATTGAAGATTTAGACTTGGGGTCAAAATCACATATAAAATTATATAAAAAAACAGTTTAATCCAAAAAAATCACCATTTTATTGAACTAACTATCTGTAAATTAGTGCCTTGTTTGGGAACAGGCTGGAAACACTGCCTTTTTTAAGCTCTATTAATTTATGCTTTCAAAAGACATCTCCAAAAAGGCACCTTATCCTATGGAATAATATTGTAATTTTATTATCTCAAAAAGATTGATTCTTTGGACAGTTTTCAAATTATAGAACAAAAACTAGAACAGTTCATCAAGCGCTACTACCTAAGTGCTTTGTTGAAGGGCTTGGTAATGTTTTTTGCGATCGGGCTGCTTTATGCATTGCTGCTATTGAGTGTTGAGCATTTCTTTTGGTTGGGCACTTCGGGTCGCTTTTTGTTGTTTTGGTGTGTTTATGGCTTCGAAGCTGTTCTTTTTTATGGGCTTATTTTCACTCCTTTAGCCAAATATTTTAAGATTCAGAACCGCATTGATTTAGAAACCGCTTCAAAAATTATCGGTGATCATTTCCCTGAAGTGGAAGATAAACTTTTAAATGTCCTTCAACTCAAACAACAGTCCGACCACTCCGAACTTCTTCTAGCAAGTATCGAACAGAAATCCAATAATTTAAGACTCATACCCTTCAAAAGCGCCGTTAACCTCTTTGAGAATCTTAAGTATTTAAGATATGCGGCCATTCCTATACTCATACTTTTTCTGTCTTTCGTATTTGGTAAACAAGCGATTTTTTCCGATAGTTTAAGACGCGTTGTCAATTACAATACAGCCTATTCACCACCAGCACCTTTCGAGTTTTTTATCATCAACCCCAATCTTGAAGCCGTTGAAAACACTCCTTTTACACTAGTTGTAAAAACAGTTGGATCTGTAGTTCCAGAATCTGTTCAAATAGTTTACAACCAAGAGTCCTATATTTTACAGCAAATTAAATTAGGTGTTTTTGAGCACGTCTTCTCACAGCCAAAAGCTCCAGTCGATTTTAAACTGAAATCCGCGACGGTGGTTTCTAAACCCTACCGCCTAAATGTGTTGCCCATCCCTGTATTGTTGAGTTTTGACATGTATTTAGACTTTCCTTCTTACACAGGAAAGCCAGACCAAAAAATTGCAAACAACGGAAATGCCATAATCCCGGAAGGCACCAAATTAAAATGGTTATTGACCACCAAGGCTACGAACACTGTGGCGTTTTCTTATAAAGACACCCGTTCTTTTTTTGAATTGGTCAATCAAAAATTTCAATTTCATAAACAGGTTTTTGAACCCCTAAATTATACGATTCAAACGAGCAATAATAAGCTTAAAAATTATGAGAACCTTTCGTTTTCATTAGAAACTATCAAAGATCAGATGCCTGGCATTAAGGTTCAAAAGAAACAAGATTCAACTTTTCAAGCTCCTCTTTATTTCTATGGTCAAATCTCAGACGATTATGGAATTAAAGATTTGAAACTTTATTACTACCCAGTAACCGATGCATCTAACATCAAGCAACTGATTTTGCCGTCCAATACGACTCCACTTCAAGAATTCACTCACGCTTTCCCATCCGGTTTAGAGTTGATAGACGACACCGCCTATGCGCTTTACTTTGAGGTTTCTGACAATGACCCTTTTCATAAAAACAAGTCTACAAGATCTCGTGTTTTTAACTATAACTCGAAGAGCCAAGAAACTATTCAAGAGCTCCAATTACAAGAGCAAAGTGAGTTGACCACTGCTTTTCAAAAAGCACTGAATACTTTGTCTGAACAAGACAAGAACCTCAATGAAATTTCTGAAAATCAAAAGGAAAACGAAGAGCTTAGCTTTAGTGACCAACAAAAATTAAAATCTTTTTTAGAGCGTCAACAAGCACAGGACAAGCTTTTAAAAGACTTTAACAAGAAAATGAGGGAGAATCTAAGTCAGTTTGAAAAATCAAAAGAAGAAGATCCTTTTAAAGAACAACTCGAAAAACGATTAAAAGCCCAGCAGGAAGCACTTGTAAAAGACGAAAAATTATTAGAAGAGCTAAAAAAATTCACTGATAAAATAAGCAAAGAAGATTTGGCCCAAAAATTGGAAGAGATGGCTAAGCAAAACAAAAACAAACAACGCAGCTTAGAACAACTGTTAGAGCTCACAAAACGCTATTACGTCACAAAAAAATCTGAGCAGCTTTTAGAAAAATTAGAAGATTTATCCAACGAACAGTTAAAGTTAGCGGATGCTTCTGAGGAAAAAAACACTCAAGATGCTCAAGAACAATTAACCAAACAATTTAAAGAGCTTACAAAAGATTTAGAGGATTTAAGAAAAGATAACAATGCTTTGGCTAAGCCACTTGAATTGCCTGACGATCCAAATCTAGAACAATCTATTGAAAAGGATCAGCAAAATGCAAGTCATGATCTAGGCGAAAAAGAAGAATCTTCAGATGCACAGAAGCAAAAGGAGAAATTAAATAAAGCCCAAAAAAGCCAAAAGAAAGCTGGTCAGAAAATGAAACAAATGAGTCAGCAAATGGCCCAGCAAATGAGCAGTAGTGGTGGTGAGCAAATGAGTGAAGACATTGAAATGCTCCGTCAAATCCTTGATAATTTATTGTTTTTTTCTTTTGATCAAGAGGCGCTTATGAATCTTTTTCAGCAATCTTCAACCCGTTCGACGGGGCATGCAAAACGCCTTTTAAAACAAAGCAATCTACGCGAACATTTTGAACATGTTGATGACAGCCTGTTTTCTTTATCACTGCGTCAGCCTATGATCTCTGAATCCATTAATAAAGAAATAACGGAAGTTTTTTTCAACATAGACAAAACTTTAGAACTCCTTTCTGAAAACAGTTTTGGACAAGCAATAGCCGCCCAACAATTTACTGTTACATCCACTAATAAGCTAGCAGATATGCTAAGCAACACTTTAGACAATATGGAAATGCAGATGCAAATGTCACCTGGCGAAGGTCAGGGTGAAATGCAATTGCCTGATATTATTATGAGCCAGGAGACCTTAAGCAAGCAAATGGAGAAGCAACTTGGGAACAAGGGAGAGAAGCCTAATGGTGAACAAGAAGGGCAGAGCGGCAAAGAAGGTCAAAAGGGTGGTGAGGGTCAACAGGGCAAAACAAGCGATCAAGGGCCAAAAGAAAGTCAAAGTGCTCAAGCTGAAGGCTTAGATGGTAACAGCGGTGAACTGTTTGAAATTTTTAAGAAACAGCAAGAGTTACGCAGTGCGCTACAGGATTTGATTGACCAAAACGGCTTAGAAGACAAAGGTAAAGGTCTTTTGGATTCTATGGAAAAAATCGAACAAAGCCTTATAAATCAAGGGTTTACAAAAAAATCTTTACAAGCAATGCAGAATCTTAAGCATCAACTATTAAAACTCGAAAAAGCTTTACAACAACAAGGTGAAGACACCAAACGTGTTTCCAATTCCAGTAAAGCTGATCGCGTAGAACCCCCTTCTCCTAGTGATGAAACCATTAAACAATATTTTAATACCATTGAGATATTAAACCGACAAAGCTTACCTTTGCGTCAAGAATTTAAGATAAAAGTCCAAGAATATTTTAAAACACAAAATGATTAGTTTCCATTCAGAAGTGCCCTTTGAAATTTCCAACCCTGACTCCACAGCTGCTTGGCTCAGTTCTATTATTTCACAAGAAAACTATAAAGAAGGCGAGGTATCTATAGTGTTTTGCGATGATGCTTTTTTGCACAAGTTAAATCTAGAGTTTTTAAACCACGATACTCTTACCGACGTGATAAGTTTTGATTATTCCGTAGGGAAAGAGATACATGGCGAAATATTCATTTCTATCGAACGCGTCCAAGAAAATGCAACAGAGTTTAATCAAACGTTTACTTCGGAGATCTCCAGAGTTATGGCACATGGAGTCTTACATTACTGCGGCTATAAAGACAAGTCAGATTCTGATGCTGCCACAATGCGATCCAAAGAAGAGTTCTATCTAAAACAACATGCCGATTAATTTTATAAAGCCTTATATTTGCAGCTGCAAGCAATTTGTTCCACGTGGAACATTATAAATGTAATCAATGTTTGATAAAATTTACGACGTAATTGTAGTTGGCGGAGGACACGCTGGAAGTGAAGCTGCCGCTGCCGCTGCCAACATGGGCAGTAGCACTTTGTTGGTTACAATGAATCTTCAAAATATAGCACAAATGTCCTGCAATCCAGCAATGGGGGGTATTGCCAAAGGGCAAATTGTCCGTGAAATCGATGCTCTTGGTGGCTACAGCGGAATTGTAAGCGACACCTCTGCCATTCAGTTTAAAATGCTTAACAAGTCCAAAGGACCGGCTATGTGGAGTCCGCGTGTACAAAGCGACAGAATGCGCTTTGCTGAAGACTGGAGGATGCTTTTAGAGCAAACAAAAAATCTAGACTTTTATCAAGAAATGGTTGTTGGTCTTGTACTCGAGGGCGATGAGGTTAAAGGCGTAAAAACATCTTTAGGGCTCGAGATTCGAGCCAAAACAGTAGTGCTCACCAATGGCACATTTTTAAATGGACTGATTCATATAGGTGACAAAAATTTTGGTGGGGGGCGAGCAGGAGAAAAAGCAGCTACAGGCATCACCGAACAGCTTGTCGATTTAGGTTTTGAGTCAGGAAGAATGAAAACGGGCACTCCTCCAAGGGTCGATGGGCGCTCTTTAGATTTTTCTAAAATGATTGAACAAGCAGGGGATACGACCCCTGAGAAGTTTTCTTATTCAGACTTAACCAAACCGCTTACGAATCAACGATCTTGCCATATGTCTTACACCAGCTTGGAAGTTCACGATTTATTAAGAGAAGGGTTCGACCGCTCTCCTATGTTCAATGGTCGTATCCAAAGTCTAGGCCCACGTTATTGCCCTTCTATTGAAGATAAAATCAACCGATTTGCAGATAAGGATCGTCATCAGATCTTTGTTGAGCCTGAAGGCTGGAATACTGTCGAATATTATATTAATGGTTTTTCAACATCCTTACCCGAAGACGTCCAATTTAAGGCACTTAGTGCTGTCAAAGGCTTTGAAAAAGTTAAGTTCTTTAGGCCTGGATATGCCATTGAATACGACTACTTCCCTCCTACCCAATTATCACATTCTCTAGAAACGAAGCTAGTTAAAGGACTTTATTTTGCGGGTCAAATTAATGGAACCACAGGCTATGAAGAAGCGGCGTCCCAAGGCTTAATGGCTGGAATTAATGCCAGTTTAAAGGTTCAGGAAAAAGAGCCATTTATATTGAAAAGAAATGAAGCCTATATAGGTGTTCTTATAGACGATCTAATTACTAAAGGAACCGAAGAGCCGTACAGAATGTTTACTTCTAGAGCTGAGTATCGCACACTTCTTCGGCAAGACAACGCCGATATTCGCTTGACACCAAAGGGGTATGAGTTAGGCATTGCAAGTGAAAAGCGATTGAAGCGTATGGAAGATAAGTTGTCGAAAGCGGAGGCTTTTGTTGGGTTTTTTAGAGCTCAAAGCGTTAAGCCAGACGAAGCGAATCCTGTTTTGGAAAGCAAAAAATCTCAACCCATTCGTCAGTCTGATAAGATGTTTAAAATATTTTCAAGACCCAATATTGGTATTGAAGACGTTAGAAAGTTTGAGGCCGTAGAAGCCTATATCCAATCTAATGATTTAGATAATGAGGTAATTGAGCAGGCAGAAATCCAAGTCAAGTATGCTGGATATATTACAAAAGAAAAAAATAATGCTGATAAACTTACTAGGTTGGAGTACGTTAAGATTCCTAGTGGTTTTGACTATTCTCAAATCAAATCTATGAGTTATGAAGCACGTGAAAAACTAAAAAAAGTACAACCAACGACGGTCGCACAAGCATCAAGAATTAGCGGTGTGTCCCCAAATGATATATCAGTGTTACTCGTTTATATGGGGCGTTAGTTAATCCAATTGTTCCACGTGGAACCTTATTTATGAAAATGCACAAGAGACATCTTAAACTTAAAGATTATTCCGTAAGCGGAGATTCCTTTGAGCTCTTTTATGACCCGGCAAGAGAGATGCTTTATACACAACCTAAACCTTCAGATTCCGAGCTTTCAAATTACTATTCCAAAACCAACTATATCTCTCACACCGATCAGCGAAAGTCTCTTTTTGATCTTTTATATCATGCAGCGCGGTCTGTTTCTGTTCGAAGAAAGTTGCGATTGTTAAAACCACATCAGTCAAAACAGTCATTATTATTGGATGTTGGTGCTGGCACAGGATTTTTCTTAAGAGCTGCTAAAAAAAGAGGCTGGACAGTAACAGGAATAGAGCCGAACCCCACAGCGCGCAATCTAGCAAATCTAAAACACCCCAATAGTGTCTTAGATGCCTCTGCCTTACACACACTCCCAGAAAAATCATTTGACGTTATTACCCTTTGGCATGTTTTGGAGCATCTTCCAAACCTAGAGGACGATATAATAAAACTTCAAAAACTTTTGAAGCCAAACGGACGAATTGTAGTCGCTGTCCCAAATTATAATAGTTTTGATGCGCTTTATTTTAAGGGCTTTTGGGCGGCTTATGATGTTCCAAGGCATTTATGGCATTTTTCTCAGCAGTCAATTTCAATTCTTTTTTCTAAGGTTCAAATGAAGCTAGACGCTACACACCCCTTAGTTATGGACTCTTTTTATGTCAGTTTTCTTTCCAATAAATTAAAAACAGGGTCTCTTCGAATTTTAAATAGTTTGTGGGTTGGATTCCTTTCTAACATAAAAGCGTTAAGATCTGGAGAGTATTCATCGCTAATATATGTGATAAAAAACAAGGATTAGCGTTTTAAAGCCCTTTTAGCGCCTTTAATCAATAAGACCCTTAAGTTGTTATATGATTTTTATTTTAATCGATTTTAGCGCTGTCTAATAAAGTCAAAAACAATAGCTTTTAACGATTACAACCTTATTGAGGTATAGTTTTTGATTATAGCGAAACTCCAGCACTTATTTTCTTAAAGTTGTAATTAGTTTTTTTACTTTTGTATTCACAAATAAATTTAACCGTCATGAAAAAATTATCAATTATATTTTTAGCGATTATTGGCCTCACAGCCTGCCAACAACAAAAAATTGGCTTTGTCGACAATGGCGAGCTAATTAACGAGTATCAAGAACGAAAAGACGTTGAAGCAAAATTGAACACTAAAATCGAAGCTTTCAAAATACGAACAGACAGTTTAAGATCTGCATTTGAATTGGAAATTAAAGAAGCCGAGCTGAAAGCAAGAAAATTATCGCAATCTGCGATTCAGAAACTTTCTCAAGACCTTCAAAATAAAGAACAGGTATTATCTCAACGCGTTCAGTTTGAGCAACAACAAATTGCTCAAGAAAGTCAAACACTCAATGACTCAATTATTAATAGAGTTAAAGATTTTGTTGAAGCCTATGGCAAGTTAAACAACTATAATTATATTTTAGGAAGTAACGAGGCTGGAAGCGTGTTGTATGGCGAGGAAGCTTCGGACTTAACACAAGAAATTTTAGAAGCACTTAACGAAAGCTATAGAAGTAAAAATTAAGTTTTCTTAATATGCAATAGCCGTGTGAGTTTGATAGACAAATCTGTTAGTACAATCTTTGGGTTGGCATTGCGCTCAATGTGGTAGTTTGCCTGCTCAATTTCTTTAGAGATTTCAGCAATGTTTGAAGCGTCTATAAAAGAAGCAAATCTATCAAACTTAAATGACTTGTCACTTAAGTTTATGAAAACCAGCTGTTTAGACCCATAATTATAAAGCAGCGCTTGTCTAAAAAACCGTAAACTGTAGTCTAAAAATTGTTTTTGAATTTCTCGTCCTGCTTTTGATATTTCAGCACTCCAAGCCATTAAATTATTTATAGACTGCTTGTTGCTTTTTGCTTGAAAAGCCGTCCGAACCCAAGCGATAAACCAGGCTTCAAATTTAAGATCATCAGGCTCCTGTTTCAACAATTCTAATGCTCTGCTGTAGCTCCCCTCAGATTGGTGGGCAATACTTTGCGCCAAGCCATCTTCAGCTTGATGCATTTCAATTAATGAATTTTTTATCGTCTCTTCCGAAAGAGGATTTAAGTGAACTACTTGACAACGAGACCGAATGGTATTAATAAGTTGTTCTTCGTCTTCTACCACAAGAATGATGACTGTTTTCTTTGCTGGCTCCTCAATTAGTTTCAGTAATTTATTGGCACACATGGTGTTCATCTTTTCTGCCATCCAAACAATCATTACTTTATAGCCACCGTTAAATGCTTTTAATGACATTTTAGACACAACATCATTTGCTTCTTCGACTCCAATATTCCCTTGTTTATTACCCACACCAACCAATTCATACCAATCGTTTATAGATCCGTATGGTGTTGTTTCCAAAAAAGAACGCCATTCCGCCAAGTAGTTGGATGAAATCGGTTTTGATTTAACCTTATCGCTTGTAGTGACAGGATAAACAAAATGAATATTTGGATGAGTAAGTGGGTTCATTACCCCAACCCCTTCTTGTTGTTGTGTCATTAAATAGTCGGCATAGGCAACTGCTAAGGGAAGAGCTCCTACCCCACGCTTGCCAACATAAAGTTGTGCGTGTGGTATACGTCCAGAATTTACGCTCTGCTTTAAGTGTGTTTTCAAAAAAGATTGCCCAATAATGTCCTCAAAAGTCATAAAACAAAGATAGCAGATTTAATTGAATCTCATCAACAAATTCTATCAGCCTCCATACATCACACTACGAAACTAACAGAGATAATTTTTCTAAGTTTTGCTTCAACTTTCCTAAACGGTTTTTTCATACCCTAAAAGAAATACTTACCTTTGATTTTTTATAAATTAACTCATATTATTTCGAAGAAATGAAAACCATACAGAACGTAAATTTTAAAAATACAAAAGCATTAATACGTGTAGATTTTAATGTGCCTTTAAATTCACAATTTGAAGTTACCGATGATACTAGAATTGTTTCAGCAAAACCAACGATTTTAAAGGTTTTAGAAGACGGAGGCAGCTGTATCTTAATGTCTCACTTGGGCCGTCCCACTGCTCAAGAACCTGAGTTTTCATTGCGTCATATTGTAAGCACTCTTGAAACTGTTTTAGGGGTTCAAGTGTTGTTTGCCAACGATTGTGTAGGAGACGAAGCACAAGCTGCTGCAGATGATTTACAACCTGGACAGGTTTTGTTGTTAGAAAATTTAAGATACCATGACGAAGAAACAAAAGGCAACCATGGATTTGCTGAGAAACTTTCTAAGTTAGGAGGTTTTTATATCAATGATGCTTTTGGAACAGCGCACAGGGCTCATGCATCAACAACTATTATTGCTCAGTTTTTCCCAGAAAACAAGTGTTTTGGAAGCTTACTAGCTCAAGAAATTGACAGTATAGATAAAGTAATGCAAACGGGAGAAAAGCCGGTTTTAGCAATTTTGGGAGGCGCTAAAGTCTCTTCAAAAATTACTATTATTGATAATATTTTAGATAAAGTAGATCATTTAATTATTGGAGGAGGAATGACTTTTACATTTGTAAAAGCATTAGGCGGCCACGTTGGGGACTCTATTTGTGAGGACGACAAAATGGAATTGGCGCTTGAAATTCTTGAAAAAGCAAAATCTAAAAACGTTCAGATCCACATCCCTGTAGATGTATTGGCAGCCGACGATTTTAGCAACGAAGCCAACACTCAAATTGTAGATGTAAGAGCGATCCCTGAAAACTGGCAAGGATTAGATTGTGGTCCAAAATCAAAGGCAATATTTAATGAGGTTGTACAACAGTGTAAAACCATTTTATGGAACGGGCCATTAGGTGTTTTTGAAATGGAAACCTTTTCAAGTGGAACAATTGCTTTAGGAGATTCTATAGCAGAGGCAACTAAAAACGGTGCTTTTTCACTTGTAGGTGGCGGTGACTCAGTAGCAGCAGTAAAGCAGTTTGGTTTTGAAAATAAAGTGAGCTATGTAAGCACAGGTGGTGGCGCTATGCTTGAAAGCTTGGAAGGGAAAATTCTCCCTGGGATTGCTGCAATTTCAGAGTAGTTTATTGCGAGTGGCGTTGAATAGGTTGTGAAATGAACGGTAGTTTTATAGGATGAAGTTTAGAGTCTTTATTTTTTTTGGAGTAATGAGCAGTGCGTTTTCAAACAGCCAAAGTATTGATAGCTTGACCCCTTTAGGCACACCAATCATTTATTCTGCTCAATTGAACCTTGTGAAAGTTCAGCAAATGGAAAAACGCTGGCACAATGAGCTCTATAACAACTCTCAATACGACACACTCACCTTTCTTAATTCCAATCAGCCGTTTGAACCCATCCATTATCCAGAATTACCAACAGATACACTCAAAAAACGATTGGCAATTCTTGATGCGAAAAGTCCTTTTAATATCGCACACAATCCTTCTTTAGAAAGTGTTATAAAGCGCTATTTAAAAACTCGCAAACGTTCTACACAAATCTTAATTAATCGTAGTCAATATTATTTTCCAATGTTTGAGGAAGTTTTAGACAAACACAACCTTCCCTTAGAAATCAAATACTTGGCTGTAGTCGAATCTGCTTTAAAACCGCGTGCAAAATCGCGTGTGGGAGCAACAGGTCTTTGGCAGTTTATGTTTACTACAGGCAAGCAATATGGGCTTGAAGTGAGCAGTTATGTCGATGAACGTTGCGACCCTTTAAGGTCCACTAATGCTGCTGCGAAATATTTAGCATCGTTATATAAAACTTTCGGAGATTGGGATCTTGCTTTAGCGGCTTATAACTCAGGCCCTGGGAATGTTACGAAAGCAATTCGAAGATCTGGAGGCTATCAAAACTATTGGAACATCAGACCGTTTCTTCCTAGTGAAACGGCAGGGTATCTTCCTGCTTTTTTGGCAACACTTTATCTTTTTGAATATGCAGAAGCCCATGGATTTCAAGTTGAGCGCAATCAACTTCCAATCACAGTAACCGATACAGTTCGCGTTCAACAAATGATTTCTTTAGATCAAGTAGCAGAGCTTACAGCAATTAAAATAGAAACATTGCAACATCTGAACCCATCCTACAAATTAGACCTGATACCTGTTTTAGAGAACAAAACATATACGCTTAGACTTCCTCTTTCCAAAATAGGTGATTTTGTTCAAAATGAAACTCAAATATATGCCACAGCCAAAGCTGAGTTTGAAGCACGAGAGAAGCCCTTGCCCCAATTTTTCAAAATTGATTCTAAAATTAGATATAAGGTGAAGTCAGGCGATTATTTAGGAAAGATCGCACGTAAATTTAGTGTCAGAGTCAGTCAAATAAAAAAATGGAACGGCTTGCGAACTAATGATTTAAAAATAGGACAACGATTGATTATTTATTCACGAAATCCGACTGCAGCCCCGTCCTTTAGCAACTCAAAACCGGTAAGCAAAAAGAAGAATAGCACCTCTAAAAAATCTACTTATTTGGTGAAGTCAGGCGACTCTCTTTGGAGTATTTCAAACAAATTAAAGGGAGTTTCTGTTCAAAACCTCAAAGAATGGAATGATATTTGGGGCAATCATTTAAAACCAGGGACGACTTTGATAATTTATAATTAAAACACAAATCGATGACACACTATTTAAAAGCATTATGTTTACTTTTCCTTTTATCTGCTTGTGAGGACACGAATTCTAATAAAGTTTATAAACCAAAATCTTCAGGAAACATCAATGATTTATCGGTGGTGGTTGATAATGATTTATGGGAATCTTCCGTTGGAGAGACCATTCGATCTACAATTGGAGCCCCTTTATACGGTCTACCTCAAGACGAGCCTCAACTAACCTTACGACAAATACCCACTGCTGTTTTTACAGGATTTGTAAAAAACACACGACTTGTTTTAAAGGTAAAGAAAGGAGTTGCCGCCGCCACTAAATTCTATAAAGACCCCTATGCATCCCCTCAACAGATGGTGACTGTGAGTGGAATGAATAATCAAGAAATAACAGATCAATTTATAATACATCAGGACAAGATCGTTAAGACGTTTAAGTCTCTAGAGATCCAAGAAAAACAACGACGCTCCAAAAAAACACTTTATAATTCTACCGCCCTTACCGATCCTTTAGGAATTAATATCCAGTTTTCATCTCTTTATCGCATTGCCAAACAAACGGAGAATTTTTTCTGGATACGAAGAGATATTAAAACTGGAACCGTAAACCTATTGGTATATACACTTCCTTTTGAAGACACAACCACAAAAGAAGCTCTTGCAAAACGAGTGATTAAAGTGCGTGATTCCATCGGTAAACAACACATTCAAGGACCTTTAGACGGGAGTTATATGACTACAGAAATGGCATATACACCGTTTTTTGGAGAGACTAAAGTGGCAAACCGTACTAGTTTTGAAACAAAAAGCATTTGGCAGGTGAAAGACGCTTTTATGTCTGGTCCGTTCATAAATTATTGGATAGAAGACAAAGTAAACAATCGGTATTTGATTGCTGAAGGGTTTGTATTTGCGCCCTCTGTTGGAAAACGAGACTATATTTTTGAGTTAGAGGCGATTATAAGATCTATAACCATAAAGCAATAAATCCCAGGAATGCTGGGATTTATTTAATCTTTTTTCTCTTCTCCGTCTTTTGTTTCTTCTTTGCTGGCTTTTTTGAATTCTTTAATTCCACCTCCTAAACCTTTCATAAGTTCAGGAATTTTTTTACCTCCAAACAACAAAAGAACTACGACCACAATTAGAATAATTTGTGGAGCGCCGATCGCTAAGGGTAGCATATACATGTTCATGATGTTATAAATTTTAGACTACAAAGTTAATAATTATCCTTTAAATAAAGAGCTATTTCAAACTTTAGTCCGTTATAAACACGCGAATCGCTTAATTTTTAATTAATTTTGTCTTGTAATGAGCACAAAAAAATCAAATAAAGAGAAACTTCATAAAAAGTTACTTCACAAATACCGTTTAGTGGTATTAAACGAAGACACTTTCGAAGAGCGATTGGCGTTCAAGTTAACACGTCTGAATGTTTTTGTTTTAGGCTCATTAATCGCAATTTTATTAGTAGTAATCACTACTGTTTTTATTGCGTTTACCCCTATTCGAGAATATATTCCTGGCTATTCTTCAACAGCCCTTCAAAAGCAAGCATTGGAGCTAGACTTTAAGACCGACTCTTTACTTGATGTGATTAATATGAATGACGCTTATATCAACTCTGTCAAAAAGGTTTTACGAGGAGAAGTGAGTGCCGTTGTCATAAACAAAGACTCTATTTTTAAGGCTGCTCAAGCGGACACAGAGGTTTTAGACTTAACCCCTTCAAAAGCGGACTCGATTTTAAGAGCTAAGGTGAGTAATGAGGATAAATATAATTTATTTGAAACGGCGACAACGGTTACAGATTTTGTGTTTTTTCCACCCGTTAATGGTGCCATAAGTGCCGGATTTGATACAAAAGAAAAGCATTATGCTGTTGATATTGTTATTCCAAAAAATACGCCAGTTAAAGCAACTGCTGACGGGCGCGTTTTGTTTGCTTCTTGGACCACAGACGCCAGTTATGTAATCATTATCGATCACGGAGATGAATTAATTTCTGTGTACAAACACAATTCATCACTTACAAAATCTCAAGGCGATTTTGTGAAATCTCGAGAAGTCATTGCTATTTCTGGATCTTCAGGGGAGTTAAGCACAGGTCCACATTTACACTTTGAACTTTGGAACAATGGAACCCCCCTGAATCCATCGACTTTTATTGACTTTTAAAACCGTAAAAATGCTATCAATTAAAGCCTTTGCTGCAAAACTTTATGCGGCTAAAACTTATAATAAAATAAATAAATGGGCTTTAAACCCAATCGACACTCAAAAACGTGTTTTTGAATCGTTAATTGCTGATGCTTCCTTTACTCAATTTGGAAAGGATCATAATTTTAACAAGATAAAGACCCATAAAGATTTTATAAATAACGTTCCTATCCGGGATTATGAGGCTCTTAAACCTTATGTTGAAAAAGTTATTGGAGGTGAGGAGGATGTTTTGTGGAAAGGCAAACCTTTATATTTTGCAAAAACATCCGGAACAACTTCTGGAGCTAAGTACATTCCTATTACAAAAGAAAGTATGCCGGGGCATATTGAAGCGGCGAAAAACGCTATTTTACTTTATATTCATCAAACAGGAAACACTAAAATTGTAAATGGTAAAATGATTTTCTTACAAGGAAGTCCCGTTTTAGAAACTAAAAATGGGATTCAACTTGGGCGTTTGTCAGGGATTGTAGCACACTATGTCCCTAAATATCTACAAAAAAACCGACTTCCTACTTTTGAAACCAATTGTATTGAGGACTGGGAAACCAAGGTGAATATGATTGTTAAGGAGACTTTGAAAGAAGACATGTCTGTCATTGCAGGTATCCCATCATGGGTTCAAATGTATTTTGAAAAACTGATAGAAGAAAAGGGGCAGAAGGTAGGAGACCTATTCCAAAATTTCAGTCTTTTTATTTTTGGAGGAGTGAACTACGAACCCTACCGTTCTAAATTTGAGAGTTTAATAGGAAGAAAGGTAGACAGTATAGAGCTTTATCCTGCCAGCGAGGGATTTTTTGCTTTCCAAGATCAGCAAAATGAAAAAGGGATGTTACTTCAATTAGATTCGGGGATGTTTTACGAATTTATAGTTGCGGATACTTTTTTTGATCCCTCACCCACTCGATTGACTTTAAAAGACGTTAAAATTGGAGTAAACTATGTTATTATTATTTCCACAAATGCGGGTCTTTGGGCTTATAATATTGGTGACACTATACAGTTTACATCCACAACTCCTTTTAGGGTGATTGTCAGCGGGCGGATCAAACACTTTATTTCCGCTTTTGGTGAACATGTCATTGCAAAAGAAGTTGAACATGCACTTTTAAGTGCTTTAAAATCAACCAATGTAAGTGTGAGTGAATTCACGGTTGCCCCTCAAACAACCCCTTCAGAAGGGCTTCCTTATCACGAATGGTTTATTGAATTTGAAAAATCACCCTCTGACCTTGAGGGCTTTGCAGCAAAAATTGACTCTGCATTGCAACTTCAAAACAGTTACTATTTGGATTTAATACAAGGAAAAGTGTTGCAGCCATTAAAAATTATTCAGGTTCAAAAAGGGGGCTTTCAAAGGTATATGAAAAATATCGGAAAGTTAGGAGGACAAAACAAAACACCTCGATTATCTAATGACCGGAAAATCGCAGATGTTTTGATTAAAAATATTCATACGAATTAGTGTATATTTGTATCACTTATGCACAAACCTCAAATAAAAAATATTATCCGTACCAGAGCACAAGAAAGTTCTCATGCCATAGAGCGCATGTACTTAACTATGCGCCATTTATTCAACCGTGGGTTTTATAAACCAATGGGTGTTTCGGGAGAGACTTTGCGTCAAGCATTGCTCCAATTACGCCCCGAAATTTATGGGTCAATTGGTGGCGATAAAACAGAATTAGAAGGCTTACTTTATGTAGTGGATCGTTTACCAATTGGGATTGAAGAGTGTATTTTGATAAATCTAACTAGCGCAGAGGGTTTTGGAAACTCTCACTTTGAAGTCATTGTACCTTCCAAACGCCGTCGAAATTGTTACCGAATCGATTTTGAGCAAATGAATATTGAAATTACCCGAGGACGTTCGGAGATTTATGATATTTTGACCCATTTGACATTCATGTTTATAGAGTCTCATAAAATAGCAAAGCGAGTTGTTATTGATGATAAAGGAACCACTACCAGAGATTGGGTAAAGTTAGAAGCTGCAGTGCTTTCTAAGAAAAAACTAAATCAAAAAGAACGTGAACTAGCGATTACACATACAGGGAATATTTTGGGCAGAACTTTTGAAGAAATTTTAGAGGTTTATGATCAGTTTTCAACTCCAAAACAACAGGATCACTTTTTGCATCTAATTTATTGGCTAGGGAAGCGTGCGATTGATGAAATTATAGACAATTCAAAGCGAACCATTAGCTTTAGCCCTGTTTTAAGAGAACGTTTGGGCCACCATATCCACGGGGAAGTTTGGGCGAACACAATAAAAGAGACACTTCAGAAACATGAATTAATCAATCGTCCAATTCACATTATCTCTGCGAACCTACATAGTGTCATGAACACCATTCATGCACCCAAAGCGCTTAAAGAGTTATGTGCCAAGCAGGATATTTTTAGGGTATATGAACTTTTGAGCAAAGAAGAAAACAAGTTGCTTCGCAATAAAACGAAACAAGTTGCGTTGCAAGAAGGCATGATTTTCATAGAAGACAAGTCCGGAACCAACATAGATGTTCAAATTTTTGATTCCTCTAAGATTGATTTTTCTAATTCAGAATTTGAGTTTGAGACTTCAAAAGAAGCTCCGGTAATCATAGTTATGGACTACGCTTTTGGCGAGCAAGCTTACGAGACGATTGACGAACTATTAAAGCCGTTTAAAACAATTGAAAAAAACATCCACCTCAACGTGGATTCCATTTCGATCATGGGGAAAGCAGGGATTTTAGAAGGCTCTAAAGGAGATATTATGATACCATCGGCACATATTTTTGAAGGAACGGCGGACAATTATCCTTTTCAAAACGAGTTAACGCTTAAGGATTTTGTAACGAAAGACTTAAAAGTTTTTGAAGGCACAATGGTAACAGTTTTGGGTACTTCGCTTCAAAATAAAGACTTATTAAAGTTTTTCCATGATTCTACATGGAACGTTATTGGCTTAGAGATGGAAGGCGCCCATTATCAAAAAGCCATACAAGCAGCCTCAAAGGTTCGTCACAGTATAAATCCCAATGTAAAGGTTCGATATGCCTACTATGCAAGTGACAACCCACTTGAAACGGGCAGTACTTTAGCATCGGGAGGACTCGGTTCTAGCGGGGTAAAACCAACGTATTTAATAACAAAACAAATTTTAAATCAGATATTTAATTAACAACACATTATGAGCACTAATTCTAATACTCCCAATAATTCTGAAGAAGTTGATTTAGGACAACTCTTTAAACATATCGGTAATGTTTTTGATCGTTTCTTTAAGTTTATTGCTTCAATTTTTAAAAACATTTTTTTAGCGTTTGTATGGTTTATTTTCCTTGTAAAGAAACGAATTATTATTCTTGCTCTGGCAACGATTTCAGGGCTTATCATTGGGGTATTAAGTAAAAAGACAGCGATTCCTAAATATGAATCCTCAGTAACGGTCGTTCAAAATTACCAAACGGGTGAAAATCTGTACAACTCTGTAGGCTACTATAATGATTTGTTAAGACAACAAGATTATGAAACTCTTGGGAATGTCTTAAATTTAGATACTGATAGAACGAAGTCTATTTTGGCTTTTGACGTTAAACCTGTTGTGAGTGAAAACAACAAACTTATAGCTTTTAATAAGTATATAAAGCAATTGGATTCCTTAGCAGCCACAAAAATTGAATATGAAGACTTTTTAAAAAACAATGAAGACTATACCCATAAATATCAACAAATTAGAATTGAATCTTCAGAACGAAATAGTTTTAAATCCGTTTTTGAAAACATTGTGGAATCGATTAATTTAAACCCATTTTTCTTAAATGAGCAAAGGAAAGATCTTGTAGAGCTTAACCAAACAAAAGCCGCTTTAATGCTAGCCTTAGAAAAGTCAGAAGCTCTTCAAGAGACTTATAAAAGAGTTTTAGAACAAGGGATAGACGCTGATAAAAACTCAAAGCCTTCGGAGATCGGAATTACTTTTGAAGGATCTAGTGAGGTTGAAAAAACCAAAGAATACGATTTATACCAAAGCGATTTAGAATTGAGAAGTAAACTGGTGGAAGTAGAAAGAGAGCTTTTGGACAAGCAATATATTATTGAAATGATTTCCAACAAACAAGACTCTGGGTTTGCAAGCACCACTAAAAGTTTTTTTGGCATAGAACTGAACTCAACCTTATTCTTAGGGATTTTAGCATTTTTAATCGCCCTGGGAGTTTTATTTGCAATAGAGTTTTTAAAATTTATAGAAAAGTTTAAAATGAGTGTATGAAAGTCTTAATTACAGGTGGAGCTGGTTTTATAGGGTCCCATGTTCTAAGCTTATTTGTGGAGAATTACCCCCAATACAACGTTTTTAATTTAGACGCTTTGACGTATGCGGGCAACTTAGAAAACCTTAAGAAAATTGAATCTAAGCCAAATTACACTTTTATCAAAGGAGATATTACCGACGAGAATTTTATCAATACACTCTTTGAACACTACAAATTTGATCGTGTTATTCATTTAGCAGCAGAGTCACATGTTGACCGATCTATAAAAACCCCATTGGACTTTATTAAAACAAATATTTTAGGGACTACGATTTTATTAAACGCTTTTAAAAATACTTGGGAAGACGATTTTCAAGACAAATTATTTTATCACGTAAGTACGGATGAGGTATATGGAACTTTGGGACCAACTGGATTATTCACAGAAACCACTCCATACGACCCAAACTCACCTTATTCGGCATCAAAAGCAAGTTCTGACCATATCGTAAGATCTTATGGAGAAACGTACGGCATGCCCTATGTCATCACGAATTGCTCTAATAATTACGGTCAGAATCAATTTCCAGAAAAATTAATCCCGTTATTTATCAATAACATCATAAATAAAAAGGCGCTTCCAGTGTATGGAAATGGAGAATATACAAGAGATTGGTTGTACGTTAAAGACCATGCAAAGGCTATTGATTTGGTCTTTCATAAAGGAAAAAACAAAGAAACCTATAATATTGGCGGATTTAACGAGTGGAAAAATATAGATTTAATAAAAGAGTTGTGTAACCAAATGGATGTGAAACTTGGACGCCCTCAAGGCGATTCAGAGCAACTCATAACCTTTATCGAAGACCGTCCAGGTCATGATTTGCGCTACGCAATTGATGCTTCAAAAATAAAAGATGAGTTAGGTTGGGAGCCGTCCGTAACTTTTGAAGAAGGCTTAGCCATAACGATTCATTGGTATTTAAATAATGAAACATGGTTAAATAATGTTACTTCGGGGGCTTATCAGTCTTATTACAATAAACAATACCATAAAGCTACATGAAAGGAATCATTCTTGCTGGTGGATCTGGAACACGACTCCACCCCTTAACACTATCTGTAAGTAAACAGTTAATGCCTATTTATGATAAGCCGATGATTTATTACCCATTGTCTACATTAATGTATGCGGGTATAAACGAGGTATTGATTATTTCTACTCCAAAAGATTTACCGTTATTTCAAAAGTTGTTAGGTGATGGCAAAAAATACGGGTGTTCTTTTGAATATGCGGAACAAGAACAACCAAATGGATTGGCAGAAGCGTTTTTAATTGGTGAAGATTTTATTGGAGATGATAAAGTAGCTCTTATTTTAGGGGATAATATTTTTTATGGTACTGGCTTAGAAAAATTGTTGCAGGCCAACAACGACCCTGATGGCGGAATTATTTATGCCTATAGAGTTACGGATCCAGAACGTTATGGAGTTGTTGAGTTTAATAATGAAGGGAAAGCGGTGTCTATTGAAGAAAAACCTGAGCATCCAAAATCAAATTATGCAGTGCCAGGTATTTATTTTTATGATAATTCGGTCATAGAAATTGCTAAGAATATAAAGCCTAGCCAAAGAGGGGAGTTAGAAATAACAGATATAAATAAAGCTTATTTAGAGCAAGGAAAGCTCAGTGTTAGTATTTTAGACCGAGGAACAGCATGGTTAGATACTGGGACATTTCAATCGTTAATGCAGGCTTCTCAGTTCGTGGAGGTTATTGAGCAAAGACAAGGCTTAAAAGTAGGCGCTATTGAAGGCGTTGCATTTGAAATGGGATATATCGATGAGGCTCAGCTAAAAAGGTTAGCCGCCCCCTTATTAAAAAGCGGGTATAGTAAAAATTTAATGGAATTATTGAATAAATAATCAATGACAGCCACAGAAACAAAACTTAAAGGTTGCTTTGTTCTAGAGCCTAAGGTATTTAATGATACAAGAGGTTACTTTTTTGAAAGTTTCAATCAAAATAAGTTCAGCGAATTAATTGGTCAACAAGTCAAATTTGTTCAAGACAACGAATCGTTTTCGACAAAAGGCGTCCTAAGAGGATTACACTATCAAACAGGAAAATATGCACAGGCTAAATTGGTACGCATTATAAAAGGAACCGTTTTAGATGTGGTAGTCGATATGAGAAAGGATTCTCCAACGTTTACTGAACACTTTTCAATTGAATTATCAGAAGACAATAAAAAACAACTTTTTGTCCCACGAGGATTTGCACACGGATTTATCGTTCTTAGTGATAAGGCTATCTTTTCTTATAAATGCGATAATTTTTATAACAAAGCTTCAGAACAAGGACTTCGATATGATGACCAAGCTCTGGGGATTGACTGGAAGCTACCTTTTAGTGAATTTATTGTTTCAGAGAAAGATCAAGTATTACCAACACTTTCAAATATAATAGGATGATAAATGTATTAGTAACAGGGGGCAATGGACAGCTGGCAAGTTGTATAAAGGATCTTGAAATGAAGCATAAAGATTTAACTATTATTTATACAGATTATCAGGAGCTAAACATTTGTGACTTGAGCCAGATAGAGATGTTTTTTAAATCCAATATAAAAATTGATTATTGTATCAATTGTGCGGCTTATACAGCAGTTGATAAAGCAGAAGTAGAAGTTGAAAAAGCATTTGAAATAAACGCACAGGGCGCAAAAAATTTAGCAATTGTATGTAAAGAACAAGGGATTGTTTTAATTCATGTTTCAACGGATTTTGTATTTGATGGTCAAAAAACAAAACCTTATATTGAAACGGATATTCCTAAACCAATCAGTGTGTATGGAGCGTCCAAATTGAAAGGAGAGGTTGAAATTCAGAATACATTAAAAAAGCATTTTATAATAAGAACCTCTTGGTTATATTCTGAACATGGGGCTAATTTCATGAAAACGATGCTGAGGTTGGCTGAAACACGTGATGAAATAAGTGTCGTTAGCGATCAAATAGGCACCCCAACCTATGCAGGAGATCTAGCACAAGTGATATTAAACATTGTGAGTTCTAATAATAAAAGTTTTGGATTGTATCACTACAGCAATGAAGGTGTGGTGAGTTGGTATGATTTTGCAAAAGTTATTTTTGAAGAATCCAATACAGAAATAAAGATAAATCCCATCAAAACAACCGCATTTCCAACTCTTGCAAAACGACCCGCTTACAGTGTGCTGGACAAAACAAAAATTAAGAAAATATTAAATATTAAAATCCCTCATTGGAGAGAGCCCATAAACAAAAGATTAAAGGCATCTATTTGAAGAGTAAATAAAAAACAATGAATAAAAAATTTGAATTAAAAGGTAAATCAATATTGATTACTGGAGGAACAGGATCTCTCGGGAAAGCACTCACAAGATACATCCTTTCTACACATCCTGAAACAAGAAAACTCATTATTTACTCAAGGGATGAGCAAAAACAGTTTCAAATGGCTCAAGAATTCCCTGTGGACAAATATCCTCAAATCCGTTATTTTATAGGCGACGTAAGAGATAAAGATCGTTTAATCAGAGCATTTCAAGACGTTGATTATGTGATCCACGCAGCAGCAATGAAACACGTTCACATTGCAGAGTATAACCCTGGAGAGTGTTTAAAAACAAACGTAGGCGGAGCTGAAAATGTGGTTGAAGCCTGTTTACAAACTAACGTTAAACGCGTGGTAGCTTTATCTACAGATAAAGCCTGTGCACCAATAAATTTATACGGAGCTACGAAACTTACTTCAGATAAATTATTTATTGCAGCAAACAATATTAAAGGAAATAATCCAATTCGTTTTTCTGTAGTAAGATATGGAAATGTAATGGGCTCTAATGGCTCCGTAATTCCGTTTTTTATTAACAAAAAGAAAGAAGAAAATAAATTACCGATCACTGACCCCAATATGACACGATTTAATATCTCATTGCAAGGAGGTGTCGATATGGTGATGCATGCTCTTGAGCACGCCTGGGGAGGTGAATTATTTGTTCCTAAAATACCATCTTACAAAATAATGGATGTTGCCAACGCTATAGGTCCAGATTGTGAAAAACCTTTAGTAGGGATTAGACCAGGCGAAAAAGTTCATGAGGAGATGATTACACCTTCAGATTCATTTTATACTTATGACCTTGGAAAATATTTTGTTATATTGCCCGCAACCCATATGTGGAAGTTAAGTGATTTTTTAGATACTTTTGATGCTAAAAAAGCACCTCTAGGATTTAGCTATAACTCAGGTGATAATGATGAATGGGAAACAGTAGAAAGCCTGAGGGAATTAATTAAAGAACACGTAGACTCTAACTTTACAGTATAATGAAAGTAATCCCTTACGGAAGACAACATATTGACCAAGATGATATTGACATAGTAGTCAAAACGCTTTCCGCAGATTTTTTAACTCAAGGACCAAAGGTTAAAGAGTTTGAGGATAAGTTTGCGTCATATATAGGGGCAAAATATGCTGTTGCAGTAAATAATGCTACGGCAGGATTGCACTTGGCAGTTTTGGCCCTTGGTTTAAAAAAAGGAGAACGCGTCATTACAACGCCTATTACTTTTGCTGCATCCGCTAACTGTGTTCGATATGCAGGAGGCAAAGTTTGGTTTGCAGACATTGATCCAAATTCATATACATTGTGTTTAGAGAGTACTAGAACACTTATAGAGAGCAAGCCAAAAGGATTTTTTAAAGGGATAATTCCTGTTGATTTTGCCGGACTTCCAGTGGACTTAGAAGCTTTTAGAGCCTTAGCCAATAAGCATGATTTATGGATCATTGAAGACGCCTGTCACGCTCCTGGAGGGTATTTCACAGACTCAAAAAACAAAAAGCAACTTTGTGGAAATGGCAATTTTGCAGATATAGGTATATTTTCATTTCACCCAGTAAAACACATCGCATGCGGCGAAGGGGGAATGATTACTACAAATTCAGAAGCACTTTATAAAAAGTTAGTATCTTTAAGATCCCATGGCATAACTAAAGATCATATGGAAGAAAACCATGGGGGTTGGTTTTATGAAATGCAAGAATTAGGGTTTAATTACAGGTTAACGGATATACAATCAGCCTTAGGAATTTCACAACTTGCAAAAAATAAAGCAGGCGTCATTAGAAGAAACAACATAGCAAAGACCTATAAAACGGCTTTTGAAGGAAGTGTAAAATTTCAAAATTTACAACAAGGCGCGTTAAATGCACACCACTTGTTTGTCATAGAAGTAGAGGACAGAAAGGGATTATATGACTTTTTAAAATCGCATCAAATTTTTACTCAAATACATTATATCCCCGTACATATGTTGCCTTACTACAAAGAAATAGGATATCAAACTGCGGATTTAAGCAACTCTGAAACCTATTATTCTAAATGTATTAGTTTGCCAATGTATCCAACTCTAACAGATGAAGAACAGTCATTTGTTATTGAAAAAGTTTTATCTTATGTAAATGGCTAACTTAGCAATCATACCGGCACGAGGCGGGAGCAAACGAATCTCAAAAAAAAATATAAAATATTTTTTAGGGAAACCGATTATTTCATATTCAATTGAAGCTGCAATAAAAAGCAACCTATTTGATGAAATTATGGTCTCAACAGATGATCCTGAAATAGCTGAAATAGCCAGATCATATGGAGCAAAAACTCCTTTTTTAAGAAGCAGTAAAAACGCGGATGATTTTGCAGTTTTGGCGGATGTAATAGAAGAAGTTGTCCAAAATTATACTGAAAAAAATAGTGTTTTTAGTAACATTTGCTGCATACTTCCCACAGCTCCTTTTATAACTTCAAATAAAATTATAGAGGCTTATGAAAAACTTTTAGAAAATAATTTTGATTCTGTTTTTCCTGTTTTAGAATTTTCTTTCCCTATTCAGCGATCCTTAAAGCTTGAAGGAAATAAAACGTCTATGGTGTGGCAGGAGCACTTAAATTCAAGGTCTCAGGACTTAGAGAAAAGATACCACGATTCGGGACAATTTTATTGGGTCAAAGCAGCTGTCTTTTCAAAGGAGAACAAGTTGTTTACAAAAAATTCAGGGGCTATTGTTATTTCAGAACTAGAAGCGCAAGACATTGATACAGAAACGGATTGGAAGTTAGCAGAAATTAAATTTAAACTTATGCTTGATGACCAGGAAGATAATATTTAGAGCTGACGGAAATGCAACTACTGGATTAGGACACCTATATAGGATATTTGCCTTAGTAGAAATGTGTAAAATAGACTATGAGTTTATTTTTATCACAAAACAATCGTCAACCTTAAGCAGTATACCAAGGTCTTATAACACCAAACTTATTCCAGAGTCAATTAGTATAGAACAAGAGCCTGATTGGCTGGCATCATTATTTGATTCTAGTCTTTATTTTATAGTTGCAGATGGATATCAGTTTTCAAGTACATATCAAAAAAAGATAAAAGAAAAAGGGTTTAAGTTAATTTATATAGACGATTTAGCAAAAGAGCATATGTATGCAGATGTAGTTGTCAATCATTCCCCATTTGCACAAGAAAGTCATTTTAGCAAGGAGCTTTACACTAAATTAGCATTAGGCACAAAGTATGCGTTATTAAGGCCTCTTTTTTTAGACGAAGCAAAACAAAATAAAAGCATTCAAATTATTGACATAGCATTCGTTTGCTTTGGAGGAGTAGATTCCTTAAACCTAACCCAAAAGGCTATAGAAGCAATTTTAAAAATCCCTAACTTCAAACAAATACATGTAGTTTTAGGGGGGGCATATCCACACGAAGGAATTTTTGTTCTTGAAAAAAAATATTCTAACAAAATAACAATTCACCAAAATCTTCCAGAAATTGAATTGATAAATGTTATGAAACAATGTAATTTTGCAATAGCTCCTGCAAGTACGATTTTATATGAACTATTGTGTGTTAAGATGCCAGTTTTAAGCGGCTTTTATGTAGAGAATCAAAAAAATATTTATAAAGGATTTTTAAATAATGAAGCTATTTATAAAGGAGGAAACATGAAAAATTTTCAAACCTCAGATTTTATAAATAATATTATTGAAATTTTAGAGGGTCAAACATATAATCAACAGATGCAAGTCCAAATGGACTTGTTTGATGCTGAAATTGCCTTAAGACATTTAAGCTTAATCAAAGAGATATGTTAACACTAGGAGTGCTCTGTAGTGGTAGATTAGGTCTGGACACTTTATCCAAAATAGCGAAAGATCATATAATACACTTTGTTTTAACAGACAGTAATTCAATAGGAATAATAGACTTTGCAACAATGAATAGTATTCCTTTTTATGCTGGAAACCCAAGAGGGGGCAAGGGCTACAGCTTTATTAAAAACTTCAATGTTGATGTCATAGCATCTATTAACTATTTATTTTTAATTAAAGAAGATATTATTAGTCACTCCAATTTACTTACATTTAATATTCATGGTTCACTATTGCCAAAATATAGGGGTAGAACTCCGCATGTGTGGGCAATTATAAATGGTGAAACCAAAGCAGGAGTTACGGCACATGCTATTGACTCGGGTTGTGATACTGGAAAAATAATACACCAAATAGAAATACCAATTGAAGCAGAAGATACTGGAGCTGTAATGCTTGAAAAATATGCAAACGCTTATTATCCTTTAGTTAAAAAGGTTATAAAAAATGTTGAGGAGAATCAACTGAATTTAAAAGTTCAAAACGAAAATGTGGCCACTTATTTTGGTAAGCGCACCCCTGAAGATGGTGAGATTAATTGGAACTGGACAAAGGAAGACATACACAATTGGGTGCGAGCACAGGCTAACCCATATCCAGGAGCTTTCACCTTTTATAAGAATCAAAAAATTATTATTGATAGAGTATCTTTTTCAAATGAAAGAACTTCAAAGAATCAAGTGAACGGAGAAATTGTTAAAATTGAACCACAAGTGATTGTTAAGGTAAAAAATGGCACCTTGAGCTTAGATGTTATAAGAACAGAAAATTGTATTTTTGCTATAGGAAATATATTTGGAAATGAAAATAGCTAATAGGTTAATAGGAGGAGATAACCCATGTTTTATAATTGCAGAATTATCTGCAAATCATAATGGCGATTTAGACGTTGCGATTGAAACGATTCGGGCAGCCAAAAAAACAGGTGCTGATGCTATTAAACTTCAGACCTATACGCCAGATACATTAACTATTGATTGTGATAACCAGCATTTTAAAATTGAAGGAGGAACTTTGTGGGATGGTAAAACACTCTATGAGTTATATGGCGAAGCTTATACCCCTTGGGAATGGCACAAAAGATTGTTTGAAGTCGCAGAGGAGGAGGGTTTAATTTGTTTTTCTTCCCCTTTTGATTTTACAGCAGTAGATTTTTTGGAAGAACTAAATGTACCTGCATATAAAATCGCTTCTTTTGAAATACAAGACATTCCTCTTATTGAGTATGTAGCTTCTAAAGGGAAGCCAATAATTATGTCTACTGGTATTGCTGAAGAGTCAGACATTCAGTTAGCAGTAGATACTTGTAGAAAAGCGGGTAATAATGACATTATTTTATTAAAATGCACCTCATCTTATCCAGCACCTTTAGAGTTAGCGAATTTAAAAACCATCCCTGATTTAAAATCTAGATTTGGAGTTGAGGTAGGTTTTAGTGACCATACCTATGGATCTTTGGCTCCAACAGTAGCAACTAGCTTGGGGGCAGCAGTCATTGAAAAGCATTTTATTTTAGATAAAGCAATTGGAGGCCCTGACGCAGATTTTTCTTTAGACGTGGAAGAATTCACCGATTTAGTAAATAAGGTAAGAGATACTGAAAAATTATTAGGAAAAGTATCTTATGAACTTTCAGAAAAAGTTAAAAATAACAGAAAGTTTTCAAGATCACTTTTTGTTGTAAAAGACGTACAGCATGGTGATACTATTACAGAAGAAAATGTAAGATCAATTAGACCAGGTTATGGCTTACACCCTAAATATTATAAAGAAGTGTTGGGGAAACATTTCTCAGTAAATATTGAAAAAGGGACTCCTTTTCAAAAGAACTTTATATTAAAAAACACAAAAGAATCTTTCTAAATACAAAAACACTTTACCAGCAAAACAGATATAGCTATAGCTCAATTGAGAAAAATAAAAAACATATTAAAAAATAACAAAGGCCTTTTTAACTTCATGGTCTTAAGTTATTTTGATAAAGCGATTATTTTTTTGTTACCCATTCTTGTTTTGCAATTATTTAAAGATCAAGCAGTTTATTTATCTATTGAATATATTTACTCAGTAACCATAGTAATAATCCCTTTTTTAGATTTAGGCTTAGTAAGTTATTTTTTTTATATATACAGAAATAAAGAGGATAAGAAAGAAATAGTTAATGAAATCACTAAGATATTTCATGTTGTTTATTTTATATTATTTTTTTTAGGACTCATAAGTATCGGTATTCATTACTATATTTTTAGTATAGATGATAATATTATTTATATTGTCTCAAGAGCTATTTTTTTATCCACGTTCGCGTTTTTGTCCTCATACTATCGATTAAAAAATAAACCTGAAAGAGGGTTGTATGTAACTATTACAGCAAATATGATTTCTCTCTCATTTTTATTTATCTATGTGTTATTAGGAATAGAGTTTAATCTTTGGTTAATCTTTATTGGTCAAATACTTTTTTGTGTTTTATACTTTTTAAAAGTGGCGCGATTGATTGTTTTGAAATGGAATAAGCAATATCAAAACACACAAATTAGATCCGTTTTAAAAGCTTCTATATTGTTTTCTTGGCCTTCCATAATTCAAGTTTTTATAATGATGTATATTGCTAATTATGGTAAAATAAACGCTTTAGAAATGATGTCTTTAAACGATGGCACACTGCTTTCAATAATTCAACGTTTTAGTATGATAATTCATTTATCACACGGAGCTGTTTTGGCATTTATGATTAAGGAAATATATGTTTCTGGTAATATATTAGAAATAAAAACAAACCTTTTGAAGAAATATTTTACAGTATTAGTATTTTCAATATTTTGCGTTCTTTGTTTAACAATTTGTTACTTTATTTTCAACGACGTACGCTATGATTTGAATCGACTTATAATAGCTTTAACTTTTATTATTGGCTATACTTTTATTTGGTGTTTTACCTCCTATTTAGAAGTTTATTACAGTAGAGAAAATAAAAATAAAATAAAACTTTATCTAGCCATTATCAACGCTATTAGTTTTGTTGGCATATTAAACATTTCTGGATTAGGTTATCTTGAGAAAATAACTGCAGCAATGTTTTTTAGTACACTTGTGACATTTATTCTTAGTTTAGCAGTTTTAAAGCAACGAAAATACTATCTATCAAAATAAACAGAATGAAGTCTTTTGTATCATTATTTATCACATGTTTACCATTCAATGGCGCTAGGGTTTTCTTTCTAAGGACCTTTTTAAAATATAATATTGACAGTAAATCTAAAGTAGGAATGTTTAACATTATTAATTGTAAAAAACTAAGAATGGAAAATGCGCAAATAGGATTTTTCAATCAAATTATTGTTAATGATTTAACCCTTCAAGACAAATCGATTATTAAAAAAAGAAATAGATTAAAGCACCTTAACACACTTGTTTTACAGTATAATTCAGAAATCAGAAGTGATAATTTCATAGGGGTCCCGGCCAGAGGCACTGTTGATGACTCAATAAGTTTTTTAAATCAAAACATATATATTGGTAGAAATAGCTCTATATTAAGAAGTAATTATTTTGACATTGTTGATGAGGTTTTTATAGGGTAAAATGTTGTGTTTGGTGGAAATGGATAAGAAATTTGGACACATTGATTTGATACGAAAAGAAAAATGATAGTTGGTAAGATTGTATTTGGTAATAATATATTTGTAGGATCAAATTGCGTTTTCACAAAAGGAATATCTATAGCCGATGAAATTTCTATTGCACCTGTAAGTGTTGTTTATAAAAGTATTACAGAAAAAGGTGTTTATAGCACACATGAAATTAGGAAAATAAAATAAACCCGAATGAAAAACATATGCTTTATAGCGAATTACTACAAAACAGATGTTTTTGTCAAAGTGGCCCAAGGTCTAAAAAAGAACGATATCACTTCCTTTTGGATAATTCCAAATCGTAAACAATACTTAGAATTAAGGTTGCAATTTCCAGAAACCCAATTGCTTTACATCGGGAAAAAAGAAGTGCTTTCTGAGACGGCAGAAAAACATGATTTTGATCTTAAAATTAATGAGTTAGTTTATGGAGACAGGGTATTAAAAGAAGAATCAAGCACCTGGACGTATGACTACCTATTAAATCTACAATCCATATACTATAATTTTATAAAAAACAACTCAATTAGTTACATTTTTGGTGAAGTTACTTGGGCTCATGAACTGCTAGCTCATAGATTAACATTACAGGAAAATAGTCTAAACTGTGAGTTTTTAAGCCCTCATACGATTAGAATTCCTAATGGTCGTTTTGCCTTTTTTACAGATGAGCTTCAATCAAAAATTAAAGAAATTCCAAAAACTTCAATTTCTACAGCACATACTATTAATATAGAAAAACCATCTTATCTTGCTTTAAATGATAAGCTAATAGCTAAAAAAGGGACATTAAAACATAATCTGAAATTGATACAAAATTTTGTGTCAAGAACTAATCAAGATGCGAATGATCCAACCTTATACAGCAACCCCTTCACCCAACTTAAAATAAGAAGTGCAGAGGTTTTTAATCGGTTTTTATTTAATAAATGCCTTAAAGAAACCCAAGTAAATAGCTTGCCTACACAAAAGAAAAAGGTGCTTTTCACACTTCATAAACAACCCGAAGCTTCTATTGATGTTATTGGCAGATATTATGAAAACCAATTAGAGTTGATTACTAATATATGGCGAATTTTACCAGAAAATTATATTTTATTGGTCAAAGAGCACTCCAATGCAATTGGAGACCGAGGACTAAAATTTTATAAATCAGTAAAAAAATTGCGTCATACTTATCTAATTAATAATAAGGCAGATTCACACAAGTTAATAGATGATTGTGATGTTTTTTTTACTGTATCAGGGACTATCGCTTATGAAGCAGCCTTAAAAGGGAAGCATTCTTTTACTTTTGCCCCTACTTTTTTTAATAATATGAGAACATGTAATGAAGTCTCTTGGAGAGATTTCAAAAATTACAGTTTGGATGAGATAATAAACCACACGCCTCAAGGTGTAAGTATAAATGAATTTTCGAGGTGGTTGTTAGAAAACTCTTTTGAAGGAATAATGTCTGATTCTTTTGGAGACCCAAAATGTATGTACAGGGACAATATCATAAAGGTAACGGATGCATTTTTAAAACTGACTGAATGAAGTTAAGACTAAAGAAAATAAAGTTAGATGTTTATCTAACACTCATCTTTACTTTAATACTCGTAGTATTTAAAAAACCAGAATTTGCTCCAATTTTAATACTTCCAATTTTACTTTTTTCGTATTATAAAATTCTAATACAAAGAGATATTACTACGGTTATTATTTTGATGCTCTCTTCCCGACTTATTATGGGGCCTTTTAGCCCCGAGAGTGAACTTTCATTTAATGTTCTAAATCTTATTTGTAATTACTTACCAGCCTTGATAATTGTGACATATAATTATTTGGGGGTCACCAAATTCGATATTATTAGATTAATGTCAATGAAATGGACGGCGGTATACATTGTTTTTCTTTTAGTGTTTGGACTCCTGCTTCCAAGATATACCAAAGTTGTTATTGTACCAGAAATATTGCCGTTGGTTTTATTTTTTTTATTAGTATTTATAAAGGCTGAACAAAATATTAGGTATGAGTATTTACTTAACTTTTTTAGATATACGTTTATTGCTTGTATCATTGTGTATTTAAGCCCGCTTTTTGCAAGTGAAATGACCTATTTATTTTCTGAAGGTATTATTTTTAAAGAAAAACTAGCTCGAATTTCACTGTTTGTAAAAAGAACGATCCCCAGAAACACAGGGTTTGTATTTGATTTTAGAATTATGGGGCAGTTAGGGAGTTTATATCTATTAATTTTATATTATTTAGGCAAAAAGAAAAACATATTGGACTTACTACTTTTAATTACTGTAACTATAATGACTTTTTCAAGAGGCCCAATTTTGATTATAATATTTCTCTTAATTGCTATATACGGCCCTCAGAAACTTAAATTCACAAAAAAAGGAATCGCTTTTGGCTTAGGAATATTTTTACTATCAATCTCAGGAAGTATATATGTATACAATAAAAAGAGCGATGTTATAAACCAGTACATCGCTACTTACAACCCTTTTTCAGAAAATAACGCACTTTCTCAAAGAGGAGGTTTTATATCCTATTCCATGGATTATTTTTATAAAAACCCCTTAGGTCAAGGCTTGGGGTATATGTCATCTGAAGATGCTGGTCATAAAATTTTTACAGGTTATACACGTCATAAAGGCCGAATTATTTATACTAATTACTATTATAAAGTGACCGATGCTTATCTAGCCATGTCATTAGCGGAAAAAGGGATTATTGGCTTTGTTTTATTTGCGTTATCATTAATTGAAATATTCTATTCAAACAGAAATAAAGTATCCTTGTTTTTTCTTTTAGGGTTAATTATTAATCTAATAGGCACAGACATTCCAAAGCAAGGATTTTATTATTTTGTAATCATTTTGATTTATTACGGATTAAGTCAGCTAAATATGAAAAAAATAGAACCTAAGAAACATGAATATATTAGTTGACACACATATTTTTGATGACAAACAACAAGGAACAAGAACGTATTTAAAAGGGCTGTATTCAGAACTTTTTCTGATCGCTGAAAAATGGCATTTTTATTTAGTAGCCTATGATACAGCAAACTTAAAAAGAGAATTTGGTTTTCATGATAACGTTAGCTTTATTGAGCTAAAATCGAAAAGTAAGTTTTATCGTTTATTAATAGAACTTCCATTTATAATTAGAAAATTTAATATTAATTACGCCCACTACCAATACATATCTTCTCCAATAAAAAATTGTAAACAAATTGTAACAAATCATGATATACTTTTTGAGCAGAAAGAATTCAAAATATTTTTCCCATTAAAATATAGGTTAATCAACAGTATCCTGTTTAAAATATCTGCAAAAAGAGCTGATATTTTGTTAACGGTATCTGAGTACTCTAGGAGAAAAATATCAGAAATTTATAATATAAAGATTGATCAAATTAAAATCACACCAAACGCAGTAAGTGAGACCTATTTAAACACAAACCTGGTTGATATTGATACTAATCTTAATTTGGGTAAGTATATTTTGTATGTTTCAAGGATTGAACCTAGAAAAAACCATTTAAATTTACTCAAAGCGTTTATAGAATTGAGTTTAGCTCAAAAAGGATATAAATTGGTTTTTATTGGTAAAAAAGAGATTGTTTTTAATGACTTAAAATTATTTATAGATAAAAATAATAAAGAAGTTAATAAATCTGTAATATGGTTAGAGAATATATCCAACGAAGATTTGAAGTCATATTACAAAAATTGCGAGCTTTTTGTGTTCCCTTCCTTTGCAGAAGGGTTTGGAATACCTCCATTAGAGGCCATGTTCTTTAAAAAGAAATTACTATGCTCCAAAAGTACAGCAATGGCTGATTTTGGCCTTCCTGATGAGGTTACGTTTGACCCCTATGACGTTAATGAAATAAAAATAAAAATAAAAGAGCAATTGTATAAAAATTTTGACTTAGATGATGTGTATGCTACGATTCTTTCTAAGTTTAATTGGAAAGCAATTGCTGAGAATTATAAAAAAATATTAACTAATCATTTTGAAAACCATTGATTTTTTTTCTAAATTAAAACAACAATATTTATTTTTATTGATGATTGCTTCGGTTGGCTATTATTTATACAATCAATATTGTTTATTACCAGCGCCAGTTCATACTATTGAACTTGTTTTTGGAGATGAAGTAACAATACAAGAAGTTCCAATTGTCTATATTTCTAGTAACCAAGAATCAGAAATTAATTTTGAAACCGTTTATAAATTTCAAGACACAGGAAATCTAGTTTATCAATGTCAACTTGATGAAACAAAAAAACTGCGTAAGCTTAGACTTTATTTTGCTTATCCAAACAAAACGGTTTCAATTAATTCGATTGCCCTAAAATCTTCAAATGAGATTGTTTTAATTCCATTACAAAAATTTAAGAATCAATTTGGGGTCAAGAGTAGTGCGCAGCCAAACAACCTTAAGATAGAAACCCTTATAAAAAACGGATATATAGAGTTCTCTAAAACTAGTATTTACTCATCAGACTTTAACAATAGTTACCAGCTTATTTTGCCTTTATTAATAGTGCTAATTTTAATTATTTTGGTGATTAAAACCCTGAAGCAAATTGAAATTAGACCATTATCCATCCCAAACATAACAATTAGTTTACTTGTTTTAACAGAGTTTTTACCTGCACCAATTTACAATGTAGCTTTAATTTTAATGGCCGCACTAAATCTTAGAAGCGTATCATGGGCAGCCATAAAACAACATAAAACCAATCTTTTTGTTATCGGATTCTTTTTGATTTATTTATTGAATAACCTTCTTGTATCCGAAGAAAGCTTCAAAGAAATGTCAACTATTGAACGGTTTTTACCTTTTGTTGTTTTAGGGATTGTATTGCCAGCAATAGCTAACAGAAAGGTGTTATATTTATTCCCAATATCGGCATTTGTTATTGGATTTGGACTTTTAATAACATCAATTTTTGATGTATATATGCATCAAAATTTTATGTTTTTATCGTTTGATTTGTTTTCAAAATATATGCATCCCGTTTACTTTTCTTACCTTCTGTTTTTTTCAATATGTTTTATAGATGTAAATTATAAAGGTAAACAGAAGTACATTTTAGAGTTTATTTTATTTATGTTTCTTATTTTTTGTGGGTCTAAAATGGTGTTTTTGTTTTCTTTAATGGCTGTATTCTTAAATATGCTAAAGAATAAAAAAACAGTCCTTTTAATTTTACCATTAGCCTTAATCGTTGTTTTGTTTTCTCCATTAAAACAACGCTTTAGCGAAATCACAAATAAAGAGGACCTAACTGTTCTTAATGAAAAACGGATTCAAAATCCATACGATGCAAGAGTTAACGGATTGACTTTACGCTTAATATTATGGAGAGAAACACTTGCTACCATGAATGGGTTGGATTATATACTAGGCAAAGGAACCACAGACCAAACAAACAAACTTCTTAAAAAAAGATTAGATGATTTAGGACTAATCAATCATTTAAGTTTTAATCCACACAACCAATATGTAGATACTTTTTGGCGAACAGGAATTTTAGGATTATTATTATTAATTTTGGTTCCTACATATAGTTTAGTTATTGGGCTAAATCGAAAGGACAAATTATTAGTTCAGTTCTCATTATTTATGTTAGCAGTAATGTGTTCTGAATCTATATTTGGACGTGTCAATGGAGTTTATTTTTTTACAACCATTTTGTTAATTCTAACAAACTCAAATTTCAATTATAAAATTGGAGAAAGTATTACATCATGTCAAAATAAAGACAGAGACAAATGAAAATAGCCATTTTAGGAACTAGGGGTATACCGAATAATCATGGGGGTTTTGAACAATTTGCTGAACATTTTTCAGTATATCTAGCTTCAAAAAAACACGATGTATACGTTTACAACTCACACGATCATCCATATCAAGAAACAGTTTTTAAGGATGTCAATATAATTCATGCTTATGATCCAGAACACAAAACAGGAACAGCAGGACAGTTTATCTATGATTTAAATTGTATTATGGACTCTAGAAAAAGAAAATTCGATGCTATCCTACAACTAGGATATACTTCAAGCTCTGTTTGGTTTAAACTGCTCCCTAAAGAAGCTATTATTATCACCAATATGGACGGAATGGAATGGAAGCGCTCTAAATATTCTTCTTCCGTTAGAAAGTTCCTCATGTATGCGGAAAGGCTGGCTGTAAAGTCAAGCAATTTTTTAATATCTGATTCCATAGGGATTCAAGACTATATACTAAAGAAATACAATAGAGTCTCTGAGTTTATTGCCTACGGCGCAACTGTTTTTAATACTCCAAACGAAAAGGTGCTTTCTAGATATGCTGTTAAAATCAATAACTATTGTATTCTAATTGCTAGATTAGAGCCAGAAAATAATATTGAAACTATTGTTGACGGCTATAACGCGTCTCAAACGCCCCACCCCCTTATTATATTTGGAGCTCTAAATGACTTTGGGAAAAAACTACAAAAAAAGTATGCTAACGATAAGAGAATTCGGTTCGTCGGTGCAAACTACAATCAGGAAGACCTTAACAACTTAAGGTTTTTTTCTAGATATTATTTTCATGGACATTCTGTAGGAGGAACCAATCCATCTTTACTCGAGGCGATGGCTTCAAATACATTGATAATTGCGCACAACAACATATTTAATAAAAGCATTTTAGAAGAAAATGCTCATTATTTTGACAGTTCCAAAGGCATAACAACTGTTTTGAATCAGGATATTTTATTTGAGCATAAAGAAACTTTTGCAACCGCAAATATAAATAAGATCAATGAAATTTATAGTTGGGAAAGTATAAACTCGCACTATGAAAACTATATTGTAAATAAAATAAAATCTTGCTAGGTTTGGATAAAATAAGATCTTTTTTTTTAAACTATCAAGCTGCTATTTTTGGGTTTCTTATACTCAGTTTTAGTTTTGATTTTATAGACAAAATTGAAATATTCTATAATATTGATTTTATAAAATTTAATAGAATCTTAAAAGTCATTTTTCTTTTTTACTCAGTTCTATTTATTGTAACACATTTTAAGTATGTACAAGAAAATTATAGGATTTTGTTGATTATAATTGTTTTTTTATTAATTGTCTATGTGTCTAAAAACAACTTTTCTGAACGCTATTTTTTTGAATATATACGTTACGTATTTATACTATTAGCTTTACCTTTACTACATTATGCTTACGCAAATAGGAGTCATGCTTTATTTGATTCGTTATATAAACTTTTCAAATGGCTGGTTCTTATAAATGCTGTTTTAGTTTTAATAGGAATTTTATTTGAAATACAACTTTTTCAAACCTATCAATTTGAAGGTAGATTTGCATATAACGGCTTAATTTTAAGCCAAGGATTCACGCCTTTTTTTTATTTAAGTGCCACTACTATTTTTTGGGTCCGAGCAGATAAAAAAATGCTCATATTACTTATGATTCTTTGTTGTTTGTCGGGGCTCAAAGGAGTGTATTTTGGAGAGTTTTTATTATTGAGCTTATTGATTTTATCAAATACTAAATTCAATAAACGCTATAAAACCCTAATGATCTTAATAGTATTGATAATATTTACCACTCTATTGGTGACATTATTAATGACCCCTATGTTTGTTAGAGTATATGAATCTAAAGGTTTGTTTTCTGCCATTTCATCATACAGAACAGAAAATGTACTTGAAGTATTTAATCTAATAAATAACAATAATTATAACATTATTATTGGGGCATTAGAAACAGAAGTTGTTCGACTGGAAATGCAATTTTTTGATGTAATTTTATTTTTTGGAGCCTCAGGATTAGTAGCCTATTTCCTTTTTTTACAATTAGTATACAAGAAAATTGTAAAAGGTAGTGTTGCAAAAGTTTTTTTTGTAACTATTTTGACGCTTTCAGTTTTAAGTGGCAATCTACTATATATTCCATTGTCATCATTGTTAATGCTTTTAGTACTTATGTCGCTTCAAAAATCGCAATAAATTAAATAATCTATCTAAAGTAGGGTCAAGAGCCTTAAAACTTAAAGATAGATTCGATCAGTCTTGGAGTAATATTTTATTACCTTTGCCACTCATATAAATAATCTTATGCCCAAAACCATTCTTATTACCGGTGCTGCTGGATTTTTAGGATCCCATTTATGCGATCGCTTCGTAGGGGAAGGGTTCAGAGTTTTAGGTATGGACAACTTCATAACAGGTGATAAGGATAACATCCAGCATTTGTTTGACCATTCACATTTTCATTTTATAGAACACGATGTAACGGTTCATATAGATATTAAAGAACCTATAGACTATATTTTACACTTTGCATCCCCCGCTAGTCCCATCGATTACCTTAAAATTCCCATTCAAACCCTTAAGGTAGGCTCTTTAGGGACTCATAACCTATTAGGACTG
>Ga0209137_1000070_pt1 | contig 110516 bp, 133 predicted proteins | sample SaaInl5LU_22_DNA_FD_184642 | JGI IMG/M metagenome (GOLD analysis project Ga0209137, IMG submission 184642) | Marine microbial communities from expanding oxygen minimum zones in the Saanich Inlet - ESP_105LU_22_DNA (SPAdes) (version 2) | ecosystem: Environmental > Aquatic > Marine > Intertidal...
CTTATATATTCCGCAATAGTCAATAATGTACCCATAGACACATCATTTAAACTCGTCTCTATGACATATAGTTCATTGGATATAGAAATTACTTCACCATTTATAGATTCCGCAATAGTCAATAATGTACCCATAGACACATCATTTAAACTAATTTCAATTTGGTCTAGTATACCCGAAATAGATTCTACATTTTCACTTATTAACGAAATGGAATCACTAATATCATTCGATGTAGTATTCTGGATTTCTTCATCTAATTTGTTTGATTCAACAATGATTGTATTTAAATCTATACGTGGGTCCAAAGAGACTCTTTGAACTATACTTAAGACATTATTTTTCAATAATGTTAATTTATAGTTAGAACTAATCGCACTACGACCCCCACCACCAATTAATGATTTAGACATTAATTTATATATACTGAAGTATTTAAATATTTCATAGCTCTATTTTATATGTTATCTAATTATACAATAGAACATTATAGTTCAAATGGTCATTTCTCAACTTTATACAAAGGGACACATAAAATAAAGCAGCATAAAGTTATTGTAAAGACATATCATGATCATACATCTAAAATATTGTTGGAAAACGAACTGAAAATGTATTCTTATTTATTGAATACTAAATATAAACATATACCAGTTATAAAAAATATAGGTCATTTATATGTTATTATGGAATATAAATCACAAACACTACAACACATTACTATAGATATTATATACCAATTAAAATGTATTTTAGAACATTTACACAAATTAAATGTAATTCATAGAGACATCAAACCTGAAAATTTTTTAATAGATCAAAACAAATTGTATATAATTGACTTTGGATTGTCTACATTTCATAGTAACACTATATGCAAAGGATTAATTGGAAACAAAAAATATTGTAGTTATAATTGTCATACTACGAATTATATATATGATTTTAAAGATGATATGATTTCAATCATATATATGTGTTTAGATTTACACAATGGTTATGTTCCATGGAATGAAGATTATACCATAAAAAAACATTTCAAAGAGTTTTATAGTTCCAATACCATAAACGATATTTTATTTAAGTGGTTTGAACCGTATTCATCTTTATTGTAAAAGAATAGTCATTATGGTTTAAATTCAAAGGAGTACCATATTCATCTATTAATTTTATGGATAAGTGACTCAAATCTACTAATCCATTGTATTTTCTTATGTCGGAATATACCGAAAAACTATTTGAATTGTACAAAGAAAAGGGTGCTCCTTGTAAAGAAATTCGTGCAAATATATTCAACGTATCTTTGATAGATGACATTTTTCTAGAAAATGGAATAAATGACGAATTCATATACTTATTATGGTCATCTATAATTAAATATAAATATCGTGGACCACCCAAATCAATTGTAGATTCGCTTGTATAGTTTTTTTGATTACTATAAAAATTTGGTGCTATATTTCGAAATCCTAAATGCCAACCTAAAGATTTAGAACAACGACCATAATCATTTCCAGAATATATGAGTTCATTTGGATTGTCTGAAAAAAAATCTAAATCATAATTGATATATGGTACAGATACATTATCGGTTCCTGTATAATCATTTCTTTCAACAAGAGTATTGGATATATCTTCGATATAACTATCTACCGAAGTAAATGAAATAGTACCGGTACCACTAGGTGTTCCACCAGCATTTTCTAAATCTAAATTAAGAGATGATTTTACAAATTCAAATGAATTATAACTACTATCATTGCCAGATAAATTATTTGAAAACATAGTAAGTTTTTTATTTATAGAATCGAATAAATCTTGATAATGATAGGCCTGACTAGATATGTCAACTCTTATCCATTCGCTCATAGAAGATGCTTTTATATGAAAAAATGTATTACCTTGAGTTTCATCGAATGGATACCATGTATTTGGAAACTCAATATCAGACAATTGAATACTAATCACATTTTTTACTACATTAGGTAATACTATATTAAAATTAGTAGATGTTTCTGTAATAAAATTATCTCTATATTTAGTGTCTACTACCAATACCTTTTCAATAATATTTCTTTCGTAGTATTTATTATTATTTGTGTTGATAAGAGATAATTCGTCAGATGGTTTCATTTCTTCTCCAAAGTTAATTACATTATTCTCAAACCCATAACTTTTTTTAATATGTCGAATTAATCGTTCTTCTACATTATTTATAAATGCGTGAAAATCTTCATCCAAAAACTCTTTTTTTAATTTTAAGGCTTGTTGTTGAATCAATGATTTTGTCGATAGTTCTGCTGATAGAGATAACAATGAAAATAAGTCGCTATTTGTATAATCGTCTATATTCATGTTGATATTATCAGTCATAATTATATAAATAATATACTATTTAATATTAAAATTATTTCCTTAATGTATATATTATGAATATATTTGAAAAACTAAATCATTTTTTTGAAAAACATAATGAATTTGATAATGAAGTCATTGTTCAACAAATTTCAAATATATTAGATGAATATAAAGAACGACCTAGTAATCCACATGAAATTATAGAACTATTTTTTTCATCCAATAATTATTATTATATACATACTAGTAATTTGTATATACAATACAATGATTCTTCTTATAGCATCATAAATGAAAATGAACTTTTACATAAAATATTACATTATTTAAGTGAACATAGACAAGAATATGTAATCGATACTCACACAAAAGGATTATTAAAAACAAAAATACAAAAAATAATAAAAACACGTAAAATACATGAATCTATACCAGACTCAGATACATTACAAAATATTTTATCTTTTTTTTACCCCAATTTGTTTTCTGAAAAACAAACTTCAAAATATTTTTTAACTATATTAGGAGACATCATTATGAAAAAAAATAATTGTATATATTTTGTACCAATATTTATGAAGTCTTTTTTACAAAAATTAAATAAATATATTTCATTATATTTTCATTCAATAAATATATTTCATTGGTTTAAATTTAAATACTCGGAACACGATACGTCTATATCTCGAATACTTCCAATGAAATCATTGAATATGGACCATTTTAATTTATCATGTTCATTTTTTACAAATATCATATGTGTAAGTATTCATTATTCAGTTAGACATATATCTAGCGAATTATATTTGAATGAAATGCATTATGACGTACAAAGACAAGTATTATGGCTACAAGAAGAAAGTAAAGAAAATATGGTACAACAATTCATAGAATCACATATCATTGAAAAAAAGGATTGTACTATGGATGAAAAAGATATATCATTTTTATGGAAATCTTATTTGACCAAAGAAGGTAAACTCAATATATTTCAAAAAAAACAAGATTTATTTGATATTGTTCAACAATATATTGAAGTCAAACACAATAAATTTATTAATGTTTATAGTTTGTTTTTACCTTATGTAGAATCATTCAAAGATTTTTGGGATAAGTATATTTATTATGATAAAGAAGAATATGATTTTGAAATAAATGAATTATATTATATTTTTTGTGATCTTTACAAATGTAAAATAAATGAATCTATATTCAAAGACTTGATAGAATTTTATTATCCAAATATAGTTATCATAGAAGATAAATATATCAAACAAATAGGGTGTACATTATGGAATAAAAAAAAAGAATTGGAACCCTTTATTAAAAAAGAAGGAGACATACAAGAGTTATATTACAATTATTGTAAAGAGTTTAAAAGTAATCGCAAAGTAAGTAAACAATATTTTATACAATATTATGAAGATGTTTTAATCAAATAATTTCGTTTTAATAATGTAAACAATAAATACAATTTATTTTCATTTACATCTATACTTGTTTTTATGATATCGTTTAACTTTGTATAAAATTGTTCTTCATTTAATATTAAACGAGAATTCAAATAATGTTCTTCTTTATTATTTTCGACTTCTTCTTTATACTGAGTAGATCTATAATATAAATCACTCATTTCAAATATATTTACTAAATTAGAGTCTTCTTTTGGTGCTTGAAATAAGTAAATAAAATTAAAAAAAACATCTTCATCGACTGATTCATCCATTACAATATAATATAAAATTATTTTATATATATATATGTCGGTTATAAATACTTATCCAAATAGTTTTAAAACAGACTCTATTTATGTTGATTCAGAATTATTGTATAATTTTAATAATTCTATTGATATTCAATTAAAAGACCCATCTGATATTTCAAACTCTATATATTCTGAAATAAGTGTAGATAATCCGGCAAACAATGTTAAATTTAATAACGTAATTTATTCATTCAAAGGTGTTTACATTACAACAAATAAAGATTTGATTGATGAAAATACAAATTATACTTATGCTTTCATCATAAAATGTGTTAATTATAATTTAGATAAGTATTTATATATTGTTTTACCTGTATCAAAAGTAGGTACCAATACGGAATTGAATGATGTATTTAAAAATGATGTATTAAAAGATCTAAATATGTATATTCCAATAGATAAGGGTTTTTATTCCTACAAAACGAGTGGTATAAATGAAAAAATATCCGATATTATTTTATTCAAAGATTCTACATTAACCATTAATACGGTAACCATTAATACGGTAAAAAAAATACATGCTTTTCCAGTCGATAAGCGAACTTCTGTAAATGTACCTCTTACAATATCTAAAAAACCTGCTATGAAAGTGTCTCGTATATCAAATAGTTATTCTGAAAATGATATTTATATTGACTGTCAACCTGTAGATGAAACTCAACAAGAAAATGTTATTGAAATAATTACTAATTATCAATCTATATATCCTTTTTTTGAAAAAATATTTCCATATATATTTGTATTTTGTATTTTGTATATGATTTTAAAATATAAATCTATTAAAAAAATGTTTACACCTAAATAAATATTAAATGATTGTGCTATAATTGAGACATATTAATATTTTCAGACATATAAGGTTGAAATGTGACCTGGTTATGTTGACCAGAATGAACAATAGGACCTTTATCGCGAATAATACCTTCTTCCAATTGGGTTTGTGGAATAGGGTTCATTGCCTTCATTTTAGTATCTTTTATAAGAGTTGGTACATCTTTTATAGTATCATACAAATAAATTAAAAATAATATACCAACAATGGGATTCATAAAAATAAATAATAAAATAACCACTAACAACGAAAATATAATACCTAATGGAGTATTTAATAGTTTTGATATATTTTCTTCTACTTTCAAGTCAAATATAATTAAAATGGCTAAAAGAAGTCCTATTGCATTTTCTATAGTAAAGATTGGTTCCTTTTTGAAAAAACTTATTTTTTGTTTCATTATATGTATAATATATTTTTTTTTAAAAGTTAAATACAATATATTATATTTACTATGGCCTATTTAGGTAAAAAAGGATATACCATTTATAAAGATGGATTAAAAGATTCATATACTATTCGTAATGAGTTGAATGTAAAACCTTATTCAACTCATTTAGGAAATTCAACCTCTTATCCTATTTATCGTGAATCCAATACTAAACTTTATTTACCAAGATATTATGGAATTGAAAAATTGGGGATGTATTCTACAAATGTACTTTCTAAAGGAGACACTATAGATTTGTCATTTAGTGGAGATTTGTTTGACTATCAACACAAGATAATTGATAAATATATTCAACATGTTGGAGACAGTGGAGGTGGACTTTTAGATGTAGAACCTGGTAAAGGTAAAACCGTTATGGCGCTTAACATCATAAGTAAATTAAAGAAAAAAACATTAGTGATTGTCCATAAAAGTTTTTTAATGAATCAGTGGATAGAACGCATTGAACAATTCTTACCTGACGCAAGAGTTGGGAAAATTCAAGGCGAACACATTGATATAGATAATAAAGATATTGTATTAGGAATGTTACAAAGTCTTTCATCTAAAAAATATGATGATACTATGTATGATTCATTTGGATTATGTGTATTTGATGAATGTCACCATTTAAGTGCGGAAGTATTTTCGAATGTGATGATCCAGTTTGTATGTAATTATAATTTAGGATTAAGTGGAACTATGACACGTAAAGATGGTCTTACAAAAGTATTCAAGTACTTTATTGGTCCAGTCATTCATAAAGAGAAAACGGACCTAAGTGTTGAAGTACATGTCAAGACCATTCATTATCAAGACGATGATTTATTTCAAAATGTCAAAACAGACTTTAGAGGAAATCCATTGTATTCTACGATGATTAGTACTTTATGTGAATGTAAAATGCGTACAAAATTTTTAGTAGATATTGTGCGTAATGAATTTATACTTAACCCAAATCAACAAATGATGATTTTAGCCCATAATAAATCATTGATTCAAGAACTATATGATTTGATTTTATTATTTGAACCAAGCATTGGTTTTTATTTAGGAGGTATGAAAGAAAAGTCTCTTAAAGAAAGTGAATCAAAAAAAATTATCATTGCTACTTATGCTATGGCATCTGAAGGTTTAGACATAAAAACATTAACAACCTTATTTATGGCGACGCCTAAATCAGATGTGCGTCAAAGCGTCGGTCGTATTTTACGTAGTAAACATAGTACACCCCTAGTGATTGATATTGTAGATCCCCATACTATTTTTAACAATCAATATAAAAAACGAAAGGCTTATTATTCAAAAAAAAAATATTTAGTAGAACTTTTTTCTAATTCTAATCAATATTTTAAAAATGAAAAAACAAATGAATCCAAAAAAAAATGTTTATTGAAAATATAAAATATTAACTATATATATATGAACAATTCAACAGAAGGCACCGGGAAAGAAATGGAAGGAGGTTCCAGACGCAAAACCCAATCTAGACGCAAAACCCAATCTAGACGCAAAACCCAATCCAGACGCAAAACCCAATCCAGACGCCAATCGCAATCCAGACGCCAATCGCAATCCAGACGCCAATCGCAATCTAGACGCCAATCGCAATCTAGACGCCAATCGCAATCCAGACGCCAATCGCAATCCAGACGCCGTTTGTTTGGTGGACAATCTATGATATCAGGTAATGTAGGAAACTATTAAATATTAATATAATATAATGTTGTTATCATTTATTTTGATAATCATTTTATTATATACTTACTATTATTTAGTAGAATTAGTTCATTGTAAATGTTTTCATAAAGACAAGGTGGATTTAGAATATATGAAATTTTATGTATTATTAGACATATTTACGATAATCATTTCTTTGTTTTTGATGAAATCCAAAGTAAACCCTATTGAGAATATGTTATTACTTTTTTCAGTTTTATTAGTTATTTTTATACACGGATATATGACCTATAATGTGTATCATTTTTATAATTCAGTTCGCAATGATTGTTATTGCGTAAATAAATGGCAAAAATATATGGTATATTATGAAGGCATATTCTCGGGGTTAGTCTCTTTACAATATATAGTTGCGTTCTTATTTATTCTTATTTTTTTAATCAATACTCGGTCTTGATTTATTCCAATCATACATCATTTGTTGCATATCTTCTCCTGTGGATATATTCGGAATTACAAATGACGATTGAATAGGAGTTTTTTCTTTTAGGAAAAGTCCTTCTTCTTTAACGTATTTTTTTTTACTCCATATATGGTATTCTATTGTTGGAGTATCGCTATTTAATTCACCTAATAAATTGAACCCACTAACCAATAATAATGATAAAAATAAAACCACATTCATATTATCATTGATTATACTCAATAACATTATCGTTAACGCAAGTAATGCTAAACTACGTATATCGTTTAAGTAAATAAAATAGTAGACCATAATTATCAATATTACTAACAAAAACCATAAAAATCCTATATTATTCATTATATATAGGATTTAAATAATTTTCGATAATTTCCATATCTTTTTTGTTATAATCCTTGTTAGATAAATAGTATTTTAATTTTAGGATAGGTTCTAAATATTTTGGATTTTTTTTTATTTCATAATTTAGTATTTGTTTTAAGCAATTTTTTTTTTCGCGATTATAATCTTCAATAGACATTTCTTCCATAGTATTATATTAAAACAAAATAAATATATATTTATACTATATTCTAAGATGTCCAAAAAAAATACAGAACCGCTATTGACTGAAGATGAAAACCGATTTGTTATGTTTCCAGTGACAGACGAAACCATATGGAAAATGTACAAAAAACAAGTGGATTGTTTTTGGCGACCAGAAGAAATAGATACATCCAAAGATATGACTCATTGGAATAAACTTAATACAGATGAGCAATATTTTATAAAAATGATTTTGGCATTTTTCGCGTCTAGCGATGGTATTGTTTTGGAAAATTTGGGGTTGCGATTTATGAATGAAGTTCAATTGTCAGAAGCACGCGCATTTTATGGTTTTCAAATTGCAATGGAAAATATTCATTCAGAGACCTATAGTTTATTGATTGATAGTTATATCAAAGATAGTGATGAAAAACACAAATTATTTCATTCGCTAGAGCATTTTCCATGTATAAAGAAAAAAGGTGATTGGGCAATGAAATGGATTCAAGATAAAAAATCAAGTTTTGCCTCTCGTTTGGTTGCCTTTGCTTGTGTAGAAGGTATTTTCTTTTCTGGGGCATTTTGTTCGATTTATTGGTTGAAAAAACGCGGTCTTATGCCTGGTCTAACATTTTCCAATGAACTTATTTCTAGGGATGAAGCATTACATACTGAGTTTGCGGTGTATTTGTACAATAGATTAGAAAAAAAAATAAATAAAAAGAAGGTGCGTGAAATTATAGAAGAAGCGGTTAATATCGAAAAAGAATTTATTGTGGATGCCTTACCATGTCGAATGATTGGTATGAACTCAGAATTGATGACTCAATATATAGAATTTGTTGCGGATCGTCTTATGATGCAGTTAGGTTGCGAAGTAATATATGCTACAAACAATCCATTTGATTTTATGGAACTCATTAGTTTAGAACAAAAAACCAACTTTTTCGAGTCACGTGTATCGGAATATTCGTTGGCTGAAAAGTCTGGTAAAGATGAAGCATTTGATTGTGCGTTTAATTTTTAAAACTATCTCACGTTTATCCGTTACGAGTACATCTATAATGTCTAGATCTATACATATTTTAAATTTATTATCACTAACTATTGTGATAATATATTGTTGATATTACACACACTCCATTCGGAGTTTATTTCCATAAGACATTTTTCAAACTCCCAAATATATATTCGTCCCTTATTGTCTTTATAAAACACTTTTGCTTTTTGTTTGAATGGACCAACATATACATCCCAACAATTGCTGTACCTGAATTCATATTTTATATGATTGTAATCCCAAGAACCAAATAATCGTTCGTTTGAATTGGCGTTTCCTACCTCTATCCAACTATTCAGTATTTTGCACCTTAAATCATGAATTGGTTTATATTTTATAGGTTTGGTAAGATGCATAATATGATTGAAGATGAGAGACAATTCAGGGGTGGTGTATGATGTTTTCGTAAAATCTTTTTTTTTACAAAATCTTTTGTAAATGGTTCGGTACGCTTGTGTTGACCCTAACAAGAAATCATTTTCATTCATAATAAGGCTTTTGTTTATAGGACAATTTTGTATCAATAATCTTCTTATTTCTTTTTGTGACTTCCACCCCCAAGGATATTTTCTAACATTATGTATAACATTGGAATTCATTATTCACATTCGAATAGAACTATTTAAGTTATTTTTGATATAAAAATGATTTGTTTTCAATAATAAAATTATATTACAACAAATCATTATGGAATCTCTATACGAACATCAAAAAAGTTCGATCGAAGCGTCTAATCCACACAAAAATACTTAATCAATATGTGGAACTGGAAAAAACACGAACGTTTAATATGGATATATTTATTCAAGGATAACCTATGATTATAGTTGTGTTTCCCTCCCTTGGACTTATAAATCAGTATTGCAATGACTTTTCTTTAACTTTTTGAAGCATATCATTAATTGTAATTGTCTTGTCATTACGTAAAATTTTTAGAATATAATCTACTTTCTCTTTTTTAACTTTGTATGCTTTTGATGTTTTCCTTTTGCGTGTTATGTTTTTATTTTTGTTATACTTATCTACCCAACGCATTAGACTTCTTGGATGACATTTAAATATCTCACAAGTTTGTAGTTGATTTTTATTTTTAGTTAAATAATATTGAACTGCCAAAATCTTATAGTCTTCGCTTTTGCGTTTATTCATAATTATTATTATTATATATATATATCAGTCCCATGAATTCATTATTAATATTATTTGGTGAATCATTTCGATTAGGTGGACAGGGTAATCGTAATAGAGGTAGTAAAGAATCATATAGAGAACAACTTAAAGCTTCATTATCACATATAAAATTTATAGAAAGTTTAAAAAAAAATAATATTAATATGACAGTTAGTATAAATAGTTATACAACAAATTTTAATAATTCTCTTAATGAAATATATAAATCTGTATTAGTTGATAGTGAATACTACGAAAATTTAATAGGACAGACTAAATTAATTCATAATTGTATTGATAGAATTACTAATATAAATAATTATGATTTTATATTGTGTATGAGAATAGATTTATTCTTAAAAGATAAATTTTTTGAAATTTTTAATCCATATAGTGATAAAATATTGTTTCCTTCAGTATGTTTTAAACCACATCATAAATGTGGATTACATCCAAGAGTTAATGATATGATGATGTTTATACCAAAAAAATATTTTGATTTTATAAAAAAATTTGAATTATGTCATAATAGTTGGCACGATTTAATTGTTTACCATAAATTAAGTTATGAAGATTTAGATATGATGTTAAATACTTATCACGATAGTGATAGCGCTAAAGATTTTAATCCAATTTATTATATTGTAAATAGAAATGTAAATATTACTCATAGAACCAAAGAAATATTTGATAAATATAATTTTTAAATCGGCGTTTTAAATTTCCAAAGGTGTAAAACTTGAGTCATCACACCAATTTAGTTTATTTATACCTTTAAAGATTTCAAAGGACGATTACTCATCTAATAACATTAACGCCATTGCTGAATAATTATGTAAATCAATTAGTGTATCTCTAATACCTTCATCATTTATTAAATTTACTCCATTTTTTGTTATAGACATAGAGCGTTGTAACTTATCTTCTATTCTCATTAAAACACCGATAACTCCATATTTGGAAAACGCATCACCATAATCAATATTTTTTTTAGTAAATAATTCTAATGCTTCCTTTTGAATTCTTACCATTTGTTCTACTCTGTCCATTATGAATTATAACAATATATGTATTTATATTACTTTATAATCTGAGTTTTAAATATTAAAAAGTGTAATAACATTATTTTCTAGAGATTTGTTTGTTTCGAAACATTCGTTTTTACCTTCTAGTTTTTTGTTAATGTTAACCAAATTATTATATAGATTATAAAAATTGAAATTTTTCATACACGTTTTGGATTTAAATGAACAAAGTACAAAAGGGAAACTATGATTATGAACCCTCGTTGAATAGCGAAGGCTTTTATATAGATTATTTACCGAAAACAAGTCAACCTATTAAATGTTATTGTGGATCCAATACATTATTTACTACGTTAACCAATTTAAAATCGCATTTCAAAACAGAGAAACATACGAAAAGTTTAGAGTATTTGAATAGTCAACGAAAAAATCATTTGTTGGAATTAAACAAATATAAACGTTTAACGAAAAGTCAGCAACAATTGATACAACAACAACAAGATATCATCACCACACAAGAAATACAATTGGATACCTTATCGAGACAATTGTTTGACACCAAACAAAAATTAGATAGCATCAGAAAAAGTGTTTTGGCTCACATCGATTGATTGAGTGCCCAATATTGTCTTAAGTCTTCGTATATAGTTTTCATTTTAGCTTCATATATACTTTGATAATGCCTTACTTGTTCATCATATTCTTTTTCATTTATTTCTCCTATGTTCAATCCTCTAGTCATTGATTGTTTAATTCGTGTAAATACTAATTTACGCTCTATATCGGTTACTATATGATGACATGATAAACATAAAATCTGACATTTATCTATTTCTGAATAAATATCTTCTATACATATACCTTCATTTACCATACTACAAATACTTTTCTTTTTATAAAACATATTCAGATGATCATAATGAAAACTTTCACCAGAATATTGTTGAACTTTACAGCAAATCGAACACTGGATTGATTTATATTGTTTAATTTTTTCCCAAAGGATATCACGTTCTTCTTTGTATCTACACCAACAATGATCACATAAATCATTCTGTTTCCATATTCGATGTGTATTGCTTTGTATGAAGAATAATTCTTTGTTACAATCATAGCATAGTTTATGTGTTTTTTTCATAGTTCGCAAATACGAGGTTAGATCTATGTTTCGGTATAAAAATTCATCCATAGAAATTTCATTGTAAAGTGTTTTACAATGATTGAGACTAATACCTAACTCCAATGATAAAATATTCAAATGTTCTTCTAAGGTTGTTTCGTCTAAGCAATTTTTGGATAAAATATATTGCTTTATTTTGTCTCTATATTTATTTTTCATTTCTATATTTATTTTACATTCTATACTATTAATGCTGTGTCCTAATTCATGACATTGTTTACATACTTTTCGTTTCTTGTCTTTTGGAATACGTTTCTTTAATTCATTTAACACCAATGAATTCATAATTATAATATTTTTTTTTTATGATATCAATTTTAAAGTTATTTAAAATAAAATTGATATCATTTGTAACGATTACAATATTATGGACTATTTACGCGATTATCAAAAACGAGCAATTGAATCATCTAATCAACACAAAAAATGCTTAATCAATATGTGGTGTGGAACTGGAAAAACAGATACATTTACTATCGATATATTTATCCAAGAAGAATCTATTAATGTTATTGTGTTTCCATCACTACAATTGGTACAACAATATTATAAAGAATATATTTTGTCTCTTGAAGAACCATTCCAAAGAGAATTTAAAAAATATAAATGTCTAGCATTTTGCTCTGAAAATGAAAATGAATATGACAATGATAGTAAATTAAAAAGAAAAAAAAGTATACCATATACTACGGATAAAACAAAACTTATTACATTCTTTAAAGATAAAAATAAAAAAATAATTATGGTGACCTATCAATCTTTTGAAAAATTTATTAATAGTTGTATCAGTGAAAATATTAATATCAATAAATTGATTTATGATGAAGCACATCATATTGTTGGAGATAAAATCCAAAATGTTATATTTAATAACGACGCCTTAAAAGTGGTTGTTGACAAAACTAGGTTTTATACAGCAACTCCGGTGAATAAAAATGGAATCACCATGTATGATAAAGATGACCCAGACAATAGTGATTGTGGAGTGTTAGCCTATGAATACTTATATTATCAAGCAATTAAAGATAATATATGTAAAGTTTTTGAAACACAAATTATGTTATATACACAAAAGAGTGAATATACAAATAAATACCAACCTATATTTGAATCTATTATTAGAACATGTTTATCTGGAAAATATAACTTTTGGAATGTATTGACGTATCATACTTTTGTTGAAAAAAGTGATACACAAAATACTATGATTTCATTTGTAAAAGAGTTCGCGAGTCCCGAAAATAAAATCTTACTTAAAAAACAATTCACTAAAATACAAGATGAAGAATTTCCACATACAAAGAATTTGTATAAAGTAGAAGATGTTAATTTGTATGAATTACATAGTAATTGCAAAGACAGAGACGATATCATCAAACAATTTAATCAAAAGGTAGAAGGACGTATTTATATTTTATCTTCGTGTTGTATTTTGAATGAAGGTATTAATACAAAATGGGCGAATATGAGTGTTCCCATTAATCCAACCAATAGCATTGTAAAAGAATCTCAACGAATTGGGCGATTATCAAGAACTCCTGAGGAAAATATGCCACCTGCCATTGTTTTGATTCCATGTCAAATAGATATTTTAAAATATACTTCGATTGATACACCTGAACAAAGAAACCAAATGATTCGTGAAGAATTATCAGAATCGGGAAATTTCAATACAGCATTGAATGTCATTAGTGCGTTTCAATATCAATATGACCCTGATATATATGAGGAATGTTTACGATATCCAAATATGTATTCTCCAAATGAAGTCAAATCAAATCTTGAAAATCATGGACTACACGTAGAAGAAAGTCAAGGAACCCTTATAGATAATTTAAAGTATGTTAGTAATAACAACATAAATGAAGAAGGACATGATGACCAGACTATATTGAACAAAGTGGCAAAACAACGAGATAAAACCATTGAAATTCATACACAAAATTATGACCAACCAATTACATATATAAACGAAGAAGCAACCGACGACGAACCATTAAGGTTGTTTTATTGTGAAGACGAAGATATATATTTACCCATTGTGAACAAAGAAAAGAACATTCCTAGAAAATCAATAACACCTCCAAAGAAAAGACAAAAATTATTCAATGTGCATACGCACAGCGATTTGGAAGTATTATGGAATATTCGAGAAAATAGCATTGATTTGAGTAAAGAATTTAGTCAAGGGATTTTGGATGTGAACGTGAGTTATAATGAAAAGAAATGGAAGGAAAACTATGATTTATTAAAAGAATATAATGATACACCATCTTTTAAATATGTAACCACTTGTGGTGTGAAATTAGGTAGTTGGTGTGGTACACAAAGACGAAATAAAAAGAAAAATAAACTATCTCAAGAACATATAGACTTATTGGAAAAAATACCTAATTGGTTTTGGGAACAAGATTTAGACGAACAATGGAATAAAACTTATACATTATTAAAAGAATATAATGATACACCATCATCAACATATGTAACCACTTGTGGTGTGAAATTAGGTAGTTGGTGTACTACACAAAGACAAGATAAAAAGAAAAATAAACTATCTCAAGAACATATAGACTTATTGGAAAAAATACCTAATTGGTATTGGGAACAAGACGAACAATGGAAGGAAAACTATGATTTATTAAAAGAATATAATGATACACCATCATCAACATATATAACCACTTGTGGTGTGAAATTAGGTATGTGGTGTCAGAATCAAAGACAAAATAAAAAGAAAAATAAACTATCTCAAGAACATATAGACATATTGGAAAAAATACCTAATTGGTTTTGGGAACAAGATTTAGACGAACAATGGAAGGAAAACTATGATTTATTAAAAGAATATAATGATACACCATCAAATACATATGAAACCACTTGTGGTGTGAAATTAGGTAGTTGGTGTAGTAGACAAAGACAAGATAAAAAGAAAAATAAACTATCTCAAGAACGTATAGACTTATTGGAAAAAATACCTAATTGGTATTGGGAACAAGACGAACAATGGAATAAAACTTATACATTATTAAAAGAATATAATGATACACCATCAAAAACATATGAAACCACTTGTGGTGTGAAATTAGGTATGTGGTGTCAGAATCAAAGACAAAATAAAAAGAAAAATAAACTATCTCAAGAACATATAGACTTATTGGAAAAAATACCTAATTGGTATTGGGAACAAGATTTAGACGAACAATGGAATAAAACTTATACATTATTAAAAGAATATAATGATACACCATCAAAAACATATGAAACCACTTGTGGTGTGAAATTAGGTATGTGGTGTCAGAATCAAAGACAAAATAAAAAGAAAAATAAACTATCTCAAGAACATATAGACTTATTGGAAAAAATACCTAATTGGTATTGGGAACAAGATTTAGACGAACAATGGAATAAAACTTATACATTATTAAAAGAATATAATGATACACCATCAAAAACATATGAAACCACTTGTGGTGTGAAATTAGGTAATTGGTGTAGTAAACAAAAACAAAATAAAAAGAAAAATAAACTATCTCAAGAACATATAGACTTATTGGAAAAAATACCTAATTGGTATTGGGAACAAGACGAACAATGGAATAAAACTTATACATTATTAAAAGAATATAATGATACACCATCACAAACATATGTAACCACTTGTGGTGTGAAATTAGGTAAGTGGTGTCAAACACAAAAAACAAATAAAAAGAAAAATAAACTATCTCAAGAACGTATAGACTTATTGGAAAAAATACCTAATTGGTATTGGTGTAAAAAGGACATGTCTAAACCGGAAATTAAACCACACAAGAAAACAGGGTCACATAAACCACCACCAAAAAGTGTTTTGTCTGAACTACATAAACAATACAAAACGATGACTTCATATAATATTCACGAATATTTTGAACAAAACCCTGAGAAATGGAAATACTATCACGAAATATCAAAAGAAAACGAACGTTCATTTCCTACTGAAGAGATTCCAAGAAACAAAATGATAAAATATCTTGAGAAATTGCCTGGAAAAAAACAAAAGGTTATTGCTGATTTGGGTTGTGGATTTGCAGAAATCAATAAACATTTCAAAGATAATCCGCGATTTAAATTTCATAATTTCGACCATTATTCTCATAATGACTTGGTGATATCAAGAGACATCTATGATACACAATTAGAAGATTATTCAGTAGATATTGTTATAATGTCTTTGACTATGTGGGGAAGTAATTGTAATGATTATATCCTAGAAGCATATCGTATTTTAGATAAAGGTGGAACGCTTTTGATTGCCGAACCATACAAACGTTGGAATAAAGAGTTGAATGAACACGGAAAACCTATCAACAGACTAGTGAATTTATTAGAAGAAAATAACTTCACTATCCAAGAAAAATATGAAGGAAAATTTATGTTTATAGAATGTAGTCGTTATAAATAAAGATATAAAACATCATAAGATAAAATATCCTATGTTGAACAATAAAAAATGGTGTAATTGTTCCAATGTATATATTATTTTTTTTCCAAATTTTTTTTGGGATCCCTATGTTCCTATTTTTTTGTAAGTCCACTTTTTTATATAAATGGAGTATTTTTGTGAATTTTGAAAATTTCATAGCGTTCGTCGTGATAATTATGATCGTCATTTAGAAACAACAAAGCATAAAATATGGGAAGTAAGTATTGAGGAAAAAGTTTCAAACATAAACATTTTTATTCTAAACATATCAAATATAGTTATCCAAAAAATATAAGGACGAATATTTGAAAGAATTGGTAAGATTAATGAATTTACAAATAGTTTAAAAGACAAGGAGTTAAATTACAAAATGAAAGAAACAAAAGCAAATAGATAAATTAATGGACAAACTACAAGTCAATCATATTACCTATTTTCAAAACAATATATTGTTATACAAATACACCGATTTGTCTCATTTGACCAATAAAGATTACATAGGCGCCATCAAGAAAGTCAGCTATTGTGTAAAAGATATGATAGAAAAAATACATTTTAATCCATCCAAACCTGAAAATATGAATATTTATATTTCGAATAAAAAAGATAAATATTTGATGATTTATGAAGATGGTAATTGGAATATCAAACAAAAAAATGACGAAATAAATAGTCTATATGAAAGCAAATAATTTTTATTAGAAGACTTGTTTGAACAATATGGTACACCAGAATTGAGACAAAGTTTACACCTTTTCTCATTTAATACGCTCATTGTTTGCGTTTTTATTAATCATTATAAAATAAAATATTATTTTATAATGATTAATTGTGTTGTATCAAGATATCAAAAAAATACTGATTGGGTTTATAAATTGAAAAATATTAGTAAGTATTATATTTATGATAAAGAAACGCCTACAAATGAATATAATATTCCAGTTAATAAAGGTCATGAAGCGTCTGTATATTTAAAATATATAATAGACCATTATGACAATTTAGCAGATTTTACATTTTTTATACACGATGATGAATATGCTTGGCATCATTCCGGCAGTATAATATCATTGTTTGATGAAGCATTAATGAGTAATAAATTGTATTACAACATAAACGATAAATGTTTTAACCGTATGAACGATGTTTTGATATGTTGTAATCGAAATAAATGGATAGATGATTTTAAAAACTGGTATAATGAACATATTGAAATATATGTGCCGTTTAATATTTTAAATTTAAATCAATATAATAGAAATAGCGCGCAATTTTTAGTTCATAAATCTTTAATAAGAAAATTACCTTTAGAATTTTATGAAAAATTGTATAATTGGATAATCACTACTGATATGGAAAATGCCGAGACCAGTAGATTTTTAGAATGGACTTGGCATATATTTTGGGATATTTATCCAAATATATAAAATGGGCGTTTCAAATGAGAAAAGGTGTAAAAAGTATTTGAGACATAAAGAATATGAACATATCATGAATTAAATACCAAGTAAATAATAAGTCTGATACAGACAATATATATATCAATGTATATTTATATATAAACTATAAATCTATCGTATTATCTTTATTTGCCCCCTTATGTGTAGGATTACATATTTTTTTCGATTAAATATATTCAACTGAAAATGGATTATTCATCTAAAATAATAGGATTAATATTTGCGTCGCTTTGTTTATGGTTTGTCTCGTATATTCCTATTTTGGTCTTTCCAATATACAAACATATCTACATTTGTTTATTTGTTTTAATGAGTTCTATATTGGTGTCTATCTATTTAGATAGGGTAATTCTAAATAAGTCGATTGTTGACCCGTGGATATATTTTGGTATTGGTTTAATCCTATTAGGATATTTTATTATTATTTATAAATACTATTAATGTATATGTGGTGGTTATTATTAATGGTGACCTTGGTATTAGATTACTTTTTTCTTTTTCTTATTTCAGGTAGAGTATCCAAAATAATATTCAGAATTCAAGGTTCTAAAATGATTGTAGATAAAATGTATGCATCTATAGTATATTTATTTTTATTTTTACAATTATATTATTTTATTTTGTTGAAAAAGGGTACTTATGTAGAAGCATTTGTATTGGGTTCTACAAGTTATGGTATTTATGAATTTACTAATATGTCTCTTTTAAAAGATTGGGATTATAAATTAGCACTAATAGACACCTTATGGGGAGGAATATTATATACATTATCTATTTACATTACACGTTACATAATGACTCTTAATACAAGCATAAACACAATGGTATGAACTACAAATCCAAACGAAGTAGGACATCCACGTTTATCCGAAATGTTTCCTAGAATTGAATTGACCAATCGATAAGTATATGGATTTGATACTAGAACAAACACAATGGTCGTATACAATGTATATAACCATTTTTCATAATTAGTGGGTTTTACATTTTTTTTTTCACAATCACACATATATATTATAGACAACAAAATAATTCATTCATTTTCGCGCCTTCTTTGGAAGGATTGTCTTGTAAAAATAGATCACTATACTCCTTTTGTAGAAAATGAAAGGTGAATGTCTTGTTTTTTTCTTTGCGTCCTACTCTTCCAATTGCTTGAATAATTTTTTCTTGTGTTATGTCTTTAATATTTTCTGATAAATAACCGTGTGCAAACTGATAATTGGTTCCGTAAATATAATCGCTTGTTGCCAAAATCAGCATAAGTTGTTTGGCATCGGCTAATTCTTTCATAATATCATTGAATTCCAAATCTACTTGATGTAAAACACCTATACCCAATAAGAGTAATACTTTATAATTGAAATCTACACGAGTATTCATAATACGAGTAACATAAGTTTCGTCTAAATCACCCTTGAATACGTTTGAATTATTATATTGTGAATGTTTTGACCATCTTGTAAAATGATCATAGGTATTTGGAATATATAAAGGATCCAATTGGACTTGTTTATAACTTCTTTCTAGTTGTTCAATGTTTTTAGACAATCCAATAATATCTGGACTAAAACGCTTATTTTTCATTTTGTTTTCATTGTCTTCGTCTTTTGCTATTTTGTCTTGGTAATCCTTTTTTAGTTTATTTATTTTTTCATTCAATTCTACATTATATAATATTTTTTTATCCAATTGGTCTAAAACATAAGGTTGTATATTCATTTGTTGTATCAATTGACTTACATAAGTTTCTATGTTACCCACAATCCAAATTGCTGGTCCGTGAGTAATATGATATGCCGATTTGGTCGTAAAATACGTATCATTGCTGTAAAGACTATTTTGCTCGGTTGTAAATAATTCATTGTGAATTACTTTATAGTAAAATAATTTAATAAAATGTGCATCAATCTCATCAATAGAAATTTGGTTAAACTCTTCCTTGTAAGACGATTTCAATATATAATTTGCACATTCGCCAATACTTAAAAATTTCAAATAAGATTGCCCCTTTGTCTCCAAAAATAGTTCTACATCTTCTTTATCTTTAAAATAATTATGAGGCATAATAATATTTTGATTGCTATCCAATAAAGTGATATTGCTCAAATGGTCGGTAGTCTCTATTTTATAAAACTCTCCTTCAAACCTTTTTTTATAATGTTCAACAATGGGTTCTAAATTATTGGGTAAAGTAGCAGACGATAAAACAATCCGAGGAATAACATTTTTTTTCCAAATTTGAGACAAAGAATCGTGTAAAATGTGATGATCATAATCCATAGTAATCGTTGGTTCATCCCAAAAAAGAATTAGATGTTCTTTATCAAAAAAGGACAACATATACTCCATAGCATATTCATAAGAATGTATATCACATATAAGCATATCTAATTTAGAACCATCGCTATGATTTGGATGTTTGGTTGAGGTGTAACTATTTACCGAAAAATAATGTAACCTTATATCTTGATCTGAATTACATCCAAACGCAAAGCCTGTTTTGACTCCTACATTAATAGCACTTTTTGCTAAATGAATACCAATATGTCTCGAGGCGCAAATAAAAATTACTTTGTATTCTTGACACATTCCAATGGGTGTAATGGTTTTACCCGAAGATGTAGGTGAAGTATAAAATATTAAGCAACGTTTATTGTTTCGTAATGTAGTATACATATCTTTTTGATGCTTATGTAATTCAATCGGTTTATAATCAAAGATAGGATTATTTTCAATGACCGAATTTGTATGAGTTAATAATTCGATAGGATAAAAATCATACTCAGACAAATTTGTCATTAGTAATTGTTTAAAATAAATATTGATATCATAATGTTTTAACAAATAAAGTATATTATAATAATATTTTACTTTTTTAGTTTTGTTTAATTTTTTGTAATGTTCTAAAATAATATATTCAATAGTGTCTTCTATATGTTGTATATTTTCAATACGAATTTTATCAGCACTATTCAATGGTTGTTTAGGGGGTTTTAGTTTTAATTCCCCAAAATTATATTTTTTTTTAAACAAATGCTTAAGAATATAAAAATAAATATAATAATGATAATCTTTATGATTTATTTTAATACACTGTTGTAACGTCAAATGACTGTTATGTTGAATATCTACATTATCATAACCATTCTTAATTATATTCATGATAATAAGTTCCTTTATATCTAGTTTTTTTTCAATACTAATCCATTCAATTTTAGACAATTTGGATTGTTTGAATTCTTCCATAAAACATATGTTTATTATTATTTAAATTGTAATATATCTAATGTTGTTCCATCTGTTTTAAAATTATCATTACCATATATTTCTTGTAGCATAATCCATTCAAACATTCCACCAAAATAAATAAATACATTGGAAAATCCTAATTTTTTTAGTTGATTGAATTTTTGGATAATAGATTTGTCTGAATAATTTTTTCCGTAAATAATTATATGTACTTTCTTGTTGGTTTTTAAATAAGTGTTCATAATATGAATTTCTTGATTTGCTGGAACGGTCTTATGAATGAGACAACCTTGTTCATGTTCTTTTAAAGTATTTATTAAAACACTATTTTCTTTATATATATCTTCAAAATGTATCATTGGAAATGAAGAATATATATTTCCCATATGAATATAATGTTCATTTTTTTAATTGAATTTGACAGTAATTTCGATGGTTTCCTTTTTCAAACATTTACTGGCTGAAATAGATAATTCTTGTCTCTTTTTACGAGTAAGATTCATATTTTTTTTACTGCGTGATAAACTATTGTTATTATTCATATCTTCTTCTATTTCTTTATAATGATTTTCAATGTAATCTATAATATTATTTTCAAGTGCCCATTTGAAAAAGTTTAATTGTCCTATGGTGGTTTCAATACTAGAATCTTTACCATATGGAATTTGTATACGTTCCCATCTACAAAATGGGTCAAATCTTTGTTTTTTAAATGCTTTTAAATTTAATTTATAATCTTCATAAACAATAAATCGTTTGTCGTTGGAATTATTGTATTTTGTAAAATATTTTTTGGCGTAATTGGTAGTAAACCAATCAATTATACGTAGAGATATTTTAGATTCTCCGTTGATAATGGATAACATTTTGTGTAAATTATTATCCTTGTTATAAAATTTCATTAATTTTACCAATAAAAGTTGATTTTGGTCAGTTATCATTACTAGAATAAAATATTTATGTTTATATACGATTTATTTTAAATTGTTTTGAAAATTTAAAATATTCGTGATTGTTGGTTCTTCGTTGTAAATTACATTTCAAACATGATATACATGTATTGTTGTCATAATGTCCTATATTGTTATCAAATCTTTCTAGCGACCATTGATGACTTGTTTTTTTCTTATCATAAATAATGCATAAATCGTCTTTACAATAATAACATTTTAATCTTGAAAAATATAATTTATCTATCATTTGTTTATAAGTAATGTGTAATTCAGGGTCGAATCTATGTTTCAGTTTATCTTGTTGTTTGTATGAATTATATTTCTTTTTTAATTCTTTGTGTATATTTGTCTCAAAAGATACATCATTATAAATATTATCTATATATTGAATTTGACACGAAATATCATAATTTAAATTATATAGATTTGTTTTTAAATGCTGATTATATTTAATATGTTTCATATATAAAGGTTATATATATATAATATAAATGAATGAATTAAAAAGTGATTGTAAAGAACTGAATGCTTTGAATTATCGTACTATGATTCATACAGGTAATACTATAAATAATAAAAATATTGATACCACTGAAGAATCTTTGGCTATTTTTTTAAATCAAGACATGGACAAAAATCGTAAAGGAGTTTGGTCTAAATTAACTAAAACTGCCAAAATAAATAAAATTAAAAAATATATCAAAGACATTAGTGAAACCTATGATTTGAATGAAGAAGAAATGACCCAAACCACTAATTTTTTTATTAAAATTATTGAACGAAAAAAATTAAGTAAAAACAATGAATTGAATTATAATCAAGATAGCGGAAACATTGAAAATATACCTGGATTGATATTTAATCAAAAAATGCGTAGTTTTTCTCTTGTTCAAGATAAACCAACTACTTTAAAAAATAAATCTAAAAAGAAGGATAATGAAAATTGATTTAAAATAATATGGAATATATTATATTATGCGAGAAGATATTTTACATTTTGTAAAAGAATTTCCACATAGTATTACCAATAATTCTTTGAAAGATAAAATACTTATTCATTTAAAGGATAAAATAAGTGATGAAGAATTAACACATTTACTAAATGAACATAATTTCATACGAAGTAAAGAGAGTTTTATATCTTCGTATGAAGAACAACTTTTATTAAGACCAAATATAGTAGACCATATCGAATACTTAAAACAAATAAAACAACCAGAACAGCGTACAAAAGAATGGTATGACTTTAGGTTCAATCATATTACCGCAAGTAATGCGTGGAAAGCTTATTCTACTAAGGAAAAGGTAAAAAATCAACTCATATATGAAAAGTGTACACCTAAAGAACATTATATTTCAGGATTGACTGAAACGCCTATGAGTTGGGGTAATAAATACGAACCATTGACTATCCGATTTTATGAAATGAAAAACAATACCAATATTAGTGAATTTGGTTGTATTGAACATAAGTCACATTCCTTTTTAGCTGCATCACCGGATGGTATTGTAACTGGACCTAATAATTTTGGCAGAATGATTGAAGTAAAAAATGTGGTCAGTCGGGTAATTACAGGAATACCCAAAGAAGATTATTATATTCAAATGCAATTACAAATGGAAGTCTGTGATTTAAATGAATGTGATTTCGTGGAGACAAAATTTATAGAATATGATAGTTATAATGATTATATAGAAGATGGGTCAGGTTGTTTTACCCAAGATGAAAAATATAAGGGTATTATTAAAGTATATATTAAAAACAATAAGCAATATGTATACGATTATATGGATATTCATTGTACAAATATAGAAGATTGGTTAGATAATGAAAATACTGAATATAAAAATACAGATTATGAATGGTTTAAAAATATATATTGGAAATTGGAAGTTTATTCTTGTGTATATGTTCCTCGTTGTAAGTTTTGGTTTGACCATACATTTCAAGAGATAAAAACCTTATGGGATACTATTTTGGAAGAACGTGAAAATGGTGAATACAATAAAAGAGAGCCTACCAAGCGTGCAAAAAAAGAAATTATAAATTCGAATAATTGCCAAATTCAAATGAATTTGATATAAAATTATAACCTTATTATGTATATATGAATGAACTATATCAAATGTGTCTTTTTGTAAGTGTTCTTTCTTTAGTTTGTTGTTGTTATAAAGAAAGATATTTTCAACCTGAACAAATAGAACCAGAATTAAGAGTTCAATTAAATCCATTTAACAAAATATCTTTTCATAATGAAGAATTATGTTTTCATAAAGAAGGTGAATGCATCATTTGTTTAGAGGACTATGACATACTACCTTTAAGAGTATTGAATTGTTTTCATGTGTTTCATAAAAAATGTATTGATAAATGGTTGATGACATCGCAAAAATTAAAATGTCCGATTTGTTCATATAGTATTTTATAATATGTAATAAATACATATTATTCAAATATAGTATGAACCTTATTGAATGTTATGCAGGTAATGATAAACGTTATCATTATTATTTGAATGGGATGTGTGATTTTTTTTATATTCAAGATTCTGAAGATAAATATGACATAGAAGTTTGCGAAACTCCTGAACAAAACTCCTTTCAAACTATATATAATGTAAGTGTAAAAGAAGAACAATTACAATATGGATGTCTTTATAAAATAGTAGATGAGTTTGTATATACATCACCTATGATTACATTTGAAACATTTGTAATGAATGAACCTTATTGTCATCCACATAAGTTTGAACCACTTTGTTGTTTAGAAACTTGGCAAGATATCAATACAAATGATATTGAAGTTTTACATAAAAGAACTAAAGACCTTGGGAAATATGAAATAAAATTATCACGATGTATGTATGAAATTAACGAACTCAAACACCAGATTGACTTATTAACTTATAAAAAAAATCAACCTTATTACGAGATTTTTAAAGAATATACTGAAGATCAGTTTATGTCATTTATGCGTAATATTGAACTGGGTGGATTGTTGTTTTTGGTTGCTGGACTAATTTTAAAAATATTTTTATTTTATATATGGTTCGATTAAAACCATCCTCTAAACATGATTATAAACTAAAAAATAGTACTCAAAAGAGGCACAAAGCATTAAATAACTATATACAATATGAAAAACGAAAACGAAACATCACCAAACGAAACTCTGCTATATCTAAAAAGAAACGATTGAATGTATTACGTATATACAACAAAAAATATTGCGATGTTCTTACTCGAGATATGAAATACTTAAATAAAACCTACGGATTAAGAAAAACAAAGAATATTTGTAAAATGTAACTTATATTATATTTAAATGATATAAAATCAGGTTGTATAATATATAAATGTCGTATGTGATCAAACGAAATGAACGAAAAGAATTATTATCTTATGATAAGATTTTAGAACGTACTAAAAAATTAGGAGACAAATACAATTTAGAGATTCAGTATAGTGGACTAGTTTTGAAAATAATTGATCAATTGTATAATAATATCAAGACGTGTGAAATAGATGAATTAATGGCCGAACAATGTGCTTCTATGGGTTCTATACATTACGATTATTCCAAATTGGCTGGATATATTTGTGTATCAAATCATCACAAAGAAACTAAACACACCTTACTTGAAACTGTACAATTATTGTCAAAAAAGTATTTATCAAGTCGTTATTATACTATAGTCGAAAAGTATCACAAAGAACTGGAACATATGATTGTATATGAACGCAATTTTTTAATTGATTATTTTGGATATAAAACCTTAGAGCGTTCTTATTTGATGCGAAATAATAATAATAAGGTTGTTGAAAATATTCAGCATTTATGGATGCGTGTCTCTATCGAAATTCATGGAGAAAATCTTGATAAAGTGAAGGAAACTTATGATGGTCTAAGTAAAAAATTATTTATTCATGCTACACCAACATTGTATAACGCTGGAACCAGACGACCACAATTGAGTTCATGTTATTTATTGGGTATGGAAGATGATAGTATTGATGGTATTTTTAATACACTCCACGAATGTGCGTCAATTTCAAAATGGGCTGGTGGTATTGGTCTACATATTCATGACGTTCGTTCAAAAGGTACTCATATTTCGGGTACAAATGGTAAATCCAATGGAATTGTTCCTATGTTAAGAGTATTCAACAATACCGCAAGATATGTTGACCAAGGAGGTGGTAAACGAAATGGTAGTTTTGCCATTTATTTAGAACCTTGGCACGGAGACATCGAAGAGTTTTTAGAACTCCGTAAAAATCATGGTGAAGAAGAAATGCGTGCGCGAGATTTATTTTATGCTTTATGGGTACCTGACTTGTTTATGAATAAAATAGAAAAAGACGATGATTGGTATTTAATGTGTCCGAATCAATGCGAAGGATTGTCTCAATTATATGGAGAATCATTTGAAGCATTATATAATCAATATGTGAGTGAAGGAAAATATCTAAAGAAAATTAAGGCTCGCGAACTTTGGTTCAAAATTTTAGATAGTCAAATGGAAACTGGTACTCCGTATATGTTGTATAAAGACGCGTGTAATAAAAAAAGTAATCAGAAAAATTTAGGTACCATACGTTCCTCAAATTTATGTTGTGAAATCATAGAATATAGCGATAAAGAAGAAAGTGCTGTATGTAATTTAGCCAGTATTTCATTGTCTTCCTTTGTGAAACCTAGTAAATATAAATTCAAAGGAAAAGTAAACATATATACAAAAGAAAAATGTAAATGGTGTGATTATTTAAAACATTTATTAGACCATCATAAAATCATTTATACTACTAATTTGGTACCTGAAAAAGATTATGATTCTTTTTTGAAAGAGCATACTACATTTCCACAATTATTTATAGACCAAGAGAAAATTGGAGGGTTCAGTAAAGTAAATGAATTATTGACTCCATGGTTTGATTACAAAGGTCTTCATAAAATTACAAAAATAGTCACCGAAAATTTGAATAATATCATTGATGTAAATTATTATCCAACAGAAAAGACTCGACTCAGTAATAAAAAACATCGACCAATTGGAATTGGTGTACAAGGGTTAGCAGATACATTTGCAATGATGAATGTAGCGTTTGATAGCAATGATGCTAAACAAATCAACAAAGATATTTTTGAGACAATGTATCACGCATCTATGGAAAAAAGTATGGAATTGGCAAAAGAAAAACAATGTCCATATGATAGTTTTGATGGTTCGCCTTTGAGTCAAGGAATCTTCCAATTTGATTTGTGGAATGTGACTCCATCGAATAAATATAATTGGGATAAGTTACGCAATAATATTATGGAATTTGGAACTTATAATTCGTTGTGTTTAGCACCAATGCCTACTGCTTCCACTAGTCAAATATTGTCTAATAATGAATGTTTTGAACCATTTACAAGTAATATGTATACACGACGAACACTTGCTGGAGAATTTATGGTGATTAATAAGCATTTGATGAAAGAGTTAATTGATTTGAACATTTGGAATAGTTCGATTAAAAATGAAATTGTTAAACATAAGGGATCGATTCAAACTATAAAAGAAATTCCAGATTATATCAAACAAAAATATAAAATTGTATGGGAAATGTCGATGAAATCAATTATCGATATGGCAAAAGACCGCGGAGCATATATATGTCAAAGTCAGTCTATGAATTTATGGGTAGAAGATCCTAACTATAAAATTTTAACCAATATGCATTTGTACGCTTGGAAATCTGGATTAAAAACAGGTATGTATTATTTACGTCGAAAGGCAAAACATCAAGCTCAACAATTTACCGTTGTACCTGATAAAGAAGAACCCGAATGTTTGATGTGTGGTTCTTAAATTTCTATATACCAAGTAGACCAAGCCAATTTATATCTTATATCATTTTCATACAAATCGCTCATATCTACGTATTGAGACATACCTTCTAAGGATAATTTTAATTGAGTACTTTCGATTTGATCAGGCGACCAAAATGGAGATTGAATCACACGCTTTACACAAAAACCCTTTGTTTTATGCTGACACACAACTAAAAACAATATATCTTTCGAACCATTGACACATTTGGGCATCCACGCCATATAATAGTCATTTGGGTTTCTATTTTCTTGGATGTATTGTTCTAACTCATTTATTTTGTTGATTATATGTAAATCAGGGTGGTCTCGATAACTAATAAAACGATTATGTTTTTCATTTGAAATCAAATGCGTCATTATATCGTTCATCCAGTGTTTACTTATAAACGATGCTTTTGTGTGACCTAGCATAAATAAATCTTCTTCAGGTTTTGAACTAGAGACATATATTTTAGGATTACCATTGGGCAAGTGACCAGAATGTAAACCCAATACATTGATGAATCCACTGAATAAAAGGATAAGTCTCATTATTATTATTCTATAATATTTTATTAAATAGGATTCATACAATATAATAAAGATTTCATATTTATAATTCCATATGAACGAGTAATATATTCTTTAGAAAATAATTGTGTTACTTCACGTTCTACCCTTTCTTTGGAAAATAAACGATTTAAAATGGATTCATAGTCTTGGTTAAAATTATTCCGCATAGTATCACGTTCACACGACATTTCAAAAGAACTCATAATATCATAACCGTCTAATATAACATTCACTTGTTCATTTAATCCATTGTTAGTTTGCTTGATATTCCAAAAAGGATATATATATTTTGGAAAATGTTTTACTAAAAATACATTATCATTTTTTATGTCAATTTCTTCATAAATATATTCTGGATAATGTACGTTATTGTCTCGAGTCTTGATATTTAGAAACTCTAAAAGTTCTCGTTCCAATTGTATTAACTCGTGGATATTTTTGTGGATTATAAACTCAAATATAATTTTTTGTTCGATTGTAGTGGATATACTAAAATATCCGACACAAGGTTTATCCAAAAGAGTACGTTCTAATACAAACATATTGCTTTGTAAAAAAGGCCATGGTTCATTGTTATATTGAAACATTTGAATATGGTTTACATCGTGACAACCATTTAAAATACTTAGATGTTCTTGTTGGTGGAGTTCGATCAATCCCTTTATCTTGAAAAACATTTTAATACGTGAAAGTAGTTCATCCATTAGAATTATATATATTTGGTTTTTTAAGTATGTTTGACAATAATGTTGCGCATAATAGGAGAAACAAACGCATCAATTTCTTTCAATGCTAATTTGTATTCGTCAATAGTTATGTCCTCTATATAACATAATTGTTCAGCACGTTCAAACTTTTCCATTAGTTTGTTATACGTTGGATAGTTAGGAACCAATTGGTCAATCGAATATTTGATTTGTGGGTCATATAAAGTAGATTTATGTTCCATAATATACGATTCATAGTCTTGTTTAGCTTGACTCCATAATAACCATTGTTGGTCAGCATATTTGTCTTGTTCATATTGCAGTTTGTGTTGAGTCAAGTTAACTAAGGAAAATGTTGACACCAACGTATCGTCCAAATATACAAAACATTGGTCATGTATAACCTTAAATTTTATAGTCCATATGTCTTTGTAAGGAATGTCAAACGTTCCAATATATATATTTTTAGAACATTGATAATATAAACCTTGATATACATCAAACGAATACGTCGTATTTTTTTTTGTAGTAGGTTTCAACGTAGTTGTGTCATTTACAATGTGAAACATATCATATAAATCAATACCTAGCATAAATACATATAAATAATGACTTTATATGTATTCTAATAAAAATTGAAATGACTATTATCATATATTTTGAAAAAAATGAAAACGTGATGGAGAAGGTCAATGTATGAATAAAGTGTTTCAATATTAACCAAATGGTTTATATATTTTTATTTATATTCATAAAAAAATATGCATTCAAATATGATTATTAAATAGTGTTATCTAAACAACGCTTCTAAATTGGAAACGTTCCATTGTGATATATCTCCATTAAATGCGCTTTCTCTAAACATCGACTCCATATTGGATACATTAGACACATTCCAAAGCGAAATATCTCCATCGAATATACTATTTGTAAACATAAATGACATATTAGTGACATTAGACACATTCCATTGTGATATATCTCCATTGAATTTACTATCTTCAAACAATGAAGTCATTTTAATGACATTGGAAACATTCCAACGCGAAATATCCCCGTTGAATATACTGTCTCTAAACAACGCACCCATATTGGATACATTGGACACGTTCCATTGTGATATATCTCCATTGAATTTACTATTATAAAACATAAATGACATAACGTCTACATTGGAAACATTCCAACGCGAAATATCGCCATTGAATATACTGTCACTAAACAACGCCGCCATATTGTTCACATTAGACACGTCCCATTGTGATATATCTCCATTGAATTTACTATTATAAAACATAAATGACATAACGTCTACATTGGAAACATTCCAACGCGAAATATCCCCGTTGAATATACCATCACTAAACAACGCCCCCATATTGTTCACATTAGACACGTCCCATTGTGATATATCTCCATTGAATTTACTATCTTCAAATAATGAACTCATATTAGTGACATTGGACACATTCCAACGCGAAATATCGCCATTGAAATTACTGTCACTAAACATCGACCCCATATTGGATACATTAGACACATTCCAAAGCGAAATATCGCCATTGAAATTACTATGTCTAAACATCGACTCCATATATGATACATTGGAAACGTCCCATTGTGATATATCTCCATTGAATTTACTATCTTCAAATAATGAACTCATATTTTTGACATTGGAAACGTCCCAATAAGCTGAAAACCCATATTCTTGATAACATTTATATTTATCCATACAATATAAATCAATTGCGCGATTCAATGTGTTCAAATTATGTGGAAATAAACGCTGACTATTGTATTTATAAAAGTTACCAAAATGATGAATAATTTGAATACCAAAAGAACATACTATTTTATCTACCAATACATCTATATTTTCTACAAATAAGAAGTCGCATAATTCGACCAGTTTCAAATAGTTTTCTTTGGTTATATGTAGTTGAACAAAATCATTAAAATATCCTTTCAAAGGATTGTTTACAAAACATTGTTCCAATTTTGCGTTTTCATCACTCTCTTTTATGGATTCGTATAATTTTGATTTGAACCACATCTTAAATGATTATTTTATTTATTTATTTATTTCAATTTCAATTTTTAAATATAAACACTGATTAATATCTTAAATTAGATATTATTTTAATATTATATATGATGAAACAATTTCATGAATGGGAAAATAGCAAAAGAAAATTACTATTATTGGATAAGAAGTGAATATAATAAATTATGTTTAACCGATAAAAAAGTATATTAGGTTCTACTATGTTTATATTCTTAAATAAAACATGTTTTATCTTAAAATGTTTTTGATAAATAATAGTCATACGCTTTTTTTTGGTTTTTTTGTAAAACTATTTTTGGTATATCCAATTTCTAATAATCTTTGTTGATTATTAGTTTTTGATTCAAATATTTTTATAATATTTTGACATTGAATACATTCTGGATGACAACCTTCTTCAGCGCGTTTTGAACATTTTGAACAATTACTTCTTATTTGTTCTGTATTCATTATGAATAATAGATTTTATTTTATATCTTTCAATTTTATAAAATAAAATTTATTTATTTTCTTGATAATGGTTGGGTTAAACAACGTATACTACCGCCTTGTTTATACATACCCTTTAAATCAATGACAATGAGTGTAAAACCAAATTGTCTCAAAAGAGTTCTAATTGTACTAAATTGATTGTCTATAATTATGGTTTTTTCATCTAAAAATAAAAAATTTGTAGCTAAATTTGAATCTCCTTTAATATAAGTATCTATATTGATACAATTAAAATATTTATAACAATATTGGGGTAATGTCTCAATATACTTTCTAGAATATAAAATCGTATGATTAGGTAAAATACAAAAACAACAATCTAAATGCAACGCCTTATGTTTTATTTGAATAAATCTTTTATTTGGAAATATTGTTTTTAACCATCTATATCCTAATACATTAGTTCTTTTATGAATGCCTACAAATATTTTATCTTTCATTTGTAGTATGTCACCTCCTTCTAGTTTTATTTTATCATTATTCTGTATAATAAAATTAGTCATTGGAATTGTCTTATATTCTAGTTTTCTATATTCATTATCTATATTTTGTAATTGTAATAATATAACTTGATTATCTATTACAATACTTGAATCACGTGTCCATAATGAATGTGTAATATGTAAATCTTTTATATGAGTTGGTCTTATAACTTTTATAGAATTTTCTTCTAGTTTTTTTTTAATCATATTCAAAACATCTTTATAGTCATTATTAATACCTAAAATAACTATTTTCAAATTACTCCATTCATTGTTAACAAACATTATAATAAAGGATTATTTTTTAAATAACATAATTATTTAAAGATATTTTTTATGGTATAGTATCATGGAGTCTATTACATACAAAGATACCATTCCATTTATACCACCTTTGACTGAAGGAAAAGTAATCAAAGTATACGACGGAGACACCATCACCATTGCGTCAAAATTGCCCTTCGACCAATCACCTTATTATCGTTTTTCAGTACGTCTAAAAGGAATTGATTGTCCTGAAATAAAAACCAAAAACACAGAAGAGAAGCAATGTGCTATTTTAATCCGGGACCTTTTAAAAGATTTATTGATGGACAAAATAGTAACGTTAAAAGAAGTAGAACTCGAAAAATACGGTAGAATTTTAGCCGTTGTATATTTAGATGAGGTTAACTTGTCTGACTTATTATGCGAAAAACATATGGCGGTAAAATACGACGGCGGTACCAAACATTGTCCGGAAAATTGGATGACATATTATAATAATAAAAATTGAAATAAATAAATAAAGAAAATATATAAAGACAAATGGCGCAACAAATTCTAGATTATATTTGGATTAATAGCGAATATGAAATCGAGTTGGAAACCATAACTACTACTATATTCTATAATTCTATAGACAAATTACCTTCATTTGATAAACAAAATATAGTATTAAAACCAGTACAAATGTTTCCTAATCCGTCCACCCAAAGTCCATATGATTATATTGTGTTTTGTGATGTATACGAAGTAAATCGATTTTGTTACCCTTCACAAATCCATTTGAGCGAACAAAATAGACGCAAAGAGTTTGATCAATATATGGAACAATTTGCTAGTGATTCATTCAAAATCACACAATGCTATAAAGCTGATTCTTTATATTTTCGCCAACACAAAGACTATTGTAAATATATGAACATTGACGTATTTTCTAAGCCCAATGAATATTCTCTTTATTGTAAAAAAAAAGATGCCTACAATATGGTATGGATCACGCGTTATATTTTGTATATATTTTATGATGATTCTGACCTTGTACTCACAGAGCTAAAATTAATTTCAAACGTAGATGAAGATATCACTGAACATATGAAAACGATGGATATGTCATGTATTGATGAATTAATGGAAGAATGTTGTTTTTGAAAATTGAAATAAAATATATTTTTTTTTATTTTAAATGGAATGTTTTTTCGAACCAATGATAAAAGGGACTATTATAAAACGTCCCTCAAAACATTGCAAATCACCTTATGTAGCCGATGTTTTATTGGAAAATGGTGAAGAAGTTATTGCTCACGCACCCTCCCTAGGTTGTTGCGGTTTGTGTGAAAAAAATAGTGTGGTTTATATGACATTAGCAAAAGACCCTAAAACGTGTAGTCACGTCATCCACTTGGGACAACATAAGGATACCATTGTAGGTATTCATCCAAAAAGTGGTGAAAAAATAGTAGAATTTGCATTAAAATATAATCATATACCTAACTTAAAAAACTTAAAAAAACTTGAACGCGAAAAAAAGATGTTGAACTCAAGATTTGATTTTATGGGATTAGACAAAGACAATAAACGCTTTATATTAGAAGTCAAAAGTGTTCCTTTGTGTCAAGATAAAGTTGCATTTTTCCCAGATGGTTATCGTAAAAAGAAAACCGATATCATCAGTCCACGTGCATTAAAACACATTCAAGAATTACAACAAATAAAAGAAACACATCCAGACTACCGAACTATATTGTGTTTTGTAGTTCAACGTAGTGATGCCACTTCATTTCGAATTAGCGACAATGACCCTATATACAAAGAAGCAATGAAAGAGGCCTATGCCAAAGGAGTAGAAATTATAGTTCTACAAATCATATGGAATCATTTCGGACAAGCAATATTTGGTGATTTGTTGGATTTGGAACCACTATAATAATGTATATTATTTTTATTATTTGTTTTTACTATAGTCAAATGGTAAACATTCATATCCACGGTAAATCGCTTTTGTATTCTAATTTGGATTGTAAATAATTGAAAAATAATATAAAACGATATTTGGACTCATCAAAATGTGTGGTTTCATATAAATTGTCTAAATTATATTTTACATAATCGTTGTATGCCCGATGTCCTTTATAATGCGTTAATGTATTTTTAGGTAGGTTTAATTTTTCATTTCCATATAGTGTAGGTATCATCATAATGTTTTTACTACAACCCACATCAAATTTTATATCTTGTATCAATGAATGCTCTTTAAATTCTTTTGGAATAATATGATGGTCTTGTACTAAATCATTATATCCCAATTCTCGTTTTAGTTTGTATCTTTTTTTAGAACCATATCTATAATGGTCTCTTTGTTCATCATAATGAAAAATAGAATAATGTCCTACAATTTGATATAATAAGGATTTATTCAGTGTAACATAATATATTGGACTTATTTTCATTATAATATACTATAAAAAATATTTATATGAAATATTTAAATATAAACATTTGAATATAAGCATACTATAATGGATCATTCTACGTTGAACCATATGATGAACAATCAGTTGTTGACGATTGTATCTATGAAAGACAACGTCTCGATATATCAAGTATTAGGTTCTTTGGTCTTGATGAACGCACTACAATACTTACCGCAAATAAAGCGAACCTTAATAGATTATATAAAAAAAACATATGATAAAAATAAATCCAATATAAATGTGTTTCTTGAAAAAAATGAAAAAACGATTCAATCGTCTATTAAATTTATTCAAAAAGAAAATCAAAATGATATTATATTCAATTCAATCAACTATTATATCGTCAATCATAATAATTCTAAAAACCTAAAATATTATAGCGATTTTTCAGTAGTGAATGACGAAACTTTTATTTTAAATGAACATTATCAATGTATGGTGACCAATACGTCTATTGACGAAGATGAAAAAGGAACCTACAATATTGAATTTATTTCTTATACAAAGTCACTGAAAGAAATGAAACAATTTGTGGATAAATTAACCAAAACGTATTTATATGAACAAAAAAACAAACGGGGGATTCAAAAATATTTTTCGATGAAAAACACGTATGTTTACCTAAGGACCAAGAAGGGGTCATTCAACTGGATAAAGTTCCTAAGAGTGTCACCTTTACGATGACACCATTTCATACAAACAAATCATTAAAAAATGTATTTGTTTCACATTTGAATATAGTCAAAGAACGAATTGATATGTTTATGAATAAAAAAGAATGGTATTGTAAAAAGGGTATTCCCTACACACTAGGTATTTTATTACACGGTCCACCATGAACTGGAAAAACATCCCTCATCAAAGCCATTGCAAATGATACCAACCGACATGTGATTAATATTAAATTATATAAAGATACAACTCAAACTCAATTGCGAAATTTATTTTTTGATGAAAAAAATAAACGTATCGAATGATGTAAAAACTGAACATTTAAATATATCTATGGATGAATGTATTTATGTCATCGAAGATATTGTTTGACCGATATAATTTATGAACGCAAAGAAAAAAAAAAGAGACAAAGGAAGAACCTAAACAAGTGGATTCTTCAGACAACTTTAATAATGATTTTCCACAAGATTTATTATTTGAAAATCATTATTATTTCGGATATCCAAACCAACAAGGATATTAAACCGTTTAAAAAAGACAACAATCCATATGTAGATGGTGAACAACTTACTCTATCTTTTATTTTGAATTTGTTGGATGGTATATTAGAGACACCTGGACGTATTTTGATGGTCACTACCAATCATATCGAAAAATTAGATAAGGCATTTATCCGTCCTGGTTGAATTGATATTAACCTAGAGGTATCTTATTGTTCTCTCGAAATGATAGTTGAAATATTTGATTTTTTTTATGAAAGGTCGTGTCAACATTTATTTGAACATTTTGAGTACAACGTTCTAATCACCCCAGCACAATTGAACAAATATATACTGAACAATTACAATGACCCTGAAAAAGCATTTAAAGAATTATCTAAATATAAAAAATAAAATAAAAAACAATGGACGATTATAAATGTGAAGAATTCTTTATCTATAAACCTAAGAACTTGTTTGTATCAATGGAGTACCTTATAAATGTAAAATTGTACCAAGAAAGTAATATATTATGAGTATAGTATAGTTTGTTACCCAAAATTAATTTATAAAAATTAAATAATTAAAAAGATAATTGTTTGCTATGTATATTTATTGTCATAATTTTATTAATACAAAATAAAAAAACTTATTATATTATAATGAATTATCAAAACAATCTTTTGTTTATATTGTTTACAACGTTTTTTTTAATGTTTATGGTGTACAAATACGCATTTGTAAATAATAAACCACATTGTAATCATTTTGTCACCAATGTTTACCTATATTTAGGATTATCGTTTTCTTTGGTGGGTTCCTTCATTCATATGTATAATTATGGATTTAATACATCCAAACAATTAAACGTCCTTTTACCGGAATCCAAAGTATTTCGACAAATAATGCCTTATATATTTTTTTCATTTTTGATATCTATTATATCTATTATTTTCTTGTCGATTCGACCAATGTTCAGTAAAAATGGTTTTTTGATGAATCATATATTATGGCTTATATTTTTAGGGTCTATATCACTTATTTTATATCCTTATTTCAAATCTATTGAATATTCCGTTGTGTTACAGAGGGTATTGATAATGACTTGTATGATATTTTTAGCAATGTCTTCATTAGTATCCATTATACCCGATTTTTTACGCAAAACATATTATAAAGCATCCCTGGGATTTTTGATTGCTCTTATTGTAATTATCATAACCGAATTGTTTTTATTGTTTACCCAACAATACACAAGACCTTTATACAATATTATATCTTATATTGTGATAGTATTATTTTCAATGTTTATTGCTTATGATACATCCAAGCTATTTAGTTATGCTGAGCAATGTATACATTCACCAAATTATCCGTTGGTTTCTACCAATTTATTTTTAGATATTATTAATATTTTCGTACGTTTGATGGGTACAAGTCGTTGATTTTATATAATACAATAAACTATTATATAAAATTAGTTTAAAATTACTTAATTGCTGTATGCAAGACCGCCCATACCCGACATAATTCTTAGTACGTTGTAGTTTCTGGCATATACACGTACTTTCGCAGTATTGGTGCCTTCTACAGTAGCATTGGAAAGAACCAATTGTAGAGTAGCATTATCAATACGACTGAAATTGCAAGTGCCGGATGGTTGTTGCTCTTCAGGTCTTAGAGCAAACGAGTAAAGATTAATACCTGTATCAGGCGAACGAGTGTGGTGTTGGAATGGTTGTACTTGGTCGAAGTAAGTACCTTCACGCTCAGAGAATCGGTCTTGACCATTCAATTGTAGTTTGGCAGTTACAACTGGATTCTCACCCCAGCAGTGCATGTCGAGCGAAGTTTCAGCCAATACGAAAGTACCAGCATCCGATACACCGGACGTAACTACCGAACCACCATTCATAGCCCAGTCCGCATCAGCATCCGCACCAATAGTCCAATTTGAAGAACCAGGAGCTTCCGCTTGTTGGAAAAGACCAGACCCACCGATGAATGCGTTAGGTCCTTCAACAGCCGCATCCGAACCGAATGCTTTTACTGAGTTAGGAAGAGCATCAATTGCATCGGTGTAATTGAATGGTTGAGCACCAAGAGCTTTGAATAGAGTAGTATCACTTTGAGTAGAAGCACAATAGTCTACATTGCAATCTGGTTGTACAACCCAGATTAACTCTTTACACGGGTGATTGAAGTTGAGTCGGATTTTATTGGACGACGAACCAACCGATTCCGAACCAGTGAATTGTAGTTGCTCAATTAGGTATTCCGCCGGATTTTGAGCCATACGTCTGCGCTCATCAGTGTCTAGGTAAATGTAATCTACATACAACGATGCTGAAACAAGCGATTGAGAATAAGCCGATGTTACTTTTACATCAGATGATGAATCTGGCGACAAAGTGTTTACCGCCCACAGACATTCATCAATGGCTCTTAAATCGAGATTGATTTTGACTTCGTGATATTGAAGGGCAATTAGAGGTAGAGCAAGACCAGGGTTAGTACAGAACCAGAATTGTAGAGGAACATACAAGGTGGTTTCAGGGAGAGCATTGCGAGGAGCACATACTTGTCTTGGGGCACTTGAATCACAAGGCCCATCTACATCTGCGAACGATGGGTCAGTCATAAAAGTCAATTGGGTGGTTTGACCAACCATTTTCTTGAAACCGGCTTCTTGGTTTTTGTCAAGAGTCAATTGGCACCAGATTTGCATCCAGTCACCATAGTGTTTGTCGATGCGTTGACCACCAATTTCTACTTCTACTTGTTCAATCAATTGGTGACCAGGGAAATCCAGCCACCTAGCATATACACTACCATTTGTGTTTAGATTTTGGTTAATTTCTGGTAGAGTAACTTGTAAATAAGTGCGGTAAGCAAGATCACCATTACGGGAAATAGTGCAATTTACCCGACGACCGAAATCAGCTTGACCATTAAAGGTTTGTTCAATGGATTCCATAGCAAAATTACTGTGTCTACGGTAAGTTACTTTCCAAAAGGTAATTTGTGGATTACCTGTAAGATATACATCTTGTGCGCCATAAGCTACTAATTGCATAAGTCCTCCACCCATTCTATAAAATAGTAAAAGAAAAAAAAAATGAATTTTTATTTAATTAAATTTTGATATAAGAACTTTTTCAAATAATTACAAGAATAATGTTCGCTACATAGTTCTTTTATAAATACATATGTTTTTGGCGTTTTTCTCTTTATTTTCCAACCATTTTTTTTTGCATTTAAAATAAAAAGAGTCTTCTTATCCATAATGTATATTTAGATTGTTAATATATAAAATAAACTATTTAATTTATACTAATGAATAAAGAACTTACCATAGATAATTTATATACAAAATATCTAAATGATTTAAAACAGACCGAAAAGAAACTATTGTCCAATTTGTCTAAATATAACGATGATGATGAAAAATATCATTTGGAACTCCAAAAATTAAAACAACTACGAAATAAGAAAAAAAAATATTTTTTAAATAATTCATCTGACTTATTTAATTATTTTGAATGTAAACAACAAATCGAAAAAAATAAAAATCCTAAAAAACTTATTCAACGATTTTTTAATAAAGATGAAGATACTAGTACAAACTCTCTAAATAAAAGTATACAAAATTATATAAAAAAAAATAATTTTGTAAATATAAATATAAATGATTTCATGTATGATAATAATATTTGTAGCAAATGCAAAAAAGGCGAAATGATTAAATTAATGATGGAAGGCATTTCATTATGTAATAATTGTTTTAACAATGAAACATTTTTTGTGGATAATGATAAACCCTCTTACAAAGATCCTCCTAAAGAAATATCATTTTATGCTTATAAAAGAATAAATCATTTTCGTGAGATTTTGTCTCAATTTCAAGCAAAAGAGTCTACTGATATACCTGAAGTCATTATAAAACAAATCGAAAGCCAAGTAAAAAAAGAGCGTATCGAATTATCTGAATTGACTAACAAAAAAACAAAGGAAATCCTAAAGAAGTTAGGACATAATAAGTATTATGAACATATACCTTTTATAAAAGACCGACTTGGTATAAAACCACCTGTAATGAGTCCTAAATTAGAAGATACATTATGTAATTTATTTATGGATATACAAATTCCTTATTCTAAATATTGTCCGAATGATAGAGTAAATTTTTTGAATTATTATTATACGTTATATAAATTGTGCGAGTTGTTGGGTGAAATGACTTATTTACCGCATTTTCCAATGTTAAAAGAACAAAAAAAAGTGGAACAAGATGAAATATGGAAAAATATATGTATAGATTTAGATTGGGAATTTATACCTACTTTATAGACCACCAGGGAACCCTACTAGATTTGCACCTATACCAAATCCTGCCCCAGTTCGAGCATTAGCCCCCATAGTAGGTATATAAGTATCTAAAATACTAAATGTTGCTGCTGCAACAAGAGCAATAAGAACAATTTCATCTAATTTTAGACTTTGTTTAGGTATGGCATATGCGGCAATAGATACCATTAAACCTTCAACTAGATATTTTATAACGCGTTTGATTAATTCTTTTACATTTAACATTTATAATTAATAAATAGAAAAAAATATATAAATAGAAATAATAATTAACCATAATGAATAATGTGGATTTATTAGAAGAAGATAAACCAATCTCCGAACAAAAATTTGTTTGCCTATCCTTTGTTTCTCCTGAATTCTTGATTAAGAAAAAGGAATTATTTTATTTTGAGGAATTTGTCTCTCAATATGATACAAATAAATCAATGACAAAGTTTAATGAATTCATTAATTTTGTTTCTCATAAATATAATATTTCTATTGAAGAACTCAACCAAGAATACGAGTCATTTGTCGATACATTCAAAAGTACCCTAAAAAATGATGTATCTGATGACTATAAAAATTTTGTAGATAAAAATGAAGACGCTCTAGAAAAGCAATTCTCTAAAGAACATTCATTTCAAACAAGTGTACGAGGATTGAAAGTACGCGGTGTTTTTCCAACCCAAGAAGAAGCAGAATTACGATGTAAAATGCTGCGAGAAAGTGACCCAAATCATGATGTATATGTTGGTCCAGTTGGAACGTGGTTACCTTATCATCCAGAAGCTTACAAAACTGGTAATGTAAATTACCTAGAAAAAGAGCTCAATGATTTGATGCACGAGAAAAAGAAAAATGAAGATAAAGCAAAGTTAAATTTTGAAACCAGAGTAAAAGAATCTAAGGTGAATGCGATTGAAGAAAATATGAAAAAGGCGAATAAGTATAATAATAAACTAACTCAAAGTATCAATAAAAATGGCGAACTGATTTCTATTGAAAATATGAATACACAAGAAAAAACATTAGGAGTAAATGCATCACTAGAAGAAATTCGTAAAGAATTATTTGAAGAACCTGTAACTAAACGTGATAATCAAACTGAGAATAATCAAACTGAGAATAAATAAAGCAATTATATATAATGTCTTTTCGTAGCATAGAATTAGAAGATATATCCTTAGTCACATTGTCTAGGACAGTTTACATTGACGATATATCATCTACTCGTTGGAATTATGTAGATATTAGTAATTCACTAAATAACGAATTCCCACAAGGGAATCCTGAATATTTGGCTTTATCTAATTTAAGAGAATATAAGAATCGTGAAGGATTGAAGATATACGATAATCCATATGCTCGTACTATAATTGGTAGAACAACAGGTTCAAATACCGATTTTACTACATATGATTATGAAACACGTAAAATGCGTCGTAAAGCAGAATACTTACAATATAAAGGTAATAGTCTTACTAAAAATGAATTATATAAACAAAATATTGGTTTAAATAATACAAAAAAAATAAGTCAAACTAAATTAAAACAATTAAGAGACACCAATGCCATTCTTAATTGTAATACGAAGGTTGGTTCTTGTAATCCAATTGTATATGACACAAGTATTTCATTTGTAGATAAATTATAATTATTCTCTTAATCTTGGAAACATACACATTTCTAGAGATGGAAATATTTCACCACTCATACATACTTGACCTTCATATATTTCACCACAAGACCGCATATCTTTATCATATCCTATATAACAATAACCATCATCTTTTGCTATTTGGTTACTTTTATAATTAATTTGATTAGATAATTGACGAATCCCACCTGTTTCCTTCTTTTTGTTGGTTTCTTTTTCCTTTTCTTTTTTTTCGCGGATTTTTTTTTCCTTTTTAATACTTTTATTAAGTTGTTTTAATTCATTATTTATATTTGGATTTGGTTTTATAAATCTATTATAATAATCAATTAGGTTATCTTTGAAATAAATAATAGAACCCACAACACAAGCTAAAACAAACAATAAAAATGTATAAAACATCCAAGAAGAAGGTTCTGTTTCTAATACTGGTAGTTCATAAGAAGGTTCAGTAGGGTAATTCGTATTTGAATTTTCGGGATAGTTATTCATGGAGTATTTATTGGTTGAATTGTTTTTTGTTAAATAGTTATTCGTAGAGTCATTAAAATCATTATTTGTATAATTATTACGTTGATTTAATACATTTTTATTTACTTCATTTGAAAAGTTCGCATTTTTTCCATATATTTCTTCGTATTTTTTACTAAGCGTCATTTAATATATTTATTATATTTTATATACCGAATCATATAGTTTTTGTTTTTCGGTTTTTACCTCTTCTATCCATACTTCTTTCTTTTTTATATCCTCAAATATAATTTGGGTATTGTTATATAGATTTTTAAATAAACTTGTATTTTCAATTAATTTTATTTGAGTGTTTATTTCTTTGGAAAGAATCAAATGAATAGATACATACAACAAACATTTGAATGATTTATTATTAGTGACTTTATATTTTATTTGAAAAAGATTAAATAGAGACATGATAGCCTGTTGAATTAATTGTCTACATGATTTAGATTTTTGAATTACAATATCCCATAATATCCATATTATATTTTTATTTTTTTTGTCATCTTTAAAATCTACTAAAGACCTTCTCTGAATAAATATATTTTTCTTTTTTTTGTTTAAGTAAATATCGTATTCAATGATCCAATCAATCCAATAAAAAATACTGGTAATGTCTTTTGTTATATTTATATGATATATATATTCATTCATTGGAATATAAAATTCTTTAGGGTCTCCTTCTTTAAAAAATGGTTTGATGTGTTCTATGTTGTCCGCTTTTAAATTATCATATATACATTCTAAACTAAACACAAGTGGTATATTAGATAAAGTATTTTCATTTTTTGTCTCACATAAAATAATAGTAATGGTAAAAAATAGATTACGTATATCATCATTGTTTTTCATATCCATATCATTTTTAATACTTTGATATATATGTTTGAATTCTTCTATTTTTTTAGACAAATAAATAGGAATTTTTACATTATGAATATGTATATATTTACAATAAAATACTATATATATTTTCCATAAATCAAATATATATAAACTGCATATCATCTCAGCTGTCCAATGTAAAGCATCGTCTCTTTTTTTATAATATAAACACGATATTAGTTCTTCAATGACCTTACTCTTTTTATGATTTGAAAAAGATAATCTTGTAAATGTTTTTCTATTATCTACAATATTACATTTATCCATTCTTATAAATGTAATAAAAAAAAAATAAAAATATATAACAAATGATACAATTACTAATTATACTCATATTATTTTATTTATTTTTTATAATAACTCGTTATGAAGGGTTTACCTTATTAGAAGAAAAATCTTATGTTAGAATTGATAAAGATATTGTTGATCCATTTTATTGTAAAGTATATGATGATTTATACAATACAATTGATATTCATAAAAAGGAATGTGAAACTATTGTACCTTACTTAAATGAAAATAGCGATGTATTATGTCTCGAATGTCGTACTGGACATATTGTTCAATTACTTTCTAACTTCGGTAATATAACTGGATTAGATAGTTCATCGTTTATGATAGAACAATCAAAAAAAATCTATCCAAATTTATCCTTTCAAACTTTATATTATGACCCATACAAATACAAACACAAAACACACATTATATGTCCTCTTTATTGTTTTCATTCACAATTAGATATAGGACATTTTTTAAGTATATGTTATAATTGGTTAATACATAAAGGATATTTATTTATAAGTTTATTGAAACCAACCGATATATCCCAAATGGTTCAACATAAACCTTCTTATAAGTTTCAACATAATTATACATTTTCCTTAGATGTAGAAGATAAACCTGGATATAGTATAATAAGCGAACATATATATGACAAACACGGGACTATAAAACGAAAGAATATTTGGAATTATCAAAGCATACAATTAGACAACCTAATTTACGAGTCAGGATTAAGAGGATTTAAGTTTATAAAACAAAATGAACATATAGCAGTTTTTTCTAAATCGACTTAACGACTATATTTACCAATACTAACAAATGAATCAATTATATATATAAGAAATAAACCTAAAAAGCAATACAAGACAATTTCTTCGTTTTTTTGATTTGTTTTTATTTCTTTTTGTTGTTCTAATATTTCTAATATATGATTTACTTTCATTAATAAAGGATTGGGAACTACTTTTTCTTCAATAGCTTCATAGCCCGTTTTAAAGATAGGTGCTTCTTCCTTATGATAAAATTGTGCAAGTTCTTGTTCATTGTCTTCTTTTAAGTTTTCATGTATATTTTGTATTATACTTGGTTCTTCTTTTGTTTTTTCCATAGATGGTTTTAATAATTTAGATAAATTATCCTTATTTACTTTAGGTTTTTCATAGTTTAAAGGTTCATCTTCTTCTGATTTTATTAATGCCGCATTAAAAGCAAAAGCCATACTTAATTAAAGGTAATATATTTTTTTTATATTTAAATATAAAATGGGTAAAAAAAAACTTTCTTTTATGGATTATTATGATTCGCTAAACAATAATAAAATTTTTGCGGGAGTAATCATTTTGATTATGAATATATGTTCTAGATATGCTACATTAGAATTAAGCAAATCACAAGAATATTATGTGAAATATATTTTTGGTAAACATTTGCTTATATTTGCAATCATATGGATGGGTACAAGAGACATAATTATATCTATTGTATTAACCATAATATTTTTAATTATGGCTGATTATTTATTGAATGACCAAAGTAAATACTGTATAATACCTTCTAATTGTAAAGTAGAAGACTTTACAGAAAATATAACCCAAAAAGATATCAACGATTCTATTCGTATTTTAAAAAAAGCTCATGCGCAAAAAAAGAGTAAAGATTCACTAGTTGAACATAGTCTTTACAAAGAAAATTTTATTTGATATATATAGTATGATTAAAAGTGAAATATCCATAGTGATAAAACCTATTTCGTCTTTGTATGATTTATTACCAAATGATAAGATGCCGATATATTTGGATGAACTATCAAGAGACTTTGGAGAATTTATATCTAATGAAAATAATAATAAAAAAATTAATGATAAGGATAAATATATTGATGAAAAAATAGATAAATTAAATTTTGAGTCTTATATTAAAGATTATGAAGGCGTATTTAATTACATTATAATGCCTTATGAACAAGACGTTTTGACACAAATATATCCATCTATAGATAAAAAAAAAATAATCAATTATGATCATAAAAAAATAAACAAAGATGACTATATTAAAAACATAATAGAAACTAATTTAAGAAAAATACAAAAGGAAAATATAAGTACTCAATACGTCAAGGTGGTATATCATATTCCTTTGTATGATGATAAACATTTGGAATTTAGATTCAAAGTAAAAGATACTAAAACAAAACTAGTTCTATATAAGGATATATTTGAACAAAAAAAATTGGATAAAATAAGCAATTTACCTTTTGTTACCAGTATAGAAATAAATAGTAAAAATGAAGACTCTCTGGAAGGATTATTGGATATTTTAAAGAAAGGAAAAAGTAAATCCAGAAAAATATTTTTTTATGAAACGTTATATAACTTTAGTCGTAATAGAAAAATACGTGAAGATTATTCTTTACAATCTGAATTCTATAAAATACTTATATTATATTCCACAGATTTTCTAGAGAAGGATATATCTACTTTGAATAAAGATTATTATTATGAATTACCGAGTGTAAACATAGATAAAACATATTTTACAGAAGAAGAAAAAACTGATGAAAAGTTTAAGGATGTAAGCAAATATAAAATAAATGAAAAATATAGGTGTATTGGTAAATTGACAAATATTCGTAAAACAACATATAAATTTACATTAAAACTAAAAGAGTTAATTTTTGAAGAAAAAGAGGAAGATAATATAGTTTTTTATATAAATATAGATACTTCTTTATTAGGAATTTTGAATCGTTATTCTATTGAAATTGAACCAACAAATATAATTGACATAATTTTAAAAAATGGGAATTTAAAAGTTTTTAATGAAAATAAAATTAAACTGTTGAAACATAATAATATTGATAAAGTATTAGACGAAGGTCAAGAAGTTTTTTTACCTAAAGAATATCATATAAGTGAAGAATCATTTGAAGATTTCTTGGCAAAAAAAACGACTCCAAATGATGTGATAAAATATTTCAAAAGTCCAACTGAACTTAAAAAATACGAGGTTTTTTTACAGCAAAATTACCAGAAATTAAAATATGAAGTTCCTAGAGTTCTTGAAAATAAATTTTTTACTTATTACAAAGATGTTGATGTATTGACACGTTTGTTGTTCCAAGAAAATATGTTGTTTCATTTGAAGCCACGTAATATTTCTAGTATATCCAATACACAATACAAGCTTAAGTTAGATAGTCCTATAAAGATATATCAGTATAATAAAAATGATAAAAATAATGAATTATACGAAAACTCGTTAAAATTATTATTGAATAATGAAGAACTGAAAAAACAATATAAAGATATAATTTTTTCTAAAAAACCCGATTACGTGATATATATAAACTTATTGTTAAATAAAAAAAACTTCAAAAAAAACACATTATATGATTGTAAGGAAATTAAATTTAAATTATTGAAACATACGAAACGTCTCATTACTGGAGGTAAAAAAAAATTGAAATTAAATAAAAAGATAACATATAATAAACGATGCTTATCCAAAAAGCACTATCAACGATGTTATTCACGCCGAAAAGTCTGAATGTATATAAACGACTAAGTATTCGTTATATACATAAACACAAATATAAACTTATGAAAAAATCGATTGAATTTTTGAATGAAGATGCCACCAATGAACTATTATCTTTTTTGAAATATAAACATATAACGGATGATACCATCAATTCTTATTTGTATATATTTATTTATGAACTATTTTATATATCTATTATGGTAAATATTAATCCTAATGAAAAAAAGGACATTTTTAAACAAAGTACAATACATTTATTATTGTATGTATTTATAAAAAAGATTATATTTGATTAATAGAAAAAGAAAAATGCAAAATTGTATAATTTTCGTATTTGAAACATAGTCATTTTATTATATCTCAAAAATATTTCGATATCGGGATTTTTATTTAACCAACAACTATAAATGGTAACATAATTATATTGTTTATATAATTCTCTTTAAAAATAAACATTATAATTATTCACTATATGATTTAACCTTTTATAATGGAGATAAAATAAGTAAAAATAAAATATATAATTTTGTAATTTTAATTGGATGTATATACAAAATTATATATATTATTTAACATTTATTATTTATCATATTTAATATAGATGAAACCGCATCGTCGAGTTGTTTATAACTATTATTTGCATCTTGAAGAGTTTTTTCTAACTCGTCTTTCTTTTTAATATCATCGTTTAATCCATTTTCTTCCGTAGTTATTTTATTGTTAATTTCTTTTTGTTGATCTTTTAAACTGGCAACCATTTCAGATTTTTTTTCAATAATACGATTGATTTCACTGATGTTTATTTTCATATTTTGCATTTTTTGTTGTAATTGAATATAATTACCTTCCATTGTATAAGATATAAAGAATATAATTTAGACTGCTAAACGAATTGTATTTTTATCACTTTTTCTTTTTCGACGATTTGTAGATGGTGCTGAAGCATTGCTTAGATTTTCTAAATCTTCTACACTAATAGTGCTATCATTTTTTGATTCTATATCCACCTTTTTATTTAATTGATTTAGAAGTTGATCAATATTTTCAGGTCCTTTCATATCTTCTCTAGCATTAGAGGATTGATTCATACCAAAATCGCTCATAAAGTTGCTTAATCCAGGACTTTTTTCTTCCATAGAACTTACTGCAGCCTTGGTGAACTTATTCATCAAATCAGGATTTTGGCGCATGATATCGTCCATACCTGGAATAGCTGATTTAAACATCGTATTGGTCATATGAATCATCATACCAGACCCTGCTAATTGAAATAATATTTTTAATTCAGGTGCCATTTTAGCTTTAGATTTATATTTTTCATGTAATTCAGAAAAGATATCATCATAATCTTCTAAATTTTCATTAATTTGTTCTGACCATCCTTCTAATTTAATATCAAATGGGTCCAATTTATTATTTAAAAATTCTAATCCAGTAATAAGTGTGGTTAGTACCTTTCCTTGAAACTTAATACTATTACTCCGCTCTTTTTCAAAGATAATGTGTTCATATTCACCCTTCATTTCATCTAATGAAGAATCCATACTATATCTTTTGGATAATGTTACTCCTTTACTTTCAAGTTGTTCCAATTTTCTTAAATAATTAAATTTTTCTTTCAGTAAATCTTCTTTTGTTTTATGTTCTACTTCTTGAACTTCCTTTTCGATGTTGATTTCACTTATTTTTTTAAATGGTATACTTTGTTGGGTATCCATTTTTACAGTATTTTTACCTATGCCTACATCTTCTATTTCATTTAATTCGGTCAATTCTTTGTCTAAAGATATATCTTTAATGGTGGATTTTTGTTTATCATTCATAAGTAATTCAGCACCTGAACCAAAATCAACATTATCTATATTTAAATCCAAATCAATAATTTCTTCCATTATAATAACTTATATGTTATTGCTTTATATTTAGCGCATTACTAATTGTTTTTTTAAAGCATCTTTTAATTGTAAAAAACAATCTGCTAAATCATCTTTTTTTTTGTGGGATAAAAAATGTTCAAGGTATTCAACATAATCTTGTTTCAAAAGTTGTTCGGTAATTTGAATACTTAATTTTTTACGTTGACTATAAGTAGTTTTTTTTGGAATATCATAGTCTTTTAATTTGTGACACGCATTCCAGTGATATATATCATTAATACCTTGTTGAATAAAATACATTGTAATCATTCCTTGTAGCGTTTTCATTCGTATTGCATTTTGACCTATTTGATTTTCAATAATCACTCGTTCTACTTCATAAGGCGTAAAAATATCATGAAATGAGTTACACATAGTTTTTCCTAAATCAATTAAATTCACCTGGTTTGATTTTTCTTTACATAATTCTAATACGTCCCATTTCAAAATAGTTGAATTATTTGACTCATAAATAATATAAGCCAAATTTTTGATTCCAACATCTATGCTAACATATATCATATTGGTATAGGATATATGTATATATTTATATTAATTTATGAATTGTCTCTGACGCATAGCATTCAACCTTTCTCGAGACAAATAAACATCTTTCATAGAGGATTCGCTATATCCTTTGGGTTTACTATCGTCGTGAATGCCTAAAAATAAATAGGGAGGATTATGAATCTCTATAGAGGGTTCTATTGATTGAAAGTTTCTTTTCATTATAAGGTCAGCATGTTTTACCAAAAACTCTCGATATGATTGATTGTTTGTTATACCATATTGTTTCTTTATTTTTTCATTGTTCAAAGAATTTTGCGAATAATCGGTAAATGTTCTACTATTCATTAATATATATTTATAATTTATTTATCTTCATTTGGTTGTGGTTCTTCTGTTTTTTCTTCTGTTTTTTCTTCTGTTTTTTCTTCTTCTGGTAGTTTAGATACTTCAATAGGATTTTCTTCAAAGGCTAAATCTATGACAAGTGATTTTTTGTTATTTGCTAAACGAATCAAGTCATTTTTTTTCATTTTTGGGTTGGTTTTTATTCCCTTATTGGTCAATAAATCTCTTAATGATTTTACACTCATTTTATTGTAATCTGTTTCATATGTTGGTTCTTCATTTGAATTGGATTCTATAAGTTCGTCTTGTGGTTTTTCTTCTTCTTCTTCATATTCTTCTTCATCGGAAGAACTTGAGATATCATCATCATCATCATCATCATCATCATCATCACGGTCACTTTCTACTTCAACAACTAACGATACGGGATGGTTTTGTTTTACAACGGTTCGCTCACTCTTTGATTCTGAAGATTGTTGTAACAGTTCATACAATACTTTCGCTTGTTCCATTTGTGCGGATTCGATGTTTTCATATTTTCGTTTGAAATAATAACATACCAAAGTGATTAACAATAAATTTATAATTAGACCTGTGAAGAAACCACTAATATCTAATAATCCCATTATAGATAATACTTATAATCTTTATATACATTTTAAACGAAATCAAAATAAATAATCTGGATAATTCAAGTCTTTTAATATTTGTTTACCACCGTGTATATAAGAAATACCCTTTTTTATTTTGTATAAATATTCTATTTTATCTTTGTGTTCTATAACATTCATTTTGTAATTAGAGACATACTTGTCTAATTCTTCACAAAGTTGAATATAATGGGTAGTCAAAATAAAATCAACACACGAATAACTCTTTAATCCTTTTAGATATATTTTTGCACATAATATGGCATCATTTGGATTTGTACCAGAATATAACTCATCAAAAATACATAAATGTCTCTCATTAGAATGTTTTTCTACATGTTCTAAAATATCTTTACATCTACGTGCTTCGGCTTGAAATAAACTATCACGACCAGATGTATCTGGAATGTTCAAATAAGAATGAAAATGATTATATAAACGAATATTGGCGCGTTTATAACAACCAAATCCGATTTGTTGAGACATAATTGTGTTCATTAAAATAGATTTCAGCAAAGTAGTTTTACCAGAGGCATTTGGTCCAGTAATAATAATCTGTTTGTCCATTGTGATATTATTTTTTATAGGTTTATCATTTATATTTGCTAAATAATAAGACCCTTTCATTTTTGTATATGTCTCTTGGAACGTAGCCATATTTATTTTCTTGGAAATATGTTTTTTTTGTAAAGAATATATATCTTTGATATAGTGATTCAAATCATAAGCATAACAAAACGCATTATGATATGTTTTATCATAAAACAACGCATAATAAATATACATAATATATCCAATTTGACTTAAACGACTAAATGTATTCTGATAAGGAAAAATAAGTGATAATTTATTTAAAATATTTTGAATAATATTTTTCTGATGATTATTTTGTTCTATAAATAAAGAATATGATTTATATGGAGACAAATAATGATTAAGTCTTTGTATTTGGTCTATAGCATTTATACAATAACCTTTGTAACCGCTAATAAATTCTGAAATATAATGGATATTATTATAAAACTGAATGCACGAAATAATGTTTTGATAAATTTGAAAAATATAAAAAATAATAGAGGCAAATATAGAAGTTCTCTGTTGAAATGTAATAGATTCATTTGTATAAAATAATTTATATAGATTTGTATTTTTCATCATATTTTGTAATAATTCACTATATTGAGATGTACTAATTTTAATGTTTTTGAATCTTAATATAAAATAAGGAACAATAAAAATAAAAATAGGAGTAACCAATGAAAAAATAGGAGAAGTTATATTATAAAAACTCAGTGCCTGTAAAAATAAAACCGAACGATTGAGTGGCTCAAGTGCTGAAATATTAATGTATTGATATTTATCATTAAAATTTGTTTCAGAACGAAATGACATATAATTCTCCATCATAGATTCGCAATCAACAAAGGAAACATCTAAGTTTTTAATTACAAGTTGACTATCTTGTAAAAACTCTTTATTAGACGTATAATAAGATGTCCATTCTAAATGAGTGTCTCCTAAAATTTTTTTGTAAGCATTTTTCATATCAATATCATCTTTTATAGTAGATGAAACATATTTATGATCTATATATTGTATTGGCAATTTGAACTCCATTATATAGTTATTTTTTTTTATAAGATAATATAGAACGAATATAAAAATAGGTTTTATATATTATAATGTATTATTCTTATGATAAAATAATATTGCTGTCTATGGATTATAGTCCATATGAATTTCCTGAATATACCAAAGAGATCATTACAAAAATAAAAAAAAAGTTATTTATACACAACAAAAGTGAACCATTCAAAATAACTAAAATACCCAAACAAGAAGATTATTGTGGAGTCATATGTAAATTATTAAATAAATTAACCGAAAAAAACTATAATAAGTTAAAATTAGAATTGTTTGAAATGATCGAAAATATAACCACAACAAAGGACATTGATATTATTACGAATAAAATATTTCAAATTGCTAGTTCTAATATACATTTATCCAAATTATTTTCTTTATTATACAAAGAATTAATTGAAAAAAACAATACTTTTTATGAGATTTTTCAAGAAAATTTTTCAAAACATAGCAAACTACTAAGTGAAATAGAATATATTAGTCCAAATGAAGATTACGATAAATATTGTGATTATGTAAAAAAGATAGAACAATTAAAGGCTAGTCTATTATTTTTTAGTAATTTAATGAAATATAATATTTGTTCTTTGGATAATTTGGTTGAATTATGTAAAGAACTAATGAAAACACTAAAATGTGAAATGGAACATAAAACTAAGATGGAATATAAAGAAGAATTATTACAAAGTATTTTTATCATTATAAGAGAATTATTAGATTATTTATTATTTCATTCAGAATGGGAAGGATTATATAATAATATAAATCAAATAAAAACACATCCAAACGTGAATCCAAAATTAAAGTTTAAGTGTATGGATATTATGGATTTTGTAAAAGTTCATATTCGATAATAATTTAATACTTGATAACCATTACGCATATTCCATATTACAGATTTATCTTCCATAAAGAAATCTTTATTTGAATTTAAAAATATTTTGTTTTTCCACTTAAAAGGAATTATAGAAGGACTAAAAGCACCGTCATACTTGTATTCTTTACCATTTATAGTCAATAAACAGCAAAAATGGGTTTTATTCGTGTCTCTTAACAATAAAGAATCTAATATATATTTTTTTTTATATTGGTCTATTAAGTAAATATCCTTGTTATTTATTATCTTTGATTGTGTGTGGTTTAATTCTGCCCAAATAATATCTGTATTTACATTTACATAACCATAATCTTTCATATAACTATATAATAAAACACCATTTTGGACATGATACGCATATTTATCATTTGATAAATAGTTCAATAAGGTCATTTGATAATTATATGGATTTCCATATTCTTTTTTATTGGTAATATTAGGTTTATATTCTTTTGGAATTCCTTCGTGTATTTTTTCAATTAAATCATTTGTATTCATAATTTTTGCCAATATGTTTCCTTGTAAGGTTGCCTCTATAGCTATGTTGAATAAAAATAATGGTGCCTTTAGTTTTTTTAAATAGGGATTAAGATTTTTCATTTTACCTGTAATCATATATTGTCTAAAATACTTATTGAATTTACGACCTTTATCGCTAATATAATTTATCATAAATCCTGTATTAAACCAACAATTATAATATGATTGTTTAGGGACAATCAAATTATTTATATTTATAATATGGTGTTTGGATAAGTTATCTAAAAATAATGCTTGAGCGTCTATATTCCAATATGATACACATTCACCATTTTTTAATTTGATTTTAGGATTGATATAATATTTCAAAATAGAATCTTTTAGGGTGTATTCTTCTACATCTATGTTGATACATTGTGTAATAGCATCAAATATATCATATTTTGGACTATATCTCGATTGAATCAATATTTTATTTATCTCTGGTGAATAAGATGAAACACTTGGATGAAGAATATTAGAAGATACCTCTTTTTTAGGTATTCGAAAACTTTGAATACTAGGCTGTTTTATTCTTTTTAATAATTTACACGTTTTTTTATCCAATTTGTATTTACTAGATAATCTACAATGGTCGGTATATATACACCCTTTGTAGCATTTGTCTCTTTGTAAATGAACGCATTTTGATTTACACTTTTTCGTCTTATTTGACATTTATATATATATATATATTATAATTATGGAAAATATGGCTTCTGTATCTTCTGGATTAATGAAAGACTATATGCACGAAACCAATTTAAATTCTGTAGAAGAAAACGGACAAACTACTGATCTATATAAAATACGTGTCCATTTTAACGATTCGCATTATGATTTATGTATTGCGATAGGAGATATAAAATCTTTGGATAAGATAGAATATAAATATGTTTATGTTGTCAAATATGAAAAGGTTGTCTCTAAGTTAGGTCTATATGAATTTGTCCGTGGTGGAAATACTACAGAATATAAAGAAGGAACTATGCTCATTTTTGATAATTTTATGAATAAACTAAAACTAGAACAAATGGTTCAAACCAAACATGAATACATTCTAAGCAAAGATTTTAAAATGCTTATTCAAATTAAAAAAAAAATAAATAAAGACAAAAAGCCATTTGAACAAAAATACAAACCATTATTTGAAATATTAAAAAAAAAATATGCCAAAGATTACGATTTATTGGTTTCTACATTCAGGTTTTATGACACTAATGGTGTTGTAGATTTCATCCAAGACAAAACCATCATAAATTATGATTTAATAAACGAATACAAATCAAAGTACACCAATATGACCTACAATGATTTTTTACGAATGATATTTGCAGATCCTTTAGTATTATTGGATGAATTAGATTATTTTGATGAAAAAAATAGTCTAGAGACAAATATGGTAAAACCAAAATTACAACCTGAACAAGATGCTAATGAAGAAGGTAATGAAGAAGAAGAAGGTAAAGAAGAAAATGTCAATGAAGGTAAAGGTGATGAAAATGTCAATGAAGGTAAAGGTGATGAAAATGTCAATGAAGGTAAAGGTGATGAAAATGTCAATGAAGGTAAAGGTGATGAAAATGTCAATGAAGGTAAAGGTGATAAAAACAATAAAGATGTCAATGAAGAAGAAAATGTAATTGAAGAAGGTGAAGAAGAAAATGTAATTGAAGAAGGTGAAGAAGAAAATGTAATTGAAGAAGGTGAAGAAGAAAATGCCAATGAAGGCAAAGGTGATGAAAACAATAAAGATTCCAACAAACAAGGTGAAGAAAATAATAAAGATGTAAATGAAAATTTTAATTCAGTAAAATCGAACAGTTCTTTCATAGTCTCTTCAAATTCAAATTCAAATCAGTCAGGTGGAAAAATGAAACTATTGAAAAGAAAAATGAAGTTATAATATATGACATTTACACAGAACACTATAGAAAATATTCAGTTTTTAAAGAACAAATATTCTTTAGATACAAATAAACCGAATATAAAATATACTTTGCGAAAAATACATAATATATTTAATAAAATTCATATAAAAGATCATTCTTATGTAGAACATTCTAATGTATCTGTTGTTGAAAATCCTTCACTTTTTTTTCCAAATGTAATTGTAAATCATATAAATAAAACAAAATTTCATGAATATATATTTAAGATACATAAACAAAACTATCGTTTTATGATAAAATTATATAGCGAGACATCTATACATATAAAGGAGTATATTAAAAAAATAAAGACAATTATTATATTGTTTATTCGGTGCAAACCTTCGCTACAAAAAGCCTATAATAATATTACGATATATTTGACAGACTTTGAAAAAACAAAGGAATATATGAATACTGGTTTTACATATGGGAATAATATTGTCTTATATCGTAAAGAAGAATGGTTTAAAGTATTTATTCATGAATGTATCCATTTGTTTGATTTTGACTTTCATAGTCATAAAAATTATTCTAAAATGAAACGATATTTTCCAATACAAAGTCAGTTTTTATTATTTGAGACCTATACCGAATTTTGGGCAAGAATTATAAATATTTCATGGTTGTCGAGAAATAAATCTTTTCGTATATTTGAACATAGATTTCATAAGTATTTTAAAAGAGAACAATTATATTCATGTGTAATGACCAATAAGTTTTTGAATGAACAAAACCTAACATATCGGGATTTGATTCAACATAATAATTATAAAGAAAAAACCAGTATATTTTGTTATGTTATATTGACCAGTTTATTGTTTTTTTACATACAAGAAACTATGGATTTTTTTGAGTCGGTAAATATGTTTCAATATGAAAAAAGTGTTGACCAATTTATGAATTTTATTATACATTTACATAAAAAAGACAAATGGTTGAAACATTTAGACCAAATCAAGTATACTTCCACTACAAATCTAAATATGGCTTTGTATGATAAAAATTAAAATAAAAATTATATTAAATAATAATAGAATGAATAACCTATCTGAAGAGCCTATAATTATTCCTCATATTGCAGATTATAAAATAGAAATTAAAGAAGGAATACTCATACTTACACCAAAAAAAATATATTACAGATTATGAAATGAGTAAAACCAGTTTTTCGAAATCAATCATAAAGGAATGTATTATAAAAGACTCTAATCATATAGTTATATCTACAACAAAAACATTTGGAGGTATACTTAATGATATATGGAAAACTATGCCTACTGAAAAAATACTAAAAACTACAAATTTTAATATGAAATTAATAAACGAAAATGGTAAAAAAGGTTATAATTGGAATAAATATATTAATATGTCGATACAAAGTAAAAATGCGAATGGATGTCTAAAAGAAATACTACATATGGTTAAAGAAAATAACTATAGTTTGTATTTATGTGTTTTATTGAAAACAAGTAAAATCGTTTATTTAAAACTATAAAAAGTTTTTTAATAATTTTACATTAAAAATTATTAAAAAAAATTAAAAATATTCTGAAATATTAATTTAGGCTTTTACACTTTTCTCAAAATGTGGACTCATAAACTTTTGTAGATTGAAATAAGTAAGTTCATCCGAATTGGATACCTTGAGTAGTTTCTTTAGTTTAGCATCAGGAATAATCTTGCGACCATTCGTTTTGTCTTGAAGACTGTTCTCACGGATATAAGCAGTCATTTCCTTGGTAACATCCGTTCGTGCCATCATAGTACCCTTATCTTTTTTTAGAAAACCAGCCAGTTCATCACTAATTTTGGTAGGTTTTACAAATCCACTTGGAGCTCTTGAACCCTTGTTTTTATTTTTTTTTTGTTTGATTTTATCCAATACTTTCATTTCTTTGGATACTTGTTTTTCTAAAACCTTTACTTTGGATTTTACCTTAGATAAAAGACCATTCATATCTACTAGTAAAGAAACAACACCGTTGAATGATTCTTGTAGAGAACCTTCCGTTTGAGGAACTACTACATTATCTACTTCTTTTGGTTTTTCTACCTTTACCTTTGGTTCAACGACTTTTGGTTCAACGACTTTTGGTTCAACGACTTTTGACTCGGCTGATTTTGATTTTTTAGATTGTTTTACAGAAGACATTATACATAAGCATATTATATGTTTTTATATTGTTTTTACGCAATTATTATATAACAGACTGATACAGCCACGGTAAGGATTCGGCAGCGCGAGGATGAACTAAAGTAAATGTAGTCAAAATATAAAAAGCACAAAGAGATTGTTTTTCATTATCTATATTTATATTATTGATTAAGTTGTCACAAATACTATAAATATAGTGTTTCAAAGTATTATTTTTAATATTAATATTACGATTTTGAAATAAATACAAAGGAATATGTAAAAAAGGATTTCCAGTTGGCGGACATAATTGTCTCCTTTGTTCGTTGGTCATTTCGCTTCTATAATTCCAAATATCATGTATTTCATAAATAAATTTTCTTAATTGCTTGTTGTTCAACTTAGTAACCCATTCAATTTGGGTATAATTTCCTAAAGAATCTAATTTTTGAAATATAGAGACAAACATATTATCTATTGTTTGCTTGATGGGTTTTACATCTTCATCTACATAATGAAACATTTTATTGTATATTTTTCTTTGTTCTACCATTCGTATAAAGTATTTTGGAAAAGGTTCCATCGTATATGGGTTATTTATTTGTTTCTTATCTAATAAAGTACTAATTGAAATTATATTGAATCCATATACAAAATTATGACTATCTTTATAACTTATAAAATATTTGTACTCTATATCGTTCATAGACTCCATTGTTAGAAAATCCTCAGTATTATTGCATAAGCTTCTATGAAACATTGCTGGACCTTGCGTTTGGTTTAGTTTGAATACAATATATTTTCTAAAACAATAAATTATTTTTCGGATATAAAAACTATGTTTCAAATAATGATAACATTCATATAATATATCTTTTTTTGTTTTTTGCTTAGGTTTGTAAGAAAATCGCTTCATAATGCGTTTCATTTCTTTTATGGTATATTTAGATTGTAAAAATTTATTATATTGCGAAAAAGATTCGACCATTTATAATAATCACGATATTTTTTTATATTTCATTTACTATTTGGATATGTATTGCTAAGATTTTATAAAACAATTATAAAAATTGATTTAAAGATTTTAATAATAATTAAGTAACAATGACAACTATTATTGTAAACGCAAAAGACTTCTCACCTAACTCCAACATGATTTTCACCAAACCAAAAGCAAATAGTGTTGGTGGGAAAAGTGTGGGTATTATAAATAGTCTAACTAAAAAAACATTGCACATTCAAACACCTCTTATGATGAATTGGGGTGTAAACGTATATGATAATGCGAATAATTCTAAAAGTTATGACTTTACATTGCAATTCCCTCGCGAAGATTTTGGAAACGATGAAACAAAGAGTTTGTTGAATATGTTGATTGAATTTGAAGAAAAGGTAAAATCTGAAGCTAAAAAAAACGCAAGGGACTGGTTTGGTAAGGCAACTATGTCTTCTGAAGTCATCGATGCTCTATGGAGTCCAATGCTAAAATATCCAAAAGACCAAGAAACTGGAGAGCCAGACAAAACTCGCAGTCCAACTCTCAAAATAAAACTTCCGGCATGGGAAGGAGTGTTCAATTTTGAATTATTCGATATTGAACAAAATAGTTTAATTCCTAATGAAGATGGTCGTGGTCCTGAAGAGTTTATTCAAAAAGGAAGTAATGTAGCGTGTATTATTCAATGCGGTGGTATTTGGTTCGCCAATGGTAAATTTGGGGTAACTTGGAAGTTGTACCAAGGAGTGGTCAAGCAAGTAGAATCACTTGAACGTGGTAAATGCCATATTAAAATTACTACTACTGAAGAAGTAGTCCCCCCTGAAGACGAAGATGAAGATGTTCCAAAACCATCCAAATCTCTATCACAAGTTACCTACGATAGCGATGGTGAAAATGTAGAAGTATCAAAAGATGAGGAACCAGCGGAACCAGAAGAACCAAAAAAAAAACCTAAAAAAACAACTAAAAAGAATTAGATAAATGAATAATTATATTTGATATTTCATTATGTTCAAAAATATTGGACTGAATCATAGGTATACCTTGATTCATTAAAATAGTTATATTTTTTTCATATAAAAATGAAAAACTTTTTCCGCCTATTTTAAACTCAATTACATCACCCATATTTTTTGTTTTGTTTTCTAAATATATATGTATATGATTATATATATCTATTGAAATATATTCAGGTATATTAGGTTTTATTTTTATTTTTATTTTATGCGTTTCATACCATAATTCGTGGTGCCATAAAGGGATATAAAGGTCATAGTCTTTCATATAATATAATTCTTTTTGAAATAAATGATCTAAGCATGGATTTAATTCAAATACTTGATAACTATGTATATGTTTTTCAAATGGGTCATAAATATATTGTTTTAAAAGAATAAACAAAGTATGTGTATATTCTTCGTCACAATAAAACAATGGAGACAAATGATTCAAATCGTCTAATAAATAATCATAAGCTTCTTTTACATCGACAAAACATTCCGATGTTTTATTTTTATCAGGATGATGTTTCAAAGAAGCTTTTAAGTATTTTTTACGTAATAAAGCATAGTTTAAATGATTATGTGGGTCAATATTCAAAATTGCATATGCTCTTTTTTTATCCATACATTCTTTAATACTATTCTTTTAATATTATTAAAAAAATAACAAACCTTTCCAAATGATATATAGACCGGTAGTTATTGTTGTATTTTTTTATAATATCAAATAAATCCGGCATCACCCTTTCTATATCATACGTGGACATATAGTTCATATTTAACAAACGATTTAATATAAAGTAAAAAGATTCGTGTATGTTTATATTGTAAGTCAATAAATTATACAGCAACTCCCTTAATAAGAAATAATCGATGTTCTTCGAGGCAATCATTTCAATGATTGGTTCACATAATGGAATACACATTTTTTTTTTACTTTTATCTTTCAACGATACTATTTTACATTGTTGCTTTATAGTATCAGGCAAACACGACATATTTTGTGTACATAGTATAAATTTAATATTTGGGTCTCTCATAAAAATATAAAAAATATCCAATAATTCATCCTTTATATTATGTACGTTCATACATAATATGATACATTTACCCATATTTTCTTTACAAATTGTTTGTATTTGTTGATACAATGCTACCCACAAACTATATTCGTTTGTACCCAATAATTCAAAATCTACTTCAAAATGAGCATCGCTTAAGTTAAAATAATATTTATAGTCATTTAAGTTGATTTCTATTTTTCTTTTATAGTTCAGTTCCGTTTTACTATATGGTTTTATCATATTTATTGCATAATTATATTTTGAACTATTTTCCTTTCCATAAATAAGTATATGTTCCATATTTATACTATATGAAAGTGATATTTAAATATATTATACTACTATTACTATGAACTTATTTGTTCCTTATAATATTTTTGAAATAAATAAAATAGTATTTCAAAAACCAGTAGAAAACAAAATAAAATATTATAATAATTTTTATAGAATATTATACAATGAAGGTTATTATACCATACAAAATGTAATTATTTCTATACCAGAATCACATATAATTACAAATTATCATAACAAAACTTACAAAATTAGTTTCAATAATGACTTATTGTATTCGTTGTTTTATATTGAATATGAATTATTAAAAAAGATAAATTTAATTACAAACAAAAAAATAGAACGTTTATTACATAATGATTGTATGTATAAACGTTATGTATTACATTTGAATAAACCTCCCAATAAATTATTTATACGAATATCTGGTATTTGGGAATCAAACGATAAAATTGGTATTACTTACAAGTTTATTTCTAAATGATCTTTGTCTACCATAAAATGGTCTAATATAGTTTGTTGTACACCTGTAATGAAAAGAGAAAATACACCAATGATATACAATATACTAGAAATATGACTATTCGTTTCTTCTTTATAAAATAAATTATATATCATGATTATCAAAAAAGATAATACCATTAAATTTGAAAACATAGACCATGAATAATATATTTGTGGAATTTGTTTTTTATTTATTCGTTCAAAATATTTATATGAAATTGTGGTATCCCACATCATCATCATAACTAGCAATGATAATGGATAAATAACATTATTTTCTATGCTGGAGTCAATGCATATGTAAGAAATTACTGAAAATATAATAATCAAATTTCCCCAAATGCTTGTGGTTGCATTACCAAATGAACCATCTTTTGAAGACGTCAGCATCCCTATTATCATTTTGACAAATATACCTATCATAGTAAAAGTTATTAATACTATTTTTGGAAAAACCAACTGACTTGTTTCTTGACTATTATTCATATTATAAGATTATATTTTTTTTGTAGATATTCTTTTATATGTTCTACATTTCGACTATCAATGTCTAATGCGTAAAATTTGGGTTTTTTCATTTGTGGTGTTTTATGGTAAATATATTCTCCATATTTTCCTTTTCGAATCGTGGTATGTTTACCAATTGATATATTGATATTCATCAATGACTCCATAAGTTCATTAGGAAATGCTTGTTCTTCAATAAATTCTTCTATTTTATCATAATGTATCCAATGTATCAAAGAAGTGGTAACTTTGTTATATTCCATATAATAACCAAATTGTCCGCTTTTTATAACGACGGGGTGTTTTTTGTATGTCCCACAATGTAAACTTGATTGTTTTGATTTTACCATATCAATGACGACTTCTTGATCTACTTCCCGTTTAAATTCAGTAAAGATGTGTCTCCAAATACCTATTTCTTCTATAATGTCTAATTGAGTTTCCATTTTTTTTGTATATGAATAGTCAAATAAATGATTATAATATTGATAACAAAATTCAACGACTTTCTTACCAGTATTGGTAATTGTAATTTTATTGGTCTCATCATTCGAATAAGATTCGGTTTTTTGTGTGATAACATTATCTATTAATTCGTATTGTGTTGTTTCAAATACCTTTCCCTTTATTTTTCCTTTTACAATATAATGTTTGTCGTAAAGTTTTGTTAAAATAGACGCATAAGTAGATGGACGACCAATAGATTCCTTTTCTAGTTTTTGGATCAGTTGAGATTCACAATAATGATACATTGGGTTTTGTAATATTTCTTTAGCAACAATAGAACTATAGTTTATTTGTCTCAGTTGCGAAAAATACAAGGAAATATTTTCGTTTTTGGGTGTACTATTTAGTTTTTTCCATCCTTCGAACAAAAACATAGGTTCTTTGTGTATAAAATATAAATCAAGTGGTGCACTTATTTTATAATTCGATGTTTCTATTTTAGCATCACTCATAGAAGTTTGTAACGTATGTATATAAATCAACTTGTATAACTTATTGATTTGAGAAGTTTCAAATGTAGTTTCGGTCACTTTCAGATTGGTGACACGAATACCTTCGTGTGCCTTTTTTGTCGAACTAGGGATTTCTTTATAATAATCGTGTCCAAAATGTTGTTTAATGTGCAGTTCTAACGATTTTTTGAATGTATCGTTATAACTTGGAGTATCGGTTCGCATATAAGTAATACAACCATTCTCATATAATGCTTGAGCATAACTCATTGTGTGTGATGGACTATATCCTAATACTTGATGTGCTTTTTGTTGTAAAGAACTAGTAATCAAAATAGAAGGTCTTTTTTCATTTGTAATATTTTTTTCAATAGGATACATTTCAAATTTATGACTTTTACATTTTTCTAAAAAATCATCCACTTTATCCATAGATTGTGACAAATGAAACTTTACGTGTTTAGAAGTAAACCATCCTTCCACTTTATAATGGGTCTCCATACTTTGTTTTTCATATTCTTTTTCTTTTTCATAAATCATATGTAGTGCTGGAGTTTGACACCTACCAGCACTTAATTTATTTAAAACATATTTCCATAACTTGGGTGAAATGGTAAATCCAATATACAAATCTAATATTTGCCGAGTTTGTTGACTATATACCCTGTTCATATTCAATAGTCCTTTGTGTTGAATGGCGTTTTCTATAGCTTCTTTTGTAATTTCACTAAATAGGATTCGAGGCGTTGTCTCCACATTTAATTTACATACTTTACAAATATGCCATCCAATAGCTTCACCTTCTCGGTCGTCATCAGTAGCAATGATAATCTCCGATGCTTGTTTTATTTCATATTTTAACATCTTCACGACAGTCGGTTTTTCTATTTTATAACTTACTTCATACGTTTCCATATTGAGCTGTTCCAATGAAGAAAAGGACGTAATGTGTCCACAACTGGCCACCACTTTATACGAAGGTCCTAAATATTCTTCGATTTTCTTACATTTGGATGGTGATTCTACAATGACCAATGTTTTCATGTTTACACAAATAAAATTTATTTGTCTATATCAATTTTTTTGGCATAATATTCTTTCCAACTAATATTTTCAACTGGAGAAATAAAGTTGGTTTGTTGTATATCTTCTATTTTTTTATCAATATAAATTTTTTTTAATAAAGTTCCAATTTCATAAGAAGCTTCGTGTTGGTCACGTTTACCTTTCTCAATGCTTTCTAATACATCTAAGAAGGTATATAAAATAGTTACATCCAAATCATTTTTCAAAAGTTTATTGTAAATCAACGTATAATTTTGAAATAAAAAGAAGCATTCACTTTGTAAGGCATTGTCCAATGTTTTGTAATGGGTTGTTTTTAATTTGCGTTTGATTTGTTGAATTTTTACAACATCTTTTCGAATGAGTGAACTATGATTTAATTGTCTAATTTCTTCGGTGTGATCGATTGTATCATTGACATCTATCATTTCTTGTAATTTGATACGCTGACTATTATTCATTATTATATTATATAAAATACTTTTTTATATTTAAATATAGTATAATGGATATGTTGGTAGGTACAATACATTCACTTAATCATTTTGTGGATGTTCCTATTCGTAATATGTGTGGAGGTAAAAAGCGAAAAAAAACATATAAAAAGAAAAAAAGAAAGAAACCATATAATGCAAATCGTTTTAGTAGGAGGGTCTAATTGGCTTGGTAGAGATTTAATGCGTAAACTTTTATCTGAGAAAAAACAATTTCATTTTACTTGGATAGACAATCTTTCTTCAGAGTATTCTTCTCGTCATTACACTTGGGATTTTGAATATTTAAAAGACGATTGTTTTGATTTCCAATATGGAGACATCACCAGTTATGATTTTTTGAAATCTATTATTTGTAAGGATTCTATTATTATTTATAATGTATGGACACAACCACAATGTGTAATTGGTATGGACAATATTGCGCGATTATCAAGAGAATTAGATTGTAGACTCATTTATACTACTCCTAAATCTTTGATAGATTCATTCAAATACATCATTCAAAAAAATAAACTACAAGGTGTAATTGGTATTCAATACAAAGGAGAACTTGTTGGACAATACGACATTTTCAATAAACGTGACCCTATCGATACAATCCAATATTATAAAAAAATAGGAAATAAAATAACTCATGCTTCATTTGAATATTATACAATGGATAGTGCGGTTCATTTTATTTATTTTTTTATAATACAACCAATGGATGATAATTTGTTTATTCAACAACCTACATTAATATATCGGTAAAGTATAATATATTACTAAAGTATATAATGAACCCCAAAGACTTGACTTCTAATAATGAGAATAGTTATGCGTTTATGCGTAAAATGTTTGTTCGAAATATTATTCGTGACCAGTCAATTAAAACCTACAAAGATACTTCTTCCTATATTCATCATAAAAAAATGGTTTCTATAGGTAGACAACAAAACAAGCATTTTCATACCAACAACAACAAACGAGAAATTATCCAGTCTTTACGCAGACTTCGATCTCGTTCGTGATTTTTTTGTTTTGATTGATTTTTTTGTTTTGGGAGATTTCTTAATTGCCCCAAACGACCCCTTTTTAGCAAAATAACCATATTTTTCTAAACGTTTTTCCTTTTTTGCCGTGATATGTTTTTTTCGAGACACAATTTCTCCCCATTTGTTTTGTATTAAATCTTTTTTGGTTAAACCACCCGATGTTTTTTTTGCGTTTCCGTGCCAAACTTCCGCTCGTGACCCAAATGTTTTCATTATATTATATATAAATATAAAATATTTATTGCTTATCGGTTTTTTCGTTTGTATAAATATCGTTGATACGAACTATATTTATGATTTTTTATAATAGAACAATTACCGGTTTTGTGAGACAAATATAGACTGTAGTCTAATGTTTTGAATGGTTTATTATTTATTATTAATACTCCACCTTGATATACGGAGGATTGTTTCGAAGGTGGAATATATTGTTTATTTGGACAACTATAATTCATTATATATAGGTCTATATAATTATACGACTCATGAAATCTCTAATTTTTGCTTTTCTATCACTTGAGACATTATTTGACCTTAAAAGGACTTTTATCAAATTAACATAATATTGTGAATTACATTTTGAAATCAAATTTATATTATCGTAAAAATTATGAGAATATATTATGTTATAAGCATTTTGTTTGTTTGTATTTTGATAAGAAATTTGTTTTCGCTGTTTTATCATTTTGGCTTGTAACATTTTTTTTGTTCCATTACTTTGCTTATCGTTTGTTACTTTCAAACGTTCTAATCCTTCACAATTATTACACGGAACACTAGGATCCCAAAGAATTAAATCCGAAAAATTTATATTGGTATTGGCAAACATATTCGTGGTATTTACCCCGTTGGGGGCAGTTACTACAATAAGCATATAATATATTAATCTATTAATAATTGCATATAAAAATCATTATTTATTTCAAAGTTTGTACTAACATCTAACGTTAAATTAGATGCTTGTAAACTTATACAACCATTAAACATATTTGTAAAATTTATACAACGAGACATTTTCCAATTGTAAATATCTTGACTAAAACGAAATGCGTTCATAAATGCACCAGAAGAATCTATAATATTGGATACATTCCAATTGTTGACTCGACTATTAAAACGAATTGCTCCTAAAAACATAGAGTTCATAGAGGTTACATTGGATGTATTCCAATTTTCTAAGGACTGATTGAAATTTATGGCTCCTAAAAACATAGAGTTCATAGAGGTTACATTGGATGTATTCCAATTATTTAATGATTGATTAAATGCCTGATTATTTTCAAATAAAGATTCCATATTGGAAACATTCGATACATTCCATCCACTAATATCTTGATTAAACATAGTATCTTTAAACAAACCACTAATGTCATTGACTAAAATAGTATCCCATTCAATAATAGGTCTAAAATTCTTTGAATAAAGGTCCGTGTCTAAAATAGAAAATGCGTAATAAATACTATCTTGGTCTACCGAACCAGTTAATATTTGAAATTGTAACGAAGACGTATTGTTTAACATAGATGTAACATTTATAGAAGAAGAAGACGGATCAAAACCTGATACATTGGTAAACTTAATAGGCCAGTTATATAAGGATTGATTGAACGAGGATGAATCATTAAACATTGACTTCATTGTGACCACATTGTCCACATTCCAGAGTCCGATAGGTTGGTCAAATGATGATGCTCCATCAAACATATAATTCATATTGGAGACATTATCTACAACCCATCCACTTATGTCTTTATTGAATGCTGACGCATCTTTAAACATAGATGACATATTGGTAACCTTGCTTGTATCCCAATCGCTAAGGTCTTCGTTGAATATAGCATACTCTTGAAACAAACCACTCATATCTACAATAGAAGATGTATTCCATTGGTCAATCGGTTTGTAAAATAAATTGTATTCAATACTATTGTTTTGGTGTAGAGTAACAGCATCATACAAATTATCATTTGACACATCACCGCTTAATATATAAAATTTTAAAGCATTTGTATTGGATAACATATTTGTAGTGATGACATTATTTTTTGATGGATTGAATCCATCCACGTGAGAAATGTCAATAGACCAGTTATAAAGAGACTGATTGAATAATATGGTTCCATTAAACATTTCACTCATATTGGTAACCTTAGATACATTCCATTTACCAATAGGTTGGTCAAATGCTGATGCGTGTTGAAACATATTCTCCATTGTTGTAACATTACTAGTATCCCAACTACTGATGTCTTGATTGAAAACAGAGGAATGTTCAAACATAAATGACATATTTGATACATTAGATACATTCCATTTACCAATAGGTTGGTCAAATGATATGGCACCTTTAAACATTTCGCTCATATTGGTAACACTAGATACATTCCATCCACTCAGATCTTCATTAAAATCCTCATAGTTTTTGAATAACCCACTCATATCCGTAACTCCGTCAATTGTCCATGTACTAATAGGACCATATAAGGCTAAGGCATCAAATCTATCGTAGCGCCATTTATATACGGCATCGTAAATATTATTGTCTCTAATAAAATAATAAGTATCTTTAAATACTCCAAACAAGGGTTGATTAAATACTCCACTTAAATCGAATCTATTATTCTCATCGGTAGTTACACTAAACCCGTATTGGTTTCCTGTAACGCTTGATATATCTTCATTTGACAAATAAATCATCGCGTTGTTAATGTCAGTTATATCTAGAATGATAATATTATTATTATCAGTATTATTATTATCAGTATTATTATTATCAGTATTACCAGTATTTTTATAACCAATAAGAACGCCACTTATATCGTAAAATCCCCAATACGGACTTATTCCTCCTGATTGTTCTCTTTCGAAAAGCATTATATATAGTTAATAAAATTGATTTAGAAATTGTAACATAATATCCCTATGGCTACTCTTGCGAATCAATATCAAAAAAAGACTGATAAAGAACATATCTTAGATAATCCTGATACATATATTGGATCTATCGAAAACGTAAATGGACCAATGTATGTGTATGAAGACGGACATATTGTAAACAAGACTATCGATTATAACCCTGGTTTATTCAAGTTGTTTGATGAAGGTATTGTCAATTGTCGCGATCACGTGGTTCGTATGCTCCAAAAAAAGGAACAAGACGATACTACCCAATTAGTCAATATGATTGATATACAAATTCAAGATAATATGATTACTCTTATGAATAATGGTAATGGTATAGATATTGAAAAACACCCTACTTATGATATTTGGATTCCTGAATTAATTTTTGGACATTTGCGTACATCCACCAATTACAATAAAGACGAAGAAAAAATTACAGGTGGTAAAAATGGTTTTGGATTTAAGTTGGTACTCATTTGGTCTACGTATGGAATGATTGAAACGATTGATTCTACTCGTAAATTAAAATATATTCAAGAGTTTGAGACTAACTTGGACGTTGTTCATAAACCTTCTATTACAAAATGCTCCAAAAAACCATATACCTTGGTAAAATTCAAACCAGATTATAAACGGCTTGGCCTGAATGAACTGTCCAAAGATATGATTTCTTTATTTCAAAGACGAGTCTATGATATTGCCGGTATTACTACCAAAGACGTAAAAGTAAAACTAAATGGGGAAGCATTGGATGTAAAAAATTTTAACCATTATGTAGATTTATACAATGATTGTGAAAAAATAAGTGAGAAATACGATCGTTGGAGTTATAGTGTATGTTTAAGCGAAGAATTCAAACAAGTATCCTTTGTAAACGGTATTTTCACCAGCAAAGGAGGAAAACATGTAGATTATATTATACAACAAATTATAAAAAAAATGATTGCGTATATTGAAAAAAAGAAAAAAGTAGAAGTAAAACCATCTATTATTAAGGAACAATTGCATATCTTTTTGAATTGTACGATTGTAAACCCTTCGTTTGATAGTCAAACCAAAGATTATTTGAATACTCCACCAAGTAAGTTTGGTTCTTCGTGTGTAGTTAGTGATAAGTTTATTGAAAAATTAGCCAAACAAGGTATTATGGAAAACTCATGTGAATTAAGTCATATCAAAGAAAAAAATAATTCTAAAAAAACTGATGGAAACAAAAATAAAACCATTCGTGGTATTCCGAAATTAGTGGATGCTAATTATGCTGGTACGAAAGACTCTAAATTGTGTACGTTAATTTTATGTGAAGGAGATTCCGCTAAAGCTGGTATTTTATCAGGATTGACACCAAGTGACCGAAATATCATTGGAGTATATCCAATGAAAGGTAAATTGTTGAATGTTCGTGGAGAAACGACCAAAAAGATAAATGAAAACAAAGAAATCATTGAAATTAAAAAAATTATGGGATTGGAGTCCAACAAAACCTATAAAAATACGGATGAATTGCGCTACAATAAAATTCTATTTATGACTGACCAAGATTTGGATGGGAGTCACATCAAGGGATTATGTATTAATTTATTTGAATGTTTATGGCCTTCATTGTTGAACATCGAAGGATTTTTAGGATTTATGAATACGCCTATTTTGAAAGCGACCAAATCTGGAAAAATGATTCACTTTTACAATGAACAAGAATATGAATTATGGAAATCTGAACATCAAGATGCAAAAGGATGGTCTATCAAGTATTACAAAGGATTGGGTACTAGTACTGGTAAAGAGTTCAAAGAATATTTCAAAGATAAAAAAACGATGGATATTCATTTAGGTGACAAAGACAACGAAACCATTGATATGGTTTTCAATAAAAAAAAGTCAGATTTTAGAAAAGAATGGTTGTCAAACTATGAACGAAATAATGTATTAGATACAAGAGATACTAAAATTACATTGGGAGATTTTATCCACCGAGAAATGATACACTTTTCTAAATATGATTGCGATCGCTCCATTCCAAATATGATGGATGGATTGAAAGTATCTCAGCGTAAAATTTTATATAGCGCATTCAAAAAGAACTTGGTTCACGAAATAAAGGTTGCTCAATTCAGTGGTTATGTATCTGAACACTCTGGGTACCATCACGGCGAAAATAGTTTGAATGGAGCAATTGTAAATATGGCTCAAAATTTTGTTGGGTCAAATAATATAAATATATTGATGCCAAATGGTCAGTTTGGTACTCGTTTGCAAGGAGGTAAAGATAGTGCGTCGGAAAGATATATATTTACGAACTTGAACAAAATTACACGAATGATTTTCAAAAATGAAGATGATGCTATTTTGACCTATTTGAAAGACGATGGAACATTTGTTGAACCTATATATTATTTACCTATTCTTCCAATGATTCTAGTCAATGGTACAAAGGGTATTGGTACTGGATTTAGTACAGACATTCCGTGTTTTCATCCAGTCCAACTCATTGACTATATTCAACACAAATTGGTGGATAAAACATATACTAGCGACTTTGTACCCTTTTATCAGGGATTTCAAGGAACCATAGAAAAAGATGGTGATCGCCGATTTATTACAAAGGGTAATTATACGATTGACAAACAAGTCATCACTATTACCGAATTGCCTATTGGTGTATGGAATGAAGATTATATTTTACATTTAGAAAAATGTATGGATATTTTAAAAGACTACAAAGACCAGTCCACAGATAAAAATGTTTATTTCAAACTTACCCTAAAAAAACCTATGGAAGAAAGTGACATTATAAAAACATTTAAATTATCAACTACATTATCCATCAACAATATGAATCTATTTGACCATAATGATAAATTAAAACATTACAATGAAGTGTACGAAATTTGCGATGATTTTATAGGTGTTCGTTTGGACTATTATGAAAAACGACGATTACATTTGATTCAGATTTTAAAAGAAGAAATGGAAGTATTGAAAAACAAATGTAATTACATCAATGAATTATTGAACGATACTTTAGATTTACGAAAAAAAACAAACCATGACATATGCGATATATTAGAAAAAAAGAAATATACAAAAATAAATGATTCCTATAATTATTTAATTAAAATGTCTATGGATAGTGTATGTCAAGAAAATGTGGATAGTTTAAATAAACAATTCAACGAAAAACAATCGGAATATGATAAAATGTGGAATACTTCACACAAAGATATCTGGAAAGATGAACTAGAACAATTAAAAAAAGTTCTTCAGTTCTAAACTATTATCGTTATGTAAATAAACGGGTCTATCCATAAGAGTATACATATTTGACGCATCTTTTTTATACTTCAAATAACCCTGAATTTCACCATAAATATTATTTGAACTATAATCCACAACCATAACATTCATTTCATCTACTTGTTGTTTTATGTTGTCAAATTGGAATTTTGAATATTGTAAAAAGATACTTCGCATAATGACTTTTAATACATCCATATTTTGGTCATCAATGACATATTTTTGTTGAGACAAATCATATACCTTTTTTTTTATATCATTATGTACCTTATTTATATTTTCTTTACTAAAATAAGTATTTGATAATTCGCTTGGTTGAAACGTATATTTAGTAGCATTGAAGTAATTGGTTTTATCGTCCAAAGGTATTTGTTCTTTCAAAAAAAATGGGGTTCCGCCTTCTATATCAACTCTACCTGACATTATTATATAATATTATTTTAATATAAATGGAAAAAACGATTTTTATTTCTACGATTGTAGTATTGGTAGTAACTTTATCCATAGTAGCATATATTCTGAATATAACCAAAAAAAAATATGTATATCCACCACATATTAATCAATGTCCTGATTATTATCAACTAAATAGTTTTGGGGATTGTTATGATAAAAATGAAGTAATACACAAAAATAATGACCAATGTTATCTTGAAAATTTTAATAAAACATTATATCAAAATATTACAAGTGGATTATGTAAAAAAAAACAATGGGCAATAAAATGTAATGTTTCGTGGGATGGGATTACAAATAATTCCGAATTATGTATATAAATACTTTATTATTATACTAGTATGGAACAACATCTATATAAGGATAAACATATTTATATTGTAGGTTGTTCTGGAAGTGGTAAATCCTATATGGTACTTAATTATTTTAAAGAAAATTGTCAATATCATTTAAACTATTTATCCATACAACAAATATCTAATATGAATGATATTTTTAAATATACGCATGGTTCTATTATGAATATGATGTACAAAAGTAAAAAAAAAAATATCGTAGTGATAGATGATATTGATATTCTTAATAATAGTGAAAAAAAAATATTGGGCGAATTAATAAAACAAATAAAATTAAATAAAAAAAAGGAAGAAACAAATTCATTCCAATTTATCTTTATAGGCATTAACCATTATGATAAAAAAGTAAAAGAATTAATGAAATTATGTAATGTAATTCATTTAAAGGATACCATAAATGAATATGAAAAAAATATTCAATTAAACATCAAAAATGTAATCGAACAAAAGATAAGTCATTTTGTTGAAAATGAAAAGGCTACCCAATGCCTTATGTTTCACGAAAATATTATAAACCATCTAAAAAAGGAAGATATATGTTTCTATTTAGAATTTTTAAATAATTTTTGCAGTGGTGATTATTACGATAGGGTAAGTTTTCAAAAACAATTATGGATTTATAATGAAATGACCTATTACTTAAAAATGATATATAATTATAAATTGTATGTTCATTCAAACGTACAAATCAAACCACAAAAAGAAGAATATAGATTTACCAAGGTATTGACTAAATATAGCAACGAATATAACAATAAAAAATTTATTTTAGATTTATGTAATCGTCTAAATATATCTAAACAACAATTATTTACATTGACTTATCCTCTAAGTGATAGTGAATTATGTCGACTTGAAAAATATTTAACTTATCACCGATAATATTTGTTTTATTTTTTGTTCATATTCTCTTATTTTTTCTTTTAACATATTATTCTCGTTGGTTTTTATTTTTAATACTTCTATTATTTCATTCATTTGTAAGGTTCGTTTTGTTCCATCCGGTTGTGTTAAAACTACTTGTTGGTTGGTTTGTTTACTTATTATTTCATCTCGACGTTTTATTTCGGCTAAAACATTGGGTTTATTTTTTATGTCTCCTTCTACATAAAATTTTAGTGTATCTTTAATATCTTTTGTATAAAAATTTATTGTCTTATCGTCTTTGATAAAAGTGGAAGGAACTAAGACGGAATCATTACATACAGGACTATTGGTATTGATTAATCGTTTTTTATCAAATGTATTTTGTTCATGTGAAATGACCAAAATCGTTTTTAATGGATTTAACTGAACAAAGGGTATTGTATAATTTTTTAAAAAGAATTTTTCTTCCGCCAAAACAGCACTATCTTCATAATGAGTATCTTTTAACATAATTCGCTTAAAAGCAAAGGTTCCTGCAGTACCATGATTTGGTCCATAGGGTCCAAATTTATACATCTTATTTAATTCATTAAACCATAAATAAATCTCACTTGAACCAGCACATAAAGCGTTGGATTTATTAAGTGTTTCAACCGCATGACTTACTCGTTCAGGTGGATAATAATCGTCATCATCAATATAAACTATAATGTCATTATCGTTTTTAAACGTACAAAGCTCGTGCATCAAGTTTCGTTTTTTTCCCAGACTCATCCTTTCTTCACAATAAATGTATTTTATAAATGGTATATCTTTTACTAAATCGCCAATTGGATCTGTACCATCGTCTAAAATAACCCATTCCATATATTCTCGCGGATATGTTTGCTTTAGTATATTATCAATCATTTGTAAAATAAAAGGTCGTCGATTGAATGTTGGAGTACATAAACTTACACGGGTTAGTTTTTTTTTATTTTTTTTACCCATTTGTATTATGTTAATGTTGTCTTTAATTCCTTATTTTCATTAAATCGTAAAATAAAATAAGAAAGGTAAAAATAATAGAGACAATAACGCCAAAAATAAAAATATAGAATGAAAATAAATCTTTTATCATAAATAAAATAGTAATACAAACAAATAGTTGAATAATAATATATAAAATTTTAGTATCAAAAGATGTATCATTTAATTTATTTTGGATATGTTTTATATTTTCAAATGGTAAAAAAGTACTATTGAAATTAAAACGAATCATCTTGAAAAATCCAATCATACATAATACAAAAATTATGATAAAGGAAATAACATACAAAAAAATATTTAGTCCTGTAAACCTATCCATAATATTATAATTATTACCTCTTATAATTAAATAATACAAATTTTCAAATAATAAAATAGGTATTGGAATAAGTAAAATAAACATAAATAAAATATAAGACAATCCTTTCATAAAAACATAATAATTAGGTCCTATTGTATCTATACTAAAGGTTATTTTTACTAAAACAGAAAGTAATGATATGCTAATTACGATGAGCATTGGGAATAAAAAAATAAATATAAGTTTATAGGTAAAATCATTTGATATATCGTTCCAAGAGTTTTTATTTACATTTTTCATATTAAAAAAAAGATATAAAACAACGATAAATATGCCATAATAAATAGAAACATACATAGGTTTCTCAGAAATTTCAATATTAGAAGATTCGTATGGTTTTTTATTTAAAATATAACATTGCATGCGTTTCATCATTTCATTTATAGTATAATGAATAATATCTTGGATGTAATTTAATATTCCAAATTTTTCTACAGGTTTCTTTTCATCAGGTTTATTTTTATCAGGTTCACACTTATCTAAATCATTTTTTATAAAATTAATACAATAATTTAGAGTTATAATCAATGCTAAAAATAAAATAATAATTTCCTTTATAGTATTGGTTACGATTAATGCTGATTTTTCAATATCATTCATAATATCATTCATAGTATTATTATATATTATTATTATAAAATGAATTGGATATTATTTTTATGTTTAGTAGTTGCTCTATTGGTTCGTACAAAACAGGGTTTTATGACTCGCGTAAATTCATTTGATATATCGGAATATGAGTCAAATACTTATGCGTGCATTAACGAGCATAAACAAGAGCAACATTTCCAGCCATAAACCTAACCACATTGTAGCGTTCCTCAAAAAAAGTCATATCAAATGAATACTTATAAATTTTAGTAGGGTCTGTATCAATATAACCTATTATATTTCCTTCATCATCGCATACAGAACTAACTGTCTGGGTTTCATCAATATCAGGCGTTAAGGTCAATATATCCATAACGACTTCTTTGAACTTACCTAAATTCATTGCTCCGCAAGGTTGAGTTTCATATGGATTTGTATTCAATGAAAAACTATAACTATACAAACCATCATCCGAATTACCTAAACATTTATCGTATTTTTCAATGTATCGATATATATCAGAACCAAATTCATTTTCGCGATATTTTCCATCTATTAATAAAGATACTTGAATCAACATATGCTTTACATTATTTTCATCTGGAAATTTAGTAATAGAAAATGATTCTATTTCATTATGATGTTTTAAGTCTATAAAATTCAATCCTACATTGGGAACATCTTTGTATTTCCAGTTTGTATAGTTACTCCATTCATTTCTTTGATAAATATCACTTCTTCGTAAAAACCAAAACCAATTGGATACCAAATTATTTGTCTCTATTTTTATACGTCGTGAACCTACTATATGATTGTAAATAGTTTCTTTTACATCTAAAAACAAATAAGTATGTTCATTAGACGCAAATACTTTTGTTTCTTCTTCCGATAAAAAAGCATATGTAGCAATTATATTTACATCGCTGGCCCAATTATTTTGTAAATTGATATATTCATTTTCTGGTGGAACTTGTAAAAACCGATACATTTGATATAATGGCGACCCAAAATCAGGTCTAATTCGTTGTGATTTTGAATCTTGGGTTACATCTAAAATAGTAAACAATTGGCGAATTGGTCGCAACGTAACATCAATGACCAATTCGTTGTATTGGAGACAAACCAATGGAAATGCACTTTTGGTGGAATTTGCAAACCAAAAAGGTAATGGTATATATAATTTACGACCATAAATAGACGGTTCAGGTGGTTGGTCAGGATCCGTAGTAATAGCATTTGGATAATAACCATTTCTATATGGATTATTCAGTTCATCTACATTACCAGTCATTTTATAAAATTGTTCCTTTTTATTATGGGTTTCATTTCGTTCAATCCTATTTTTGATATAATCTCCGCTAAATTGTTGTAATATTTGACCACCAGAAGATAACGTCACTTCTTCAATGAACAACGACCCAATGTCTTCTATCCATTTGAATTCATATGGATTATACGAGTCTCCATTTTTGTAAAATGAACTCCATATATTGGGCAAAGTAATCACCAAGTAAGTGTTCAACAATAACTCGGCATATCGTGGTATTTTAAATGTAAATTTAGAAGACTCGTTTAATTGTAAGGTTCGTTCGCCATTGAAATCAATACGATATTTTTGTAATCCAAAATTGGTGTATTTAGCATAAACACTTTTAAAAAATGTTTTGGTTGGATTTCCGTTTAATATTATATTTTGATTTCCATAAGCTATTATATTTAATAACCCTCCAGGCATTACTTATAAATTAAATATATTTTTATATTACATATATGGATAATTACATATTGTTATTTATATCGTTCTTTGCTATAATTATAATTATATACATATTTCTTAGTATAAATAAGCAAAAAGATACATGTGAAAAATTAGATAAATATAATGAATACGGAGAGTTTCAATTACCAAATACCAATTTAAAAGATATTTCTATAAAAGATATTGTGTTCAAATCCGCATTTAACTGTTGTTGTATTGGTGGTTTGAAACACGATTATGTAGATATATGTGCTTTGAAACATTGTTATAGAGCAGGTGTAAGAGTATTAGACTTTCAAATTTTTTCTTTAAATGGGTTTCCAGTTATTTCTGCATCGACTGTAAATGAAAATGAATATAAAGAATTATATAATTATTTGAGTTTTTCAGAGACAATGAATCAGGTTAATTATATGTTTTTGAATTCATCAAAACACTCAAATAATAATCAAGTATTGTTCTTGAATTTTAGAATAAATAGTAACAATATGGATATTTATAATCAAATGGCCAAAATATTATTGGAAACTTTTTCAGGTAGTAGCGAAATACTATTAAAAACTCCAGTCGATAAAGAATTAAATCAATATACATTGAATGATCTAAAAAATAAAATTATTATTATGGTTGATTTAAATGCTTCTCCTAAAATGAAAGATAGTTTTATTAAAACAGACTTAAGTAAATTAACATTGGTTACATTTGGTACAGGATTCAAATATCATTCTTTATATGAAAGCGAAGCCTCCTTACAATCTGGTATTGAATTATCTTCTCTATATCCTAATAAATCTAGTTATGCGAACAATTATGATTATAATGATAAAGGTATACGTAACCGATTTAATTTTATATATATGAATTTTCAGAAGAAAGACGCATATCTAAAAAAATATTTAAAGTATTTTACTGATTCTTCGTCTTTTCAAAAATCGTATTCTTAAAATATATAATCTATATATAGATGTCCTATGTTTCCATATTAGAAGATGCGATAGAAACCAATGAAAAAATACAAAAGAAACAAAAGAAAAAATCTTTACAAAATGATATCATAAAAATTTTAGAGAATTTTATTCGTGAAAAGGGATTGGTTTGTTATGGCGGAATAGCAATTAATTCTATTTTACCTTCTTCTAAAAAATTTTATGACAAAAAACTCGATATACCAGATTACGACTTTTTTTCACATAATGCGTTGGAGGATGCCAAAGAATTAGCCTTACTATATGCAAGAAGGGGTTATGAAAATGTGGAAGCAAAATCAGCATTATTTCATGGCACCTATAAGGTATTTGTTAATTTTATTCCTATTGCGGATATTACTTATTTAGATACAACTATTTTCAATATAATTAAAAATAAGGCAATTATTGTAAAGAATATTTTATATGCTCCACCAAGTTATTTGCGTATGAGTTTATATCAAGAATTATCACGTCCATATGGCGATTTAAGTCGATGGCAAAAAATATACAATCGACTCACATTATTGAATGAAACTCATCCTTTCCAATATGACGTAGATTTGACACAAAATAATTTAATTTATAACAATGTATATAATAAGTTGGTTGATATTTGTACCAAACAAAAATATGTATTGTTTGGCGATTTTGGTCTTTCCTTTTATAAAGACTATTTTCCTAATAAATATAAAAAAATAATAGACTCCAAACAAACTAAACAAATTTATATTTTATCAGATAATTACAAAAACGTTTTGAAACAACTCAAATCTATAAACTATACCCTTATACCACATGAAGGTGATTATAAATTTATAAATTCATTTTATGAAGTAGTCATAGAAGGACAATCTATGTTGTACATTTTTACCACTAATTCTTGTCAGTCATTTAATATCATCAAACATAAAGGTAAATCATACCATATTGCAACCATAGATACCATATTAAGTATTTATTATGCGTTTAATTTTATAAATGAATCTACTATCAATATGGTCAATATATTATCGTATTGTTATTTGTTAGAATCGATACATTCGAATAACAAAACTAATGTATTAAGACGTTTTTATTTACCATGTATTGGTCATCAAATCACCATCGAAGACATACGAAAAGAACGCGATCAAAAATATACAAGATATAAAAAAAACAAAAAAAATGATGAATACAAAAGGTGGTTTTTAAAATATTATCCTAAAACAAGAAAAAAAAAGAGTTAAATATTATATCTTATATGTATATAATGATAAAAACTTTTTCAAAGTCTTTTTTACAATACAAACATTTTCGGCGTTATATGGAAAATTTAGAGACAACCTTTTTCAATATAGATCCTAGTTATGAACATTACGAACATTACAAACATTTTCGGCGAATTCGTCAAGAAAATGATCATAAGATTAAACAATCATTTTGTAATGAACCTTGTATTGAACCATATAAACAATACAAACAAAAACGGCAATGGAATGACTATTGGGTAAGTCCAATTTAAATGTGTTCTTGTATAAACAAATAATCTTTGTAATGATGTACAATATCGTTGTGTCTTTTTTTTGAACGATCTGAACAAGTATTTTCTATCATATGTATACGATATCCGCGATTAAAACCGCTAAATATGGTATTCAATACACAAATACCTGTTAAACAACCAGCAATATAAAGGGTTTCGATACGATTACGAGTCAAAAACTTGTCTAAATTTGTCTCAAAAAATGAATCATATCCATTTTTTATAATTACGTGTTCGTGTTTCAAAGGCATTGCGAAATCAAAAGGTATACCTTTATCAAGTTGTCTTTTACCTCTTAGTTCTTGTGAAAATGGTTTAAAATAAGAGAGTGAATTATCCTTTTTAAATACAAAACATATGGTTATATTTTCTTTACGAGCTTTTTTCAATAACTTAGTTACATTTTCTTGTAGGCGGTCATAAAGAAATTGATAATCGGTTTGTAAATCAATCAATAACAAACACGAGTTTTTTTTAAACTTCATTATAATGTAATCATATTATAATGAAAACATACAACTAAATAAAATTTATTATACAATAGTATTTATGTTCTCCATTTAATAAAATCTTATATAATGTCTTAAATGGAGAGACCATCTTGGCAAGCATATTTTACCACGCTAGTTCAACATGTATCCACTCGTTCTCCATGTAATCGTCTAAAAGTTGGTTGTTTGATTGTTCGAGACAATCGTATAATTTCACAAGGATATAATGGATTTTTAACTGGATTACCTCATAATTCGGTTGTGGTAGATAATCATGAAATTGCTACGATACATGCTGAACAAAATGCATTGACCGATTGTGCTAAGCGCGGAGTCTCGTGTGATAAGTCAGTCGCCTATATCACACATTATCCGTGTTTGAATTGTGCGAAATTATTGTATAGTGCTGGTATAAAAGAGATTTTTTATATTGAAGATTATAAAAATAGTTCGAAATTAAGAGACATAGGGTTGTTTCATAAAGAAGGTATGTCAATTACTAAGCTAAGTCCATAAAGTACTAGACCGAAAAATATACCATAAGATACATTACCAATTTTAGAAGTGGTTCCTGTTTCAGTTTTTAAACTGTGTCCAAAAATAACTACTAAAATATTCATAATATAATTTCGAAAAAGGGGTTCATTAAATAATATAAATAACAAAGATGCTAAAATAATCATTTTATGACTTTCTTTCATAGAATTATCTTTTGGGATTCTTGACTCTACATTTGGATTAAATGTTACCTTTGGATTTTGATGTGATTCATATACTTGTTGATCCATTCGGTTTATTTGAGGTGGTATGTTTTCTGGTATTTCAGTATTTTGTGGAATATGATCGATAGGTAAATCAGTAATATTGGTAGTATGGGTATCCATTACATTTTATTTTATTTTACTTTTGTAAATTTTACTTATTAATCCATATTTTCCCAATCTTCAGGGGTTTTACTTCTTTCTTCAAACATAACATTCTTTTTTTTTTCAGCACCTTTATTTTCAGCACCTTTATTTTCAGCACCTTTATTTTCAGCACCTTTATTTTCAGCACCTTTATTTTCAGCACCTTTATTTTCAGCACCTTTTTTTGCTTCTAACCATTTCAAAATCTCTATACGATGTTCTAATAATATGATTGTAATGTCTTTTAGTGAAACCCGTGACATATTATGTTTTTTTATCATAGGACCGTTATAGTTTATATCTTGGAATAAAATTAAAAAATTTTGTTTAAATATAGCATCTGTAATATGTTTTTTCCATATTTCTTTATTGTTCTTTTTGTGTTGATATACATCATGTTTTAACATATATACTATATTTTTCATATCATCTATATTAGATGAACCACCTTTCATCATAATATTATATGCGTTCCAATAACTTAATTTACTCCATGAAGTAGAATTTATTTTTAAAGGAGAACGAGTTTTTTCATCGGTAATTATTTCATCCAATTTACTTTTTTTTACTAAATCTAAAACCATAATGGTTTGTTCTAATGGAGGACTATCCTTGTAAAAATCAGGCAAGGCACCAGCTAGTTTTGAAAGAGATTTTCGTGTTTTTTTTAAAGGATGTTTTGAAAGAGATTTTCGTATTTTTTTTAAAGGATGTTTTGAACGAGATTTTCGTGTTTTTTTTAAAGGATTCATTATATTATAATAATATAATTTCTTTTTCTTTGTTACAATGTTCTATTTTTTCAGTGGCTTCATAACATTTGTCTCCATATTTAACTACATTATTGTCTTTGAGAACGGCTGCCTTAAAAACTAAACAACTTCTGTTATCACAGCTCATTTTGAATAAACTAGAAAGTCCTAGACCGAGTAAAATAGATAAAATATTCATTCCTAATTGAGTTTTGAAAAATCGTAGAATGTTAAACATATATATATATAAGGAGAATATTATCTTTGTATAGGTATAGTATTATATTTGGATGGACATTGAACTTCATTTAATTCATACGAAAAACATTCATTGCTTTGGTCTTTGTATTGATATTTATCCACATTTTCGGGTGTAGGATATATTACAATAACTTTTTTGTATTCTTCGGCCAAATAAATATAAAATAATCCAATCGATAAACTTATTAAAAATAGTTTTAAATCTAAATACTTAAATATCATATAGTATAAGATTATATTTTTGTAATCAAATAATGATATTCTATATTATCATATTTTTTGGGTAAAATATAAAGTCCCTTTACGTGTTTGATATAATCATAATATTCATCATATATTGCTTTATATTCTTTGTAATCTTCTATTTTTTCGGTTATAGAGGCATTTGGATTTTTCACTAAATTTAAATCATATTTATGTTTGGTTTCAATTCTTTTTTGTTCGTATTCTTCTTTTTTTTTATTATAGTCACTAGGCATTCCGCCCAATGTAGATTGAATAGTAGCCCTTTTTTTTTCAAGTTCATCCAACTCTTGATTAAGTTCCTCTTCGTTTATGTGTTGTGGGAAGTTCATCGCAAATAATCCTTTCAATAAGATTTGTTTATTGATTTGTATTAATTCTTCGTTCATTATAAAAAATATATATTTTAATTTATGGGATGTTTCATATTTTGATATTTTCTTAAGTTAGTCAAAATATAATCTTTTTTTTGGTTCTCTTTTATTCGTTGTAATTGTATATCTTGTTTACCTTTGTATTTAAGTTTTAAAGTAACGCCTATTATGGTTACTAATACTAAAAATAATAATACATTGAATAATAAATTTTTTTTATTTTCATTTATTTGTTTTAACGTATTTAAATGATTATTTAACACGTATTTAATTTCTGGTTCAACCAATATAGGATACATATAAGTATAATATTATAAAATTATATAATGTTATACTATAATGAATATTGCTATTTTATCCATTTCGATTTATGTTATATTTTCTTTATTGTTTATGATCATAAAGCATTTTGTAATAGATAAGTCTGCAATAGAAACCGGCAAACCTTATGAAGAAAATAAAAAATGGATGTATGTTTATGTATTACTTTCATTTTTTGTGATTGCAATTCAAAATATATATTTTATCAGTGAAACCGAATGCTCCGTTCAATACGGACAATTGTTTATTCATAGTATATTTCCTTTGTTTTTAGTCATGGGACTCATTGTAATATTTTTAGTAAATATGAATTGGAATCGTATTTTTGCCAATACATTTGGGATGATTTTAGCACCTAAAATTAGTTTTAATTCTCAGCCGACTAATTCCAATGTTAGTTTTTTCTATAACGACCCTAATATTTTATTACAAGAATTAGAACCCAATGACTTATTAAGTATACAAAAACTAAATGATAAATTGAAAGAATTACTAAATGAACATATTCAAATAAATGAAAATCAACATAAAATCATCAAACGGCAATATTTTGTAAAACAAAACGTCGGTTATTTTATTTGGCTTACATTTGCTGGGATTATAACCTCTTTGATTTCAGCAAATTCGTTGCTGTTACAAGATTGTATTATTGAATAAAAATGGTATTGTATCTTAAATGTAATATATACACAATGATAAAATAAGAAAAAATAGCTAATAAAATACTACACAACCATAATGGCATAATAGTAGTATTGTTATAGCCTACCCCAAATGCCCGCAATACTTCATTGTCGTTGTCAAATATAAAATTGGGTTTCAAATAAGCTAACAAACTATATAATATCAAATACATTACGACAATAATCGTAAAGGAATCTTTTAAATCCATTATATTGTATAGTTATAAAATTTATTCTTCTTCATCAACATATTCTTCAAATTCGGTTTCTTCTTCGACAGGATCCATTTCTTCGTCTTCATCCACTTGTTCTTTAGATGGAGCATCTTTGTTGTATTTGTATATGGATTTACTTAAACCTAAACTCCAATCTCCCAATTTACTTTGTTTTAACATAAATTCAACGTTACGACTTTCGTCGCTCATTTCTTTGAATTTGTCTGTTATTTCCTTTTTTTCTTTGTATTTTGCTTGTTCGTTATTTTTCTTGATGATATCAACCTTTATAACCAATTTTTTTATCATAACACCAATCATTTGTTCATACATAGATCGTTCTTCTTGACTAGAATTTTTATATAATTCACATAAATAATACTTACACATCAAAATTTGTTCTTTTAAAGAAAAGGATAAGTTAACAATAAACTTTTTGGGTTCAACATTTTCTAAAATATTAAAACTACTTTTTATAAATTCTATTAATTTAGATTTATCCGAAACATTCAAAATACTTGCAAAATAAGGACGCAACTTAGGATTTTTATAAGTGGCACTATCTTTCATTTTAGACATCAATTGTATTTCATTCAATAAATTATACAAGATACTATGTGTCATTTTATCTTTTTCGTCGCTACTGGTTACAATGCCTCTTCTTTTTTTGGATAGTCCCTCTAATTTTTCTAATAATTTATTTAATTTTAATCCACTATAGAAAGTCAAATAATCATCTATGTAATTTTGTTTTTTACGACGTTCATCTTTGGACATAGAGGTTTTTTCTTCATACGTTTCTTTTGATTTTACCTTATTTATTTGTTTCTTAGAATGTAATTTATTTTTTACTTCTTTTAATAATTCATCGGTTATTTCACTATACGAACTATTCTCCATAATATGGTTAATCTTTTCTAGTGAATAAGTAGGTTCGGTTATTTCAAACTTTTGGTCTGGTTTGGTTATTTGTGGATAATAATATAGGTTAGGATCTTTAAATTTTTCTTTAGATATATATCCCTTTTTTATAGGTTCTATAACTTTGTAATTTTTTACATAATTATTAATGATTTTATATGAACCATTGGATAATTTTTCAGTGGGTTCTATTTCCGAAATGATTTTATTCATTTCTTCTTGAAATTTGAATGATTTATAATATGCGTTGTATACTTTGCTAATGTTTATAGAAGTCATTCGTGGTAAAAATAACTCCCACGATTTATTAGTGTCTTTTGAGTATGATTCTTTTTTAATTATCGATAATTTTTGATTCAATATAGGTCTATTCTTCAATACATTTTTTATGAGTTTGATAAAATTATTTTTATCTACTTCTTTTTTAATATTTTTCAATGATTTATAAATACATATCATATATTCGATGCCTTTTGTTTGGCTTTCATCTTTTACCATCGGAAATCCATCAAAGGATGTTTTGCACGAAGAAAAGGATGCGGTAATTTCACTTGTATTCACATTTGCTTGGATATAAATAAAAATTATGGAATAAAGTAACAAAGAATGTTTGGATAAAATTTTTTGTATATTATTATATTCTTCATAAATAGAATGTCCGTGACTAGTTGGGACACCAATCGCTTTTAAGATGGTTTCAATATCTTTTATTGTGTTTTTTTTGTCTCCACTGGATATAGATTCACTAGTTGAAATGATTTCACGTGAAACAATCTTGAATCCATCACTTGTATATCCTTCTTGTTCATTAAAATCTATTTTTATTATAGTATATCCACTATATTTATCTACCCAATATCCATCTTCTTTTTTTCCTTGTTCATAACATATTTTTTGTATGGTTTCATTATAATTAGTTGAATAGGTCAACGTCTTTATAAACATTGGTACCAATTTTGTCTCTGTTTCGATACAATAAAGCCAATAAGGATCCGAACCTTCTGTTGTATATTGTTCACAAAAAATTTTTATGGCTTTATTTTTTTCATCAGTGCTTTCAATTTGGAGAATTTTATCAAACATAGATTGATGTGGTGAAAATTTTATATTGACTGAGGAATATTTTTGACTATATATTCTTTTCATTTGATTGTATTTCATAAATGGATTGAACATCGACGCATAATATTTTGACCTGTTTACGTAGTCATCGCGATTCATTTGGGACTTCTTAAATGTGTTTATCGAGTCTTCTTTTATAATTTCATCTATACGTTTGTTGACAAAACTATTTAATTGTTTAGACCCTTTGACGAGTTCTTTTTCACTATAGAGAACCCACCTTCCATTTTCATATACAAACGTTTCGTTGGTATCTAATACATATGCTTTTGATCCTGAGACTATGTTATATTTTGAAAACCATTCTTGTATTTTTGTTTTATAAGATTCTAATATAGATGATTCATTAATATTGGAGACATATTGTTTCAAAATAATCTCAAACTGTTCAAACGATTTGAATTTACTTTTATCGATTTCATTCCATATTATGGTAGACGATTTTATAAAGGGGTCTCTTACATTCGCAATCGGTGTTCCAAACGAGGTCAAATCCATAAATATGGGTTGTTGTTCTGTGGAAACTTCAGTTTTAGTATAATATATTTTGTCATAATATATAGTTGTATCTATAGAATTAGATTTCAGTTTGAATTCATCTATCACTTGTTTTATACTACTATTGGTCGTATCTAACTTATGGTCCAAATTTTTTTTTATCAAATCAAACATCAATAACGTATGATTTTCATATAAGGATATTTGAAATAATTCACTGGAACTATAAAAATGGTCTTTCAACTCGTCAGGTTTACTTATAGAATTCATAATAAATGAGTTTGTAGAATATTCTTTGATTTCGTTTTTTTCTATCTTTATACTTTTATAACTTCGAATATTCATTAACACCAAACGTTTTATATAATCATAATCTAATTTGGATAATTCATATATATCAAATATAGACAATAATTTAATATAGTGATACACGTTGTAATAGGTGATGTCTAAACATTTTAATAAATATCTTGTATTCGGTATTATACTATTCAAAAATGTATAAAATTCTTTGGACGAATCTTTTTTTATAATTTGATTTTGTTTTGTAAATATACACGGATCATCTTTTAATTCACTATTTACATAATATTCTTTTTTATATTGTGGTTCATTTATTTTATGAATCATTTGATTCATTTTGGATTGTTTCATATAATGATTTAATTTTTGTTGACTAGGAATAACAACACCGTCTATAATAAATTCAGTATTTGTTTTGATAGGATATAAATGGTTGTCATAACCATCTACAGGGACCTCACTCATATCTTCTAACCATACATTTGTATAGTGACTACCATTGTAAGTACTCTTATTTTTTTTAGAGGTTTCAACTAATAAATGGTCAATATTGTTCTTATTAATACGATTTATTTCTATATGACTAATATTTGTATTATCATTGGAGACTAAACTAAATTGGTCTACTTGTTCAAAAAAATGCATATTTACCGAATCATTTTCATTTTCAAATATTTTCTTTTTTAATTTTTCGTTAAAATTGTTTGGTAGAAAATTTTCATCGTGATAATAATAAGTCTTCAAATGCCGAGTATAATAATGAAAAATAGAATCGCCATTCAAAATTGTACTATAAATAGGTTTTTCTTTTAATTTTTTGAAAATATAATTATTTTCATATGTAAAATACTTTTTATTTAGTTCGATGTAATGCGAAATAATTTTATTCAAATATTTATCATCCATTTGTTTTCTAAAATTTTCGACCAATTGCTGTATTTGTTGTTCTAATGAAAAATAATAAATATCGTCATCGTCTTCTTCTTCTTCTATTTCTTCATTTTCTTCTTGTTCTCTATTATTTTCATTTGTATTGGGTTTCATAGTTGGTTCCATATCTATTTTTTCAATATGGTCAATTTTACTCGGTAATCCCTTATAATTGAAATCAAATACTTCGGTAGTATTTTCTTTTGAAAAAAATACATGTATCATATCCTTATTTTTTTTAACAATTTTTCCTTGACGTTTCGTATCACCATAATGTAATACAATTTTATTGTTTAAATAAAAGTTATTTAATTCACAAACCCCTCTTAATTTAGGTTTATATACAATAGTATAATTGTCGGGTATATCATTTATTTTAATACTTGTATCATAACTAGGTATTAAGACAATATTACTTTCTTCCACACGATGAACAAAAAATAAGTTGTCATTATTAGTGACTATAAAACCATATTCCATTATATATAATAATTATTTTTATATTTAAAATTCATTTTGAATGTGTTTCAAATCCACTATAATGTCTTTGAAAACATTCAATAAGTTTTGTTTTAAAATATCCTCTAAATCACTATTTTGTTCTAAAAACACGATTTGAATTAAACTATGTTTATCGTGTGGATGTTCTTTTTTAAACGCTACAAATTTAAGAGACGAAGAAAATTTATTGTACATATATTTTTCTATCAATTTACCATAAGTATAATCGTCGTCTTCTATTTTCATAATATATAATACATCTTTATCTATCATTGATTTCTTGTATATATGAAATAAACCTTCTTGGGGAATATTTGGAATATAAGAAGTTATCTTGACTTCACTCATATGTGAAGTATATTCTTGAATAGTTTTTATAAGAATATCACACGCCATAGAAATAAGTGTTTTATTGTCATATACTCCAATGGTTTCTATGACAAACCTATAAGCATCTTCTATATAATTTCTTTGAGCATCCAATAGTTTGAAATCGGTCCTCTCTTGTTCAGGCAATTTTTCCAATATGGTTTCGTTTTTTTCTTCATCTTCTTTATTGTAAAATAAACATTTGGATACCATATTCCAACAAGCATCTTGTTTAGCGGTTCCAATAGATAAAGATATAGTAGCTTCAAACTCTTCACATGGTTCACTTGGACTAATGCGTGGATATAAATAACAAATAGGAATGGGTGGTTCTAAAAATATGTTTTTCTTGTATGGTTTTCCTTCTTTATTGTATAATTTTATATGGTCAGTAGTTAACGTTAATTTATCCATAGTATCATTTTTTAGTTTAATCTTTAACACATAATCTTTTATTATTTTGTTAAACTGCCTTTGGTTTGAATATATAATAGGAATGCATGATAATCTATGTTTTAAATATTCATTGTTGTATCTGGTATTATTTTTTGTGATGTCAATGCAATTTTCTTTATGTGGGAATCCACGAATGACCAAAGACGGAATTTGGGTTAACAATGTTCGGCGTAAAGCATTGATCAAAGATAAATCAATTTGAGTCAAGTCAAATTCTAAATGTTCTTTCGTCTCAATCATAGAATCTACAACAATCTTACTCATTATAATATATAATATATTTAATCTTAAATCAATTTTTAGGTAAAAAATGAATTTTTTTAAAATCATTATTAATAAATGAGTAAACCCGAATTGTATTATAGCAAATATTGTAAACATTCAACTGAAATTTTAGAAGAAGTCAATAAACATGGATTACAAGATATATTTACGTATATATGTATTGATAGTCGAACATTAAAAGACAATGTCTTTTACATTCATTTATTAGATGGTACTCAAAAGTTATTGCCACCAATGATCAATAGAGTCCCTATATTATTATTGAAACCAAATTATGAAATTTTAAGCGGTAATCAAATATTAGAATATATAAAACCCCAATCCAAAAATATAAAAGAAGAAACTATCAAAATATCTAATGAACCAAGTGAACACTCTATGACCAATACAATGAGTGGTGTAGTAAGTGATTCTTATAGTTTTCTAGATATGAGTCCAGATGAACTTTCGGCAAAAGGTAATGGTGGAATAAGACAAATGTATAATTATTCTACATTAAATGATTCCAATAATTCTATTTCAACCCCATTGTTGGATGATAAAAAACCTAAATTAGATTATTCTTTAGAACAATTAGAAAAAAAACGAAATGAAGAAATTCATTTAAAGTAATACATATATATTAAGTAATGTCGAAACAAATTTTTGAACAATTCAATAAGAAGTATTTTGATTTTCTGGTTTTTTTGAAACAATATTCAAATGGAGACAAATTATTCCAAAGTTTTTACAAAAAAAACCATGTTATAAAAAATATGAATATAAAATTACTTATCAAAACGTGGTATGAACATATTACGAGTAAATATCATAAATATATTATAGATGGAAATATATCCTTTTTTTTAAATAAGAATTATGAAGAAGATGTAAAAAACCAAACTGATATTATAAAATATATTAATTTTTTTAAAAAAAATTTCAAACAATTTGAAAAAAAAATTGTAGACGAATTTGTTGGATATATCAAAAATCTTACTCGTCTAAGTTATATGTATTTTAACGCGAAAGATATATAAAAAATTTATATATCATAGTATAATGGATGGATTTTTGACAATTTATAACGACTTGAAAAGGGATTTAATCCTTACGTTTCCAGAGTTGACATGTACCTTGAACAAATTAGACGATGATAATGTATATGATTATTGTTTGACTAATTATCCAAATCATTTTTTTGATATTTTATATGAAAAAATGTCCTTGTTTGATGATTCTGTATATTTATTACCAAATATTGATTTTTCCTTGTTGATGAAAGACGAAAAAATAAGTGATAAATCACGTAATACTTTATGGAAATACTTACAACTAATATTATTTTATGTAGTTGAAAAAAATAATCCTATGAAAAATAGTGCTCATGAAAAAATGGAAGAAACGATGGAAAATATGAAAAACATGTTTCAACAAAATGATTTATCAAATACAATTCATAGTATGTTTGGTGACTTGTCTAATAATCCTATGTTTGGCGACTTGTCTAATAATCCTATGTTTGGCGACTTGTCTAATAATCCTATGGATAAAATGATGAATGGAAAAATAGGAGAAATTGCGAAAGAAATTGCTCAAGAAACAGCCAATGATTTTGGTAATCCCGATGATTTTATGAATAACATTATGAAAGACCCAAGTAAAATGATGGGATTAGTCAAAAATATAGGTTCAAAATTAGAAGGAAAACTAAAAAATAGCAAATTGAAAGAAGAAGATATGATGAAAGAAGCTTCTGATATTATGAGTCAAATGAAAGATATGCCTGGATTAAAAGATATGATGAAAAATATAGATATGAAAGGTATGATGAATAAAATGGAACAAGTACAAAAACAAAATAATACAAAAGAACGCATGCGAAAAAAAATGCAAAAAAATATGGAACAACGCCAATTAGAAAAAACATCAAATGGAGATTATGTATTTCAAAAAGGTGATTCCCCAAAAAAAACGAAAAGAAAACAAAAAAAGAAATAATAAATATATATAAGAATGTCTTTTTGGATTGATGATCCTACTATTTTATTGAACTCTAAGTATATATTTGATGTATTACCAAATGAACATCAAAGTAACACTCAAAATTTAAATGCTTTATCACGTTTTGTTATATGGATTAGTTTGTTTGGATATATTATTTTAAAAAAAAAGATTATTTTGATATTAGGATTTGTTATATTAGGAATGATTGCTATATTTCATTCTTACAAAGAGGGATATGTAGAATATAATTATAGTACTATATCAAAAGATTTATCTACCATAAATCCTTTAGGTAATACATTAATGAGCGATTACAAATACAATACTAATAAAAAGGATTCTATACCAAAATTACCAACTAAATCTAATAAAAGTTATGGAAAAACACCTTCTTTTGAAACGCAGTATGGTGCTGATACAGAACAATCTATAAACGATAAAACCAAAGAATTTATTTATGAACATAACAAAGAGAACGAAAACATAAAGGATTTATTTAAAGATAAAAGTGACCAAATTGAATTTGAACATCAAATGCGACCATTTCATACAACCCCAAATACTACTATACCGAACGACCAATCTGGATTTTTAACTTATTGTTACGGAATTTTACCTAGTGATAAATCTGTTATTTCTTATTAAAAAAATATTATACTATATAAATTATGTCACAAATTTTTGATTATACATTTCATCGCTTATCTCGAATTGGACAAGACGAAATAAATTATACGCAAGATAATATTATGAACAATAACATATCTAACTACAATACTTATAACCCATATTCGAACGATTGTTTAGGTGGTTTAGATTTTGCTGTAAAACAACCTAATGTATTTGTGAATAAATCTACACATCAATTAGGTCCACTGGGTTGTAATGTAAAAGACAACAGTATATTGAAGAAAGGTATTTTAACCAACCCAAATGTAAAACTAACTTTACATGAACGTCCCTACAAAACCGTTCCTTTTTTAGGAAAAGGAAATGTGGATGTATATCAAGAAAATAAAATAAGATTAGGAGACACATTCAAAGAAAAGAAAAGTGTCTCTCAATTCAACGAACAACCTTTTCAAGATATTGCGAATTATCCTATGCAAGAAGATATCAAAAAAAAAATACAAGGCACAAAAATCGAAGCGGACGTGAATCCTTTATGGATGCGTGGTGGAACTGATACACGTATTTTGTATCAAAATGTAGACTATTTTAAAAAAAAATAGTCAGATATATTAATGTCTTCTACACGTAATAAAAATCAAATTTCTGATTACAATGTCAAAAAGCGCGAAAGTGAACGAAATCAGTTGTATCAAATGAATGAAACCTATTCTATTCACAATGATACGCGATTTATGGAATTAGGGTCTATTGCCAAAATGAATGGCGAACAATTATCTAAAAATTATGTAGATGTAGAAAGTATGCTAAGAGGAATACGTTCTACCAATTTAGAGGGACCTTCTTTCAAAGTAGAACCCAAGTTTGTATCTTTAGAATCAAAATCTTGGTTTGAAAAACCGACCACAATTCTTCCTGAACAACATATTCATTCTTTGTTAGATCGTCCACTTTTCTTGAATTAGTTTTATATTTTATTATAATAATAATGGCCTTTACTCGTTTTTCGAATGATATAGCCTTACAACAAAAAAGATTAGAAGAATCCACGTTTACTGGAATATATCATTTAAATACCCCTGGAAATGGATTACACAATTCATATATAAATGACGTTCACATTCGTTTACAAAAATGGGGCGCTAATTTACATAAAAATACAACCAATATAGAAAGTGAACTGAAAAATAGAACGATTCCACTTGGACGAGACACTACTCCTTATAATAAATTCAAATCTAATAGTCCTAATTATAATCAAACTCATTTTTCAATTGATGAAACTCGTACAACTATGCCAGCGTGGAAATTACGTGATGTAGAAAGTTCACGTTATGATTATGTACACTCTAATCCACAAGAACATATTTTTACCCCATTTAAACATAATTTAAATACTCGAATTTTAGAAAAAGATTATTATACAAAAAATAAAAAATAATTTATATTATAATGACAGAAGTAGTTATTGCTACCGTATTATTAGGAAGTGCTTATTTAGTATCTAATCAAAAAAAAAAAGAGAATTTTGAACAACAAATAGAAAAACCTATGATTACAAATGTGTTACAAAATCGAATGGAGCAAACATCTTTAAATCCAAAAAGAGAACCAATCGTTACCAGCGCGGATAAGCATTTTAATAAGGAAACAAAAAATGATAGTTCATTTACACATAATAATATGGTTCCTTTTTATAAACATAATTCGTATGGTACAAATAATTTTGTTAATGATAATCGTTTAGATACATATACTGGTTCTGGTAGTAATACTATTGTAAAACAAGAAACAGCAACTTTATTTAAACCACAAGATAATCTACAAAATGTCTTTGGTAATCAGAACCAAAATGATTTTTTACAATCTCGAGTAAATGAATCTAGACGTCATGCCAATTCTAAACCATGGGAAGAAATACGTGAAGGGCCAGGTGATTTAGGGTTTAATTCTTCGATGCAATATCGAGACCAAACTCAACCCAAAAATGTGGATCAACTCCGTACCTCAAATAATCCTAAATCGGTGTATAATCTAAATTACAAGTCACCCGCATACAAACCAAACCAGTCAGGAAACATTGGAAAGGTAATAAAAAAAACACCTGATACATATCATATGAATGAAGGTTGTGGTGGTGTTGGTCCAGCTCGTGGTATAGAACAATCTACGCAAAAACCACTACAAATGTTAACCAATGAAAATCGTGAAAATACCAGTGTTCTTTATTATGGAGTACGTGGTAATAATTCTACTACATCTTATACTACAAGCAATAACGAACAAAGTAAAAAACAACAATTACCTACTCAACCATTTACTAATTTATCGTCCAATGGTATTTTTCAAGTATCAGACCACGGAAAAGGAAGTTTTCAATTATTGGAAAACAATCGAACTACAAAACAAGATTATTTTGGTAATATAACTGGACAATTTATATCCAATGTAATTTCCCCTATTACAAATCATTTTAAGCAAGAAAAGAAAGTAGTAGAACATCCCAATCAATCTGGATTTATGAGTATCACTAGTAAAAAACCGATGACCAATCCATATCAATCTACACCAACAACCAATCGTGAAATGACTAGCGAATCAAAAGGACATTTGAATGTTCAAGGTCAGTCTAGTAATATATATATTCATTCGAATCCATATATGAATCATACTCAGAGACAAAGTACATCACATTCTATTATGGGTGGCGCAAATGGTACTTCTCAGTTCAAATCTTACGATGCGGAATATAACCAACGTAATATTCAAAAACCATATGAGAATCGGACGGCAAATGGAAATATGAAACTATACAATGGATGTATAAATGCTTCTATAAATGGTCATGAACAATATAATACTCGGTCCAATGCTTTATATATACCTAAAAGCGACTCGATTATGGGGGAAATGACGAAGCAAAATCAATCTTATGAATTACCTGATATGGACAATAGTATATTAAAGGCATTCAAGGAAAACCCATATACACATTCACTGTCTAGTGTAGCCTAATATTGGGGTCTAAATATTTATATAAATCTTTGTACAACTTTTTATAATTATAAGGAATAACTTTGTAATTATGTATAATGATTATTTGGTCATTTTCTTTTTTCAAATGATATATTTTTTTGATAATATTGTTTTCATACTTCGTTTGGAGTAAACATGGGTCTTTCTTTATAGAATGATATGATTTACCAATGGTATCATCTGGATTCATAATCTCATTGAATATATATTCATACTTATGATTGGGATAATCACTAAAATAACATTTACATGAAAAACTATTAGGTAATATGTTTTTATTCGTACATTTATTTAAGGTATAATATAATACACTCACTTTATCTTTGTGTATATTATAAGTATCAATAGAATGTTCTTTATCGTCTTTAATATGAATAGGTTCTAAGAAATAAAATGCTGGGTCTACAATATAAAATTCTTTGTTAGATTTACAAATAAATAGGGCAACGTGACATAATTCATCTTGTCCTTTTATTCTAAAATGTTCAGGAACAGATGCCACAATTTGTTGACTATCTATGTTATAATTATTTTTCAAGTAACATTTTACAAAATAAGACATAGCAATACAATTTCCCGAATTATACTTTGTAATGGTATCTTTGGATAAAGGTGTATTATAATCTATGTAAGGGAAAGTTGAAAAACAAATATTATTGTAACAATGAATCATTGCTTCTTTTAAAATAGTATCATTTACCTGTTGATATGAAATGTATATATCATTTAATATCATATAAAATAAAGTAATATATTAGTTTAACTATGGATATTTTTGATAAATTCAAAGACAATATACCTCATATATTGTTTTATGGAAATGTGAAAGAAGACATTATAAAACACCTCGAACAATATTATCCACCGAAGATGTCTAATAAATATATTATGAAATTATATTGTGGTACCTCGAAGGGTATAAAAAACATAAGAGATGATATAAAATTATTTTCAAAACAACAATTGTCTCCAAATATTTTGTTCAAGAGTATTGTATTATATGATGCGGAATATTTGACGGTAGATGCTCAATATTCTTTGAGACGAAGTATTGAAGTATATAGTCATTCTACTCGTTTTTTTATAATCACCAAAGACAAGGACAAACTATTACAACCAATACGTTCGCGATTTATTTCTGTGTATGTTTCTGGCGATCCTCCTAAAATAAAAGTAGTCAATTCATCTATAAAAAAAATATTAGAAAAGAACAATCCAATTGATATTGTAGTGGAAGAATTATATTCTAATGGAATTTATGCTGATCAATTGCTACTTTTTTTGAAGGATAATGTAGAATGTAACTTTAATTCGTGGAGTAAACAATTCAAGAGCGAACGTTTATGTTTATTTTATTTAGTGTGTCTTTTTCGTAATAATAAAGAAATATAAATATTATTCTTTTTTATGGATGACTTTACTTCAAATATATTGAATGACTCTAAAAATGAATGGTCCATTTTATTGATTAATTTGATTACATCTCATATTATTGATGGATTTCGTTCTATATTCAATGAAGCCATTCAATTATGTCAAACTAATGATGAACCTGATAAATATTTGATGACATATCAAAATTTATTGTCTCGTATTCCAAATTGGAATCAGACTATTATACAAACTGAAAAAGACCGCATTATTGCAAAGTCAAAGTGTTCCTATTTAGAAGATTTGATTACTTGTGTTCATATTATCCAATTAAAGTTACTAAGTTGTGTAAGGGTTGGAAGTGAAAATAAAAAAATAAATATAGATATTCCTGATTTTACTTTTTTTTTACATAAAATTTATATCAATATTGCTCGAAAATTGTACTCAAACATTTACTTATTTGAAATAGACATTACTCCTTTAGAACAACAACGCCGAAATAGAGAATTTGAGTTGCTAGTCCAAACCAGCATTATGAATACCATTCGCGATAATCTTCCAGTGGAAAACTTATTGAGACAATATATTGATGAAACCCAAGAAGTAAATGTCAATAAGGTAGAAACTGTCGTAGAAAATAAACCACTCCCTGAATTAGAACAAGAAAAGGTCGAACCAGTAAATGAAATCAAAATATGCGATAAACCCGTGGATAAATCCATAGATGAAATAAAAATATACGACGAACCTATGGATGAAATCAAACTATGTGATGAACTTGTTGGTTCTGATATTATCCAAGTAGAAGATTCATCTGAAAAACAAAATAGTATTCGTTTTCATCCTGATATAACTAAAGATGACTTCAAAATAGGTGAAGAAATAAATCTAAACATAGAGGATTTAGAACAAGACAATATTCATTTAGACATAGAAGAATTATAAATATTTCGTAAAAGAATAATAATTAAAACCTATTATTATTTTAATGGTACCTTATGAATATATTTATATATCTCTTATTATTTCAGTAATTTTTTTTATATGGAAACAATTTTTATATAGATCAAACCCAATAAAAAACCAAAACAAATTATTTTTTAAGGAATCGTTTTATTTGTTTCTTATTATTTTAGGAGTATTTATTCTAAAAGATTATTATATGAAAGTACAAGAACAAAAGACACAAATATTTACAGGAGAACCTTCGTTTTAATCAGTTCATCTATATCTAAGAAGTTTTCTAAGTTATCTTGTTTATAAGAACGAAATGCAATATGGTCAAATTGTTTTTCAGGAATATGTTGATTAACATTTCTGGCTATCATTTTGTATAATTTAAAATCTGGATATCGTTCATCGCCATTTTTTTTGTACAATATATTATTATTATGATCATCATAAACCCATCCGATAATCATATCATAAATTGGAATTTTTCGAAATGTATCTATATCTTTCAAGTCATCTATTATAAAATCAAACATAGAACATGCTAACCGACATAAATCAAAACTATAATTTGGTTCTAATATTGGTTTACGAGCATTATAAAAAGGTTCGCAATTATATTGCCCGTTAGCGGTTCCATTTGGCGAAAAACTATCACTACAAAGACGAGTGCCTTGATAAGTATAAATAGATCTACCAAAATCAATTAATTTATATAATTTTCCAAATGTGGGTACCTTATAATATTGTCCTTTTATTTTGTAATATAAAAACTCTTCTTCTGTTTCAACATACATAATATTGTTTGTATGTAAATCGTTATGAGTGAACTCAAATACATTTTGATAAACATATAATATAAGCACTATTTGAAATATGGCACTTGTCAATTGTTCGATATTGATATCGTCTGATTCAAATAAACTATCCATTGTATCTACACATTTTTCTAACATAATATGTTGGCAAGGTATTTTATCAATAACTAATATAAGTTTATCCATAATACTATCATCGACTGAAGAAGTATTACTATATTGTTCGTCATTGTCGTCAGATGATTGTTCATCGTTCGAAGAACATTCGTTTTCGTCGTCATCTTCCTGAGATGAAATACTTTCTGTGTCACTATTATCTTCTTGTTCATCAGAACTTTCGTTAGATAGGTCTTTCTCATGTATTAAATCTATTGTGATTTCTTGTAATTTTTCTTCAACTACTTGAATATCATCATCTAATGTCTCATATTCAACATCTAAAATTTCATCGCTTAATTCAATGGGTGGTTTCTTTAAATTTGAAAATAAATAATGAATATCTTTATCCTTAAATCGAAATGATTTGTTCAATTGTTCATTGAAATAATTTGAATCGCATAAATATTCAAAATCATCCACAATATTTATTTCACAATTTTCTTTTATATCAATGAAACTATTGTATACATTTATACTATGTTTGAAATTTGACAATCTACTAGAAAGCATATAAAAAAAATTATCTACGTAAGCGTAATTGTATATAGAGTGTATATATTCTTCGTATATATTATTACATTTGTTTTCTTTAGAAGGTAATACACATAATTCATATTTTTTATATTTTCCAATTAATAACTTAACATAATCAACTAAAGGAATTGTTTTCATAAAACAACTATGATCTTTATTGTCTATGGTTATAATATGATTATTATAGTCTACTTTATATTTATAGTCTTCTAATAGAGGATTATATTTTATTTTGAAATAGTCCAATATAGGATTATAATTTGAGTTTTCCATTATATCTTTATATATACTTTTATCAAGTGTTTTAAACTAATTGCGTCGTTTCACGTATAATCAATTATATTATATTATTATATGACGCTGAATCTTAAAAAGTTTGATATGAAACGTATTACCTTTTTAAAAAATGAAAATAAGGGACCAGTGGTGGTATTAATAGGTCGCAGAGACACTGGTAAAAGTTTTTTAGTTCGTGATTTATTATTTCATCACGTAGATATACCTATTGGTACTGTAATATCTGGAACAGAAGCAGGTAATGGTTTTTATTCGTGTCACGTTCCTAAATTATTTATTCACGATGAATACAATACAGGTATTATTGAAAATATTTTAAAAAGGCAAAAAGCAGTCATCAAGCAAGTAAACAAGCAAATCGAAACCTACAAAAAAAGTTCGATTGACGCAAGGGCATTTGTTATACTAGATGATTGTTTATATGACAATGGATGGGCACGTGACAAAATGATGCGTTTATTATTTATGAATGGTAGACACTGGAAGGTTATGCTTATTATTACAATGCAATATCCGTTAGGTATACCACCAACACTAAGAACCAATATTGATTATGTATTCATATTGAGAGAACCTTACATCGCCAATCGAAAACGTATTTATGAAAATTATGCAGGTATGTTTCCTACATTTGAATCCTTTTGTCAAGTAATGGATCAATGTACTGAAAATTATGAATGTTTGGTCATAGACAATAATGTAAAATCAAATCAATTACAAGAACAAATATTTTGGTACCGAGCCGAAAATCACAAGGATTTTAAATTAGGATCAAAAGAATTTTGGGAATTGTCTAAAAATCTCGGTTCAGATGAAGAAGATGATGTATACAATCCAGGCGATTATAAATCAAAAAAAGGTCCTAAAATTAACGTAAAAAAAACGAAGTGGTAAAAAATATAGTATACTTATAATGATAAATATTTTTCATTATTTGTTAGATTTTGTTCTACAAAATAAGATGTATTATTTATTTTATTTATTATTGATACCATTAGCATCTTTTATTTATAATATAATATTACCTGAAAGTATCGGTAATTTTTATACTCATTTCAAAAAAGTTTATTTATATTATATTGTAGTTTGCATTGCCTCATTTAATTTTTTACATATTTTCATAAACTGGTTAGCGTGGAGAGTCATACCACATTTTTATGAATTTATTGTATTGAGTATTTATGATTACATTTATGAAAACTCTTATTGTAATTACGAAAATTTAAATATTACTGAAATCATTATAAAATTATCAAAATTGCCTTTGATTTTACAAGATGCTTTGAAATCATTCAAAGAAGAATTTTGTCATGTCTTTTTTGGATTTATGATAGGAATTTTTTATTTTTATATTAAATTAGGATTAAAATACCTAGTTGTATTTTTAGGATTTTTTGTAGCAATGGTTGCGTTGCAAATTATAAATATAAAACATATTACAGAAATCAATAAAAGAAGGGAAAAATACGAAGACGATACGTTTGAAAAGTTAGGCGAATCTTTAAAAAACATTGGTGTAGTTCAATCTTTTCAAAATATAAACCAAGAAAAATCCATTTTGTATAATATTTTACACAATTATAACTATGAATATTATAAATCATTAAATTATTCTATTGCTTATGATACTATGACTAAATTAATTAATCTTATTATGGGTATTGTTTTAGGATATATGATTTGGACGGATTACTTGAATAAAAAGATTAACAAACAATATTTATTCCAATGTTCACAAGTAGTTCTTTTGTTTATTACTATGTGTGATTCAATTGGCATTGTATCACGTTCTTTATCAGATAATTTAGGACAAATTTATGATATCAACCATTTTTTCAATAAGGAAATACCAAAAGATTATCATTGTAAAGTAGGTGAACAAACATTCAAAAATGGTGATATTGTATTCAAAGATGTTTACCATAAATACAACCAAACTTATTACTCACTAGAAAATGTCTCGTTCAAAATACAAAAGGGAGAAAAAATCGCAATTGTTGGTGAAAGTGGCTCTGGTAAAACTACCATCATCAAATTATTAATGAAACATAAGGCTTTATGTATGGGAACCATTACTATTGGAGGCATAAATATAAATGAGTTGTCTACTAACGAATTGTCGAAACACATCATGTATATTCCACAAAGTCCAAAATTATTTAACCGAACTTTATACGATAATATAGTATATGGATTGAAACGTCCACCTAATAGAACACAAATAATACAAACTTTAGAATCTATGAATATTGACGTTTTTACTAAAAAACTTGACCAAAAGGTTGGCCGTGATGGATCTCTATTATCAGGTGGTCAACGACAATTGGTTTGGTTAATACGTTCATTATATCGGATCAAGCCTATTATTATATTGGATGAACCCACCGCATCTTTGGACGCACTCAATAAAAAAATGGTGATTCAAGCCATTAAGCAAATCGGACGTGGTAAAACCATAATTATGATCACACACGATGAAGTAGATGGAGAATTTAAAAAAATAAATTTAAAAAAGGGGTTACAAACGAACGATATGGTAAGCATATGGTAAAATATCTGGATCATGTGTAATCATAATGATTGTTTTACTTTTGTCTGATTGACAATTAATTTGACTATTTTTTACGAGTTTCTTGGTCTAAACGGGTCAAATGTAATCATAATGATTGTTTTACTTTTTGTCTGATTGACAATTAATTTGACTATTTTTTACGAGTTTCTTGGTCTAAACGGGTCAAATGTAATCATAATGATTGTTTTACTTTTTGTCTGATTGACAACTATTTTTTACGAGTTTCTTGGTCTAAACTGGTCAAATGTAATCATAATGATTGTTTTACTTTTGTCTGATTGACAATTAATTTGACTATTTTTTACGAGTTTCTTGGTCTAAACTGGTCAATGGTTCATCAAAAATCAGTATAGATTTATTAGGTTTTAATATACCACGTATCACCATAATTATTTTTTGCATACCTAAAATCTATACCATATTCCAATTAGTGAATATATAATATTCTTCATAATAAATTGACTAATTCGTCCAAGTTCCATTCAAATGGTTTGGACTGTCGTATTAACGTCAAATTTGGATACCAATTGGTAGTTTTATTTTTTGTCCATCTCCAATCGCATCCAGCACTTAATAAAACATAGGTATTTATTCCTAAGGTTCCGCACAAATGAGCTAACGATGTATCCGTAGTAATCACACATTGTACTTGTTTCAATATACTAATACTATAGCGAAAGGATTCGTTAGACTGGTCTAATGAATAACTCTTTACATTATAATCGTCTAACAATAGTTGTTCTTCTGAAGTAATGTCTTGTGTAATGGTAATCCATTGAATATGGTTACATTCAAACAATGGAATACACTTTGACAATGGAATACTTCTATTATAACATTCATGACTATTATCGCGATTTCCTTTCCAGTTGATCACCATTATAGGTTTGGTGTATAGTGATATATCTACAGGATAACTTGGTAACTCTGGAAAATAATCTATATAAATATCTTTGTAATCCAACTCCAAAGCATAATGTAAATAAGATACATTACAATGATAATCAAACTTTGTTATTTTACCACGGTCACAAAAAGGGACTACGACAACATTGAGACAATCACGATATATATACTCATATATCCAAAACAAATTATCATAGACTAAAAAAATAATGTTATGATTCATTTGTGAAATTTGTTTTATAAATCTACTATACATAATATTGTCTCCAATTCCACCAGACATATAAATTAATAATGTTTTATGGTTGTCTTCTTTTTTAAAAAATCCCATCGTTTTAGGTTCAATGTTCAAATGTCGTACAATTACTGGATTCATATATATGCTATACATAGGTTGAGTGTAATTTTGTTTATTCAACAAAAGCATATTATAATGAAAATAAACTTGTTCCATTATGGATTTGTCAATATTAAAAAAACTTATATAATGATGTAATTTATATTCGTACTCATTAACAATATTCAAATATTGACAAATCGTATTATGTCGAAAATATAACTTAATGGTGAATAAGTTATTCAAATGTCTTTCTTCATATTTATGAGCCAGTGTTTTACTATTTTTATATGATGTATATGACAACTCTTTGTCTCCAATTTCTATAGTATCTAATAAAAGTTTATCGCGATGGTCAGGTTCACAATACATTAATATATTGTATTTTTCGTCTATACATCTTATTATTGACTCTATAAATTCATTTTTATCCCATTCTTTGTAATATATACTATATTGTTCTACAAGTATATTTTTTTTATAATTTTCATAAATAACACGACCAAGGTTCATTTATATTAAGTTGTAAATCTTTTCTTCACTTATATACGAATTATATTGTTGATTTATTTTTCGCTTAATAGCATATCGTTGGTCATTGTATTGATGTATATGTTCGCTAATTGAAATATAGTCTTCGTCGTATTGCCGAAGTTTACTTTTTAGTCGTATGTTATCTTCACAATCCCATAAAAGAGTATTGATAGTTTTTAATTCATAAAATAAACTTCGCAAAGGTTCGGTTTCCTTTTTGTGATTCTTCAAAGCGTTGTATTCATTTTGTATATTTTTTTTTTTCAAATAATCTACACATTTAGATAATTTAATTTCTAAGATAGTTAATTTATCAATTATTTCGCCATAAGAACACGGAACCATCATAATAGTTTTTAGTTGTCAAAATTTTATATTAAAATAAACATGAAATATATATTATGTATACAATATTTATATTTCACCGAGATTATAGATGTTTTGACAACTTAGGTCTAAACTATGCTATGAAACATTTTGACAATATTATTCCTATCTTTATATTTACTCCTGAACAAATAAAAAAAAATAAATATATTTCTAATAATAGTTTACAATTTCTTTGTGAATCATTAGAAGAACTTCGTGAACAAATACCTTTATATATTTTCTACGGAGACAATTTGAAGGTGTTAAGTAAAATTAATAAAACCATTCCAATTTCAAACATAGTATTCAACAAAGATTATACACCATATGCTATAGAACGTGACCAAAGTATTGACTCATGGTGTGTGAATAAAAATATAAATTGCGTACAAATAGAAGATTACTTGTTGAGTCCAATCGGTCGTTTCAATAAAACAGACGGTTCTCCTTATGTGGTATATACACCGTTCAAAAAAAATGTACTCAAACACTCTATACCTAATCCACAAAATCATCCATTGAAACATTTGATATATCATAAACCACTAGAAAGTATATCTTACTATAGTCCAAATTTAGATTATTATACATATAATCCACATAACAACGTCAAAGGAGGACGAAAAAATGGATTGAAATATCTTCACATAAATACATATCATGAAGACCAATTAAGCATCAAAACAACACAATTGTCAGCCTATATCAAATATGGTTGTCTCAGTATACGTGAAGTATATCATCATTTAAAAGATGAAAACTTAAAGGCTCAACTCATATGGCGTGAATTTTATTATTACATCAACTATTATTACCCCAATCTATTAAAAAAATCAGTAGCATTTCAAATGAAATATGATAAAATAAAATGGGTAAATAATAAAAAGCATTTGGAATTGTGGAAACGTGGGGAAACTGGATTTCCAGTGGTAGATGCTTGTATGCGTCAATTAAATAAAACAGGATATATGCATAATCGTGGTCGATTAATTGTCTCTAATTTCTTGAATCGTTTGCTAGGATTAGACTGGAGATTAGGTGAATTATATTTTGCTCAACAATTAATCGATTATGATCCATGTGTCAACAATGGTAATTGGCAATGGGTTTCATCTGTTGGTATTGATACAAAACCATATAGTCAGAGAGTATTTAATCCGTGGTTACAAAGTAAGCGTTTTGATCCGCATTGTATTTATATAAAAGAATGGATTCCTGAATTAAATGATGTTCCTTCTAATGAAATACACCAATGGGACCTACACGGCAATCCAGATATTTACCGTTTGCCTATTATAGATTATAGTATGGCACGTGAACGAAGTCTACAAATGTATAGAACAATTCAATAAAATCATTTTACACATTTGGACGTCAGTTGTCATCTTGACTAAATCGTCTTGAAAATTATCCGCATTAAAAATTTGTAAGTTTCGTTTGGGTTTAGCATATTTAGACATATATATCAAAATATTTTATTTAAGCAATACTATTAAATTTTCCTATATATTTAAAACTAATACCAGCATTAATAATTTTACACCCTGAAGAAACAACTACTTCTTCAAACAAATCGCCTCCCCACCTTCAATATATTTCATAAAAACATATTTTATTGAAAAATTGCGGGGGTTAATTTCCTAAAATCACGACAAGTTTTAAGATAATATTTATGAATTTCATAATTACGCATCATACCTCGTCTTGAATATTCTAATGTCTTCTCATAATTGTTATCTCTCCAACGGAGAGCGTGGAGTTTGTTTTTTTCATAGCATAGAGGCATCTTAATATACTATACAAAGAAATTTTTAAATAAATTTTATATCATTTTTATATCTTTTTTCTCGTATAGTAATTTATATTTCGCTAAACTTCCTTTTTTTTCGTCTCATAATTTCTACAATCTCATTCCACCGAGTGTTTTCTTCAATTTTTAGTATAATACCATTATCTAATATGAGTTCATATATATTATTATGTTTAGTAAAACATGTGATGTAGTTGTGGTAATGTTGAACGAAAATATCACAAATAATTTTGCTCCTTCTATGGTATAAATCCATAGTTATATAATATACAATATATATTTTTATCTTACTTTATTACTAATAAATAGAACAACTTCTAGTTAATATTGGTTGTTCAAGGACGATATTTTCTTCGGTATATTCTTCTACTCGTTCTTCGGTATGTTCTTCTGCTCGTTCTTCGGTATGTTCTTCTGCTCGTTCTTCGGTATGTTCTTCTGCTCGTTCTTCGGTATGTTCTTCTGCTCGTTCTTCGGTATGTTCTTCGGTATGTTCTTCGGTATGTTCTTCTATAGGTGGTAGTTCATCCGGTGGTTCAAATGCTTTAAAATCGCCAGCGTGAACCGCATACGCAAAATCATAACCGAGATTGTTATATACCATTTCGTAGCCATAGATGATATGGAATGAGACAGACCTTGAAAGTTCGTATAATCCCCAAACATACTCATAATTATACGTGTTAAAACTAATTTGTGTCCTAATTTTAAACTCTGTATTTGTTTGCTGGAATATATCAATATAAACTTTATTCAATTTGTTATACAATGATACAACTTTAAAATCTAACATTATATATTGATATATATAATTTTATCTAAATTATAACATAAATCATAGTTTATCCAATACGTCATTCTCATCACTTACCCCCGAATTAGCAGTATCAATAATAATTCCATTTCCATTACCTTTCTCCAAGCAGCACCCGCTATGACTTTGAATTTTCATTCTATATATTTTATATGCTACTACAACTAACATAAGTGACAAACTACCTTCAACCGATAATCCAATTATATCGTTAATATCCATTTATATAATACCAATATATTTATTATCTTATAGGTATTTCTGATACATCGTAAAAAACAAATTAGAAATTATTACTTAGTTTGTGTAGAATGCCGTTAATTTAACATACTTGATTCCATCACACTTGTCCTTACGCTTGGAAAATAGCGGAGTTGTCTACAATATAATATGAATAAATTAGATGTAAATTTATTATACTAATAATTTTCATTACTACTTATTCTCTAGTGATAAAACTCTTGACAACAAATCATCATATTGTTTTTGTAATGTAATCGTCTTTTCTTTTTCTTCGTGTAGTTGTTTGTCCACTTCTTGTAGTTGTTTGTCCACTTCTTGTATAGCAGAGATTCCATATATAAAAATGTTTTTATAATTTAGACCATACGGAATATTACCACTAGGGTCGCCAACTGAAACACTATAACTTATATCATTTATTTTTAATATATCTTGTGCAATAAATCCTGCTTCAATAATATATTCTTCGTTCAAAGGTCCATTATAGTTTTCTTCTTTCATTGTATTTGTTTTTTGATATACTTGAGGTTTTAGTTGTCTTATTACATTCAAACCATTTGATATATCAATCTCATTATGTTTTAATCTATCATCACTAGTGTTTGTAATTTGAGTGCAAAGTATAGATCCATCTGTGTCTAATTTTCCATAATAACTATTTACATCACCTTCTTTACCAACCCCCTCCGCAGTTGAGTCCTTATATCCAAACATAAATTTACTAAAACCAGCACTGGTTAAACCTTGCCCAACCCATAATCGCGAAGCATCGCCAGCACTTTTTACTTCAAAAATAGAGCCACGGTCTACACCAGAACCGCCGAGAGGATTATCTAATGTTTTTACAATAATACCCGCACCATCGCCACTATTAAATTCCCTTTCACCAATAAAAACATTATTCATAATCATTCCATTACAACCAATCTCGCCATTTACATCAAGCGTCGTTCGTGATGTTCGTGGAGCCATTGTGGTTTCCGTTATAGCATAAGAATCGCTTACAATCTTAGTTGTTGAGCCATCGGTAACAAATCCATTCGTGTATGTGTTTATTGCTGGAAAGTCAAACCTGTACGTCGTGCCAGAAATATCTATGGAATTGGTGTAAACGATTGGGGATGATAAGGATGGGTCAATTCCGCGGTTATATAATTCTATGCGGAGACCTAATGATATACTGGGATTTGCTTTTCTACTATACAAAACAAATGATTGAATGTTATTGATATTAATATGTGTAGTCATTGGGATATATAACGACGGATTGACCACTGTACTATGAGGTAAATCATCCAAATTATTATTCGCAATTAATGAAGCCGGTCTATCTCCGTATGATTCTTGCGTTAAATTAGTTGTCTTATCAAAAAACTCTGTCGTATTTCCAATCGGTTCATTAGATACATCATTAGAAGTAGAATTTGCATATATTGGTAATATATTTGTACCATTCACCCAAAGTTGTAACTCGTGAAGTTGAATAGCCACACTCCCCGTCATAACAATAGTGTCAATCATTACCTCATTACCGACCGTCATAATGGGACCACCGCTATCGTCTCCGGTAATAGTCAAAGAACCGCCACAAATTATGTCTCCACCAATCGTTGTGTGTCCAGTAGTGTCCGCGACAGAAAAGTTGTCTGTATATATACCACCGTTTACGATCAAGTCTCCACCCACACTCAGGTCATCATCTATGGTAACGTTTCCACGCAAACCTTTCTGATAAATTTTGGTTGATCCTGATTTACTACCACTGTTGCCATCAAATGGTGCTCCAATAGCGACTATATCTCCTTTGGCGTTGATTGACACGGAGGTTCCACTTTCGTCACCTGGATCATCACCATAAATGGTTTCTCCCAATTGATTCCATGAACCATTGGTGTATTGATACATTTTGGTTGATCCTAAATTAGTACCATTGTTGCTATCATATCGTGCTCCAATAGCGACTATATCTCCTTTGGCGTTGATTGACACGGAGTATCCGCTTCGGTCACTACTTGAATCACCATCGATGGTTTCTCCCAATTGCACCCATGAACCATTGGTGTATTGATACATTTTTGTTGATCCTGAACTAGTACCATTGTTGTCATCCAATCGTGCTCCAATAGCGACTATATCTCCTTTGGCGTTGATTGACACGGAGGTTCCACTTTCGTCACCTGGATCATCACCATTGATGGTTTGTCCCAATTGATTCCATGAACCATTGGTGTATTGATACATTTGGGTTGATCCTGATTTAGTACCATTGTTGCTATCCAATCGTGCTCCAATAGCGACTATATCTCCTTTGGCGTTGATTGACATGGAGGTTCCTATTTGGTCATCACTTGAATCACCATCGATGGTTTGTCCCAATTGATTCCATGTCCCATTGGTGTATTGATACATTTTGGTTGATCCTGAATTACTACCATTGTTGTCATCAAACCATGCTCCAATAGCGACTATATCTCCTTTGGCGTTGATTGACACGGAGACCCCACTTTCGTCACCTGGATCATCACCATTGATGGTTTGTCCCAATTGTACCCATGAACCATTGGTGTATTGATACATTTGTGTTGATCCTGAATTAGTACCATTGTTGTCATCAAAAAATGCTCCAATAGCGACTATATCTCCTTTGGAGTTGATTGACACGGAGAATCCACTTCGGTCATCACCTGAAACACCATCAATGGTTTGTCCCAATTGATTCCATGAACCATTGGTATATTGATACATTTTGGTTGATCCTGAATTACTACCATTGTTGTCATCCAACCATGCTCCAATAGCGACTATATCTCCTTTGGCGTTGATTGACACGGAGCGTCCATTTTCGACATCAATTGAATCACCATTAATGGTTTGTCCCAATAATGCCCACGGAGAATTGCTCGTCATTGTTCCAGATACATTCACATGTTTGTAAAAATGTGAATTACCACACGAATCTATTTTCAAGGCATCACCTTCGAGACCGGCATTGAACAATGCTACGTCTTGGTC
>Ga0209137_1000073_pt1 | contig 107636 bp, 106 predicted proteins | sample SaaInl5LU_22_DNA_FD_184642 | JGI IMG/M metagenome (GOLD analysis project Ga0209137, IMG submission 184642) | Marine microbial communities from expanding oxygen minimum zones in the Saanich Inlet - ESP_105LU_22_DNA (SPAdes) (version 2) | ecosystem: Environmental > Aquatic > Marine > Intertidal...
CGGAAAAGATTGGGTAGAAGTAGGCGTTGCTAATTCTGTTATCTCTATTTTAGAACAGCAACAAATTACACTATTAAGAAATGAAGAGGTAGCAATACAAGGGTTACATTTTATAGGGATTGATGATTATTGGGGTTTACATTTTAATCCTAAAAAAGCAACAAAAAAATTTAATAAAGACTTACCTTATATTGCTTTATGTCACAATCCAGATGTTTGTGATTTAGAGGTTTGGAACGGATACAATAGTTGGATTTTAAGTGGGCATACTCATGGAGGGCAAGTAAAACCACCTTTTTTAAAACCACCAATTCTACCAGTAAAAAACAAAAGGTATTCTTCAGGGAAAATAGATTTAGATAATGGTAGAACACTCTATATTAATAGAGCATTAGGGTGTTTGCATCAAGTAAGATTTAATGTAAGACCAGAGATTACTATTTTTGAATTAGAAAATGCTTAATATTTTAATAGGACTATTTATACAAATTTAATTTTTTAAAACCACCATGTCTACAAGAAAACTAAGAATTAATGGCCATTCACATTTGTTGCCGTATCCAGAAGAGATTCCGCAATTTATGAAAGAAAAAGAAATTTTTTGGGTAGACGATGAACGCAAACATATGTTGCAGAAGGGCTGGAAAAGACCAGTAACACATTCTAGTTTTTTCTTAGATGAAAAATTATTATGGATGGAAAAAAATAAAATAGATCATGCTGTGGTATTAAACTTATCACAGTTGTATGGTAATGGTTTGCGTTTAGAGGAAATGAAAAAAGCATTACGATTTCAAAATGATTTTAACGCAAAAGTGCAAAAAAATCATCCCGATAAATTTACCTGTGGTTTTGTGGTTCATCCTGGGTTTATTTATGGTGCACTATACGAAATGGAAAGGTGTATAGAAGAGTTGGATTTAAAAGTATTGTGTTTGCCTACACATTTTATGGATTCGATAGGGCAATGGAGGTGTGTTTTTGATGAAGAAAACGATCGTATTTTTGAGTTAGCAGATAAGTACAAATTAGCAATTGAAATTCATCCTTATGATGGAGATAAAATGATAAAATTAGAAAATACCAATTGGCGGTTTCATTTAATTTGGATGCTAGCTCAATGTGGTGATGCATATCATTTCTATACACTTAATGGTATGCAAGAACGTTTTCCAAATATTAGAACATGTTTTGCTCATGGAGGTCAGTTAGCTCAAATGAATCTAGGGAGAAGAATACAAGGTTTTGATGGAAGACCAGATCTATTTGAAGGAAAACATCACCCTAGAAAAGCAGTTGGGCACAAAAACATATTTTTTGACACTTTGGTACATGATACAGATTCTTTAAAATTAATGTTTCAAAGACAAGGAACAAGTCAAGTTTTAATGGGTTTAGATGACCCTTATCCTTTAGGGGAAATGGAAAGTGATAAACAATCTTCTTATCCAGGTAAAATTTTAGATTTAGCAATAGATAAAAAAATTATTTCTGAACAAGAAAAAAATGAAATCTGGGAGGATAATGTACTTCAATGGATTTTTGGTGACGATACTATTGCTAAAGAAAATTTAATCCAAAAGATTATTTCATAAACTACTCTAAAAACTAGTTAAGTTCAATTTTTATAGTTGTATTGGTATTTAATAAAAAAGTTGCTTCTTTAAATGATGGAGGCCCCATAAAACCTTTTGCTTTATTAGAAAATCCATAAGGTTCACTTGGAATGCCAAACATTTTAGTATCTATTTTTCCGTTATTATTTTCATCATGATAAGAATAAGCAGCATAATTTCCTTTTTTTAAATTTTTAAAATGGATAAATGCTTTTCCATCTTTAAAAGTTGAGGTTTTACCTAAGGTTTCATTTGTTTTTTTTAAAAAATCCTTAGCATTATCCGCAAGCGCTAAGAATACTTTTCCTTTGTTTTTTTTAATACCAGATATCTCAACAGTTAAGCTAAAAGTTTCATCTTGAGCATGTACACTAAAAAAACTTGTAATGAATAATAAACAAAGTATAACGCTATATTTCATGATTTTTAATTTAATCTAGATATAAAAATAAATGAATCATTTTTATTTTAATTTAATGTTTCGTTAAAAGATTTTTTGATGCTAGCAATACTTTTATCAGAATTTATATAAGTATCGATTAATTCTCTTTTTAAGAAATCAGGATTGTAGTTGTAATACTGAGTCCATTTATCACTTTTTAATAGTTTGTTTATTTCTTTTACTTTACGCTGTGCTTCAGCATAATTGTAAGGTTTAAAACTTAGTTCCTTTGTATTAGAAGTTATTTTTGCCTTACTTTTCCCATAGTCTACTTCTATAAAGAAAATATTTTCTGAAGACTTTATTGGAATAAAATCAGTCCACTTTGCAAATCCGATTACTGTTTTCTGATTTTTATAAGAAGTGTTTTTTAAGAGTTTCCATCTACAAGTTGCAACTCTACCCCAATGATTAGATTTACGATACACCCCATTAGCGGTGTAATAATATTCACTTTCTGATTTACTTTTGTAATTAGTTGTTTTTGGAAAATTAAATACTTCTACATGTTCAAATTCGCAAAAAGTATACTTAAAAAAGTTATGAGGGCCATATTTTTTTAACGCTGCCATCTCTTAAATAGCTAACTTTCGCGATAACTCTCTTTCGAAGCCTTCTATAAAAATTGTATCATTTGTAAATTTAGCTTTCGCAAAAGCAGAAGTTTTTTCAGTATCTACCATGCCTTTAAACGTTAGGTAGTGTACATTGTTTTTAAAGGCATAAGCACCTGCATGGTTATGACCATTAAAAAAGAACTTTACATTAGAATACTGATTTATAATGCTTAAGAACTGAGTTCTGTTCCAAATATTATGCTCATCTATCGGGAATATCGGAAAATGGCAGTAAAAACCTACTTTCTGGTTTTCATTTACAGCTTTATCAAGTTCTAATTTAATCCAATTTAGTTGTATGTTACTTAATCCACCATTCCATTTCTTTAGGTAAGGTAAATCTTGCTCTTTTAAGGATAGAAATAAGGAATCTGTTTGTTGCTTTTTTACCTCATTAGCTGCTGCATAAAAACTTAAATCATTTCCATCTAAGACAATAAACCTCCAATTGTTTTCTACAAAACTATAGTACCTTTTTTTTAGTTTTAATTTTTCTAGAACCTTTTCTTTTTCATCCTCTTCTACTTCAAAATCATGATTTCCTAAAACATGATATGTTTTAGAATTTAAGGTGTTCCATATGGGTAAAATGCTATCAAAACTACTACTGTTTTTATCGATGAAGTCTCCTAAATGAATAGTGTATTTTAGTGTGTCTTTATTCATTTTTTTTACTGCGTTTTGTAGTCTTAAGGGAGATTTTTTGTAAAATCGATTCCATTTTACGTCACAATCGCAATACTGACAATCAGAAATAATTCCTATTTTAAATTCAGAGGTATCTTTAAATGTACATGAAGTGATTAAGTAAAATATGGTAAAAAGTATATAGCTATTTTTCATAGTTTCAAAAATAAATAAAACGATTTATTTATTACTAAAAAACGCAATCAACTTAATGATTGCGTTTTAGGTATATATAGACTCTAAATACTAATATTTAGATGGACTGTCTATTTTACTTCTTCAAAATCCACATCTTCTACATTGTCTCCTTGATCTGTGTTTGCTTCTGGTTGCCCTTGTGCATCTGCACCTGGATTAGCACCTTCAGCACCACCTTGCGCTGCGTACATTTCTTCAGAAGCAGCTTTCCAAGCTTCATTTATCTTTTCCATTGCAGCATCAATTTGTGTAAGGTCTTTAGATTCATGAGCAGCTTTCAATTCAACTAATGCAGCTTCAATAGGATCTTTTTTATCAGCAGATAATTTTTCTCCAAACTCTTTTAATTGTTTTTCTGTTTGAAAAATCATAGAATCTGCTCCATTTATTTTTTCTGCAGTTTCTTTTGCAACTTTATCAGCATCAGCATTTGCTTCAGCCTCTTGTCTCATTTTCTCAATTTCTTCTTCAGATAAACCAGAGGATGCTTCAATTCTAATTTCATGAGATTTGTTTGTTCCTTTGTCTAAAGCAGATACTTTAATGATACCATTAGCATCAATATCAAAAGTTACTTCAATTTGAGGAACACCTCTTTGTGCTGGTGGTAATCCATCTAAATGAAAGCGACCAATAGTGTTGTTGTCTGCGGCCATTGCTCTTTCACCTTGTAAAACATGAATTTCTACAGAAGGTTGGTTGTCTACTGCTGTAGAAAATACTTGAGATTTTTTTGTTGGAATGGTTGTGTTTGCATCAATTAATTTAGTGAAGACATTACCCATTGTTTCAATTCCTAAAGATAAAGGAGTAACGTCTAAAAGTAATACATCTTTTACATCTCCAGATAACACACCACCTTGTATAGCTGCTCCAAGAGATACAACTTCATCAGGATTTACCCCTTTACTTGGAGCTTTTCCAAAAAACTTTTCTACTGCTTCTTGTATAGCAGGTATTCTTGTAGAACCTCCAACTAAAATAATTTCATCTATTTCTGAAGTTGATAAATCTGCATTTTTTAAAGCAGTTTTACAAGGTTCAATTGTTCTTTTTACCAAATCATCTATTAATTGTTCAAACTTAGATCTAGATAGTGTTCTAACTAAGTGTTTTGGTCCGCTTGCAGTAGCTGTAACGTAAGGTAAGTTTATTTCTGTTGAAGCAGAACTAGACAATTCTATTTTAGCTTTTTCTGCAGCTTCTTTTAAACGTTGTAACGCCATAGGATCTTTACGAAGATCCATATTCTCATCTGCTTGAAATTCGTCTGCTAACCAGTTGATAATTTTTTCATCAACATCGTCTCCACCTAAATGTGTGTCTCCATCTGTAGCTAAAACTTCAAAAACACCATCTCCTAATTCTAAGATAGATACATCATGAGTACCACCACCAAAGTCAAAAACAACAATTTTTTTATCATCGTTAGCTTTATCCATACCATAGGCTAATGCAGCTGCAGTTGGTTCATTAATAATTCTTTCTACTTTTAAACCTGCTATTTCACCAGCTTCTTTAGTTGCTTGTCTTTGCGCATCATTAAAATATGCAGGTACTGTAATTACTGCTTGGGTAACATCTGAACCTAAATAGTCTTCAGCTGTTTTTTTCATTTTTTGTAATACCATTGCAGAAATTTCTTGAGGTGTGTACAAACGTCCATCAATATCTACTCTTGGTGTATCGTTATCTCCTTTTACTACTTTATATGGTACTCTCTGTACTTCTTTTGAAGAGTCAGAAAATTTATTACCCATAAAACGTTTTATAGAATATACAGTCTTTGTTGGGTTTGTTACAGCTTGTCTTTTTGCAGGGTCACCAATTTTACGTTCGCCTCCTTCTACAAAAGCCACAATAGATGGTGTTGTTCTTTTTCCTTCAGCATTAGGAATTACAACTGGTTCATTTCCTTCCATAACAGAAACACACGAATTTGTTGTTCCTAAATCAATCCCTATAATTTTACTCATAATTTTTATTTTTATTAAATGTTGTTCTCAATTTTCAATAACAATTAGTCAAAGGCTATGCCAACTGTATATTCCTTATAAAATGTCAGTTTTTTTTTATACGCTACTGTTTTATTATGACAAGATGACATAACTCGAATCTTTTACATTCAAATAACACACCCCATTCACTATAAATTTCTTATATTTAAGTACTTCCCTCATTATTTATTAACCCTTTATCAAAAAACAAATGAGTAAACTACAAGAAAAAGTCATGCTGTATCAAAAATTTATGGATGACAGAGATTTAAGTGTGAATTTAGAATTATTAACGGCAGTTACAAAAGGTTTAGGACCCTCTATTTATAAGGCAGATGCTGAAACTGTATCAGGGTCAGATAGTAAAGAATTAGCGACTGTGAAAAATAATTTTTTAATTAAAAAGTTGGGGCTTTCAGATAATGATGCTTTAGACGCTGGAATTGAAGAAGTGATGCACACAATTGGAAAATCTGAACGAAAAAAATACAGAGCAGTCGTTTATTACCTATTGGTAAAAAAGTTTGGGAAAGAATCTATTTATAATTTATAGTTAAATTTATTTTAATAATATCAAAAAAATCTAGCTCAATCGGCTAGATTTTTTACATTTACCTTAAAATATATTAAAATATTTAGGAATGTCTCAATTTATAAGTGTTTTTGATATGCTAAAGATTGGTATTGGGCCATCTAGCTCTCATACTTTAGGTCCGTGGAGAGCAGCACAGACTTGGATACAAAAAGTAAAAAAGCAGCAATTATTTAATGATTTTGATGAGATAAAAGTAGACCTATATGGCTCACTTTCTTTAACCGGAAAAGGGCATGCTACAGATTTAGCAATTCTTTTAGGCTTAAGTGAAGCAGATCCAGAATATATTCCAATAGAGGATATTTTTATCATAGTTGAAAGAATTAATACCCAACAGGAAATTTTATTTAAAGGCGGAAAAAGAATTCCTTTTTTTAAAGAATCGATACAATTTAATAAGGTTTTCTTACCCTTTCATGCAAATGGAATTACATTTAGAGGTTTCTTAAAAGGAGAAGAGGTTTCTTCAGAAACATATTACTCTATTGGAGGTGGTTTTATCGTTCAAGAAAATAATGTGCTTGAAGATGAAATAGAAATTAATAAAAAAAACTTTCCTTATCCTATAAATAGAGCAATTCAATTGGAAGAATATTGTGAAAGAGATCAACTAAATATTTCAGATATTGTTTTACAAAATGAATTAGAACTAAAAACTGCAAATAAAATTGACTTTGAGTTAGGTAGAATATGGGACACCATGTTAGAGTGTATGTATATTGGATGTCATTCGCAAGGCAATTTGCCAGGTGGTTTAAATGTTAAACGAAGAGCCTTTGGAACACATCAAAAATTAATTAAAGAAACAAAATATGCAAATCCACAAGAATGGATTACTGCGATACGAAGTTCTGAAGTTAAATTTAGAGAAATATTAAAATGGGTAAGTTGTTTTGCTTTATCAGTTAATGAGGTAAACGCTTCTTTAGGTAGGGTAGTGACTGCACCAACAAATGGAAGTGCTGGTGTAATTCCGGCAGTTTTAATGTACTATTTAGTCATAGAGAATCATTCAGCAGATTTTGAGCATATAAAAAATTTTTTATTAGTTGCTGGAGAGATAGGGAGTATATTTAAGAAAAACGCAACTATTTCTGCTGCTATGGGTGGTTGTCAAGCAGAAATAGGTGTTTCTTCAGCTATGGCTGCAGGTGCATTAACTGAATTATTAGGGGGCACACCTGCACAATGTTTGTGTGCAGCAGAGATAGCCATGGAACATCATTTAGGTTTAACTTGCGATCCTATAGGAGGTTTAGTCCAAGTTCCATGTATAGAGAGAAACTCTATGGGTGCCATAAAAGCAATACATGCAGCAGAAATTGCATTAGAAACTAACCCTAAAGAGTCTTTGGTTCATTTAGATAAAGTAGTAGATACTATGTGGGAAACTGCAAAAGATATGAATAAAAATTACAAAGAAACTTCTGAAGGAGGTTTGGCAGTTACGGTTAGAATGGCAGATTGTTAATATAAAAAAAACCCAAAAGCTAAACGCTTTTGGGTTTTAGTGATCGTGTTAACGATTATTATTTTGAGTTTTCAGTAGCCAAAGAATAGATTACTAATCCAAAACCAATTTTGTTAATTGCATCTCCAATGTTGTATACAACGTCAAGATTTAATCCTCCAAAAATACCTTCATACCATCCTGGAGTTCCTGCCATATATCCAATTGGATAGATTACCCATCCTACTAAAACAAACCAACATAAAGCTTTGTGAGCTTTTAATACTGATCCACCAGCTTCTACAGCTAATTTTTTTGCACTTCCTAACCAAATATCGTAAGCAATTGCAAAATATGCAGCCCCAGAAAGTAATCCCCATAACCATGCGTTTGGTCTATCAATTACTTCTCCTACATAACCAGTTACCAACATTATTACAGAAAATAAGATCATTCTCCACATTAATGATTTTTTAGCACCAGCTACTTTTAATATTAAATAGAATTCAACACACATTAATGGAACTGTTAAAATCCAATCTACATATCTAAAAAATGTTGGTGATTCTGCATTAGCAGCCCAATAATCTCTCATGTAAAGATAATGTACAGCAGCGATAAATGTAATTAAACCAGAAACTAGAATAGAAGTTCTCCATTTTTTATCAAAACTGTTCATTGATAAAAAGAAAAATGCTGATGCTGCCATCATTGCCATACATCCTACGAAAAATGTAAAGCCTACATAATCGTCTGGAGCCATTTTAGAAACAGCTAAAAAATTTGTAAAATTCATAATAAAATAATTAAGTTAGTATTAATATTGTTTAACCTTTTTTTATCAAGGTATAACAAACATACAATATAAAATTAATATATTTGCAATATGAAAGATGAAATTTTTACATATTACCAAAATTTTATGATTTTTTTTACATTTTTACTGTTTTGGTTTGGTATTCAATTTGGAGAAATTGTAGAAGATTCATTTGCGTTTTTCCTAGTAATAACAATAGGTATACTTCATGGAGCCAATGACTTATTGATACTTTCTAAAAGAAATTTTTCCTCAAAGAAAAATGTTAATAAAAATTTACTTATTTATCTATTTATGATCACTTTATGTGTGATTTTGTTCTTTTTGAACTCTTTTTTAGCAATAATTACATTTATCATAATTAGTGCGTTTCATTTTGGAGAGGAGCATTTTTCAGAAAAAATAAAACAAAATGGTATTGAACGTTATTTTTATTTTTTTATATATGGATTAATTGTTTTTGGAATGCTTTTTTACAATTCTGAAATACAACTAAAAGAAATAATGATAGATTTGGTAGGTATTTCTTTTAGTCCTTATCTTGTAAAGGTAATTTTACTTATTAGTATTTTATTGTTCTTATTAATGAGTGTTTATTTTTTCCTTAAGAAACAAACTTCTTTAAAAATAGTTGTTAGAGAAATTTTTTATTTAATGTTTCTTTTTTTGGTTTTTAAAACTACCTCTTTAATTTATGGATTTGCTATTTATTTTATTCTTTGGCATTCACTACCTTCTATACTACACCAGGTATTGTATTTATCAGGGGAGGTAAATAAGCAAACGGTTCTGAAATTTGTTAGAAAAGCACTTTTGTTTTGGGTAATTAGTGCCATTGGTATTTTATTACTTTATTTCTTAACACCATCATTAAAGTTTTTTTCTTCTAGCTTATTTGCTGTTTTATTTGCTGTTACAGCACCACATATGTGGGTAATGTCTACTATGAAGTCTACCGTGTAAAAACAAGTTCATTGTTTTTTGACATTTCTTCTGAGAACCTATAATCTTCTATATTAAAGTTTTTTAGTTCTTCTATGGTGTTTACGTTGTTATCTATAATATAACGTACCATAAGACCTCGCGCTTTTTTAGCATAGGTCATTATCGTTTTATATTCTCCATTCTTAAAATCTTTAAAAATTGGAGTAATCATCGGAACTTTTAAAACTTTTTTAGGAATAACTTTAAAATATTCTGCACTCGCTAAATTAATTAACAATTCGTTTTCTTCCAATTCATTGTTTAAAGCATCTGCTACAGTGTCATCCCAAAACTTGTAGAGGTTTTCTTTAATTCCTATTTTTAACTTCGTACCCATTTCTAAACGGTAAGGTTGTATTAAATCTAAAGGCTTTAGAATGCCATACAGTCCAGATAAAATTCTAAGTTTATGTTGTAAATCAGGAATTTTTGATGCTTCGATAGTATTTACATTGATTCCCTGAAAAACAGCACCAGTAAATGCATAAATGGCTTGTTTTGCATTTTTTGTTGTGAATGGCAATGTCCAATCTTGATTCCTTTCATAATTCAATCTTGCCAAATCATCAGAAATAGACATCAATGCAGACAATTTTTTCCTAGATAATGTTTTTAGTTTATTATTCAACTTTTTTGATTGATTTAAAAAAATTGGTTCGGTATGTAAATTTGTAGAGACTTTACTTTCGAAATCTAAAGATTTAGCAGGAGAAATAATAATTTTCATGAAATTGGCTTGAAGAAATTTATTTAATGTAAAAATACAAATGATTGGGATAATCATCAAATAGAACTGTTATTTAAATTTGATAAAACTATTTATAAAATTGATTGAATTTTGAGTTTTGATTTTTTTTGCAGTCTATTTAAACTATATCTATTATCTTGGGTCTAAAGAATAGAACCTAACTAAAATACATTGAGAAAAGACGCTGAACTTGTAAAAAAGTTGAAAGATCCTAAACTAAAAGACCGTGCTTTTAGTAAGTTGCTTGATGTCTATCAAGAGGGTTTGTACTGGCATATTAGAAAAATTGTTCAAACTCATGAAAATGCAGATGATGTATTACAAAACACCTTTATTAGGATCTATAAAAGTATAGGTAACTTTCAGGAAAAGAGTTCTTTACATACTTGGATGTATAGAATTGCATACAATGAATCTATTCGTTTTTTAGAAAAAAACATTAAGAAAAGTTATCCAGATATTGAAGAGGTTTCAGAATCAAATTTAGCAGTTTTATTTGAAGATGAATATTTTGATGGAAATGATATTCAACGAAAATTAAATACTATTATTGAAGGTTTAAAGGAAAAACAAAAACTAGTTTTTCAAATGAAATATTTTGATAACTTAAGTTTTCGGCAAATTTCTGAAATTTTAGATATATCAGAAAGTACATTAAAATCAACGTATTATACTTGTGTTAAAATAATTGAAGAAAAAATAGTGACATAAATCCAAACTATTTTAAAGAAGTTGGGTCTAACTATTAAATTATGAGAAAATCAAAAGAAAATAACGATAAAAATTGCTTTCTAAAAGAAAGTTTACAAAGTGATATTTCTAAACATCATAAAGATTTTTTAGGAACAGATATTCCTGATAATTATTTTTCTACATTTAAACTTTCTATTTTAAATAAAATTAAATCAGAAAGTGATAAACTTAAATTTTTAAAAGAAGATTTTTCTGATATCAATCAAAATCATAAAGAGTATTTAGGAACTACTATTCCAGAAGGTTATTTTGAAAAATCTAAATTTTCTATTTTAGATAAAATTAAAGAAGAACTACAACCTAAAAAACAACTTTTTTTTTATATGCGTTCTCAATTTAGATATATATCAGCTGCATCTTTAGTTTTTATTTTAAGTCTAACAGTTTGGTTACAAAATTCAAATACACAAGAAGATTTTGATACTCCATATATAGAGTCATTTGCTTTTGAAGATGATGTTTTAATAAAATCTGTATTAATTGATGATAAAGATGTAGATGCATTTGCTGATGCTACCTTATTTGATGAAGTTGTGGTAAAAGCAGAGCTTTCTGAACAAAAATTAGACAATTTAATTTTAAATTCATTAATTTTAGAAGATTCATTATTAGATGATTATATGGATGAAAAGTTCATTGAAACAATTATTTTATAAAAAAATAAAAATTTTTCAAACTATTTTAAAAATGTTGGTTCTAAGTAAATAGAAACAATTAACAATTAAAATTCACATATTATGAAAACTACAATTTCCAAAGACAACGTTTTAAAATCAAGTATTTTATTTTTTACAATTACTGCTTTTGTATTATCCGTTTTATTATTCACTTCATGTTCAGATTCTGAAGGAGTAGAAGTTACTGATGATACATCTTTAATAGAGAAAATTGAAAGCGCTTCAAAAACTTCAGTTGAAGCAGCTAGTTTACCATCAGCAACAGCATCAACTTTTAATGGAGAATTAGCAGATAGTTATATTCAAAAAGTGGATTTAGCACAAGGATTAGGATTTAAAGTATCTATTGGAACTGATGATGTAACAAAGGAAGAAATTGATAGTGATGTTTTTTTTACTATACAAGGAAGACAGCTAATTGATACAAGCGAAAAAAGAACAAGAAGAAGAAAGAAGTGTTTTGAATTTGTTTTTCCTATCGATTTTATAATGCCAGATAATTCATCAATCACTTTAAATAGTAAACAAGACTGGGGGTTAATTAAAACTTGGTATGAAGAAAATCCTGATTTTTCAGTTAGACCAGAAATCGTTTTTCCTATTGATGTAACATTAAAAGAAGATGGTTCTACTCAAACATTAATAGATATTGATGAATTAAAAGCAGTCAAAAATTCTTGTAAGAAAGGAAAAGACAAAAGAAAATGTTTTAAATTAGTATTACCTGTGAGTTTTACTATGGAAGATGGAAGTGTAATAGAAGTTGCTAAAAGAGGTGATTTCATAAAGTTAAGAAGATGGAAAAAACAAAATCCAGATGCTACTGTAAAACCAGCTTTAAATTTCCCTGTAGATATTCAATATAGAGATAAAACTACAGCTACTATTAATGATCAAACTGAATATGAAGCAGCAAAAGAAAGTTGTTCAAATTAATTTGTACTTTAAAAGTTACAGAGCAATACTATTTCTTTTTTGAAATGATATAAATAAAAAAAAATGAAATTAAAAAACATCATATTAACAATTAGCTTTATAGGTTTGATGGTATTTAATACAACTTTTTTTGCTCAAGATTCTAATTATAATCTGATTAAAAAAGAGCTTACTCAAAAGCAAATAGATTTGTTAAAGAAAGAAAGAGAGGTTATGAAAACTAATCGTGAAGCTTTTAAAGCATCTTTAACTCAAGAACAGTTAGCTATTTTAAGAGATAAAACCAGTTCTAAATCAGAAATTAGAAAACGTTTGGTAGCTACTTTTTCTAGAAATCAGAAAAGTATGGTTCAAAACCAACAAGTTCGTTTACGTAAAACCAGAGAAAATTTTAGAAAAACATTAACTGGTGAGCAAAGAAAAATGCTTAAAGAACGAATTGATAAAATTAGAAACTCTAAAGACAGAGGAGAATTAAATGATGGTCCAAGAGTAAATAATGCAAATGGAGGAAAGAAAAAACGAAATAGGAGAAACTAGTTTTTTTAGATATATATGATTGATTTATATCAAGGACTAAAAAAAAGTTTAAAAGTTTTTGGGTTGTTATTGTTTTCAATAGCAACCTCTTTTTGTGCTTATGCACAAGAAGATAATTTAGATGGTTTACTTGATGAACTTTTTTTTAATGATCAACAGTTTTTAGATGAATTGCTGGATAGTAATTTTTCTTACAATTCTTTATATACATCAGTATCTTACAATAGCAATACTTATTTTTCAGGACGAGATTCTGGTATAGATCAATTTAATATAATTCCGCAAGTTTCATATTATCATTCCTCAGGATTTAATGCCACTGTTTCTGGGATTTATTATCAAAATTTTGATCCAAGTTGGGATTTTACAAGTGTTTCTGTAGGTTATTTTAATACATTAGACAAACAAAAAAAAATTATTTATAATCTAGGATATACACATTTCTTTTATACTGATGGTTATGATGTTTTTACAAATTCATTAGATATTAGCCTAGGAATTAGAAACAAAAAACGAACAATTGGAACAACTATTGCAGGTGCATACCTATTTGGTACTGAAGAATCATATCAAATTGTTTCTAATACTTTTGCAAGTATTACTCTAATAAGAATACCAAATTTTGCTATAAGGTTTAGACCAAATATAAATTTTATTATTGCCAATCAAAGCATTACATTTGATACTGTTGTTATAAACTCATTATTAGGTCCAAGAATAATAACTACAACTCTAAATGTTTTCGATTTATTAAATACTCAAATCACTTTTCCTATTTCCTTTTCAACCAATTCTTGGGATTTTGAATTAGGGTACAACTTAAATTTACCAAAAGCATTATCTAATGAAACTGATTTAACAACTACTGGTTTCTTTAATTTTTCTGTAGGCTATATGTTTGATTTGAATAATAAATAGAATCCTTTTTTATTTAATTAGTTAATCGTAATATTGCAATGTATAAATAGTTATGGGAGCAACTAAATCAGAAATATTTACAGCGCAACAGAATCGTATTGCTTTAGTGGCTAAAGCTTTAGGGCACCCTGCAAGGATTGCTATTTTAGAATTTTTAATTAAACTAGAAAGTTGTTTTTGCGGAGATCTTGTAAAAGATATAGGTTTGGCACAACCCACTATTTCGCAACATTTAAAAGAACTTAAAAAAGTGGGGTTAATAAAAGGCACTATAGAAGGTACTAATGTTTGCTATTGTATTCATGAAGAAAACTGGAAAGAAATTAGTGAATTATTAAGTGTGTTTCTAAACAAAAAGTCAAAGGGCACCTGTTGTTAACTAATTAAATTATTAAAAATGAATTCTAAAATTAAAAATGTAATTCAAACCTTAAAAACTGATGTTCTATCATCAGAAAGAAAAATGGTGTTACAGCCTCTTATTGATTTTATTTCTCAAAAAAAATCAGAAAATAAACCCATCCGAATTAATTTTATTTGTACCCATAATTCTAGAAGAAGTCATTTAGGGCAAATTTGGGCACAAACCATGGCAACATACTACAAAGTAACTAATGTAACCACTTATTCAGGTGGTACAGAAGCAACTGCAATGTTTCCAAAAGTTGCTGAAATACTAATAGATCAGGGTTTTCATGTAAAAAAACTGTCTGAAACAAATAACCCTGTACATGCCATTTTATTTGATGAAAATTCGCACTCCATTATCGCTTTTTCTAAAAAATATAGTGACAATTTTAATCCAGTATCAGGTTTTGCTGCAATTATGACCTGTTCTCATGCTGATGGTAACTGCCCATTTATTGCAGGCGCAGAAAAAAGAATTCCTATTACTTATGAAGATCCGAAATTGTTTGATAATACAGATCAACAGCATGAAAAATATGCTGAAAGAAGTTTACAAATAGCAACAGAAATGAAATACGTTTTTTCTAATATTTAAAAAATTTTGTCATGAAATTATCAAAAATAAAAACACAGTTAAAACAATTAAAAACAATTGGTTTTCAATTACCAAATGGTGAATTGGTCGCTCCTCATTTTCATGTAACTGAAGTAGGTAGGGTACAAAAAGATTTTATTGATTGTGGAGGTAAGGTTAGAAGTGAATCTGTAATTAATTTTCAATTATGGGAGGAAGAAGATTATAATCATAGATTACATCCAGAAAAATTACTTAATATTATTGAAATGTCTGAAAAAATCTTTGATTTTGAAGACTTAGACATTGAAGTAGAGTACCAAGGAAAAGAAACTATTGGGAAATACAATTTAGATTTTGACGGAACTAACTTTTTGTTAACTTCTAAATTAACAGCTTGTTTGGCTTTAGACGCTTGTGGAATTCCTGCTGAAAAACCAAGAATTAAAATATCAGATTTACAACATAATTCTTGTACTCCAGGTTCTGGTTGTTGTTAAAAAGGCTACTAAAAAATAAAACCCACTTTTAAAAAGTGGGTTTTATTTTTTATTTACTCAATTTCTTCTTTTGAGTGTTCACTGTAGGTTCTCCATTTTTCTAAACATTCACTAATATCGCCAGGAATTTCAGAATTGAACCTCAAAAATTCTCCAGTTGTTGGGTGTGTAAAGCCCAATGTTTTTGCATGCAAGGCTTGTCTAGGTAAAACTTTAAAGCAATTTTGTACAAATTGTTTGTATTTGGTGAAAGTAGTTCCTTTTAAAATTTCATTTCCTCCATACCTTTCATCATTAAATAATGTATGACCAATATGCTTAAAATGAGCTCTTATTTGATGTGTCCTTCCAGTTTCTAATTTACATTGTACAAGAGTAACATAGGTTAAACGTTCTAAAACTTTAAAATGGGTTACTGCATGTTTTCCAAAATCACCATCAGGGAAAACAGCCATCTGTAGACGATTTTTTAAACTACGGCCAATATTACCTTCAATTCTACCTTCATCTTCTTCTATGTTTCCCCAGACTAAGGCATAGTATAGACGCTCTGTAGTTCTATCAAAAAATTGTTTTGATAAGTGAGCCATTGCAAATTCAGTTTTTGCAACCACTAATAAACCACTGGTGTCTTTATCTATTCTATGAACTAAACCAGGTCTTTCGTTGGAGTTGGTTGGTAAATTTTCAATGTGATGAATTAAACCATTTACTAATGTACCAGAATAATTACCATGGCCTGGATGTACTACCATACCTGCAGGTTTGTTAACCACAATTACTGTATCGTCTTCGTAAATAATATTTAAAGGAATATCTTCTGCAACCAACAAGTTCTCTGCAGGAGGATAGGCTAAAACTACACGTACAATATCTTTTGGTTTTACTTTATGGTTAGATTTTACAACGATATTGTTTACCAAAATGTTACCTGCTTTGGCAGCTTGCTGAATCTTATTTCGAGTAGCATTTTCTATAAAATTCATTAAAAATTTATCTACTCTTAATGGCTCTTGTCCATCGTTTGCAATAAATTTATGATGCTCGTACAGATCATCATTTTCTATTTCTAAGTGTTGTTGTTCTCCCAAATTTATTTTCGTATTATCTTTTTCCATCTCCTAAAACCAATTCAATAATCGAATTTTTGGGTAATTTATCGTTTGGGTTTATAGTTTTATTTTTATGTTTTAAACCTCTTACTACATCCTTTCCAATATCTTTTACATAGGTATATGCTGTACCTACCTTAAAACCAATAGCTCTTAATTCTGAGATTGCTTGTCTTTTTGTTCTACCATTTAAATCAGGTATACTAATATCTCTGTATTTTGATGGATTTAAGGTTAGGTATATTTTTCTTTTTTCTTTTACAAAATCTCCTTTTGCAGGGGTCTGTTCTATTACAGATTTTTTAGGGTACAAAGGGTTGTAACTGGCACTATCTATTACTTTATAATCTAAGTTTATTTCTTTTAATTTTTTTTCAGCTTGCGTAATCGTCATTTTTTCCAAGTCTGGAACTTGAATCTTTTGATTGTGATTTGTGGTGTTATTTAACCAGAATTTTAAGCATAAAAAAGTAACAATAAAGCCTACTATTGCAATAGCTAATTGTTTAAAAAATAACTTACTTTTAATAAACTGGAAAAAATGCATGGAACAACTTTGAATTATAAGATACAAATATATAAAATCTAAACGTTGCAGTTTCTATTTATATTTTGATAAATTTGTTTAAATAATAGAATTTGATGAAAAAAAATATAGCTATTATTATGGGAGGCTATTCATCTGAAACTTCCATATCAATAAAAAGCGGAAATGTTGTGTATCAGAATTTAGATCACAACAAGTATAATATTTTTAGAGTACACATTTTAAAGGACAAATGGGTATGTGTAGCAGATGATTTTACTGAACACCAAATAAATAGAGAAGATTTTTCTGTTCATATTAAAAATCGAAGAATAACTTTTGATTGTGTTTTTAATGCTATTCATGGTCATCCAGGAGAAAATGGAATGATTTTAGCTTATCTAGAATTACTAAATATACCTCATACTTCTGCACCTTTTTATCAAATGGCACTTACTTTTAATAAGAGAGATGCCTTAAGTGTTGTTAAAGATTATGGGATAAAAACGGCCACTTCTATTTATTTAAACCAAGGTGATCCTATAGATACAAAAACTATTGTTGAAAAAGTGGGGTTGCCTTGTTTTATAAAACCAAATAATGCTGGTTCTAGTTATGGTATTTCCAAAGCATATACAAAAGAAGAAATAGAAGTGGGTATAGAAAAAGCCTACAAAGAAGATAATGCCTTATTAATCGAATCCTTTTTAGATGGAGTAGAGGTGTCTGTAGGGGTTTTAAATTATAAAAATACGTTGACAGTATTGCCCATAACCGAGATAGTTTCTGAAAATGATTTTTTTGATTACGAGGCAAAATATGAAGGAAAATCTCAAGAAATTACACCAGCTAGAATTTCAAAAGAAAAACAAAATAGTGTAGAAGAAGTAGCAAAAAAAGTATATAATTGTTTGCAACTGTCTGGTTTTTCTAGAGCTGAGTATATTTTTGTGAACGATGAGCCACATTTTTTAGAAATAAATACTGTTCCTGGTTTAACCACAGAAAGTATTTTACCACAACAAGCACAAAAAGCAGGAATTTCACTTAGACAGCTTTTTGAAAATTCGATTCAAATGGCATTAAAATAAAAAAGATGAATAAAGCAGTATTTCCAGGATCATTTGATCCTATTACATTAGGACATTTAGACATAATAGAAAGAGGTATCGATCTTTTTGATGAGTTAATTATTGCCATTGGTATTAATTCAAATAAAAAATACATGTTTTCTTTAGAAGAAAGAATTCAGTTTGTGAAAGAAACTTTTAAAGACCAACCTAAAATTAAAGTTTTAAGCTATCAGGGTTTAACAGTTAACTTTTGCAAAGCGCAAAATGCAAACTTTATTTTAAGAGGACTAAGAAATCCAGCCGATTTTGAGTTTGAAAAAGCCATTGCTCATACCAATCGAAAGTTGACAGAAATTGAAACTGTCTTTTTACTTACTTCTTCTGGTAAAAGTTATATTTCATCCTCAATAGTTAGAGATGTGATTCGTAATAATGGAGATTTTACTGGTTTAGTTCCACATACAGTTCGATTAAAAAAATAATTTATGAATAACTTTTTGTTAAGAATCCTTTTAGGTATTGTCTTATTATTTACTGTTTCTTGCAGTAACCCCTCTAAAAAAACTATAGATTTCACTACCCTTTTTGAAAAATCTCAAGGCACAGAAACCCCTGAATATAAAGATATAATTACATATTATAAAAACTTATCAGAAGCTTATAGCCAAATATCATTGTTTAGTTTTGGACAGACAGATTCTGGAGAACCCTTGCATTTAGTGGTTTATGATAAAAATGGAATTTACAATGTTGATGAAATCAAAAATTCATCAAAAAATAGAATTTTAATAAATAATGGTATTCATCCTGGAGAATCAGATGGAATCGATGCTTCAATGATGCTATTAAGAGATCTTGTCCAAAATGATTCTTTACAAAAAAAATATCAAAATTCTATTGTTTGTATAATACCTGTATACAATGTAGGTGGTTCTTTAAACAGAAATTCTCATACCAGAGCCAATCAAAATGGGCCCTTAGAATATGGATTTAGAGGAAACGCTAGAAACTATGATTTAAACAGAGATTTTATAAAGCAAGATACCAAAAATGCAGCAGCTTTTGCAGAAGTATTTCATTCTGTAGATCCTGATGTATTTATAGATAACCATGTTAGTAATGGAGCAGATTATCAATACGCAATAACACATTTGTTTACACAGCACAACAAATTAGGAGGTAGTTTAGGTTCTTTTTTACAGAACAAAATGAGGCCTAGTTTAGAACAATCGTTAGCTAAAAAAGACATTATAATAACGCCTTATGTGAATGTTTGGGGCACTACTCCTGAAAATGGGTTTTCTCAGTTTTTTGACTCACCTAGATATTCTACAGGGTACACAACATTGTTTAATACTTTAGGATTAATGGTGGAAACTCATATGATAAAACCTTATAAAATTAGAGTAGAACAAACTTATGAATTACTAGTATCTGCCTTTGATTTTACAGAAGAAAATTCTAACAAAATTAAAAGATTAAGAGCAAATATTATTTCAGAAATTTTAGCTAAAAAAACATATCCCATTCAGTTTGTAGTAGATAAAGAAAAATACAGAAATTTAAAATTTAAGGGTTATGAAGGGATGTATATAGAAAGTAAAGTTACCAATGGCAAAAGGTTGTTTTATGACAAAAACAAGCCTTTCGAAAAAGACACTCGTTATTTTGATGAATTTAAAGTTACTAAAGAAATAGAAATTCCTAAAGCTTATATTTTACCTAAAGGATGGCATCAAGTTATTGCTAGGTTAGATAATAATCTAATTAAATATACTAGGTTTATAAAAGACACTACAATTTTAGTAACTGTAAATCACATAGCAAATTTTAAATCTAGAAATGCGCCTTATGAAGGGCATTATTTACATTATAACACTGAAGTTTTTAGCTCAATAGAAGAAGTTACCTTTAAAAAAGGTGATTTATACATACCAACACATCAAAATGGAGTTCGCTATCTGTTGGAAACATTAGAGGCTGAAGCTACAGATTCATTCTTCAATTGGAATTTCTTTGATACTGTTTTACAAAAAAAAGAGGGGTATTCTGCTTATGTTTTTGAAGATGTTGCAGAACAAATTTTAAAAGACAATGAGTTTTTAAAAAATGAATTTGAAAACAAGTTAAAAACTGATAAAGATTTTCAGAAAAACCCGAGAAAACAACTCGATTTTATTTACAAGAATTCTCCTTATTATGAAAAAGCACACTTGATGCTACCTGTTTTTAAAGTTTACTAAAACATTATTTATAGTATTGTTGAACTTCTTTAAAAATTATAATCGCTCAATGGTTTTGTAAACTTTTCTGGATTTGCAGCCAAGTGATATCTAGGATCATCAATATTCTCTTCAATCACATCTTTAAAAATAGGTGAAGCTTTATAAAGTAAAACCTTACAATCTTCACTTAGATGTTTAAGAATAATTTGTTTATTGGCTGCTTGGTACTTTTCAACAAGTGCAAATATTGCTTCAATTGCAGAATGATCTGAAATTCTAGCTTCTATAAAATCAATTTCTACCTTAATAGGGTCATTTTTTATGTCAAACTTTTCATTAAATGTAGCAATGCTTCCAAAGAATAATGGTCCCCAAATTTCGTAAATTTTTGTTCCATCCTCTTTAAACCGCTTTCTTGCTCTAATTCTTCTTGCATTTTCCCATGCAAAAACTAATGCAGAAATAATTACACCAACAAAAACAGCAATTGCTAAATCAAAAATCACTGTTACTGCAGATACTGTTATTAGAACAAAAGCGTCAGATTTAGGTATTTTTTTTAGTATTCTAAAGCTAGACCAAGCAAATGTTTCAATAACCATCATAAACATTACGCCAATTAAGGCAGCTATTGGTACTTGTTCAATAAACTTATCAGTAAATAAAATAAAGGTTAAAAGCGTAATTGCCATCATAATACCAGACAATTTTCCTCTACCACCTGCATTAATATTAATGACTGTTTGACCTATCATACCACATCCTCCTGTACCTCCAAATAAGCCACTAACAATATTTCCTGCACCCTGTGCGATACATTCTTTGTTTCCATTTCCTCTAGTTTCTGTTAATTCATCAACTAAATTCATGGTCATCAAAGATTCAATTAAACCTACAGAAGCTGCCAGTATTGCAAAAGGAAAAATAAAACGTAAGGTATCTAAATTAAACGGTAAATTTTGCCAAAGTTCTAAATTTGGAGTTGGAAATTCTCCTTTAAGTCCTTCACCTCCACCTTCAATAATGTAAGAACCTACAGTAGAAACTTCTAATCCAGAAAACACGACAATTAAAGTAGTAATTAAAATAGCGGTAAGAGAAGCTGGTATTTTCTTTGTTATTTTTGGAATTACCCAAATAATTGTCATAGTTAATGCAACTAGGCCTATCATGATATACAATTCCGTTCCTTGCATAAAAGTACTTACATATTCATTTACGCCCTCTTTAGATACTTGTAAAGACTTGTGAGTAAACATTTTAACTTGAGCCCAAAAAATTACGATTGCTAAACCATTTACAAAACCCATCATTACAGGGTGTGGAATAAGACGAACAAACTTTCCAAGTTTTAAAACACCAGCAAACACTTGTATGATTCCCATTAAAATAACACAAGCTAATAAATAGAAATATCCCATATTGTCTATGGGAGTATCAAATAGCATTCCTTTAGAATGGCCTTCTGCAATCATTGCAACAAATATAACTGCAACAGCACCAGCTGCACCAGATATTAGCCCAGGTCTTCCTCCAAAAATAGCCGTAATTAATCCTATAATAAAAGCACCTGAAAGCGCTACTAATGGATCTATTTGAGCAACAAAAGCAAAAGCAACAACCTCAGGAATCATGGCTAGAGAAACAGTAATACCTGCCAATATATCATTCTTTGCGTTTGGTGTAATTTTTTTTATGAAATTAGTCATGAATTAAGGGCTTTTAAAAGTCGGCAAATATAAGATCTTTTTAGGTATTTATAAGTTTTTCTTATATGTTTCATATACCAACTTTATATTTGCGTAGGTGTTTTTATAAATGTTGTTTATATCGCTTTTTTTTATGAATGCTACTTTATCAATACCCTCTTCGGTTTGTGGAGTTAACTCTTTTTTAAAGCTAGAATGCATTAAATACCAATGCGTTTCTTTTAATTTTAGTCCATTATATGCATAGATGTGATACGTTGTAATTAACTTTTTTAAAATCATTAATTTTCTAATGCCACATTCTTCTTCAACCTCTCTTATTGCTGCTGTTTTTTTTAATTCATTTTTTTCTATCCACCCTTTAGGTAAATCCCAAATTCCATTTCTATGAATAAAAAGTACTGATCTTTCATCATTAATAACTAGACCTCCAGCTGCTTTAATTACTTTTAAATTACTAAGAAAGTGTTGCCAATCTTTTTTTAAATTTTGAGAGGTTAACAAAATTCCTTCAATAGATTCGGTTTTTAATTTACTTAAGATTGTATTGAAGTTAAGATCAGAAAATGAATAGGTTGGATAATTTTTTTCATTTTTTAATGAAGATGTGATAATTATTGGTTTATCATTTACAAAAACTTTATACATTTGCGCCATGGTTATGAACAAAGATACTTCAAAAAAAACAGCAGCGCTTTTGTTACAAATAAAAGCGATAAAGCTAAACCCCCAAGAGCCTTTTAATTGGGCCTCTGGTTGGAAATCACCAATATATTGTGATAATAGAATAACATTATCATATCCGCCAGTTAGGGTTTTTCTTAAAGAAGAAATTGCAAAAATAGTAGAATTAGAATATGGTAAACCAGACGTTATTGCTGGTGTTGCAACTGGTGCAATAGCCATTGGAATTTTAGTCGCACAAGAGCTGGGTGTTCCTTTTGTGTATGTTAGACCAGAGCCAAAAAAGCACGGTAGAAAAAATCAAATAGAAGGTCATTTAGAGGGGGGGCAGAATGTAGTTGTTATTGAAGATTTAATAAGTACAGGTAATAGTAGTCTAAATGCTGTTGCTGCTTTAAAAGAAGCTGGGGCAGTAGTAAAAGGAATGGTCGCTATATTTTCTTACGGCTTTGATATTGCAACTAAGAATTTTGAAGACAAAAATATAAACCTAAAAACATTAAGTAATTACGATAACCTTTTAGAGCATTCATTGGATAGTAATTACATTTCTCAAAAAGAATTAAAGACACTTCAAGAATGGAGAAATAATCCTAGTGAGTGGAATCAATAAAAGATACAAATGAATATTAAAGGAAATAAAATTACCGTACAAAAAACTCAAGAGGAAACATTTGATTTTTTATCTGAATTAAAAAATTTTGAGCAACTTATGCCAGACTCTATTCAAAAATTTGAAGTTGATGGAGATTCTTTTGTTTTTGGTTTAAAAGGAATGCCAGAAATACGATTAGTTCTTAAAGATAAAACTCCTTTTTCTAAAGTTGTTTTAGGTGCCGCTAGTAGTAAATTATCTTTTCAATTAGTTGCAGATATTGCTGCTTTAACAGACGCTTCTAGTGAAGTAGAAATTGTATTTGATGGTGAATTTAACAAAATGATGGAAATGATGGTTAAAAAACCATTAACTAGTTTTATAGAAACATTAACGTCTAATCTGAGTAAAGTTTAAGCAAAGGAAATTTCTTTAATTTGAAATTTTTTAATGGTTTTATTTTCGAGTTCAATCTTTAGTTTTCCAGTTTTAGAAACTCCAACAATTTTACCCATAAATAAAACATTATCAGCGGTTTTAAACATGCTAGGAATGTTTTTTTTATAGAGTACATTTAAATATTCTTGTTCTAATTTAAGAAATTTATCAGTAGTTAATGCTTGTGTTCTTTTTTTTAAAACGCTAATAATTTCATTTAAAAGTTGGTCTAAATCATACAATTTACCAGTTATTTTTTTTAAAGAACTTATGTTTTTAAATTGCATTGGAAAAATGTCTTGATTCACATTTAAACCAATACCGAGTATTGTTTGGTTAATTTTGGCATCAGCGATTTTATTTTCTATTAAAATTCCACAAATTTTTTGATTAGCTGACATAATGTCGTTTGGCCATTTAATAAAAATATTTGTGTTTAAATGTTTTTTAATTACATCAAAAACGGCAAGACAAACAGCAAAATTTAAATATTTTTGATTCAAAACTAGAAGTTCAAAATCTTTAATAAACACACTAAATGTTAAGTTTTTATTCGGTTCAGAAATCCAACTACTCTCTCTTTGGCCACGTCCTTTAGTTTGTGATTTGGTAACCACTATAGTGTAGTTTTCCAGATTAGATTTCTTAGCCATTTCCTTTAAAAAAGTACTGGTAGAATCAATGGCATTAAGTTTGATTAAATTCAATTGTTAAATATTGTATAAACAAGTTCAATATTACACAAAATAGTCGCAAAAAAATAATAACTTTGCTTTAATTTATAAAATACATTAATGATAAAAAAACAAGTAAGTACAGATGATTTAATCGCTGTAATTATTAAGGGAATTGATGATGTTAAAGGAGAAGACATTCAATTGCTAGATTTAAGAGATATAGAAAATACGGTCTGTGACTACTTTGTAATTTGCTCAGGTACTTCAAACACCCAAGTAAACGCTATTTCAGGTTCAGTTCAAAAAATTGTAAGTAAAGAGGTTAAAGATAAGCCATGGCATGTAGAAGGCCAGGGTAACTCTGAATGGGTTTTAATGGATTATGTAAACGTAGTTGTACATATTTTTCAAAAGCATGTAAGAGATTATTACGATATAGAAAGCCTTTGGGGTGACGCAAAAATCACTGAAATTAACCCAGTTTAATACTATTGATTTAAAAAAATGAATAATTCAAATAAAGATAAAAAACCAAATATGCCTAAATTTAAATTCAGTTCTTACTGGATTTATGGAGGTGTTATTTTAGCAATTTTTGCAATCCAGTTTTTTAGTAGTGGAGATTTAGCTTCAAAAAGTATTTCAAAGAATAAATTTGATGAAATTTTACTAGACAACGACATTAAAGAAATTGTAGTTATAAATAGAGATGTAGCCCAGATTTATTTAACTAAAGATGCTTTAAAAAAGCAAAAACACAAAAAATTTACTTCATCTACTTTTTATAGACCAGGATCTCCTGTTTATGAATATAATTTTGGGGATCAAAGAACTTTTGAACAAAGTGTAACTGATGCAAAAGAAAAAAGAAAGCTCATTGTAGATATTGACAATAGAGAGCAGACTAGTATTTTTGATGCCATTCTTGGAATTTTACCATTTATCATCTTAATAGCCATCTGGTTATTTTTTATGAAAAGAATGTCAGGTGGAGGTGCAGGCTCTGGTGGTGGAGGTCAAATTTTTAGTATTGGTAAATCTAAAGCCAAGCTATTTGACAAAGACACTAAAGTAAAAACAACTTTTGAGAATGTAGCTGGTTTAGAAGGAGCTAAAGAAGAAGTTCAAGAAATTGTAGATTTCTTAAAAAGTCCAGAAAAATATACCTCTTTAGGAGGTAAAATTCCTAAAGGAGCTTTATTAGTTGGTCCTCCAGGTACAGGAAAAACATTATTAGCAAAAGCAGTTGCTGGTGAAGCAGGTGTGCCATTTTTCTCTCTATCAGGTTCAGATTTTGTAGAGATGTTTGTTGGAGTTGGTGCTTCGAGAGTTCGTGATTTATTTAAACAAGCTCAGCAAAAATCTCCTTCAATTATTTTTATTGATGAAATTGATGCTATTGGAAGAGCACGTGGTAAAAACTCTATGACTGGAGGTAATGATGAACGTGAAAATACGTTAAACCAATTATTGACAGAAATGGATGGTTTTGGTACAGATACTAACGTTATTGTAATTGCTGCAACGAACAGAGCAGACGTTTTAGATAAAGCGTTAATGCGTGCAGGACGTTTTGATAGACAAATTTATGTTGATTTACCAGATATCAGAGAAAGACAAGAAATTTTTGAAGTGCATATAAAGCCTTTAAAATTATCAGATGATGTAAATGTTGAGTTTCTTGCTCAGCAGACTCCTGGTTTTTCAGGTGCAGATATTGCAAACATGTGTAATGAAGCTGCTTTAATTGCTGCAAGGCAAGGAAAAAAAGCGATTCATCATCAAGATTTTTTAGATGCTGTAGATCGTATTGTCGGTGGTTTAGAAAAGAAAAAGAAACGTATTACTCCAAAAGAAAAGAAAGTAATTGCTTTTCATGAGGCTGGCCATGCTACCGTAAGTTGGATGTTAGAGCATGCAGCTCCATTGGTAAAAGTAACGATTGTTCCTAGAGGGCAATCTTTAGGAGCAGCCTGGTATTTGCCTGCAGAACGCTTAATAGTTCAAACAGAACAAATGTTAGATGAAATGTGTGCAACATTAGGAGGTAGAGCTGCAGAAAAGATTATTTTCAATAAAATATCTACAGGAGCCTTAAGCGATTTAGAAAAAGTAACCAAACAAGCAAGAGCTATGGTTACCGTTTACGGTTTAAATGATGAGGTAGGAAATATTACCTACTACGATTCCTCTGGAAATGATGCTTTTGTAAAGCCTTATAGTGAAGAAACTGGTAAAAAAATAGACAAAGAAATTTCTAAAATGATAGAGATTCAATACCAAAGAGCCATTGATCTATTGTCTAATAATAAAGAAAAACTAACGGTTCTTGCTGAATTACTTTTAGAAAAAGAAGTGATTTTTAAAGACGATCTTCAAAAAATCTTTGGGAAAAGACCTTTTGAAGAATTAGATACAGAAGTAAATCAAGAAGAAGCAATTGAAGAATTACCAGCAGAAGGTAATGTCACAGAATCCTAAAAGTTTATGGATTTTTTAAAGAAACTTTTTAATATCCCTATTAAAGAGGATACACAAATAGAAGAGCAAGAGGTAAATCTTTCTCTCGATGACTTGTTTGTGCATAATTTTACAGGGAAAGAAGGTAAGTTTCTTTATTGTACGACCAAAAATGAATTAAAAACTAGCTTTGAAAAAATTTTTGACGAAAATAAATGGACTACAGTTCAGCTTTTAGATCATAATTTGGAGAGTATTATTAATAAGGATTCTGTAAAAATTGCTCAAAAAAGTAATGCAGAAGCCCCTATATTTTCTAAATGTGAACATTTAGTAGCAGACAAAGGAGATATTTTATTTTCATCGAATCAACTTGGGAGTACAAAGTTAAAAGAATTTACAGATAATTTTATTGTATATGCTACAACCAGTCAGTTAGTTAAAGACACTGGACAGGCACTTACAGGGATTAAAGCTAAATATGCAAATAACTTACCCACAAATATTTCTTCAATAAAAAATTATAATATCAATAATACTGATGATAATTTTTTAAACTATGGCAACAATAACTCAAAAAACTTATATTTGCTGCTATTTGAAGATTTATAATATGCATAACCTTTTAAAAAGGAGTTTTTCTGGGATTATATACGTTATAATTTTTATTTCTGCCACTCTTTTTTCTAAAGAGTCTTACGTTGTATTAATTACCCTTTTTGGATTCATATCTATTTGGGAATTTTCAAAAATGATTGCCATAAAAAATTACGCTTCTTATTTTATCTTTCCTGTTACACTTTTTTTAATATTACAAAGACAGTATAGTTTTGCAACTTTAGGACTTTTAGGGATAACCGTATTTTCATCTTTATTATTGGGATTTCAACTAATTTTTAAAAAGGACATTCCTTATGAAGATCACAGGCAAAAATTAGGACTATCTATTAGGTATATTATTTTTTCTATGTGTTTTCTTGTTCTTTTACCTTTTTATCAAAATGAATATCATCCTTACTTAATGTTAGCGTTGGTATCTTTAATTTGGGTGAATGATTCTTTTGCTTTTTTAGTAGGTAAAAATATAGGAAAACGTAAATTGTTTGCCTCTGTTTCCCCAAAAAAAACAGTAGAAGGTTTTTTTGGAGGTTTATTTTTTTCAGTTATAACAGCGTATGCAATTAGTTATTTTAATTCAGATTTTACTGCACTACATTGGATAATTATCGGGTTTTTAATCTCTGTTTTAGGAACTTTAGGAGATTTGGTAGAATCTAAATTTAAAAGAAAAGCTAATATTAAGGATAGTGGTAATATATTACCAGGACATGGTGGAATTTTAGATAGGTTAGATAGCTTACTTTTTGCTGCGCCCTTTGTATATTTGTTTATTAATTATATTATATAAAAAATGATACGTTTTCATAAAGAAGGTTATACAATTATCGCAATTACTTTTGTTTTAGCAATAGCAAGTGTTTTATTGGCTGAGGAATATATTAATATACTATGGCTTACAAAGGCAGTACAAGTTTTAGCCTTATTTCTATTAATAATTGTACTTCAATTTTTTAGAAATCCAAAAAGAATTACTGAACTTAACGATAAAACTATTGTTGCTCCTGTAGATGGAAAGGTAGTAGTTATTGAAGAAGTCGAAGAACCAGAATATTTTAAAGATAAAAGACTACAAGTTTCTATTTTTATGTCTCCAATTAATGTTCATGTTACAAGATATGCAATGAGTGGTTTAGTCAAATATAGCAAATATCATCCAGGTAAATACTTAGTTGCATGGCATCCAAAAGCATCTACAGATAATGAAAGAACAACTATTGTGTTGCAAAATGAAACTTTTGGAGATGTTTTGTATAGACAAATTGCAGGAGCTTTGGCAAAAAGAATCGTAAATTATGCAGAAGAAGGAAGTCAGGTTATACAAGGTTCTGATGCTGGTTTTATAAAGTTTGGTTCACGTGTAGATTTGTATTTTCCATTAGGAACAAAGTTGAAGGTGAATTTGGGTGATAAAGTTAAAGGAGGAACGCAAGTTATTGCAGAAAGATAATTGTTATTAAAAATATAGATTACAAATTTGAAGATGCTTTTCTGAAGTTATCTAAACTTAAAAAAACGATTACTCCCGATTTAATGTTAAAGCTTTATGCTTTTCATAAACAAGCAAACTTTGGTAATAATCGTTCTTTAAAAAGAGGTTTAGATGTAAGAAGCGGTTTTAAATTAAACGCTTGGATGCAATTAAAAGGTATGTCTTCTCAAGAAGCTAAGCTAAAATATATTGAGTTAGCAGATAAAATTCTTAAACAGAATAAAAATAGTTAGCAACTTTTATATCCCTTAAAATAAATCGTTTAAAGCATCTGAAAGTTTAGGATACTTAAAATTAAAATTTTTGTTTTTAATTTTTTCACTAGAAATTCTACTTCCCTCCAAAAGAATTAAAGCCATTTCTCCAAAAACTAAATGTAATAAAAAACCAGGAACACATAGGCTTGTGAAGGGTCTAGAAACGGATTTAGCTAAGGTTTTTGAAAAAGAAATACTAGTATGGTATTCTGGAGCTACAGCATTATAGGTTCCTTCTAATTCATTATCAATAGCTTTTACGTATAAATTACAAAGGTCTTCTATATGAATCCAAGGTATGTATTGACTGCCTTTACCCAAACCTGCAATAACAAGTGTTTGCATTTTTTTTAAAGCACCCCCTTTATTAGATAACACAATACCGGTTCTTAATATAGAAACAGGGATATCTATTGTTTTAAATTGCAATGCTGCAGCTTCCCATTTATTACATACATCTCCTAAAAAATCTTCACCAACAGGGTTTTCTTCAATTAAAATTGCTTTAGATGTTATTGCGCCATAATATCCAGTTCCTGAGGCAGAAATAAAGCCTTTCAATGAAGTATTTAATTGTTTTATTTTGTTAAAAAGTAAATTTGCGGAATTTACTCTACTATGTATAATTTCTGTTTTTCGTGATTTAGACCATCTTTTATCTGCAATTCCTGCTCCTGCAAGATGAATGATATAATCGGTATTTTTTATGGCATCTTCAGCTATATATCCTTTAGCTAAATCCCATTTAAATTCGTTCTTCTTTTTTGGAGACCTCGTTAGAATTTTAACGATATGTCCTTTTTGTTCAAGAACTTCTGTAAGTCTTGCACCTATTAATCCAGTACCTCCAGTAATTAAAATATTTGCCATATGTAAAGATAAAAAACCTTATGTTATTTTGTGAACGATTTTAATGAATTAACGATTTATTATATATGGTTTTTACTTCCTTTTTTATTTTAGGTATAAGTATCAATGAAAACAATTAGTACATATACTAAAGCAATGTTAATTTTTTTAAAAGCCTTAAATAATAGCGTATTTTTATAGTGATGAAAAAAAGTACAAAAAGGAAAGGATTTATTTTTAAAACTTATGAGGCAGAAAAGCAATCGCCTTTCGAAAAGCTGCTTGAAATTTTTAAAGAATTAATTACTCATACTTCTGGTGATTTTGATGAAGCTATAGATTGGTTAAGATCTTTAGATAAAGAATATAATCTTACAGATGAACAGTATACAATAGATGATTTTATTGAAGATTTAAAGAAAAAAGGGTACATAAGAGAAGAAATAAAAGCAGACGGAACAGGTGGTACAGCCATAACTTCAAAAACAGAAAGAGCTATAAGACAACAAGCATTAAATCATATTTTTGGAAAAATAAAAAGAAGTGGATCTGGTAATCATAAAAGTAAATCACCAGGTATAGGAGATGAACATACAGGAGATTTTAGGGCATATCAATTTGGAGACAACTTAGACAAGGTTTCTATGACAGAAAGTATAAGAAATGCACAAATCAATAATGGTATAGGAGATTTCACGTTGTCAGAGAATGATTTGGTCGTAGAAGATACGCTGCATAAAAGCCAAATGAGTACAGTGTTAATGATTGATATTAGTCATTCTATGATTTTATATGGAGAAGATAGAATTACACCAGCCAAAAAAGTAGCTATGGCTTTGGCCGAACTAATTACTACTAGATATCCAAAAGATACGATAGACATTTTGGTTTTTGGAAACGACGCCTGGACTATTAAAATAAAAGATTTACCTTATTTACAAGTTGGTCCTTACCATACGAATACAGTTGCTGGTCTACAATTAGCTATGGATTTATTACGGAGAAAGAAAAATACGAATAAACAGATTTTTATGATAACTGACGGTAAGCCTAGTTGTTTGCGTTTACCTGATGGTCAATACTATAAAAATAGTAATGGCTTAGACAAATACATTGTAAATAAATGTTATGCAATGGCACAACAGGCCAGAAAATTACACATACCAATTACAACTTTTATGATTGCGCAAGATCCTTATTTGATGCAATTTGTAAAAGCTTTTACACAAGCAAATCAAGGAAAAGCATTTTATACTGGATTAAAAGGTTTAGGAGAGATGATTTTTGAAGATTATGAAACAAATAGAAAAAAAAGAATTAAAGGATAGATGAATTTAGAAAATATAAAAACATTAGGAGAACTAAAAAAAACAGGGTACGATCCAAAATCAATTAAAGAGGAGTTAAGAGAAAATCTTATTAGTAAGATGTTGAATAAGGAAACGGTCTTTAAAGGCATCCATGGATATGAAAATACAGTTATTCCAGAATTAGAAAGAGCCATTTTAAGCAAACACAATATTAATTTACTAGGGTTAAGAGGTCAGGCTAAAACTCGTTTGGCAAGGTTAATGGTAGATTTGTTAGACGAATATATTCCAGTAGTAGAGGGTTCTGAAGTTAATGATGATCCACTTCAGCCCATATCGAGATTTGCAGAAGAATTAATTAAGGAAAAGGGTGATGACACACCAATTTATTGGTTGCATAGAAATGATCGTTTTGCAGAGAAATTAGCAACTCCAGATGTAACTGTAGCAGATATTATTGGTGATGTAGATCCTATAAAAGCTGCAAATTTGAAATTGAGTTATGCAGATGATAGGGTAATTCATTATGGAATGATTCCTAGAGCCAACAGGTGTATTTTTGTTATTAATGAATTGCCAGATTTACAAGCAAGAATTCAGGTAGCATTGTTTAATATTCTACAAGAAGGTGATATTCAAATTCGTGGATTTAAATTAAGATTGCCTTTAGATATGCAATTTGTATTTACAGCTAACCCGGAAGATTATACCAATAGAGGTAGCATTGTTACTCCGTTAAAAGACAGAATTGGCTCACAAATATTAACGCATTATCCTGAGGATATTGAAACGGCTAAGACCATTACACAACAAGAAGCTAATAAAGTAGCTTCTCAGAAAGAGTTTATAAAAGTACCAGAGCTAGCCAAAGATTTATTAGAACAAATTGTTTTCGAAGCAAGAGATAGTGAATATATTGATGCTAAAAGTGGAGTAAGTGCACGATTAAGCATTTCTGCATTTGAAAATCTGTTAAGTACCGCAGAAAGAAGAGCAATCTTGTCTGGGGATTCAGAAACTATGATCCGTTTAAATGATTTTGATGGGATAATTCCTGCAATTACTGGTAAAGTAGAATTGGTTTATGAAGGAGAACAAGAAGGTGCTCAGGTAGTAGCAGAAACATTAATTCGAAGAGCAATCAAAACATTATTCCCTACGTATTTTCCAGAAATTAAAAAATTAGAAAAACAAGATGCAGAGACTCCTTATGATGATATTATTTCTTGGTTCTTTAATTCAAAAGAAGATTTTGAATTGTTAGATGACTATGCAGAAGAGGCTTACAAAAACGAATTAGATAAAATAAAGCCTTTAGATGTTTTTCTAAAAGAACATCAACCAAATATGAATAAAGCAGATGCTTATTTTGTGAAAGAGTTTGTGTTGTGGGCTTTGGTAGAATTTAAGAAATTAAGTAAGTATCGTTTCGCAGAAAGAACTCAGTTTAAAGATCCTTATGGAAATTTTATTAATGGATTGTAAAGAAAAAAAGAAAGCCTAACAGCTTTCTTTTTTTATGAAATATAAGTTTTTAAATAGAGCTAAGAATGCTAGAAATAGGTTTTTATTAGCAAAGAATCTATTTATCTCATTATCTTATTTGGAAAAACAACCACACTCTCATGACCATTTTCACCAACAGCGGCCACTCCAAAAAAGAAATTATCAATCACAATTCCTTCTAAAGTAAATTCCGTAGCTTCTACATACCTATCATTATCCCAAGTAGGAGAGGTAGTATCTCTCCAATAAATTTTATATCCTTTTGCGCCTTCTACTGGAGACCATTTTAGTTTAGCAGAAGCCTCAACTATACCACCAATACCAACAACTTTAGGAGCAGCAGGTGCCCAAGCCAAGCTAGCCAAGTTGATTGCGTTTACAGCCGTTAATTTTTTTGCATACGGAAAGTTTACATGTTCAAAAGTATCTCCATACTTAATCCCATTTTCCGTTCTTAGGTCTTGATGTTGCTGGGTATAATTTTCATGCGCTTCCATTATGCGAATTCCTGCAAATCCTAAATCATTAAAAGGTCTGTGATGGCCACCTCTCCCAAATCTATCTAACCTATAAATCATCATAGGGTTCATCTCTGGCATATACGTTTTTGTTGTTTTATGAACATATCTTGCCAATTGACGAGAAATACCATCTACTTCACCACCATAAAACCTACGCATTCTTCTTTGTCTTTCAGTTTCGTTCGCAGGGACTGGCTCAGAAAAAATACGAAACGCTCTATTGTCTGTGACACCATCTACACCTGTAATATTTCCAATCATATCATTGTTAAGTATACCAATAATATCCCAACCTTTTTCTTTGGCATACTTTGCAAGTCCAGCACCACCAAAAAGCCCTTGCTCTTCTCCAGATAAACCTACATATATTATACTGCTTTCAAATTTATATTTACTTAAAACTCTAGCGGCTTCCATTGTACCAGCCATACCTGATGCATTATCGTTTGCCCCTGGTGCATCTTTGGTAAAATTAGAGCCATTACTGTTTCTAGAATCAATGTCTCCACTCATTATAATATATCTGTTCGGATACTTTGTGCCTTTTTGTATGGCAACAACATTTACAACATAGGCATCATGAGGTACTCTATTACTCATTGCTGTAGTAACCAAATCTTTTTGATAAAATACGTTTAAACAATTGTTACACGCTGAAGATATGTTTTCAAATTCTGACTTTATCCACCTTCTTGCTGCACCAATTCCTCTTGTATTGGATAGCGTATCTGAAAAAGTATTTCTTGTTCCAAATTCTGTTAATGTCTTTACATCTGCTTTAATTCGATCTTCAGAAATCTGATTGATAATATCATAAATCTTTAAATCGGTTTGTGCAGAAATGATAGTAGTAAATAACAAAAATGCAATATAGATTTTTTTCATTGGGATTGATTTTTTTTAATTCGACACTAAAATAAGAAACTATTCTCATTTTCTTTTTATCTGCTTAGTTTTTAGTTTCTAAATTCAAAAAAAGAATATCATTTGGTCTAGTTTCTGTTTTTGAAATAGGAAAATCATAATTTCCAATTCTTTTGAAAGCAACTTTTTCATAAAAATTGAGTGCTCTATAATTTTTAATCCATACGTAGAGCCAAATTCCTTTTTGATTATTTTTTTTAATAAGACCTACATTAAAATCAAATAATTTTTTGCCTAAACCTAATCCATAAAACTCTTTTAGCAAATACAAGCGCTCCATTTTGGTGATGTTTTTAGCTAGAATGTGCTCGTTTTCTGTATTTAAAATTATTTTAGAAAAACCAGCCAATTTCTCTTTGTAGAAAATTAGATGGTATTCATAATGTTGTTGAGTAACTTCTTTAGTTAGGGTTTCTTCATTAAAACTTTCCTTAAGATATTTATCCATAATTTCCTCAGGAATGGCATGCTGATGAGGAATAAAAAAAGCTTTTTTTGACACTATTGCCAGTTGTTTTACATCATTTACTGTAGCTTTTCTAATAGAAATCATTGTACTAAAAATAAAATTATTGGATTAAAAGCACCTCCATTGATTTGCATCTAAAAATTGTTTTTAATTTCAATTAATCAATCTTGGTAAAAATTTCGATATTTTTAAATACCGTATCATTTCTATAATACGTATTTACTTGCTTGTAAGAATCTTTATAGAAATCAATAGGAATTACGTACGTATTTACATCGCTTTTCATAGACTTAGAAGTAGAGGTAAGTGTTTCTGTAATGGTATCATTTTTAAAAGTATAGGTACCATAACCACTCCAATCAATACCATTTATATCTGTGTCTGTATTCCACAAAACATAACCATTTAAATAAATTTTATGTTGCACCTTATGGAAGTCTTTAACAATAGTGTCTGTATTGGCTAATGTGTAGAAAGCATTTAGTTGCCAAACACCCTGCAATGGGTCTTCTTTTTGCTTTTTTAAATTTATAGCTGAGTTACATGAAGCTAAGAATACAAGAAATATACTAGCAATGATTACTTTTTGAATTTTTAAGTTATTTTCCATTTTTGTATTAATTAGGTTATTTTAAATTGCTTTTGTTTAAGTTTTAAAGCGATATAAAAACTAATACCAACGTTTTTTCTTCTTTTTTGAAGCTGCAGATTTTCTACTTTTTTTATGTTTACTTACCGTATTTGATTGTTTTTTTGTGTGTTTTGGTTTGTTAATAGGATAAGGATGCTCATCAATAACTTTTATTGGTTTTTCAATTAATGTTTCGATATCTTTAATGTAATTGTTTTCATCTGGCGAACAGAAAGAAAACGCAATTCCAGATTTACCTGCTCTACCAGTTCTACCAATTCTATGTACGTAAGTTTCTGGCACATTTGGAATGTCAAAATTGATAATAGCATCTACATTAGTAATATCTATACCTCTTGCAGCAACATCTGTAGCTATTAAAATTGAGGCTTTTTTACTTTTAAAATCTTCTATAGCTTTGTTTCTAACCCCCTGAGATTTATCTCCATGAATACTGGCCACAGTATAGCCATTTTTTAGAAGTGTTTGTTCTAGTTTATCAACCCCAAATTTGGTGCGTCTAAAAATGATAATTTTACCATTGATTGTATTTCTTAGCAAATGTAAACATAAATCTGTTTTATTTTTTTTTGGTAAATAATACAATAGCTGACCAATATTTTTTGCTGTAGTTTCTTCAGGATTTATGTCAACTTTTACAGCGTTTTTAAGTAACGTTTTTGCAAGTTCATCTATCTTTTCTGGAATTGTTGCTGAAAATAAAAGGGTTTGTTTTTTTCTAGGGCAGTGCTTTTCAATCTTTTTGATATCATTAATAAACCCCATGTCAAGCATTAAATCTGCTTCGTCTAATACAAAGATTTCTAATTGGCTTAAATCAATGTTTCCTTGCATATGCAAATCAATCAACCTTCCTGGTGTTGCTATTAAAATATCTACACCTTTTGCCAAAATTTCTTTTTGGGGCTCTAAAGACACACCACCAAAAACGGCAGTACTTCTTAAATTAGAATATTTACTGTAAGATTTAAAGTTCGCTAGTATTTGAATGGCTAATTCACGAGTTGGTGTAATTACCAGGGCTTTTATTTTTTTTTCGCCTTTTTCTACATCTTGTTTATCAAATAACAAATTTATAATGGGTAAAGCAAAAGCAGCTGTTTTTCCTGTACCTGTTTGTGCAGATACAATTACATTTTTTTTATTTAATATTTCAGGTATTGCTCTTCTTTGGACTAAAGTTGGTTTGTGAAAACGAGCTTCAGCTACCGCTTTTAAAATTTTTTGATGTAATGGTAATTCTTTGAATTGCATACTTGCTTTTTTTGCAAAGGTAGTTTAATGCAATTTAGTTTTTGTAGTAATTTGATTTGAGACTAAAAAAACTCCAATAATTAGGAAACTCAATTCTAATGATTAAAGTCTTTTTTGATGAAAAAAAAGCCTCTATGTTATTTCATAGAGGCTTAATTATTTTAAGTATCGCCACTATTTAATTAATTCGTAGCTTCTTTTAATAAAGTTAGTTAACTCTTCTCCATGCAAAAGGTTTTGAGATAGTTTTGCCAAGTCAAAAGCTTGAGAAATTAGTCGCGTTTGTTTTTTCGCTGTTTTTGTATTTAAAATTTCTGATACTAATGGACTATTTGTGTTTACTACCAAATTGTACATGTCTGGAAAATTACCCATACCCATCATTCCACCTCCACCAGATGCTTGCATTTCTTTCATTCTACGCATAAATTCTGGAACAGTAATAATAAATGGAGAAGAACTAGAGTCCATAGCCTCTAATTGCACTGTATAGGTTTCTTTTGGGACAGCAGCTTCGATAATAGGTTTTAACTTTTCTTTTTCTTCATCAGATAATTTAGAAATAATGTTATCGTCTTTCTTAATTAAATTATCAACATGGTCTGCATCTACTCTAGAGAATTTAACTTTAGCATCACCACCTTCTAATTTTTGCATTAAATGTGCAATAATAGGAGAGTCTAATACTAATACCTCATATCCTTTTGCAGTAGCTTCTTGAATGTAACTATGCTGTGCATCTTTATTGGCAGCATATAAAATTACATGATTACCATCTTTATCGGTTTGAGTATCTTTTGTTTTTTCTAGTAGCTCATCAAACGTAAAGTACTTGTCTGCAACAGTTGGGTAAAGAGCGAATTTTTTAGCTTTGTCAAAAAACTTATCTTCAGATAACATTCCATACTCAATAATTACTTTGATATCGTTCCATTTCTTTTCAAAGTCTTCACGGTCTTTTTTAAATAAAGAAGATAATTTATCGCCTACTTTTTTAGTAATATAACCAGAAATCTTTTTTACTGCACCATCTGCTTGTAAATAAGAACGAGATACATTTAAAGGTATGTCTGGAGAATCGATAACTCCTTTTAACATTTGTAAAAAGTCCGGAACAATTCCTTCTACATTATCCGTTACAAAAACCTGATTTTGGTACAGTTGAATTTTATCTTTCTGCATGTCTAAGTTTTGAGATAACTTAGGGAAAAACAAAATACCGGTTAAATTAAAAGGATAATCTACATTTAAGTGAATATGAAACAAAGACTCTTCAAACTGCATAGGATACAATTCTCTATAAAAGTTTGTGTAATCCTCTTTTTCTAAATCAGCAGGTTTTTTTGTCCATGCAGGTTCTGTATTATTGATAATATCGTCTACTTCTATCTGTCTGTGAGGCTCAGTAGTTTCTTTACCATCTTTGTCCTTTGTAGTTTTTGGTTCGTGCGTAGGATCGTTTACTTTTTTTGTTCCAAATTTAATTGGTACTTGGTTAAAACGATTGTATTTGGTTAATAACCCTCTGATTTTACCTTCTTCTAAAAATTCTGTAGAATCCTCAGCAATATGTAGAACTATTTCAGTTCCTCTGTCAGATTTGTCATGTGCTTCTATAGTATATTCAGGAGAACCATCACAAGTCCAATGAGCTGCAGGAGCATCTTTAAACGATTTTGTGAAAATCTCTACTTTATCTGCAACCATAAATGCAGAATAAAAACCGAGTCCGAAGTGACCTATTACTCCAGTTTCATTTTTATCGTCTTTGTATTTATCTAAAAACTCTTCGGCACCAGAAAATGCAATCTGGTTAATGTATTTTTCAACTTCATCAGCAGTCATACCTAAACCTTGATCTTTTATCGTTAAGGTTTTAGCATCTTTATCAATACTGATTTCAATTTTAGCATCACCTAGTTCTGTTTCAGCTTCACCAATAGAAATAAGGTGTTTTAATTTAGTAGTAGCGTCAGTTCCGTTAGAAATCAATTCTCTTAAAAAGATTTCATGATCAGAATACAAGAATTTTTTAATCAGTGGAAAAATATTTTCTACAGATACATTAATGTTTCCTTTACTCATAATTTGTATTTATTTTAATTATTAAAGTGTTTAATCGAATACTATTTGTTTAATTGATTCGAATTGACAACATATTTTTTTCTTTTTAACAAATAGTCAAAAAAAATACCAAACAATAAATTCTGACAAGATGACATAAAATAATAGTCTATTTCTTGAAAGCAGTTTATAAAATCAAAAATTACTATTTTTGTACACTTATTTTATAATTAATAAAAATTAGCATTTAAAATATGTATAATTCAAAAATAACAGGCTTAGGATATTATGTTCCAGAAAATGTAGTGACCAATGATGATCTTAAAGAGTTTATGGATACCTCTGATGAATGGATACAAGAAAGAACGGGAATTAAAGAACGCAGATGGATAGACCCTAAGACTGGAGAAAATACATCTTCTATGGGAGTGAAAGCAGCTAAAATTGCCATAGAAAGAGCAGGATTAACAAAAGATGATATCGATTTTATAGTATTTGCAACTTTAAGTCCAGATATGTATTTTCCTGGAGGTGGTGTTCGTGTTCAAGATATGCTAGATATGCCTACAATAGGTGCGTTAGATGTACGTAATCAGTGTTCAGGCTTTATATATTCAATGTCTGTAGCTGATCAATTCATCAAAACAGGCATGTATAAGAATATATTAGTAATTGGTGCAGAAAATCATTCAGGAGGTCTAGAGAAGTCTACAAGAGGAAGAGGTGTTACCGTAATTTTTGGAGATGGAGCAGGAGCTGCAGTTTTGTCTAGATGTGAACAAGAAGGTAAAGGGATTTTGTCTTCTCATTTACACTCTGAGGGGAAGCATGCAAGAGAGTTAATGCTAGATGGCCCATCTACAGGAAGATGGGTGCCAGAAATTATGGAGGAAAACGATCCTGAAGATCAATCTTATTTTCCTTATATGAACGGTCAATTTGTTTTTAAACAAGCTGTTGTTCGGTTTTCTGAGGCAATTGTAGAAGGATTACAAGCCAATAACCTACAAAAGGAAGATATAGACATGTTAATACCACATCAGGCAAACCTTAGAATAGCTCAGTTTATTCAAAAGAAATTTAACTTAGCAGATGATAATGTATACAACAATATTCAGAAGTATGGTAATACAACAGCTGCATCTGTAATCATTGCTTTGACAGAAGCATGGGAGCAAGGAAAAATTAAAGATAATGATTTGGTTGTTTTAGCTGCTTTTGGTAGTGGTTTTACATGGGGTTCTGTTGTAATTAGATGGTAGCTGATAAAAAGTATTTATACTATTTTTAGAAATTAAAGGCTTGTGTTAAACAGGTTTTTTTTAATTTATAAATGGATGCTCTTCCCTTAAAATATTGTTAATAATTCAAAAAACCCCTTTATTTTGTTTACTATTTAATTAAATTTGATAAACAATCTATTTTTATGAAATCTTTACACTTATTATTCCGATTTTTCTTTTTTGTTTTTCTAGTTACTTTTTCTGCTCATGCTCAGAAATTAAGCGGTAAAGCAACTTACATTTCAAAAACTAAAATGGAATTAGGAAATTGGGGAGCACGAATGAGTGAAGCGCAAAAAAAGCAAGTTGCCAATAGATTAAAAAACAGGTTAGAAAAAACATACGGGTTAACATTTAATACCACTGAATCTTCATTTAAAGAAGAAGAAAAGATTGATGCTATTTCTGGTGCTACAGATTCTTGGGGGGCTTATTTTACTAGAGGCGATCACTATAAAAATATTTCTAGCAACAAATTAGTGCAAAGTCAAGAATTTTATGGTAAACGTTTTTTAATAAAAGATACTCTATACAAAATTGATTGGTCTATAAGCACTGAGTCAAAGAAAATTGGAAATTACACCTGTTATAAAGCAAAGGCTTTTGTACCTTATAATGAGTTAAATTGGTATAATTTTTCTTGGAGTGATTTAAGAAGTACTGAAAACAAAGAAGGTAATGATGAAGAAAATTTAATCATTGTAGAGGCTTGGTATACACCACAGATTCCAATGGCGCAAGGACCAGCTGAATTTTGGGGATTACCAGGTTTAATTTTAGAAGTAAGTGCACAAAATACTACTTTACTGTGTACAGAAGTTGCTTTAACTAAAGAAAGTAAATTACAAATTGATACTCCAGATAATGGAACTGAAATTACAAAAACAGCATACACATCAACCATAAGAGAAAAAATGGTGGAAATGCGAAATAACAGAATGGGTAGAAGGAGAGGTAGGTAATATCGGTTTTAAATTTATTTGACTTGAAAAACAAAAAAACATTAGTGCTTGGTGCTTCCCTAAATCCAGAACGTTACTCTTTTAAAGCGCTACAAAAATTAACTGAGAATAAGATACTTACTAGGGCTTTTGGTTTAAAAAATGGTGTTGTTTTTGGAGTGACCATAGACTCAGAAAAGAAAAGCTATAAAGAAATTGATACAGTCACTTTATATTTAAACCCGAAAAGGCAGAAGGAATATTATGAATATATAGTAAGCTTAAAACCTAAACGCGTTATTTTTAATCCTGGTACTGAAAACGTAGAGTTTGTGAAGTTATTAAAATCGCATCATATAAATTCTGAAGAAGCCTGTACTTTGGTATTACTAGCAACAAATCAATACTAAGTTTATTGTAATTTAAATATAGTTCCTGGGTTTGCAAGCTTTATGTTTTTAAAAACTTCTTTAGCTTCATCTTCAAATAAAGAGATGTCTTTATACCTCCCTGAATAATGCCCTACTATTAGTTGACCCACATTGGCACTTTTAGCTATTTGTGCAGCTTGTTTGGATGTGCTATGTTTTGTTTTTTTTGCTAAATCTTCTCTATCCGCTAAAAATGTGGTTTCATGATATAGAAGGTCTACATTTTTAATTATAGGAACAATGTCTGGTTTATAAATGGTATCACTACAGAATGCAAAACGAAGTAGCTTTTTTGGCGGTAAAGTTAATTCATCATTCAAAATAACCTCTCCTGTACTTAGCGTAATATCTTTACCAGCTTTTATATTTAAATAATCTGCTTTACCAATTTCTTTATAATTCGAAATATTTTGAATATGAAGTTTTTTAGACTTTTCTTTTTCTTCAAACAAATAGCCATTCGTATATACTCTATGATGAAGTGGTATTGTTTTTACAGATACATGATCGTCTTCAAAAATTATTTCACTTTTATTGGATGTTAATTCATGAAAAATAATTTTGTATTTGGCATGTGATTGAGAGATTTTTAATTGTAATAAAGTAACTTCTTTAATTCCTTCAGGCCCATAGACATGCAAGTCTTTTTCTCTACTTAAAATACCATAAGTAGATAACAAACCGACTAAACCATAAAAATGATCCCCATGTAAGTGAGAAATAAAAATATGATTTATTTTAGAAAACCCTACTTTATATTTTCTCATTTGACGCTGTGTTCCTTCTCCACAATCAATTAAAAAATGGCGATTATTAATTTCTAAATATTGAGAAGTTGGATATGCGTTTACCCTTGGAGTTGCAGAGTGGCATCCTAATATCGTTAGGCTAAGACTCATCTAATAACAAAACGTTTAGAAATTATATTTTTAGTATCTCTAATACTATAAATATAGATTCCTGATGCTAAATTATTTTTGTAAAAAGGAATACTATTTTTACCTTTTTTTATTGTGTGCTCTTTTTTGTATACAATTTTACCAAGTACATTTTTAACACTAAGTGTAATTTTAGAGTCTTTTAAGGTTGTGAAAGAAATTGTTGTTGCAGTAACAAATGGATTTGGAGCAGCAGATAGCTTCTCTAGGGACTTTTTTTGAGAAAAGCCTATTGTAGAAAATGTAAGACAAAAAAGAAAAAGTATTTTTTTTATCATCCTGCTTTTTTTAAAACCCCAACTCTCTTTCCATTGATTCCATATCGATTATATCTTCTGCCTCGGTTAAGGTCGGAACAATATTAAAATCTTCAGGAAAATCGTCTGTGTTATCTATTTTTTGAACAATTATAAATGAAGTTTTTTGCAATCTTTTTTTAGATGCAATATTCAAAAATAGTAAATAATCTCTTGTAGAGCTATTAATTTCTTCAGAAAAAGTAATAATGAGGTGCTCTTTTTCGAATTTTTTAATTTCAGAATCAAGCTTTATGATAAAATCTTGAATACGCTTTTCAGTACAATGAATACGAGTATATTTTGATGTTTTATCAATATTCATAAAACTATCTTTTTATTTGTTGTGCTAATAAATAGATGACAGCCATTCTTACAGCAACTCCATTTTCTACTTGATTTAATATAATGGATTGATCAGAATCTGCAACATCACTTGTAATTTCTACACCTCTATTTATAGGACCAGGGTGCATTATAACAATTTTCTTTCCAAGATTGTCTAAGATTTCTTTATTAATTCCGAAAAGTTGCGTGTATTCTCTGGTAGAGGGAAAGTAGTTAATATCCATTCGCTCATGTTGAACTCTTAAAACGTTTGCGACATCACACCATTCTAGTGCTTTTTGCAAATTAGTTTCGACAGTTACCCCTAGACTAGAAATATATTTTGGTATTAGTGTTGTAGGACCACAGACTTTAACTTCGGCTCCTTGCAGTTGTAAAGCAAATATATTAGATAGTGCAACTCTAGAGTGTAGGATATCTCCGATAATTACAATTTTTTTACCTTTTACTGTCCCTAATTTTTCTCTTATAGAGTAAGAATCTAATAAAGCTTGTGTTGGGTGTTCGTGGGTGCCATCTCCTGCATTAATTATTTTTGCATTAACATGTTTTGATAAAAATACACCTGCACCAACATTTCCATGACGCATCACAACTATATCTACTTTCATAGATAAAATATTGTTAACGGTGTCAATTAATGTTTCCCCTTTTTTTACAGAAGATTGTCCTGCAGAAAAATTGATTACATCTGCAGAAAGTCTTTTTTCAGCAAGCTCAAAAGAGAGTTTTGTACGTGTGCTATTTTCAAAAAATAAGTTAGCAATGGTAATATCTCTTAATGAAGGAACCTTTTTAATTGGTCTATTAATTACTTCTTTAAAATGATCTGCAGTTTTAAAAATTAAATCAATATCATTTGCATTTAAATATTTAATTCCTAAAAGATGTTCTACACTTAATTGATCCATATTACCTTTGTTCTATATAAACTGCGTCTTTTTTGTGTGTTTCTTTCCAAGTAACCAATACTTTTTCTTTGTTTATAGCATCTACTTGTCTTCCTCTGTAATTAGGCTGAATAGGTAAATGTCTGCTAAAACGTCTATCTATAAGCACTAATAACTCTATGTTTTTGGGTCTACCATAAGATTGTAAAGCGGTTAATGCAGCACGAACACTCCTTCCAGAATACAAAACATCATCTATAATAATTACTTTTTTATCTTCTATTAAAAAGTCAATTTCAGTAGAGGTTGCAGCTAAAGGCGCGTCTCTTCTTCTAAAATCATCTCTAAAAAAGGTGATGTCTAGTACTCCAGACTTTAAATCTTTTATAGCGTAGTCTTTCGCTAATAATTGGGCAAGTCTCTCAGATAAGTAAGATCCTCTTGGTTGCAAACCAATTAAAACAGTATCAGAAAAATCATTATGATTTTCAATTAGCTGACAAGCCAATCTATGCAGAATAATTTCAATATCTTTTGAGTTAAGTAGCGTTTTTTTGCTCATAAAGAAAGCTATCAAATTTTAGTTGATAGTTATTGAAAATCAAAATTAATGTAAATAAATGGTTGCACAAAATTTATGAAGCGTAAATCTAGTCTTAGAGTTGTTAATTAAATTGTTGAAAACAAAACAATGTTTTCTAATTGTGATTAAAGACTTATAGTACATTTAAGTAATAATTCAAATCTCATAGCGATGTCTTTAGTAAAATTTGAATCGATGCTCAAAACCAATAATATTTACTTCTTTGATTTGGTTGAATTTGAGGAAATTATCATTCATTATTTAGAAACAGGAAAACATTCTTTAGCTAAAAAAGCTGTAAAATTAGGTTTAGAACAGCATCCAGAATCAGTAGACTTAAAATTGTTAAAAGTAGAATTATTCATTTTTGATAATGATTTGGAGAATGCTTCTCAATTATTGAAAAAAATAGAACTTTTAGAACCTAATAATGACGAAGTATTTATTCAAAAAGCAACCATAAACTCAAAGTTAGGAAAACATTTAGAAGCGATAAATACTTTAAATAAAGCACTTATTTTCACTGAAGAGAAAGTAGATATTTGGAATTTATTGGGGATGGAATTTTTGTATTTAGACGATTATATCAATGCTAGGCTTAATTTTGAAAAATGTATTGATATAGATCTTGAGGATTATGCAGCACTTTATAACGTTGTGTATTGTTTTGATATGGAAAAGCAACATGAACAAGCGATTATTTATTTAAGCAGTTATATAGACAAAAACCCATACTGTGAAGTAGCTTGGCATCAATTGGGAAGACAACATTTTGTGCTAGATCAATTTAAGGAAGCTTTAAAAGCATTTGATTATTCAGTTTTAATAGATGAGTCGTTTATTGGAGGTTATTTAGAAAAAGCAAAAACCCTTGAAGAGTTAGGTAATTTTAAAGAGGCTATAGAGAATTATTTGATTACTTTAGAATTAGACGATCCAACTGCTTTTGCCTATGTAAGAATTGGGGAATGTTACGAACGATTAAAAAACCACGAAGCTGCCATTTCTTACTATAAAAAGGCTGTTCATGAGGACCCCTTATTAGATAGAGGCTGGATTTTATTAACTAACTTATTTTACAAAGAGGAGCAATATGATAAAGCGACTTATCATATCTCTAAAGCCTTAAAAATAGATGATCAAAATCCTTTGTATTGGAGACGTTATTCTGAAATAAAAATAAAACTCAACTTTTTTGAAGAAGCAGTTGCTGGGTTCGATAAATGTTTGTCATTAAACGATAATGCTATCGAAGTTTATATTGCTTTAACAGATGTTTTAACGTTTTTAGGGGAATTTAATACTGCAATTCATACGCTTTATAAAGCACAAAAATTTTACAAAAATTTTGCCGAAATAGAATATAGGCTAGCTTGCCTATTTTTTGTTTTAAATAAAAATAGTTTTGGATTTGATCACTTAAAAAACGGTTTACAAATAGACTATGACTACCATATAATTTTGAATGAATTGTATCCGACCGTTTTCGAAAATGTAAAAGTACAGCAGTTGCTACAAAATTTTAAAAAAGCATTTGAATAAAAAAATCTCAAGATTAACTTGAGATTTTTTTATATTTTTTCTTTTTTACAATGCACCCCATTCTTTTAAAGAGGCTTTATTCATTTTTACATATCCAGAATTCCCAGCTTGTTTTGCAAGTTCTAATGATTTCTTTGCAGCTTCTATTGCTGTGTTTTTATTTCCTGCTTTAGCATGAATAAGTGATTGTTGGCGTAAATACCAAAATTTAGGTTGTTTTGCTGTCAGTACTACAGCTTTATCAATCCAGGTTTTAGCAATTTGTATGTCTTTGTTAGCCTCTAAATAATACACTGCTGCTGCGTACATATCATTTGCAGATGGCCCAGCCATAATCTTTTCTATACTTTTAGAAACCATTTTATCTGTTGGAGTTTCAAACTTTAAAGGAACATATACGTTTTCCCATAAGATACCTAAAACAGCAGAGTTGTTTGTTAAATCATCAAAAGTTATGGTAAATGTTTCAACATCCATAGGCATGTTAATTGGAGTTACTGTAATTTTTGCTGCCACTTTATTCTCATCCCATTTGGCAGGTATCCCCCAATTATTTGTGTCTGTATACAAAATTACATCCCAAGTAGTTTTGTTAGGTATTGTATATAGTGCGTAAGTTCCTTTCTGTAACGATTTACCATTCAACATAAAATCTGTAGAAAAAGTTATTTTGGTGTTTTCATTAGCCCCAGTTCGCCATACTTTTCCGTATGCTTCTATACCTCCAAATATTTTTCTTCCTTTCATGCTTGGTCTTGAGTACTCTACAATTACCGAAGTTAACCCTACTTTTTGTTCAATTTTCTGAAAAGGACTGGGTGCTGGAGTTTCAATTTGAGCATTGATCGAAGAAGTTAAAAGTGTTACAAATAAAATTAATATTGTTTTTTTCATAATGATTCATTTTTGTTTATTCAAAATTACAATTTCAAATAATGCTTACTGTTAATAAAACTATAAAAGAGGATTGTATCTTTGTAATTAGAACTTAAAGTTAATTATGAAAGACATTAGTGTTTTAGGATGTGGGTGGTTGGGTAAAGAGATTTCAGTTTCATTATTAGAGGATGGTTTTTCTGTGAAAGGATCTACGACATCAGAGATTAAAATTCCAGAATTAGAATCCTTGGGTATAGATGCTTATAGAGTTGATATTTCAGAAAATGAGGAATTTGATGCCTTTTTAGATTCAGACATTTTAATTGTTTCGATTACATCAAAAGATATTGATGGTTTTGAAAATCTAATGCATCAAATCCAAGATTCTACCATTCAAAAAGTACTATTTATTAGTAGTACCTCTGTATATCCAAGCCATAATAAAATTATGACAGAAGAAGATGAAGTAAATTCAAATAACCCTTTAGTAGCGATAGAACATTTATTTAGAGAAAATACTTTTTTTGAAACTACTATATTGCGTTTCGCAGGTTTATTTGGTGATGGAAGACATCCTTCAAACTGGTTTAAAGATGGTCGTAAAATACCACAACCAAAAGGATTTGTTAATATGATTCATAGAGATGATTGTATCGAAATCATTCATGAAATCATTAATCAAAACTGCTGGAATCAAACGTTTAACGCTTGTGTAGATCATCATCCAACACGCAGAGAGTTTTATAGTTTAGCTTCTTTAGCAAAAGGATTAAAAATACCTGAATTTGAGCGAAATGAAAGCTATAAATGGAAAATAATTTCTTCAAAAAAGATTATAAATACTTTAAATTACGACTTTATTCACCAAGATTTACTGAATATTTAAGCGTATTTTTTCTTTCTAAAATAATGGAATACTATTCCAAATAGTGTAAGTAAAACTAGTGGAAAAATAACATTTAAAATTTGCCAATAAACCCTTTCTTTAAATGCTTTTTTCTTGTCTAACATATTTATTTTTAACTGTTTATTTCTAAGCTTAATTAACCCTGTATCATCTAATAAATAATCTACAGCGTTTACCAAAAAATCTTTATTACCAAAGCTCTGTTTGGTCCATTTATCTATGGCTAAGTCTGTAGGGTTGCCTTTTAATATTTGATTTTTTCCAATATCACCATCGGCAATTACAATCATCTTATTTTGAAAACTAGATGCTTTAAATAGGTTGCTTTTAAAAGGTTTTATCCTGTTTTTATAGGCTGATTTGAAATTACCCTCTAATAAAACAGAAAAAAGCTGACTTCCCGACGTATAATTTTCCTCTTTTGGTGTTTCTGCAATAGATTGTAGTTCCACAATTGTTGGTGTACCTACTTTTTTTGTTAAAGGTGAACTTATCAATAATGGGGTTTTTTTAATACTATTTTTTAAAGTATCTATTTGATTTGCAAATTGTAAGCGTATGTTTGCAATGTTTTTTGTTATTGGGTGATTTGGGTTGCCAGCAACTAAAGGGTGGTAGAACCAATCTAAATTTTGAAACTGAGTTTGGTTGCCAATATTACCAGTTGCTAGTGCAATTTTTGATGCATAAAGGTCTTTTATTATTGATGTACTGACTCTTACGCCATAAGAAAAAAGTAAATCTGTTAAATTGAGGTCTCTGGGGTAGGCTAACATTTTTCCTGTAGCCATTAAGCTATCTTGATCTGCCTGAACATTATCTAACATCCACACTATTTTTCCCCCATTCATAACATATTGGTCTAAGGTAAATTTTTCTTTTTCCGTAAATTTTTCGGTAGGCTTAGCAATAATAGCTAAATCAATAGTTGTTAAATCTTCTAGTGTTTGTTGTGGATTTGTTTTTACAGAGTTTAATGTGAACTTAGAGAGTGAATATTTATCAGATAGTTTACTTAAAAAACTATATAATTGTATATCCTGCAATCCTTTTTTACCAGTTAGTAAAGCAATTTTTTTCTTAGATTTTTTGATGATTTTCTGAAATCCATTCATAAAACTGTATTCCAAATTTTCTATAGCTTTTTGAAGTTGTTGTTCTTGAGAAGACATCATAGAATTTGGTAGTAAGGAAACAATACTCGTTTTATTTTTAAAACGGATTTCTGCCCAAGGAAAAATAATAGCTTCAGACACCTTACCATTTTCTTCTACAGTAAGTTGACTCGGCATCATTCCTTTTTTTATTAATCTTTCTCTTTGATTATCAGGATTTTCAAAATGAATTTTAATATACTTATTTTTTGCTCTTAGTTCTTCCAAAAAATCTTTGGTTTCAATTTGAAGTCGTTTAAATTCAGAGGGGAATTCTCCTTCAAGATACACTGTTATGTGTGTTGTTTTATCAACTTTAGATAACATAGAATTTGTAGTTTCAGAGAGTGTATACCTTTGGTCTTCAGTCAAGTCAAAACGTTTGTAAACAAATTGATTGATGTAGTTTAGAAAAACTAAGCCAACAAATGCAAGAAAAATATATTTACTGTTTTTATTCATTATCTAATCGTGTTTTAGTGATGAATAAAAAGAAAAAAATACTACTTAAAAAATAAGTAATGTCTCTAGTATCAATAACACCTCTAGAAATACTTTTATAATGCTCGTTAATGCCTAGTTGGGCAAAAGAAATGGTATTGTTATTGAAAGACAGCGCTAACGCATCAAACCCATAAAAAAGAAAAAAAGTAATACATACACTGGCTATAAACGAAACAACTTGATTCTTGGAGAATGAAGAGGTAAAAAGCCCTATAGCGCTATACGTTGCTCCTAAAAATAAAAGACCTAAAAAGGACCCCATTGTACTTCCGAAATCAATATTTCCTTCAGGACTTCCTAATTTATAAACGGTATATGCATAGCTTATTGTGGGTATAATTGTAATTAAAATTAGGAGTAAAGTAGCAATAAATTTGCCAATTGTAATTTGCCAATTACTTATTGGATTTGTTTTTAATAGTTCTATAGTTCCAGTATCGTATTCCTCTGAAAAACTTTTCATGGTAATTGCAGGTATAAGAAAGAGAAATACCCATGGAGCTAAGAAAAAAAAAAGTTTAATATCTGCAAAACCAGCATTTAAAATATTAAAATTGTCATTAAAAACAAATAAAAATAATCCATTAATCAAGAGAAAAACACCAATTACCAAATATGCAATTGGGCTAGAGAAAAATAAATTGATTTCTTTTTTTAAGATGGCAATCATAAATCGATTTAATATTAAGGTAAACTTACTTTTTTATGAACACTCCAGGCTTCTGGTTTATCATTAAAATAACTTTTGGTTTGTTTCCAAGTAGCTTTAAAAAAATCAGAGTTTTTATAACGTATTAAATCACTTTCGTTTTTCCAATACGAATAGGTAAAGAAGAGCCCTGGATTATTTTTATCTTGATATAACTCTAAAAATTCACATCCTTTAAAACCTCTAATTGTTGCTTTTTTTTCATCGAACATTTTTTCAAAATCTTCAATAAAGTTCAAATGTAAACTCATTTTTACTATTCTAACAAACATAGTTTAAGATAAAGTGGTGTATTCGGATTTGTTTTCATTAAAAAAATCAATAATAACAGCATCTCTATAGGCTAATCCTAATAGTGTGGAGGCGCCACCAACTGAATTTAAATTACTTTTATAAATAGCAATTTCTAAAAGGCCTGCAGAATTGAACAAGATTAATTTATTACCATCATATTGTTTGGCGTTTTTTGTATTGTGTTCTACAGTTTCATTGTACTTATTGTATATTTTATCAAAAGTATAGCTAGAGGCACTTACTTTAAAAGATCTTCCTTTACCAATATCAGTAAACATTTTTTTACTAATGTTAGAAATTACATTGCCATAATTGTCTACATACAATACGCCACCAATAATTTGTGTTTGAGATTGGTTTACTTTTGGTTGTATTTCAGTTAATTTTTTATAGTTTCTAATCTCTTTTCCAATAACTGTTAAATTACCTCCTCTAGCAATAAAGCAAGCTACTTGTACAAATACATCCAAAACAGGAAAACTACTCTCTACTCTATCATGAATATTTATTTCTACTATTTTTGTTGGTTGTATTTCAGAGGCAATCATAGAAATAATTCCATTATCTGGGCATACAAAATAATGATTATCTAGTGCTATTGCTATGTGTTTATTGTTCTCACTTAATTCAGAGTCAACCCCAACAATATGGATAGTGCCCTCAGGAAAACTTTTGTAAGCATTTTTTAAAATATATGCAGTTTCGGTAATGTTAAAAGGGGTGATTTTATGCGTTATATCCACAATTTTTGCATCTGCTAACTCTGAATAAATAGCTCCTTTAACTGCGCCTACAAAGTGGTCTTTAGTTCCAAAATCAGTTGTTAATGTGATAAAAGACATTAATTATAAGTGTTAATTAAATGTGTAAAAGTTCTTAATTACTTGACGCAAATCTAATAAATTTAGTACTTTAAATTACTACTTTTAGTTTAATAATTCTTACTAATATTCTATAAAATTTAAACATTTGAACGAACGCATCATAGAGTTGACAGAAATAGATCCAAAAGATTTTTTTGGAACTCAAAACAGTACAGTAGAACAGTTAAAAAGATATTTTCCAAAAATTAAGATTGTAGCTAGAGGATCAAAATTAAAAATTTATGGCGAACCTGATATTTTAGATGAGTTTGAAATTCGTTTTGAACGTTTGGTAAAGTACTTTAATAGATATAATAAACTAGACGAAAATAGTATAGAAAGAATTTTAACCTCTACAGGGAATGAGGAAAAAAACACTACAGCTAAAAATACAAAAGATGTTTTAGTACATGGTGTAAATGGAAAATTGATTAAAGCTCAAACAGAGAATCAAAGAAAAATGGTTTCTTTAATGCAAAAAAATGATATGCTTTTTGCAGTAGGTCCTGCAGGTACTGGGAAAACTTATACCGCAGTTGCTTTAGCTGTAAAAGCTTTAAAAGATAAGGAAGTACGTAGAATTATTCTAACCAGACCAGCAGTAGAGTCTGGTGAAAATCTAGGGTTTTTACCAGGGGATTTAAAAGAAAAATTAGATCCATATATGCAACCTTTGTATGATGGTTTAAGAGATATGATTCCCCACGAAAAATTAGAATCTTATCTAGAAAAAGGAATCATTCAAATTGCTCCATTGGCTTTTATGAGAGGTAGAACGTTAGACAATGCATTTGTAATTTTAGATGAGGCTCAAAATACCACCCATAATCAAATGAAAATGTTTTTAACTAGAATGGGTAAAAGTGCAAAGTTTATTATAACAGGAGATCCTGGACAAATAGATTTACCTAGAAAACAAGTTTCTGGATTAAAAGAGTCTTTATTGGCTTTAAAAAGTATAGATGGAATTGCTCACGTGTATTTAGACGATAAAGATGTTGTTAGACATCGATTGGTAAAAAGAATCATTAAGGCATATAAAAGTATAGAAACAGAATAATTAACACTCAATAATAGGTAAATGTTTTTTTTAACATTAAATAGCAACTAAAGTCGCCATCTATTTTCTCTGTATAATTTTTGATTTAGATAAACAGATAGTTTATTTTTACTACAAGTTTTTCTTTATGAAGGGAGTTTTACTTTTTCTTATGTTTTTCTGTTGCTTTTTTTCTAAAGCACAATGCCCAGCTGCAGGACAAGACCATTATTTATCTTCACAAGAAAGAATAGATGCTTTTGTAGATGCCTATAGTGGGTGTGAGCGAATAGAAGGGAATATTGATATTGTTGCTGGACTGGTAGGTACTGGAGATACAGGAGAAATACAAACGCCAATTACTGATATTACAGGTTTATATTTCTTAAAAGTAATTAACGGAGATTTTAGAATATCTGTTGATGTAGAAGAGTTAGATGGTTTCAATAATTTAACTGATGTAAATGGAGATTTTGTAATTACTAGCTCTAACTCACTTTTAAAAATAAGTGGTTTTAACAACCTAATTAATGCAAGAAGTGTAACAATTGCTCTAAATCCAGTGTTGACAGAGGTAGGTGGTTTCAGAAATTTAAATAGAGTTTTTCAAAGTTTAGAAATAGGAGATAGTCCAGGGATACAAATAATTACTGGTTTTGAAAATCTACAACTTATAGGAGGTGAATTAAATATAAGTAAAAATCCTGTTTTAAAAACCATGCCTGCTTTTAATAACTTAGAAAGTATTGGTGATGATTTAAACCTAACACTAAACCCAATTTTAGAGGAAGCTATTGGTTTTAATAAACTAGAGTCTATTGGCAATGACTTAAATATAGAAAATATAAAATTTATTAAAGGCTTTAATAAATTAAAAACTATTGAACGCTTTTTTGATATTAAAGGAAAAGGAGTAGAAGAAGTACCTAGCTTTCCTTCATTAGAAACTGTGGGTGCTGCATTTCGAATTGAAAACACAAACATTGTTAGCATAGAAGGATTTAATTCACTCTTAAGCGTTGGTGAAAACTATTTTTTAGAGGATTGGTTTATTGTTAATGAAAATAGAGGACTAACTAGTGTATTAGGTTTTGGTCAGTTTAAAAAAGTTGAAGGAAATGTAGAGGTGCAAAATAATCCACTTTTAAATGATTGCTCTTGGTTGTGTAACTTATTAAATAACGGAGAAATAACAGGAGATTTAACAATTCAAAACAATCTCGGTGATTGCATAAACAGCCTTGCAGTAATTTTAATTTGTGATATTGATTTTGACGACGATACTATTGCGAATGCTGTAGATTTAGATGATGATAATGATGGCATTTTAGATACACTAGAGGGGAATGGTTCTAGAGACACAGATAGAGACGGATATCCAGATTCTATGGATCTTGATAGTGATAATGATGGTTGTTTTGATGTTTTAGAAGCAGGTTTTGAAGATTCAAATAATGATGGTGTTTTAGGAGATTTGCCAGATACTGTAGATTTTAATGGTTTAATAACTAACGAAACATCAGGTTATACAACACCTTCAGATAGGAATAACAATTCAATATATGATTTTCAAGAATTAAATATTCCAAATCCAGGTGAGAATAATATTATTGAGCTTTGTAGAAACTCAGCAAACATAGATCTTTTTGATGTTCTTTTGGGTAATCCAGATCCTGGGGGTACTTGGTTTCCTGAGTTAACTTCTGGGACGGGTATATTTAATGTAAAAGAAGATAGTGCTGGTGTTTATACCTATACACATACAGATCCAGTATGTGGTGATTTAAGTGCGGAGGTTAAAGTTGTCTTCTTATCAGAATTAGATCCAGGTTTAGACACAGAGGTTGTAGTTTGTGACGGAATTGTAAAGGTTAATCTTTTTGAATCACTTAAAGGTAATCCAACACCAAATGGTTTTTGGTCTCCAGAACTAGCCAGTGGTACAAATATTTATAATAAAAATCTAGATACTGCATTAGAGTATAATTATGTACTTATTGATAGAGAGTGTGGAACTCTACAATCAAAAGTTTCAATAGTAAAATCAGTAGAGCCAAATAGTGGGGTAGATGGCACTTTACAAATCTGTGAATTTGCAGATAGTGTTTCGTTGTTCGATTATTTAGAAGGAACTCCAGATGAAGGTGGTGTTTGGACACCTGCTTTGTTAAATGGTGTTTTTGATCCTAGCGCTGAGGCTTCTGGAATTTATACGTATACTATTGATTATGGTGTTTGTGGTGTAGCCTCCTCTAATGTTAGTGTAGAGGTGGTTAGAAATTCTGAGTTAACAAATGTTACCATTAATGTAAATGATTTTTCAGCTACAAATAATTTTATAGAAGTAGTTGTTTTTTCAAAAAGAGCTTATGAGTATTCTTTAGACGGAATTAATTATCAAGAAAACCCCATTTTCAATCAAATCTCTGGAGGATATCAAAAAGTTTATGTAAGAGGTGTAGATGGCTGTGAATTTTATAAGAAAGAGGTATTTGTAAAAACATATCCCTCTTTTTTTACTCCAAATAATGATGGAGTTAATGATTTTTGGAGGCTGCAAAATTTTCCGCCAATCAATTATACAATTTACATTTATTCAAGATTTGGCACACTTTTAAAAGAAATTAAAAGTACTACTGGTTTTTGGGATGGAAATCAAAATGGAAAGGCACTAGAGTCTTCTAATTACTGGTTTAAAGTAGTTACTGAGGTAGGAGAGGTATATCGGGGTAATTTTTCTTTACTAAGAAAATGATATCCTAAAAATTAAACTTATTTTTGTGAAAATAACAACATAATTTATGAATACAATTAACGAAACTAACTTCCAGTTTCCAGGACAGAAATCAGTATATAAAGGTAAAGTAAGAGAGGTTTATACTGTTAATGACGACCTTTTGGTAATGATAGCTACAGATAGATTGTCTGCTTTTGATGTGATTTTGCCAAAGCAAATTCCTTTTAAAGGGCAAATATTAAATCAGATTGCTACAAAGATGATGAAAGATACAGCAGATATTGTTCCAAACTGGTTGATAGCAAATCCTGATGAAAATGTTGCTGTTGGTCATTTGTGTGAGCCTTTTAAGGTAGAGATGGTTATACGTGGTTATTTATCTGGGCATGCTGCACGTGAATATAAATTAGGAAAAAGACTTTTATGTGGAGTACCAATGCCTGATGGTTTAAAAGAGAATGATCAGTTTCCTGTTCCAATAATAACGCCATCAACAAAAGCAGAAAATGGCGAACATGATGAAGATATTTCTAGAGAAGCTATTATTGCAAACAATATAGTGTCAGAAAAGGATTACCTTATTTTAGAGGAGTATACAAGAAAATTATTTAAAAGAGGATCTGAAATAGCAGCAAAAAGAGGTTTGATTTTAGTTGATACTAAATACGAATTTGGTAAAACTAAAGAGGGTAAAATTGTGTTGATAGATGAGATTCATACTCCAGATTCTTCTCGCTACTTTTATGCAGAAGGATATCAAGAAAGGCAAGATAAAGCAGTTCCACAAAAACAATTGTCAAAAGAGTTTGTTCGTCAATGGTTAATCGAAAATAATTTCCAAGGTAAAGATGGACAGCAGGTACCTGAAATGTCCGATCAAAAAATAGCTGAAATTTCTAATAGATATATAGAACTATTTGAGCAAATTACAGGAGAGCAGTTTGTAAAAGCAGAGACTACAAACGTTTTAGGTAGGATTGAAAAAAATGTCATAGATTTTCTTTCTTAGATGAAGGCAAGTACTATAAAACAACTAAAAGACGAATTAACTAATAAATCTGCCTTAGAATTAAAAGAACTCTGTCTGCAACTAGCAAGATTTAAAGTAGAAAATAAAGAGCTATTGACTTATCTTTTATTTGAAGCCTCAGATGAAGATCAATACGTTTTAAATTGTAAGAGTTTTATAAATGAATTATTTAGTGAAATTGATACAAAGAATGCTTATTATGTTAGAAAGAAAATACGTAAAATTTTAACTTCTACTAAAAAGCTTATTCGCTTCTCTAAAAAGAAAGAGACAGAAGCAGAGTTGCTTTTGTATTTCTGTGAAAATTTAAAAAACTACAACCCTTTTTATAAGAGGAGTAATCGTTTACAAAGTATTTTCCAGACTCAAATTAGAATGGCAGAAAAAGCTATCTTAAAATTACATGAAGATCTTCAATTCGATTTTCAAGAACAATTAGAAAATGTATTAGCTAATGACTAAGAAAAGACCTGAATTACCTGGTTTACTAAAACCAAATATAACTGTCGTAGAAGAATTTCAAAATAGCGTAATCAGACCAATTATAAAAATGCAACATACGCTTATAGTCGCTTTATTTAAATTGAACCTTGAAAAGAGAAAAACAAATTTCAGCTCACTAACCCCTGAAAAAAAGAATTCTGTGATAGCGACAAGTTTACAAAAAGATATAAGTTTTAAAAAAATGCTTTTAGGTAGTATTATAGGGCACTTTACATTAGAAGAGTTTAATCTTTTCAAAAAAAATGACGCTGAATACAATAGAAGGATTATAACTATTGTTACCAAAAGACTACAAGATAGTGTCTTGGAGTTATAAAAAATAAAAACCGCTACTTGATAAAGTAGCGGTTTCAATCAATCAACCAAAAACTTCTATTATTAATTGCTCGTTCAAGTTACAAATTAACATGAGAAGTATTTTATATGTTTACCAAAACAATACATTACAAATATACATATATTTTGTTTAATAAAATGTTAAAATATGTAAACAAAATAATAATTTGTAATTAATTTGGCATAACTACGCTGTCAATAGCGTGTATATTACTCCGTTAGAAGCATCTACATCGGTAATTATTACTGAAGAAGTACCTCCTTTTTCGTCAGTTAAAATAACATTTCCTTCATTTAATGAGGCAGTTATATTATTTCCTTGTACCGTTTTTATGACGAACTTCCCTTCATTATCGTTTATAGCTTTAATAACGTCTGCAGCTAAAAACTTACCAAATACTAAATGGTAGGTTAAAATAGTCCCACTAAAATCTTTATACCCACATATCCAATCAAAAGAGAGGTGATTTTCTTTATTTGATTTGATGTTAGTTTCTTTTGACTGATACTTCTTCCTATCTGACCACCAATTAAAACGGTGAGCAATAATATTAAAGTTAGTGTCCAATTAATAGTAAAATTAGGGTTATAGAATTGACCTAATAAACCTGCCAAAGAATTTAAAAGTATAAACAGACTTGAAGTTGAAGCAATTTTCTTTGTAGTATCCCAATTGCTAAGGTGTAAAGTAGGTGCTAAAAAAATACCCCCTCCAATTCCAACTATACCAGAAAAAAAACCAATTATCCCTCCTATAAAACTATTCTTTATTCTATTGTTTTTAGAGTAATCTGTTTTATTTTTTTTAGAATACCACATCATTATACTGGCTAGAATTAATAAAGTACCTAATAAAATAAAAAAAATAGTTTCATTAATTTTTAGGTAACCACCAAGAAAAGCAAACGGAATACTTAAGCTAACTATAGGAATTGTCTTTTTTAGATCCAATTGATTATGTCTGTAGTAATAAAGAACATTGCCTGAAACAACAAATAGATTGCATAAAAGCGAAGTTGTTCTTATTTGAGTAAAGGTTATAGTAGTCAAAGCCAAAATGGCTAAATAGCTAGATCCACCTCCAAAACCAATAGATGAGTACACTATTGATACCGTAAAAAATAAAAAAAATACAAGAGAATAGTCAAATAGTAGTTGAATCATTTTTATGTTTTATTTTTTAAAAATACACATAAAAAATTATATAATTCTTGTGTAAATTTGATTAATTAATGCTAAAATGATATATTTATGCTAAATTAATATATATAATGATAAAAAACTGTCCAAATTGTAATTCTGAAGACCGAATTAAAAGTGGAGTTGTTGGTAAAAGACAGCGTTATAAATGTAAATCTTGTGGTTATTTTTTTACTGTAAATAAGATCGGAAAAAAAATAGATGATTACTATGTTAATAAATCACTCCAGTTGTATTTAGAGGGGTTGACATATAGAGAGATTGAAAGAATTTTAGGGGTTTCTCATGTAAGCATAATGAATTGGGTTAAAAAATATAATATTAAAAGACCCAATAACTCCAACTATCATCCAACCTATAAAATATTAAACGCAAAAGAGTTAAGTGTTTATTTTAAAAACCCAGAAAATCTTAAAGGAGCTGGAGTGGTAATTACAGAGTTAGGAGATAAATTTATGCTTATAAAATGGGAGCGATTTAAAGATTAGTATATTAATTAAGCAAAAAAATAATTAGTATTAAAAATTAAAATTATGAGTAATTATCATATAAAAAACTTTGCGGAATATTATCAAGTATATCGTAATTCAATTCGAAACCCAGAATTATTTTGGGAAGAAATAGCCGAAGAACATTTTAGATGGCAAAAAAGGTGGGATAAAGTATTAGACTGGGATTTTTCTAAACCAGAAATTAAATGGTTTGAAGGTGCAAAATTAAATATTACAGAAAATTGTATCGATAGGCATTTGGCTACAAGAGGAGACAAAACAGCCATTCTATTTGAGCCAAATGATCCTAAAGATAATGCTGAGCATATTACCTACAATCAATTGCATGCTAGAGTAAATAAATTTGCGAATGTTCTTAAAGAACAGGGGGTTCAAAAAGGAGATCGAGTTTGTATTTATGTTCCAATGATTCCTGAATTAGCAATAGCGACTTTAGCCTGTGCAAGAATTGGTGCAATACATTCTGTAGTTTTTGCAGGATTTTCATCTACTGCATTGGCAACACGTATTAATGATTGTGATTGTAAAATGGTTATCACATCAGACGGTTCTTACAGAGGTAATAAAAAAATTGATTTAAAGGGAATTGTAGATGAAGCCTTAGAGAGTTGTAAAGGGGTAGAAGCTGTTTTAGTTGCTAAAAGAATTAATAGTGATATAAAAATGGTTGAAGGTAGAGACCAATGGTTGCAACCTTTATTAGATGATGCTTCTAGTGAATGTGACGCAGAAATTATGGATGCAGAAGATCCTTTGTTTATTTTATACACATCTGGCTCTACAGGTAAACCAAAAGGAATGGTACATACAACAGCAGGTTATATGGTTTATACTGCGTATACGTTTAAAAATGCTTTTCAATACAAAGAAAATGATGTGTATTGGTGTACAGCAGATATCGGTTGGATTACTGGTCATTCATATATTGTATACGGACCTTTAGCTAACGGTGCAACAACAGTAATGTTTGAAGGAGTGCCAAGTTACCCTGACTTTGGGCGTTTTTGGGAAATTGTAGAAAAACATAAAGTAAGTCAATTTTATACAGCTCCAACTGCCATTAGAGCTTTGGCAAAACATGGTTCAGAATTAGTAGATAAATACGATTTAACTTCTCTAAAAGTTTTAGGTTCTGTAGGTGAGCCAATTAATGAAGAAGCTTGGCATTGGTATAATGATAATGTGGGTAAAAAGAAAAGCCCAATTATAGATACTTGGTGGCAAACAGAAACAGGTGGTATGATGATTACTCCAATACCATACGTTACTCCAACAAAACCAACTTATGCAACGCTACCATTTATTGGGATTCAGCCTTGTTTAATGGGCGAAAACGGTGAAGAATTAAAAGGAAATCAAGTAGAAGGTAGGTTATGTATAAAATATCCATGGCCAAGTATTGCACGTACTATTTGGGGTAATCATCAACGTTATAAAGAAACTTATTTTTCAGCTTATAATAATATGTACTTTACAGGAGATGGAGCTTTAAGAGATGAAGTTGGATATTACAGAATTACAGGTAGAGTAGATGATGTAATTATAGTTTCTGGTCATAACTTAGGAACAGCACCTATTGAAGATGCAATTAATGAACACCCTGCCATTGCAGAGTCTGCCATTGTTGGTTTTCCTCATGATATTAAAGGAAGTGCATTGTATGGCTATATAACCTTAAAAGATACTGGAGAAAATAGAAAGCATGATAACTTAAGAAAAGAAATAAATCAATTAATATCTGATCGAATTGGGCCCATTGCCAAATTAGATAAAATTCAGTTTTCTGAAGGATTACCAAAAACAAGATCTGGAAAAATTATGAGACGTATTTTACGTAAAATTGCCTCTAATGATATGGGTAATTTAGGGGATACGAGTACACTTTTAAATCCAGAAGTTGTTCAAAATATTATAGATAACCGATTGTAATTTTTTAAAATAGTATCAACTAAATACTGTAATTAAATTCAATTTGTAAAATTATTTTAAATTGAAGCTATTCTAAAATTAAGACCTGTTAAGTTTTAAATTTTGACAGGTCTTTTAGTTACCTTTGTTTATAAATTATACAATAGTCTTCTTTTTAACTTAAAGCCCAACAAAAGCAATAATAATCTATATGAGCCCATCAAAAAACGTACAAACAAAAAATAAAAAAGGTAAAGTTTCTATAGGTAAAGCTTTTAAAACTATTATTTGGCCAAGAAGAAATTTAGTATTTGTGGGACTAATTTTAATTGTAATAAGAAGTTTAGCAGGTTTAATTTTGCCTTGGCAAAGTAAAATATTATTAGATAATGTTGTACCTAATAATAACTTTGAACAACTAAAAATGGTGATCATAATTGTTTTAAGTGCAATTTTAGTTCAAGCAATTACCTCCTTTTTATTAACAAGAATTTTAAGCGTACAAGCACAATATTTAATTTCAGAATTAAGAGCTCAAGTACAGAAAAAAGTATTGTCTCTACCCATTTCTTTTTTTGATAATACAAAATCAGGAGCATTGGTCTCTAGGATTATGAGTGATGTAGAAGGCGTACGGAATTTAATTGGTACTGGTTTAGTACAATTAGTTGGAGGAACAATTACAGCGTTAATCTCTTTAATCATTCTGATAAATTTAAATCCTTGGATGACTTTATTTGTCTTTTTGCCAATTTCAATTTTTGGTTTTGTGGCTTTAAAAGCGTTTAAGTTTATTCGTCCTATTTTTAGAGTAAGAGGTAAAATAAATGCAGAAGTTAAAGGTAGATTAACAGAAACATTAGCTGGTGTTAGAGTTATTAAAGCATTTAATGCAGAAAGTCAAGAAAATATAGTATTTGAGAAAGGAGTAGATAAACTTTATCAGAATGTAAAAAAGAGTTTAACAGCAACAGCTTTAATGACTAGTTCATCTACTTTTTTAATAGGAGTAGCTACTACAGGAATTATGGGAATTGGAGGTTATTATATGATGCAAGGAGAAATGACGACAGGAGATTTTTTATTTTTTACCTTAATTCTTGGGTTCATGATAGCACCTATTGTTCAGATGAGTAATATAGGGAGTCAACTCACTGAGGCTTTGGCAGGTTTAGATAGAACAGAAGAGCTAATGAATAAGGCTGCAGAAGATGATAATGAAGATAGAACGATTGAATTAAATGCCATTAAAGGTGAAATAATATTTAATGATGTTTCTTTTTCTTATGAAGAAGGGAAGCAAGTTTTACACAATATCAATTTTCAAGTACCTGCTGGATCTGTTACTGCTCTAGTTGGTAGTTCAGGCTCTGGTAAATCTACTATTGCAGGCTTATCAGCAACATTCTTAAATCCAAAATCTGGATTAATTACAATAGACAATAAAGATATTTCAAAAGTTAAATTAGCAACTTATCGAAAGAATTTAGGTGTTGTTTTACAAGACGAATTTTTATTTGAGGGTACGATTAGAGAAAATATTCTTTTTCCAAGACCCAATGCCTCTGAAGAAGAATTACAAAATGCTGTAAAAGCTGCGTATGTAAATGAATTTACAGATAGATTTGATAAAGGTTTAGATACTTTAATAGGTGAAAGAGGTGTAAAGCTATCAGGTGGTCAAAGACAAAGATTGGCCATAGCTAGAGCTATTCTAGCAAATCCTAAAATTTTAATTTTAGACGAAGCAACTTCAAGTTTAGATACTGAAAGTGAGTCTTTAATCCAAAAAAGTTTATCAGAATTGGTAAAAGATAGAACCACTATTGTAATTGCCCATAGATTAAGCACCATAAAAAAAGCGGATCAAATTCTGGTAATTGAAGCTGGTAAAATAGCAGAAAGAGGTACTCATAACGATTTAATTGATGCAAAAGGGAGGTATTTTGATTTGTATACCTATCAATCAAAAATTTAAAAACAATGATTTATTTACAGGTAGTTGATAATCTTATCATAAACCATAGTATAATACTCATGAAACCTTGATAATAATACATTTTCTAGATTTTTTGTTTGTTTTAAAATAGCTAAATCAAACAATTGAATAGCGGCTACTTCTTCCTTTTGGATTTTTAATTCTGATAGCGGTTTTTTTAATTCTGCAATAAACACATGATGGTGTTCATTATCTATAATACCATTGGAATGCGAAACTTGATGAACTCTAGTACCTATTTTTATAAGATCTTCTTCAGATAATTCCAATCCAATTTCTTCAAAAACTTCTCGTTTTGCAGCGTTTAGAACTGATTCTCCAGCACCAATATGTCCTGCAACAGAAATATCCCAAAGGCCTGGAAATATTTTCTTAGTCAATGCTCTTTTTTGAAGCAGAATTTTTTTACTAGTAGTAAAAAGCCAAATATGTACAGTTGCATGATACCAACCTTTTTTATGGGCTTCAGATTTTAAAGCAGTTTTCCCTGTTGGTTTTCCTTCAGGAGTTAATATATCTATGACTTCATCCATAATAAATTCTTAAAGCGCTATTAAAGGAGTATTTTATTTGGAACAAAATAAAAATGTATCGAGAATTCATATTTATAAATTCTCGATACATTTCATATATTACTTATAATTTTAATGATTTTGTTTACGTTTCATTCGTTAATCAAAATAAGAAAATGTGTCACCGTTCTTAATTTGCAGTAATGACTCATAAATCATTTTAATAACATTTTCTACATCATTTCTGTGTACCATTTCAACAGTAGTATGCATGTAACGTAAGGGTAAAGAAATCAATGCAGATGCTACACCTCCATTGCTATAGGCAAAAGCGTCTGTATCTGTACCTGTAGCTCTAGATAAAGCAGAACGTTGAAAAGGGATGTTTTTAACCTCTGCAGTTTCTATAATTAAATCTCTTAATTTTTGCTGAACAGCTGGGGCATACGCAATTACGGGTCCTTTTCCTAACTCTAAATGACCTGCTTTTTTCATTTCTATCATTGGGGTTGTAGTATCATGAGTCACATCTGTAACAATAGCAACATTTGGTTGTATTGTTTGGGTAATCATCTCTGCTCCTCTTAAACCAATCTCCTCTTGTACAGAGTTTGTAATGTATAAACCAAAAGGTAAATCAATATTATTTTCTTTTAATAACCGTCCAACTTCTGCAATCATAAAACCACCCATTCTATTGTCTAGTGCTCTACAAACAAATTTATCTCCATTTAAAACATGAAATTCATCTGGATAGGTAATTACACAGCCAACATGGATTCCTAATGCTAAAACCTCTTCTTTATTACTACACCCCACATCTATTGTAATATTATCTGGTTTTGGTGCTTGTTCGCTTGCTTTATCTCTAGTATGTATAGCTGGCCAACCAAAAACACCTTTTACAATGCCTTTTTTAGTGTGAATATTTACAATTTTACTTGGTGCTATCTGATGATCTGATCCTCCGTTTCTGATTACATAGATTAAACCGTTGTCTGTAATATAATTTACATACCAAGAAATTTCATCTGCATGTCCTTCTATAACAACTTTATATTTTGCATCAGGGTTGATAACACCTACAGCAGATCCGTATGTATCTGTAATAAATTCATCTACATAAGGTCTTAAATAATCCATCCATATCTTTTGACCTTCCCATTCATAACCTGTTGGAGATGCATTATTTAAATATTTTTCTAAAAATGTTAATGATTTTTCGTTTAGTATTGACTTATCTGACATAATATCTTTTCTTTTTCGTAAAAATAAAACGATTTTTTTAACTAATCTCAAATTTTTATCTTAAATATTGTAACAATATACCTAATAATTTCTCTAATAACAGAATCTAAAATCAAACTGTAAAAACATGAAATTTTTTAAAACTACTTTAGTGCTTGTTTTATTATTTTTGATAACAAATTGTTCAACCAAAATTGAGAGTTCATCAGATTTTTATCCTGATTTTAAAATAGCCAAAAGCGGATTTAAAAAAGAACTTAAAAAGGAGATGGATTTTGATGATTTGTCAATTGGAACTTATTACACTAAAAAGAATAATATTACAGAAGAAAAAGGTTTAAATTTAACTTTTAAAAATGCTAAACAGGAAGTTTATAGTACTAATGAAGCAAATAAAAAAGCAAATTTTATAGCAATACAGGTGAATAAGTATTTACTTAATATAGATAATTATCATTATGTAATTATTATCTTCGAAAATGAGAATGAAGAAGCTGGTGTTAAAAAATCTTCTAGAATTACAATAAAAAGAGAATTATAACCAACCAACATAGCATGAAATTAAACATACATTACTTAACAAAAATCAACAAAAAAAGAGTAAAAGCAATTGATAATTGTTGGTATAGATCTATACAAATAAATTAATTGATACAAAATCGATCAACAGTAAAAAAAAATTTAACATCTACTGTTTTTTTAGCAATAAGTAGTATGAAAAGCTAATTTGAAATTGAATACAATACCATTGAAAAAAAGATTTATAAATAGAAATTTTCAAAAACTACTTTTAGAAAAAGGACAAAGTAGAGAAATAGGCCAAGGTTTTATAAATACAGTTGGCATTATAACAGAGGATTCTTTTGATAATTTAATCAAAATAAAACAAGAGCTAGAAGAAATTTTAGAAGTTAAAAACACAAAAATTTATAGCTTTAGGCCTTATAAGAGAAAACAAGAAGTTTCATTTAAGCACTTTACAGAAAAAGATTTTACATGGAGTGGTAAAATTAAGCAACCAAGTTTTAAAGTATTTGTAGATGAACCATTTGATTTACTAATAGGCCTGTTTGATACTGAAAATATGTACATAGAAAATGCTATTTTACGTTCAAATGCAAAATTTAAGGCTGGTATTTCAAATGTGAATCAACAATTATATGATCTTGAAATTTCGTCATCTAAAAATGGGACAAAATTGTTTTTTATAGAGTTGAAAAAATATTTGGGAATTTTAAATAAACTAAAAAATTAAACTTCAATCTTAAAGTTGTGTATTCTTTACATTCTTCTTCAAATATTTATTTTCATATTTTTTAAAATTGTAATTTTACACCGTAAAAATTATAAATAATGCAAAAATTTATTGGTATGGGTGTTGCTTTAATTACACCCTTTAAAGAAGATTTATCTATAGATTTAGAAGCCCTAAAAAAATTGGTAAATTTTAATATAGAAAATGGCACAAATTATCTAGTTATTAATGGTACTACAGGAGAAAGCGCCACAATAACAGAAGAAGAAAAACAACTTATTATAGATGTTATTGTCAAAGAAAATAATAGTAGAGTTCCTTTAGTATTGGGTGTTGGAGGAAATAATTCTATAGCCGTAGCAAATGAAATTAGATCAAGAGATTTTACAGGTATAGATGGTATTCTATCTGTAGCACCTTATTATAGTAAGCCAACGCAAGAAGGATTTTATCAGCATTATAAACTGCTTGCAGAGGCTACAGATTTGCCAATTATTTTATACAACGTGCCTGGAAGAACTGCTAAAAACATGGATCCAGAAACTATTTTAAGGTTGGCAAAAGATTTTAAAAATATTGTAGGTGTTAAAGAAGCAGGTAATAACATTCAACAATACAACAAGTTGATAAAAAATAAACCAGAAGATTTTTTAATTATTTCTGGTGATGATGATTTAGCATTAGGGGTAACCTTAGCAGGAGGGGCAGGTGTTATTTCTGTAATTGGACAAGCCTACCCTTCAGAGTTTTCTAAAATGATACAGATAGGATTAGCAGGGAATAACAAATCTGCATATGCTATCCATTTTAAACTTATGGATATTATTGATTATATTTTTGAAGAAAATAATCCTGCAGGAATTAAAACAGTTTTACAGGAACTTAATATCTGTAAGAATCAAGTACGTTTACCACTAGTAAAAGCAAGTAAAGAACTAGAACAAAAGATATCAAACTATATTACAAATTTTAATTCTTAACAAACTTTTAGTATCCTCTTATTATAATTTTAAGTTTTTATGATGCAATATTGCAATGTAGATTATACGTATTGCTATTCAAATTTTAAAAGTAACAGGAGTTTTTGTTTTTTAAAGTTTTTTCGAAAAAAATAAATACTTTTATTATCCATAATTAATTCATAATTTTGCAGGATGCAAAAAATTAAAAATTTAGCGTATTTACTGACCTTTAGTCTTTTATTATTTTCTTGTGGAGAATATCAAAAAGTATTGAATAAAGGTAGTGTAGAAGAACAGTACAAAATGGCTGTAAAATTGTATGAAACAAACAAGTATAGCAAGGCATTGCGTTTGTTCGAGAAAATTACTCCTGCTTACAGAGGTAAACCACAAATGGAGCGAATTCAGTTTATGGTTGCACAGTCTAATTTTAATGTAAAAAGTTATACTACTGCAGGATACTATTTCGATCGTTTTACAAAAAATTATCCCAACAGTTCAAAAATGGAGGAAGCAGCATTTTTATCTGCATATAGCTATAAATTAGCTTCTCCTGTTTCTAGTAAAGACCCTACAGATACTAAAAAAGCTTTAGAAGCTTTTCAAATGTTTATAAATAATTATCCAGATTCAGGAAAATTAGAAGAAGCTAATACACATTATAAAGAGCTTCGATATAAACTTCAAAAAAAATATTTTGATATTGCAAAAGTCTATTATACGACTGCTGATTATGATATGAGAAATTATAAAGCATCTATACAGGCTTTTGATAATTTATTGTCAGATTATTTAGGTTCTGAATTTAAAGAAGAGGCTTTATTCTATAGGCTAAAAGCGGCACACGACTTTGTGTTAAAAAGTACAGAAAGAAGAAGACCAGAAAGAATTAAAGATGCGATAGAAGCATATAATAAATTGGTAAGAAATTACCCAAAATCTCAATTTTTAGAAGACGCAAATTCAATGTTATCGACGCTTCAAAAGGAAGAGGTAAGAGTTCTGGCTATTTTAGAAAAAGTTAAAGAAATTGAGAAAACAAAAGTTTTAAAATAATAATTAGTATTATGGATTATAAAGATACAAAAGCAGCTTTAAGCACAATTACTTATAACAAAGACGAGATAGAATCTCCTACTGAAAATATTTATGAGGCAATCTCTATTATTGCAAAGAGAGCAAATCAAATCAATTCTGACTTAAAAAAAGAATTGGTAGATAAATTAGATGAGTTTGCTACTTATAATGATAGTTTAGAAGAAGTTTTTGAAAATAAAGAACAAATAGAAGTTTCTAAATTCTATGAGCGTTTGCCAAAACCAACAGCAATTGCTTTGGAAGAGTGGTTAAATGATAAAGTATATTATAGAACTCCAGAAGCAGAATAAACCATGTCTGTTCTAAGTGGTAAAAAAATTCTTTTAGGTATTACTGCAGGAATTGCTGCTTATAAAACAGCCAGTTTAGTTCGCTTACTCATAAAATTAGACGCAGAGGTCCAAGTTATAATGACTCCTGCGTCTAAAGATTTTATAACACCTCTTACCCTTTCTACACTCTCAAAAAGACAAGTACATTCAACTTTCTACAATAAAGAAGAAGAAAACGAAGTTTGGAACAATCATGTAGAACTTGGTCTTTGGGCAGATTATTTTTTAATTGCTCCAGCTACTGCAAATACGTTGTCAAAAATGGCAAATGGTGTTTGTGATAATTTATTGTTAGCCACTTATTTGTCTGCAAAATGTCCAGTATATTTTGCACCTGCTATGGATTTAGATATGTACAAACATACATCTACCTTAGACAATTTATCTAAGTTACAAGAATATAGTAATGTAATGATTCCTGCAACGTCAGGAGAGTTAGCAAGTGGTTTAGTAGGAGAAGGTAGAATGGCAGAGCCAAAAGATATTATTACTTTTATAGAATCTGATATTTTGTCTAAACTCCCATTGAAGCAAAAGAAAGTATTAATCACTGCAGGACCAACCTATGAAGCTATAGATCCTGTACGTTTTATTGGCAATCATTCTTCTGGAAAAATGGGGTTTGCTTTGGCTAAAGAAGCAGCAAACTTAGGTGCTGAGGTTATTTTAATCTCAGGTCCAAGTCATCAACAAATAAAGCATTCTCTTATACATAGAATAGATGTAACTACAGCTCAAGAGATGTATCAAGAAGCACATAAGCATTTTGATAAAGTTGATATTGCAATACTTTCTGCAGCAGTTGCAGACTATAAACCCAAAAATGTTGCAAGCCAGAAAATAAAAAAGAAAGATGCAACGTTAACCATAGAGTTAGCACCTACAAAAGATATTTTGGCATCTTTAGGAGCTATTAAAAAACACCAGTTTTTAGTTGGTTTTGCTTTAGAAACCAATAATGAGGTAGAGAATGCACAACGTAAGCTAAAACGAAAAAATTTAGATGTCATTGTGTTAAATTCTTTACAAGACAAAGGTGCTGGTTTTGCAACAAACACAAATAAAATTACTATTATTGATAAATACTTTAGTCAAAAACTATTTGAGTTAAAGTCTAAAGATGAGGTTGCCAAAGATATTATGAATGAAATTATTGTTAAATTAGATGCGTAAAATAGTTCTTTTTGTCAGTTTATTATTTGTTTTCAAATCGCTTAATGCGCAAGAATTGAACTGTTTAGTAAACATAAATTATGAGCAAATTGCAGGTTCTAATCGACAGGTTTTTGTGACGCTAGAAAATGCATTGTCCGAGTTTATAAATAAGACAAAATGGACAGATAGAATTTTTGAAGTAGAAGAAAGAGTAGATTGTGCAATGAATATTATTATCTCATCTAGAGATGGCAATACATTTTCGGCGACACTACAAGTACAATCTTCGAGGCCTACTTACGGTTCAAGTTATTTAACACCTATATTAAATATTAAAGACAACGATTTTACTTTTCGTTACAATGAGTTTGATCCATTAAATTATAACAGAAATAATTTTGATAGTAATTTAATCTCTACCATCGTGTTTTATGTATATACCATATTAGGGGTAGATGCAGATACCTTTTCTAAATTTGGTGGAGATAAGGAATTAAAAGAAGCCCAAAATGTAATGTTACAAGCACAGCAAAGTGGTTTAGCCTCTTGGCAAAACGTTGTAGGGAAACAAAATAGATACTTATTAATTGATAATTTATTATCAACTAAATTAAAAAAATATAGAGAGGTAATGTATGATTATCATATTAAGGGAATGGATAATTTTGCAGCAAATAAAGATTACGCCAAACAAGCTATTGAAACAAGCGTCTTAGCAATGGAACAAATTTATAATAAAACTGTTGGTAATTATTTAATTCGTCTTTTTTTTGATGCAAAAGCTGGCGAGATTGTAAATGTTTATTCAGACGGTCCTAAGACCAAAAATAGTAGTAATTTAAAAAATACTTTAAAAAGAATTTCTCCAAATAATAACGCTAAGTGGAGAGATATTGAATAATTAATTCTTTTAATTTTCTAATATTATTTCACTAATTTTATCTAATAAAAAATTAGTCAATTTGCTTACACAACTATCCATACATAACTATGCTTTAATTGATCAATTGTCTATTGATTTTTCTTCTGGATTATCAATAATCACTGGAGAAACAGGTGCTGGTAAATCTATTTTATTAGGTGCGTTAGGGTTAGTATTGGGAAACAGAGCAGACTTATCTACCTTAAAAGATACCACTAAAAAATGTGTGGTTGAAGCTAAAGTTACTGTAGAAAACTATAACTTAAAAGAATATTTTAATACTGTAGATTTAGATTACGAAATCGAAACAATTATTAGAAGAGAAATTTTACCTTCTGGTAAATCTCGTGCTTTTGTTAATGACACCCCCGTTAAGTTAAGTGTTTTAAATAATTTAAGACTTAAATTGATTGATGTTCACTCACAGCATCAAACCATGCAGTTGTCAGATAATGATTTTCAGTTTAAAATTTTAGATGCACTTGCAGAGCATCAAAAAGAATTAGAAAGTTATGCTGTACATTACAAAAAACTGAATCAATTAAAAAAAGAGTTCCAAGATTTAGAACAATTACAAAGAGAAGCCAATCAAAAACATGATTATAATTTGCATTTATTTAACGAGCTAGATAAAGCAAAATTACAAGTTGACGAACAAGAAGAATTAGAAGAGAAATTAGAAAGACTGAATAATATAGAAGACATAAAACTTACAATCTCTGAAGCTTTAGAAATTTCTATACATGAGGAAGTTGGCCTTCAAAATTTACTGAATACTTTAGAAAACAGAGTAGCTAAAATTGCGCATTTTTCTAAAGACTATCAAAATTTATCAGAACGAATAACTTCTGTGAAAATTGAGTTTGATGATATTGTTGCAGAATTAGAAAATGCAAATGAAAATGTAAATTTTAATTCAAATGATATTGACCTTTTAAATGATAGATTACAATTAATTTATAATTTACAGAAAAAGCACTATGTCCAAACAAATCAAGAATTATTAACTATTCTAAAAGAGTTGGCAGATAAAGTTGATCAGGTAGAAAATGCTGAAGAAACTCTAAATCTTAAACAGAAAGAAATTGAACTAGTTGCTAAAAAACTAGATGTATTAGCAGCAATTATCTCTAAAAATAGGGTAAATGCAATACCTAAACTTACCAAAAAATTAGAAATACTTTTAGCAGATTTAGGAATGAAGAACTCTCGTTTTTCAATTAAAATAAACACTTCAAATAACTATTTTTCGAATGGTAAAGATGAACTTTCTTTTTTGTTTTCTGCTAATAAAGGAGGTAGTTTTGGTGATTTAAAAAAGGTTGCATCTGGTGGTGAATTATCCAGAATTATGTTATCTGTAAAAAAAGTACTCTCTGAACATACAAAACGCCCAACTATTATATTTGATGAAATTGACACTGGGGTTTCTGGAGAAGTTTCAAATAAAATAGCAGCTATTATGCAGCAAATGGGTACTAATATGCAAGTTATTGCTATTACACATTTACCACAGATTGCTGCAAAAGGAAAAAAACATTACAAAGTTTTTAAAAAAGAGATTAATGGCAGTACAACCACAAATTTAAAAGAACTTACCACTAAAGAACGTGTTATAGAAATTGCAGAAATGTTGAGTGGTAAGAACATTTCAGATTCGGCTTTAACACATGCAAAAGAATTGTTAAATTAATTTATATTTGCCACATCAACTAAACGAGTAAGAAACTAATATTTACAGATATGTATAATTTATTAAAAGGAAAAAGAGGAATAATTTTTGGTGCTTTGAATGAGCAGTCTATAGCATGGAAAGTAGCAGAAAGAGCACATGAAGAAGGTGCTTCTTTTGTGCTAACAAATGCACCAATTGCACTTAGAATGGGAGAATTAAATGCTCTTGCAGAAAAAACGGGTTCTCAAGTAATTGGAGCTGATGCAACTTCTATGGATGACTTAACAAATCTTGTTGAAAAATCTATGGAAATTTTAGGTGGTAAAATAGATTTTGTTTTACATTCAATAGGAATGTCAGTTAACGTTCGTAAAGGAAAACACTATACAGATCCAAAATATGATTTTACCACAAAAGGGTGGGATATTTCTGCAGTCTCTTTTCATAAGGTAATGAATGTATTATACAATAAAAATGCCATGAGTGAATGGGGTTCTATTGTTGCGTTAACTTATATGGCAGCACAGAGAGTTTTTCCAGATTATAATGATATGGCAGACAATAAAGCTTACCTAGAAAGTATTGCGCGTAGTTTTGGATATTTTTTTGGAAGAGATCATAAAGTTCGTGTAAATACCATTTCTCAGTCACCAACTCCAACAACAGCAGGAAGTGGTGTTAAAGGTTTTGATGGTTTTATAGAATATGCAGAAAAAATGAGTCCATTAGGTAATGCTACTGCTTTAGAATGTGCAGATTACACCATTTCAATGTTCTCAGATTTAACTAAAAAAGTAACACTACAGAATTTATTTCATGATGGAGGTTTTTCAAATATGGGAGTAAGCGATCCAGTGATGGATAAATTTGTTGGAGAGGAATAAGTATTTTAGTTGCGATAATCTTTTCTGACTTTTATTTTAAAGTTTTAATAATTAAAATAACTTTTCAATTAGAGATTTACAAGTTTCATGATACTTGCAAAATATTAAAATGCAAATCTTCTTTAGGTTTGCATTTTTTGTATTTTTACGAGAAGTATAAAGTAACACTAGTTTATATTGCAAAACGCTATAATTCACTTTTCTATAATTATTCCAGTTTACAATCGTCCAAAAGAATTAGATGAATTGTTAGCTAGTATTGTCGGACAAAATTTTACACATGATTTTGAGGTTTTGGTCATTGAAGATGGTTCTGTTAATAAAAGTGACATTGTAGTTAAAAGTTATACATCAAAACTAAATATTGCATATTTTTTTAAACAAAATAGTGGGGCAGGAGCTAGTAGAAACTTTGGTATGCAAAAAGCATCAGGTAACTATTTTATCATTTTAGATTCAGATGTTATTTTACCCAAACAATATCTAACTCAAGTTCATATAGCTTTATCTAAAAATTACACAGATGCTTTTGGTGGACCAGACGCAGCACATAAAAAATTCACTTATTTACAAAAGGCAATTAATTATTCCATGACATCTTTGCTTACTACAGGGGGTATTAGAGGAAAAAAAATAGCAATTGGTAAATTCCAACCCAGAAGTTTTAATTTTGGTATATCAAAACTAGCATTCACTAAAACAGCTGGTTTTTCTAAAATGAAAAATGGAGAAGATATAAACCTAACATTTAGGTTGTGGGAAAATGATTTTAAAACACAACTTATAGAAAGTGCCTACGTATATCATAAAAGAAGAAGTTCTATTCAACAATTTTACAAGCAAACCTTTGGATTTGGAACTGCAAGACCTATATTAAACAAAAAATACCCATCAACAGCAAAAATCACTTATTGGTTTCCTAGCCTTTTTATTTTAGGCTTTGCTGCAAGTATTATTTTAGTCTTATTTGGAAATCTGTATTTATTTAGTTTTTATTATTTATATAGTATTGCGCTATTGCTAGATGCTACCTCTAAAAACGGATTTATAGTTGGTTTTTTAGCTGTATTTACTTCGTTAACTCAGTTTATAGGGTATGGATTAGGTTTTTTAAAATCATACATTTTCTCTAGACAGTAAAGTTGAATTTATTTTACTATTTTGCTTATTAATTTAAAAGTAAAATAAATGAATCTACAAAAAATAGTATTCACTCTTTTTTTATTTTTATGCTGGTCTTGTCAAAAAAAAGAGGTTATTTCTTCTGCACACAAAGATCGTTTGTTAATCTCTTATGTTAATCCATTTATTGGGACAGGTGGTCATGGGCATACATATCCAGGTGCAACAATGCCTTTTGGAATGATGCAACTTTCTCCAGACACTAGGTTAGAGGGTTGGGATGGTTGTTCTGGGTATCATTATTCTGATGATGAGATTTATGGTTTTACTCATACACACTTAAGTGGGACAGGAGTTTCTGATTACGGAGATATTTTATTAATGCCTACAAATAAAGCTATATTTAATAATGGCGCAGACGGAACAGAGGGATACAAATCTAAATTTTCACATCAAAAAGAAGAAGCAAAACCGGGTTACTATAAAGTATATTTAGAAGATACTGATATTAATGTAGAATTGACTGTTTCTAAACGAAGTGGTATGCATAAATATGATTTTAGCTCAACAAATCAAAAATATATTATTTTAGATTTAGAACACAGAGATCAATTAATAGAACATAAAATACATCAAGTTTCTCCAAACATAATTCAAGGTTTTAGACATTCTAAAGCTTGGGCAACTCATCAAAAATTATTTTTTTATATGGAGTTTTCTCATGAATTTCAAATTCAATATCCATTGTCTAAAAACCCAACCAAAGCTGCAATGAGTATTCATAATCCTAATAATGATCCAGTTTTTGTAAAAATTGGGATATCTGCTGTGGATATAAATGGTGCAAAAAATAATTTACAAACTGAAATAGGAGATAAAACCTTTGAAGAAGTTAAGAAAGAAGCTCAATACAACTGGGAAAAGCAATTAGAAAAAATAGTTATTGAGAGTAATAATACAGATTATAAAACTAATTTTTATTCTTCCATGTATCATGTAATGATAGCGCCCAATTTGTATCAAGATGTTGATGGACGTTATAGAGGAATGGATTTAAAAATCCATCAATCAAAAGAATTTGATTATTATACTGTGTTTTCACTTTGGGATACTTATAGAGCAGCACATCCTTTATATACTATTATAGAGCAAGATAAAACTAATGATTTTATAAATACATTTCTTGCAAAGTATGATGAAGGTGGCATTATGCCCATTTGGGATTTGGCGTCAAATTATACCGGTTGTATGATAGGGTATCATTCAGTTTCTGTGATTGCTGATGCCTATTTAAAAGGAATCCAAAAATACGATGCGGATAAGGCTTTACAAGCTATGATTTATTCTGCAACTAGAAATAAATTAGGATTAAAAAGTTATAAAAATTTAGGATTTATTCCTGTAGAGGAAGAGAGCGAGTCTGTTTCTAAGACTTTAGAATATGCTTATGATGATTGGACTATTGCACAAATGGCAAAAGCAATGAATAAGCAAAATGCCTATCAAAAATATATTAAAAGAGCTCAGTTTTATAAAAATGTTTATGATCCAAAAACTCAATTTATGAGAGGTAGATTTAGAAATACTTGGTTTGCACCTTTTGATCCATACGAAGTAAACTTTAATTATACAGAGGCTAATGCTTGGCAGTATAGTTTTTACGTACCACAAGATATTTCTGGTTTTATAGAGCTTTTGGGTGGAAAAACAGTTTTAGAAAATAATTTAGATAAGTTATTTACAGCTAAAAATGAAACTTCAGGAAGAAGTCAGGCAGATATTACAGGATTAATCGGTCAATATGCTCATGGAAATGAACCAAGTCATCATATGGCATACTTATATAATTTTGTAAATAAACCTTATAAATCTCAAGATAAAATTCATCAAATTTTAACAAAATTATACACCAATGCTCCTAATGGAATATCAGGAAACGAAGATTGTGGGCAAATGAGTGCTTGGTATATTTTTTCAAGTTTAGGGTTTTATCCAGTAACTCCTGGGAGTAATCAATATATAATTGGAACACCACTTTTTGAAAAAGTGACGATTAATCTAGAAAATTTAAATCAATTTACCATAATTGCTAATAATTTAAGCAACACAAACATCTATATTAAAAGTGCCTACTTAAATGGTTTAAAATTAGATAGAACCTATATTACGCATAAAGAAATTTTAGATGGAGGGGTTTTAACTTTTGAGATGACGGATAGCCCATCAAAATGGGGTATTAAAAACGGGCAGGAACCTGTAACAGAAATAAAAGAAAATTTAATAGTACCAGCACCATTTATTGCAGAAGGTAATATTGCTTTTAAAGGTAAGACTACTGTAGTATTAGATAATGTTGATAAGGATACTGATATATATTATTCTTTAGATACTACCTTTAATAAATATAATACTCCTTTTACAATTTCAAAAAAGTCTACTCTTCGAGTGTTTGCACAAAAAGATAGTAAAAAAAGTGAGATCATTAAAACAGAATTCTTTAAAATAGATCCTAGTGTAAAAATTAAACTAGAAACAAAATACGCTAATCAATATAATGCAGGAGGAGATAATGCATTGATAGATGGGATTTTAGGAACGCAAGATTTTAGAACAGGAACCTGGCAAGGGTACTGGGATGAAGATGTGATTGTGACTGTAGATTTAGGAAAAGTAAAATCATTTTCTACAATAAATGTAAACTTTTTAAAAGATCAACGAAGTTGGATTTTTTTGCCAAAAGAAGTTCGTATTTTAATATCTAAAGACAATAAAAATTTTAAAACTGTTTATTACTCTTTAAATAAAACAATTCAATCTGAGAAAGTAGAGGTAAAAAAAACACAAACTATGTTTAAAGAGGAAAAAGCAAGATTTGTTAAAATTGTAGCTAAAAAATTAGGGGAACTTCCAACATGGCATCTTGGCAATGAACACGATGGTAGGTCTTGGATTTTTGTAGACGAAATTCAGATTAAATAATTAGTTTTTGGCTAATTAACTTAACTAAATAAAATAGAATGAAAAGAAGAAATTTTATAAAAAAAGCTTCTGCTAGTAGTTTAGGATTAATAGCAGCATCTTCACTAATTAGTTGTCAGGAATCTAAGAAAGATAAAATAGAGAATATTATAAAATCAAACAACCTAATAAGACCTTTAGTAATTGCTACTTGGAAAACAGATTTAGCTGTAGAAACTGCAGCTAAAGTTTTAGAGCAGGGAGGTTCTGCACTAAAAGCTGTTGAACAAGGTTGTAGAGTTGAAGAAGCAAACGAAAAAGGACAATCTGTGGGTAAAGGAGGTTTACCAGATAGAGATGGTGAAGTTACTTTAGATGCCTGTATTATTGACCATAAAGGAAATTACGGAGCAGTTTTAGGAGTTAAAAATATTAAACATGTAATTTCATTGGCAAGAAAAGTTATGGAGAAAACCCCACATGTTATGCTTGTAGGAGAAGGAGCTAAAAAATTTGCTATTTCGGAAGGTTTTAAACAAGAGAATTTACTAACTAAAGCGTCAAAAAAGGCATGGTTAAAATGGAAAGAGACTTCTATGTATAAACCCATTATTAATATTGAAAATCATGACACTATTGGTATGCTAGCTATTGATAAAAAAGGAAATATTTCTGGCGCTTGTACTACTAGTGGTCTCGCTTATAAAATGCCAGGCAGAGTAGGAGATTCCCCTATTATAGGAGGAGGTTTATTTGTAGATAATGAAATTGGAGGAGCTGCAGCAACTGGTTTAGGAGAAGAGGTTTTAAAAACAGTGGGTAGTTTTTTAATTGTGGAACTAATGAGGCAAGGTAAAACACCACAAGAAGCTTGTGAAGAAGCTATAGGTAGAATTGTAAATAAACCAGGTAAAAACTATAAAGATTTTCAAGTTGGTTATATTGCAGTGAATAAACAAGGTGAAACAGGAGCTTACTCCATACATCAATGGTTTAGTTATAACAAATATGTAGATAAAGTGAACACGCATATACAATCAGATTTTTTTAATAAAGTTTAAAACCAATTTATGTCAACTACAACAAAATCATATAAAAGTGCATTTGTTTTTTTAACTACCTTATTTTTTCTTTGGGGATTTATTACTGTTCTTGTAGATAGTTTAGTTCCAAGATTAAAAGATGTTTTTGAAATTTCTTATGCAAAAACAGTATTAATCCAATTTGCATTTTTTACTGCTTTCTTTGTCTTTTCTTTACCTGCAGGTTTTATACTATCAAAAATTGGGTACAAGAAGGGAATTGTACTGGGTTTACTAACAATTGCTTTAGGTTGCCTAATGTTTTATCCTGCATCAGAATATAGAAATTTTACGATTTTTTTAATTGGCTATTTCACACTAGCGGGTGGTATTACAGTATTACAAGTGGCAGCTAATCCTTATGTTGCGTTGTTAGGTAAGGAAGAAGATGCAAGTAGTAGATTAAATTTATCGCAAGCATTTAACTCTTTAGGAACTACAATTGCACCAATTATTGGTGCTTTATTTTTATTAAGTAATTCAGTAAAATCTTCAGCAGAAATAGAAATATTAAGTGATTCCGAAAAGACAAATTATTACATTGCTGAAGCTGAAACTGTACAAATACCATTTCTAATTATCTCCTTATTAATATTAATACTTGCTATTGTATTTGTTTTTATAAAACTACCAAAAGTAATGCAGCAAGTACCAAAGGGTGGTTATATTTCACTTTTAAAAAACAAGTTGATGTTAATGGGAGCTTTAGGTATATTTGTTTATGTTGGTGCAGAGGTTGCTATTGGTACATTCCTAGTTAATTATTTTGATGCTATGAATTTAGCTACAGTAGTTTCTAATAATGAAATCATGATGCGTATTGCAAATACTATTGCAAGTATATTTAATAAATCTTTTTCAGAAGCTGATGCTAAATCTTTATTGGGAATTTTTGTGATTTTTTATTGGGGAGGAGCAATGATTGGTAGATTTATAGGGGCTTATTTAACTAAAATCTTAGCTCCAGGAAAAGTATTAGCCATTTTCGCAAGCCTTGCAATTTTGATGATTTTGATTTCAATAAGTACTTTTGGTTTACTCTCTATGTGGTCTATTTTAGTTGTTGGGTTATTTAATTCGATAATGTTTCCAACTATATTTACCCTAAGTTTAGAAGGTTTAGGAGATTTAAAAGCGCAAGCCTCAGGATTATTATGCATGGCAATTGTAGGTGGTGCAATTATACCCTTTGCATTTGGCAGTTTAATAGATAACTATGGTTTTAAATTAGCATTTTTACTAGCCATTATCTGTTATGCTTATATAGTGTTTTATGGTAGATTTAAAAGTAAAAAAATGATTGTAAATTCTTAATTATTAAAAATTTAAAAAAGTGATACATGCAGTTGCAATTAAAGCTATAAATAACATAATAACTCTAGATTTCTTTAAATTTATTTTTTTAGATAAAATACAAATACTAACTAAAACTGAAAGAAATAGATAAATCATTCGTTGATTAAAACTAATTAAAGGCATTATAAAATAGTATATTCCTAAAAGCACAAATGGCAATAAGGTGAAGATTTTATTGTTCATGTTAAAATATAATAAGAAAAACCCAAAACGTAATTGTTTTGGGTTTTAAATTTGCTTGCAAGTACTAAGTGCTACTTGCTATTTTTTCTGCTGTCTTGCTTGTTGATCTTGTGCTTGTTTCATGGCAGCATCAATTCGTTGTCTGAATTTGCTTTTTGCTTTTTCAGGTCTTTTTTTATTCTCCTCTATTTGAGCATGAATTTTTTCTTCATCGATTACATAATTCTTAATTACTAACATAATAGAAATGGTTAATAAGTTAGATATAAAATAGTATAAACTTAAAGAACTTGCATAGTTGTTAAAGAAGAATAACATCATTAATGGAGAGAAGTAAATCATATACTTCATCATTTTACCCATGTCAGGCATTCCTTCTTGAGGAGGTGCTTGCATATTTGCTTGCTGACTTTGATTCATTTTCATGTAAAAGAAAATCGCAATAGAAGCTAAAATTGGAAATAAACTGATATGATTTCCATATAAAGGAATTTCAAAAGGTAAATTATAAATTACATCGTAAGAAGATAAATCAGGTGCCCATAAAAAACTTTCTTGTCGAAGTGCAATATTGGTGGGAAAAAACTTAAATAATGCAAAGAAAATTGGCATTTGTAATAAAGCAGGTATACAACCAGACATCATATTTACTCCTGCTTTTCTTTGAATAGCCATTGTCTCTTGTTGACGCTTCATAGCATTCTCTTTACCAGGAAACTTTTTGTTTAATTCTTGTAATTCTGGTCGAATTACTTTCATTTTGGCACTAGAGAGGTAAGATTTATATACCAAAGGAGACATTAAAATACGAACTACAATTGTCATTAAGATTATAATTAGTCCATAGTTGCCTAAAAATCCTTCTAAGAAATTAAAAACAAAATAAAAAACAGTTCTATTTAAGAATCCAAAAATTCCCCAACCTAAATCTGCAGTTTCATCTAAATCTGTACCATCATACTCTTTTAATAATTTGTAATCACTAGGGCCATAAAACCATTTCAAGTTGTAGTTTAACTCCCCACCTATTAGTTGTAATGGTGTTTTTAGCTCATATTTTTTAGTAAAAACAGTGTCAATCTTTTCATCTTCTACTAAATCTGTAGAGGTAACAGTAGCATTGTTAAAAGGTGTATCTGTTAATAGGTTAGACATAAAAAAATGTTGCTTGTAAGCTACCCAATCTAAATCATTTGCTATTTCTGTGTTACCTGCATTTAAGTATTCTACTTCATCATTACTCTTGTAATAATAGTAAGAATACATGGAATTTTCTGTTTTTAAACTTTTTTCGTGTCTAAAACCATTTAAAGTCCAATCTAAACGTATAGGATTAGATGAGTTAAATACTCCATCTAAACCTTGAGATCTGATAGAAAAGTCTACAAAATAATCTGCGGGTTTAATTTCATACCTATATTCTAAATACTGACTATCAGAAACTTTTAATTTCATAGATAGTACCTGATTTTCTCCACTATTAGTTAATGTAGGTTCAAAAAATAAATCTTTAGTATTTAAAATTCTATTATCGGTAGTTCCAAAGTTAATGTTAAAAGAAGCATTGTTATCTTTTATCATATATAATGGAAGTGAATCATGGGTTTTATAGTTTTTTACTAATGCCTTTATAATTTGTCCACCTTTATTATCAATCGTTAAAAGAACTAAATTGTTTTCGATAACTGTAGTTCCTTCAAAACCATTTATTGCACTTTCAGCAAAAGCGCCTAATTTATTTTGAAAAGCGACTTGTTGTAAAGAATCATTTTTAAAAACAGGTGGGGGTGGGGGTGCTTTTGTTTCTGCTGTTGCAGTATTTAATTCAGTTTCTACAACTTCTGTAGAGGCCTGATTTTCTAAATCTTCAGGTTTATTTGTGTTAAAATACCATAACATGATTCCTGCTAAAAGAATCATTCCTATAAAAGAATTATAATCGAATTTTTTTTGTTCCATGTTCTCTAAAATGTCAGTTTGTCACAATTTTTGTTTTATTTAAAAACTAAACCAGACAAATGTAGTTAAAAAGCACTTTTTATTGCTTTTTTAGGGTTTTAAATTTTATACTGTTTAATAGTTCAATTAATGTTCCAAATTAACAGAAGGTTTATTGTATTTCTTTTTTAGATTGTTTTAGGGCAGCTTTTATAAAGTCTACAAATAAAGGATGAGGTTTTAAAACAGTACTCTTATATTCAGGATGGTACTGAACCCCAACAAACCAAGGATGATTTTCTAGCTCCACCACTTCTACTAATCCAGTTTTAGGATTAATACCCGTTGCTTTTAAGCCAGCTGCTTCAATTTGTTCTAAATAGGTGTTGTTAAATTCATATCTATGCCTGTGTCTTTCGCTTATTAGTTTAGATTGATAAGCATCGTAAACTTTAGATCCTTTCTTAATCTTACAATCCCAAGCTCCCAAACGCATAGTACCTCCTTTATTGGTTACATTTTTTTGGCTGTCCATTAAATTAATAACGGGGTGTTTTGCACTTTTATTCATTTCAGAAGAACTAGCTCCTTCTAGATGAAGTACATTTCTTGCAAATTCAATTACGGACATTTGCATGCCTAAACAGATACCAAAAAACGGAATATTATTTTCTCTAGCGTATTTAACTGCTTTAATTTTACCTTCAATTCCTCTATCTCCGAAACCAGGAGCCACTAAAATTCCGTTTAAACCTGCTAATTTCTTTTCAACAGATTTTGGCGATAAACTTTCGGAGTGTATCCACCTTACCTTTACTTTAGTTTCGTTAGAAGAACCTGCATGTATAAAAGCTTCTGTAATAGATTTGTAAGAATCTTGTAGTTCTATATATTTTCCAATTAAACCAATTTCTACCTCAGAAGTTGGATTTTTATGTTTTTGTAAAAAATTATTCCAAGTTTTTAAAACAGGTTTGTTTTTAGACACTAACTGTAGTTTATTTAAAACCACTTCGTCTAAACCTTCATCCAACATTAAATTAGGTACATCGTAAATAGTCTCTGCGTCTATAGACTGTATAACATCTTCTTTTTTTACATTACAGAATAAAGCCAATTTACGTTTTATATCGTCAGAAATTTCATGTTCTGTTCTACACACTAAAATATTTGGGCTAACTCCACTTTGCATTAAATTCTTAACAGAGTGCTGTGTAGGTTTTGTTTTTAACTCACCAGCTGCCGCTAAAAATGGAATTAATGTTAGGTGTATTACAATGGCATTGTTTTCCCCTTTTTCCCAAAGCATTTGTCTTACAGACTCTACGTAAGGTAAAGATTCTATATCTCCTACAGTTCCACCAATTTCTGTAATAACAATGTCATACTCTCCAGTTTCTCCTAAAAGTTGAATTCTACGTTTAATTTCATCAGTAATATGAGGAATTACCTGTACTGTTTTTCCTAAGAATTCTCCCTTACGTTCTTTATCTATAACAGATTGATAAATTCTACCTGTTGTAACATTATTGGCTTGAGAAGTAGGGATGTTTAAATAACGCTCGTAATGACCTAGATCTAAGTCAGTTTCAGCACCATCATCAGTAACATAACATTCTCCATGTTCATATGGATTCAACGTTCCAGGGTCTATATTGATATAAGGGTCTAATTTTTGGATGGTCACAGAAAAACCTCTTTCTTGTAAGAGTTTTGCTAATGAAGCAGCTATAATTCCTTTTCCAAGTGATGAAGTAACGCCTCCTGTTACAAAAACGTATTTAGTATTGTGCATGGTTCTTTTAGGTTTGGACAAAAGTACTAACTCTGATTTTTATCTCAAATAAAAAGATGCATAATTGTAAAAAATAATTTGGAATAACTTTTGATACACCAGTTACATGAAAAAAAACACTACTTTTAACCATTATACTATTGTGTAGCAGTTGCTCTATTTTGTTTCATAACCATTTTGAAAGGAAATCTGCAAACTACGAATTACAAGACCTTTGGGTTGCAGCAACCTTAGATTATAATGATAATGTAAAATATCTTGTAAATACCACTCAAGAAAATTATGTTGCAAACCATACTGATTTTTACAATGAATATGTTTTGAATTTTTTTAGGGATGAGTTTAAAAATCAATCTTATTCAAAAGTAAATTATAAAGATAATAACGGTAAAACTTTAATTCCATTTACACTTGACTATGAATTATCTCAAGAATATATCAATAATTTAAAGCAAATTACAGATTTAGATTATATCGTTTTAACAAAAATATTGAATGCGAATCAAATAAATAATTCAAATGATCTTCAATATAATAATTTAAAATATAAAAGTAATGTATTGGCCGGTTCTGTTGTTTTTTTTAAAATAATTGATATCATAAACAACAGGAAAGTAATTGAGTTACGTTGTAAAAGTGCTGTTTATGATAATCCAAAATTTAATTTTAACACAAATTCTTATGAAGATGATAATAAAATAGCTCTCTATACAAATGAAGAACAGTTAATAAAGAAGTGTTCTAAAAGAATTTTTAGAAGGATTAAATAATTTTCTATTTTTTTTTCAATTAGTATTTGTCAAAAATAAAAACAGTTGTATATTTGCACACGCTTTTAATAAGGTGATAATCTTATAGCGAAAATAAACAATTAAGAAGATTTTTAAAAATACAGATAATGCCAAAAAGAACGTATCAACCATCAAAGAGAAAGAGAAGAAACAAACACGGTTTCATGGAAAGAATGGCTTCTGCTAATGGTAGAAAGGTGTTAGCACGTAGAAGAGCTAAAGGAAGAAAGAAATTATCTGTTTCATCTGAAGCTAGACCAAAAAGATAAATGATTAACAATTGTTAATATATTAGGTGTTACTTTTTTAAGTAACACCTTTTTTTATACCCAAACCATAACTATTTTTGTAAAACTAATAAATACAATAACTTACCATGCCAAAAAGAAAAGACCTCAAATCAATTTTAATTATAGGATCTGGACCTATTGTTATTGGTCAAGCTTGTGAATTCGATTATTCTGGTTCACAATCTTTACGTTCTTTAAGAGAAGATGGAATAGAAACCATTTTAATTAACTCGAATCCTGCAACAATTATGACAGACCCATCTATGGCTGATCATGTGTATTTGTTGCCACTAACTACTAAGTCTATTATCCAAATTTTAAAAGAGCATCCTCAAATTGATGCTGTATTACCAACAATGGGTGGACAAACAGCATTAAACCTATGTATTGAAGCAGATGATAAAGGTATTTGGTCAGATTTTAACGTAAAAATGATTGGTGTTGATATTAATGCAATTAACGTTACAGAAGATAGAGAGCAGTTTAGAGAGTTGATGGGTAAAATTGGAGTAGCAATGGCTCCTCAAGAAACTGCAACATCTTTCTTAAAAGGAAAAGAAATTGCACAACGATTTGGCTTTCCGTTAGTTATACGTTCTTCATACACTTTAGGAGGTGCAGGTGCATCTATTGTGTATGACCCAAAAGATTTCGATGAGTTGTTAAGTAGAGGTTTAGAGGCGTCACCAATTCATGAGGTGATGATAGATAAAGCCATGATGGGTTGGAAAGAATATGAGCTAGAGTTATTAAGGGATAAGAATGATAATGTGGTTATTATTTGTTCTATTGAAAATATGGACCCTATGGGTATTCATACAGGTGATTCAATCACAGTAGCTCCTGCAATGACTTTATCTGACAAAACTTATCAAAAAATGCGTGATATGGCAATCCATATGATGCGTTCTATCGGAGATTTTGAAGGCGGTTGTAATGTACAGTTTGCAGTTTCTCCAGATGAAAAAGAAGAAATTATAGCTATCGAAATTAATCCTAGAGTTTCTCGTTCATCCGCATTAGCCTCTAAAGCAACAGGTTACCCTATTGCAAAAGTAGCTACAAAATTAGCGATTGGGTATACTTTAGATGAACTAGAAAACGGAATTACTAAATCTACATCAGCATTATTTGAGCCTACGCTAGATTATGTAATCGTAAAAATTCCACGTTGGAACTTTGATAAATTTGAAGGTTCAGACAGAACTTTAGGTTTGCAGATGAAAGCTGTAGGTGAAGTTATGGGTATTGGACGTTCTTTTCAAGAAGCATTGCACAAAGCCACGCAATCTTTAGAAATAAAGAGAAACGGTTTAGGAGCAGATGGAAAAGGGTATACCAATTACAACCAAATTATAGAAAAATTAACCTACGCAAGTTGGGATCGAGTTTTTGCAATTTACGATGCAATTGCAATGGGAATTCCGCTAAGTAAAATTTACGATATCACTAAAATAGACATGTGGTATTTAAAACAATACGAAGAGTTATTTCAATTGCAAAAAGAAATTTCTACCTATACTATAGATACTATAGAAAGAGATTTATTATTAGAAGCGAAGCAAAAAGGGTATGGAGATAGGCAAATAGCACATATGCTAGAATGTCTAGAAAGTGAAGTGTATAGCAAAAGAGAAGAACTTAAAGTTCAAAGAGTTTATAAGTTAGTAGATACTTGTGCTGCTGAATTTACTGCAAAAACACCTTACTATTATTCAACCTTCGAAAATGAAATTGAAACTGCAGAAGGTAATATAACCATTGCCAATGAAAGTACTGTTACCAACAAAAAAAAGGTAATTGTTTTAGGTTCAGGACCAAACCGAATTGGTCAAGGTATTGAGTTTGATTACTGTTGTGTGCATGGAGTTTTAGCAGCTGCAGAATGTGGTTATGAAACAATTATGATTAATTGTAACCCAGAAACAGTTTCTACAGATTTTGATACTGCAGATAAATTATACTTTGAACCTGTTTTTTGGGAGCATATTTATGATATTATTCGTCATGAAAAACCAGAAGGTGTTATTGTTCAGTTAGGAGGGCAAACTGCCTTAAAGTTAGCTGAGAAGCTTACAAAATACGGAATTAAAATTATTGGAACATCTTTTGAAGCCTTAGATATTGCAGAAGACAGAGGGCGTTTTTCATCAATGTTAAAAGAGAATAGTATTCCTTATCCACAATTTGGAATTGCTGAAACTGCAGACGAAGCTTTAATGCTAGCAGATGAATTAGACTTTCCTATTCTAGTGAGACCTTCTTATGTATTGGGTGGACAAGGAATGAAGATTGTTATCAATAAAGAAGAGTTGGTAGAGCATGTAGTAGATTTATTAGGTAGAATGCCAAATAACAAACTATTGTTAGACCATTATTTAGATGGAGCTATAGAAGCAGAAGCAGATGCAATTTGTGATGCTGATGGTAATGTTTATATTATAGGAATTATGGAGCACATAGAACCTTGTGGTATTCATTCAGGAGATTCTAATGCAACTTTACCAGCATTTAATTTAGGTGAGTTTGTGATGCAACAAATTAAAGATCATACCCATACAATTGCTAGAGCTCTAAAAACGGTTGGTTTAATAAACATTCAGTTTGCCATAAAAGATGATACTGTATATATTATTGAAGCAAATCCTAGAGCTTCTAGAACAGTACCTTTTATAGCAAAAGCATACAAAGAGCCTTATGTGAATTATGCAACCAAAGTAATGTTAGGTGCTAAGAAAGTAACAGATTTTGATTTTAACCCTCAATTAGATGGTTTTGCAATTAAGCAACCAGTATTCTCTTTCAACAAGTTTCCAAATGTGAATAAGAAACTAGGCCCAGAGATGAAATCTACTGGAGAAAGTATTCTATTTATAGATAGTTTAAAAGATGATGATTTTTACGATTTGTATTCAAGACGTAAAATGTATTTAAATAAATAGTATTTAAATTAAGTATACAAAAAAGCCAATGAGTTGTTCATTGGCTTTTTTTTTAGTTTTACAATGATGCTTTGATCATACGATTATTTCTAAATATATCTTTTCTTATCTCAATATTTTTAAACCCTTTTTTATGTAGCATTTGTTTCGTTTCTTCACCCAAATATTGATTAATCTCAAAAAACAATAGTCCTTCTTTAGTTAAATGCTGTTTGCTTAACGTTGCAATCTTATCATAAAAAATAAGTGGATTGCTATCTTCTACAAACAAAGCGATGTGTGGTTCGTTTTGTAAGACATTATTTTCAATCTCTTTTTTTTCGGAGTTGCGAACGTATGGTGGATTAGAGATAATAATATCGTACCTTTTTTCTAATGAAGTAGTGTTTAAAATGTCTGAAGCAATACATTTAATTTTAACTGAATTATTTTCGGCATTTTTTTTGGCAACTTGTAAAGCCTTTTTAGAAATATCTATGGCAGTAATTGTAGTGTTTTTACATCTTTTTGCTATTGAAATAGGGATGCAACCACTGCCTGTGCCAATATCTAAGACATAGATATCTTTTATCTGTTTTAGTTCTCTATGTTTAATTTCATCTACAACCCAAGCAACTAATTCTTCAGTTTCGGGTCTTGGAATAAGTGTATTTTTATTTACAATAAATGTAAGTCCAAAAAACTCAGTATGACCTATGATATATTGAATTGGTTCTTCTTTTTGTAACTTATTGAGTGCTTTATTTAAAAGGTTTAATTTTTCTTTTTGAATTATAAAGTTGGGTTGCATTACAAACTCTATACGTTGTAAACCTAAATATTCTTCAATCAGCAAGTATAAAAAGGAGGTTATTTCAGTTTTTGGATAAATAGTCACTAAAGATTCAGTAAAATAAGTTCTATATTCTGTTAATGTCATTTTTGTTTAAATAAACTGTAGGGTAATAAATATATTCTATTTTTTTTTTATAATTTTTAGATGCTATATGTCTCTAAGCATCCATACTGTACAGTTGTAATGGGAGGTGTTACCAAGTGGTTTTTCTAAGTGTTTAAAATTATTGCGTTTGTATAATTTTACTGCGGCTTTCATGTAAGGTAACGTTTCTAGATAACAATTGTTGAAACCAAACTCTTTTGCTTTATCTAAGCACTGGTCAATTAATGTTGAACCTAAGCCTTTGCCTCTTGCTAAAGGTAAAAAATACATTTTTTGTAGTTCGCAAGTAGCTCCGTTAAAACTATCTAACTGAGCAACGCCAGCACCACCAACTACGTTATCATGATAAGTTACTACATAATAAATGCTTTTTTGTTTTTGATATTGTTCAAACATAAAGTCTGTTGCTCTATCTTCATAGGCAGTTCCAATTTTTGGTGCACCCATTTCTTCAATAACATTTCGTATAACTTTAGCTATAGCTTTATTATCCTCTGGTTTAATTTCTCTGATGATAAAATCTTCACTTGTCATTTAATACTGTATTTTTGCCAAAGCAAGTTAGCTTTTTTTTCATAAATAGTATATTAATACGAAGCTATATTATATGTTTGTATTACAAATTTAGAGTCATAATTTTAAAGGTAATCTTATCAATCATAATCAATACATAAAACGTTGCTTACAAATAGCCAAAAATGGTCTAGGAACTACAAGGCCAAACCCAAGTGTTGGAGCTTTAATTGTATATAAAGATAAAATTATTGCAGAGGGTTTTACCTCTAAATATGGGGGAAGTCATGCTGAAGTAAACGCAATACATGCAGTAAAAGATAAAAAAGTTTTAAAAGAAGCTACAATTTATGTAACTCTAGAGCCATGCTCCCATTTTGGGAAAACGCCTCCTTGTACAGATCTTATAATAAAATACAACTTTAAGAAAGTTGTAATAGGTTGTTTAGATACAAATAGTTTAGTGTCTGGTAAAGGAGTTAAACGTTTAATAAATGCAGGTATAGATGTTGTTGTTGGGGTGTTAGAAGAAGCATGTAAAAAACACCATAAACGTTTTTTTACTTGTCAAAACAAACAAAGACCTTATATAGTTTTAAAGTGGGCAGAAACAAAGAATGGTTATATAGCTCCCACTAAAAAAAATAGTCAAAAGCCTGTTTGGATTTCCAATACGTATTCACAACAAATAGTACACAAACTAAGAAGTAAAGAACATGCTATCTTAGTAGGTACAACTACAGTTTTTGCAGACAATCCTAAATTAAATGTTAGAACTTGGTCTGGAAACTCACCAGTTCGTGTTGTTTTAGATCGCAACCTAAAAATACCATTATCCTCTCATGTTTACGATTCAAATCAAAAAACAATTTTTATAGTAGATATAACTACTCACCTTGGCTATAAAAGTGAAAATATTATTTATGAGCAAGTTGACTTTACTTCAAGTGTAGCGACTCAAATTATCCAAGTATTGCAAAAACATAACATACAATCAATAATTATAGAAGGAGGTACAAAAACACTTCAAACTTTTATAGATGCAAATCTTTGGGATGAAGCTCTTGTATTTATTGGGAAAAATAGATTTAAAGATGGAGTCAAAGCTCCAATTTTACAAAAAGAACCAATCTATAAGCATGGTATTCTTGGAGATGAATTAAAAAAGTATAAAAATGATTAAAAATATAATTTTTGATTTTGGAGATATTTTTATAAATCTAGATAAAAAAGCAACCCATCTGGCATTGGTTAATTTAGGAATCAAAGAAATTACTAAAGCCATGATAGATGTTTATCATAAATATGAAAAAGGGCAGATTTCTACTTCTGAATTTATCGATTTTTATGAGAAAAAAGAACAAGTAAGAAAAGAGGACTTAATTAAAGCTTGGAATGCTATTTTACAAGATTTCCCTCAAAAAAGACTACATTTTATTACAGACTTAGCTCAGAAAAAAAACTTTAGCCTTTTTTTATTGAGTAATACAAATGAATTACATATTTCTTGGATAAAAAGAACTATAGGAGAGGACTTTTTTGCTACTTTTAAAAACTCTTTTGAACAATTTTATTTATCTCACGAAATACATTTAAGAAAGCCAGATCAAGAAATATATGAGTTTGTTTTGCAGCAAAACAATTTAGTAGCCAATGAAACTTTATTTGTAGATGACCTAAAAGAAAATACAGATGCTGCAAGTAAATTGGGTATTCATGTTTGGAATTTAAATCCCTTGAATGATGATGTTACAGAGTTGTTCACTAAAAACAGTATCTTTTGATCTATTTATTTTTAAGTATTATAATCTCTACAGGGCTATTTGTTATTTTTAAATACTTTGGTATTTATAAAATAGATGTCTTAAAAGCAATTTTCATCAATTATATAGTAGCATTTATATTGGGGTTTTCTCTTTCAGAAAAACAATTTTCAATATTAGAGATACCCGAACAATCCTGGTTTAAAGGCGCGTTATTTTTAGGTGCTTTATTTGTTTCTATATTTTTTGTGATGGCATTAACCGCTCAGAGAAATGGAGTTTCTGTAGCATCTGTTGCAGGAAAAATGTCTGTTGTTATCCCTGTTTTTTTTGGTGTATTCTTGTATGATGAAACCGTAACTACTTTAAAAATAGTTGGAATTTTAATTGCGCTTGTTGCTGTGTACCTCTCCTCTGTAAAAGATTCAACGAAAGGAGTTAAAAAAGCAGGTTTATTGTTTCCAATTTTACTTTTTTTAGGTTCTGGTACTATAGATACGCTGTTAAAATATTTAGAAACTAATTTTGTTCAAAGAGAAGATGTATCTCTTTTTTCAGGAAGTTTATTTGCAATAGCAGCATGTTTTTCAGGGATTATATTGTTAGTAAAATCGATAAAACAAAAAAAACAATTTGGAATACAAAACTGTATTGCTGGTTTTATATTAGGTGTCCCTAATTATTTTTCAATTATTTTTTTAATTAAGGCATTACAAACTGAAGGTTTTGAGAGTTCTACATTATTTACAATTAACAATGTAGGTATTGTTTTAGTTTCTACTTTAGTTGGAATCTTGCTTTTTAAAGAAAAGTTTAGTTTAAAAAATAAGATTGGAGTAGTACTATCTGTATTAGGAATTTTATTAGTGGCAATTGCATAATGGATTTAGATAGTTACAAAACAATTTGTACCCCAACAGAAAACGTTCTTTTTAAAGAAAAGAATAGCAAATTCTTTGGTTTTTCTTTTCCTATTGTAAATGAAGAAGATGTAAAAGTTCATCTAGAAGGAGTAAAAAAAATACACCACACAGCTCGTCATTTCTGTTACGCTTATCAACTTGGAGAAGCCACTTTTAAGTATAGGGTTAATGATGATGGAGAACCAAGTCATAGTGCAGGAATGCCTATTTTTGGTCAAATTCAATCTTATGAAGTAACCAATATTTTAATTGTGGTTGTCCGTTATTTTGGTGGAATAAAATTAGGTGTTGGAGGTCTAATAAGTGCTTACAAAAGCACAGCTCAACGTACTCTAGAGTCTTCAGAGATTATACAAAAAACGATTGATGTGTTCTTTAAATTGAATTTTGAGTACGATATGATGAACAAAGTAATGAGGATTATCAAAGAAAAAAATATTAAATTAGAACATCAAAAAATGGAATTGGATTGTGAATTTGTTATTGCTATTCGAAAGAAAAACTCACAAGATGTTTTTGATTGTTTTCATAATTTGTATAAAGTGGATATTAAGAGCTTAGAAACTTAGTTTTTCTAGAAGATCTTCAGGGCATTTAATAGGTTTTCCTGTTTTGCTACTTATAAATGCTAAAATAGAAGTTCCAGTACAAATTAGATCTTCATTTTCATTTCTAATCTCGTAAGAAAATTCAATTTTTACCATAGGTTTTTTAACCAATGTGGTAGTAATTTTTAGTAGATCATCATAAAGTGCAGATTTTATAAAAGTACAGTTAAGCGAAATTACAGGTAATATAATTCCTTTTTTTTCCATGCTTTTATAAGTGATACCAAGTTCTCTAAGCCATTCAGTTCTACCAAGCTCAAAATACTGAGCGTAATTACCATGATAAACAACTCCCATTTGATCAGTTTCTGAATATCGTACTCTTGTTATTGATGATAATTTTTTCAAATTTTAAAAATTTTACCCATCTTACATAAAAAAAAATTAATAATCAATAGTAAATATATTTTTTTTTACTGTTTTTTATTCACATTTTTGTAGGGCTATTGAATAAGATTATCCAAAAAAACTTTTAACTTAGAAAATTACAATTAACCAATGAGTAATTCCCCTGAATCCGTTTGGAATGACTGCTTATCTTTTATTAAAGATAATATTAAACCGCAAGCATATAAAACTTGGTTCGAGCCTATTAAACCTGTAAAACTTTCTGGAGAAGCACTTACTATACAAGTGCCTAGTAAGTTTTTTTATGAATGGTTAGAGGAACATTACATAAAGTTGTTAAGAGTTGCCTTAGTAAGACAATTGGGAAATGATGCCAAATTGATTTACGATGTAAAAATGGAAAATAATTACAGTAGTAATAGACCGCAAACTGTTAAAATACCGAGTTCTAACAGAGACCCCCTTAAACCTCAAAAAGTTACAGTTCCCCTAGAATCTAGTAAAAGAGAATTAAGAAATCCATTTATAATTCCTGGATTACAAAAGGTAAAGATTGAATCTCAGTTAAATCCAAACTATAGTTTTGCTAATTTTGTAGAAGGAGATTCTAACAGGTTAGCTCGTTCTGCAGGAATGGCTGTTGCTAACAAACCAGGGGGTACTTCATTTAATCCTTTGCTTATTTATGGGGGTGTAGGATTAGGGAAAACGCATTTATCTCATTCTATTGGTGTTGATATTAAAGATAAATATCCAGACAAGACTGTTTTATATATTTCTTCAGAGAAATTTACTCAACAATTTATAGATTCTGTAAAATCAAATACAAGAAATGATTTTATTCATTTTTATCAAATGATAGATGTATTAATTATAGATGATGTACAGTTTTTATCAGGAAAAGCAGGAACTCAAGATGTATTCTTTCATATATTTAACCATTTACATCAAAACGGAAAACAAGTTATTTTAACTTCAGACAAAGCGCCAGTAGATATGCAAGACATAGAACAGCGTTTGTTATCTCGTTTTAAATGGGGGCTTTCAGCAGAGTTACAAGCACCAGATTATGAAACCAGAATCTCTATCCTTCAGAATAAGTTATTTAGGGACGGTGTAGAAATGCCAGAAGAGATCATAGAATATATTGCTAAAAACATAAAGTCTAATGTAAGAGAATTAGAAGGAGTAATTATCTCTATGATTGCGCAAGCTTCTTTTAATAGAAGAGAATTCTCTATAGAATTAGCAAAACAAATTGTAGATAAGTTTGTAAAAAATACAAAGAAAGAAGTTTCTATAGATTACATTCAGAAAGAAGTTTCTAAGTATTTTGATATGGATGTTGCTACTTTACAATCTAAAACAAGAAAACGTCATATTGTACAAGCACGTCAATTGGCTATGTTTTTTGCAAAAAGATTAACAAAAACTTCTTTGGCTAGTATTGGTAATCAAATAGGGCAAAGAGATCATGCGACTGTACTTCATGCATGTAAAACTGTAGATAATCTTACAGAAACCGATAAGCAGTTTAAAAAGTATGTAGATGATCTTACCAAGAAGCTAACTTTCTAAATTACTAAACTATGGTTAAGGTACTTATGGTTTGCTTAGGTAACATTTGTCGTTCACCATTAGCAGAAGGTATCTTAAAATCTAAGGTGAATTTAAATGAAGTAACTATCGATTCTGCAGGCACTGCAGCTTATCATGTTGGGAACTTGCCAGATCCAAGATCAATCGCTGTAGCTAAAAAACATGGAATAGACATTACTACACAAAGAGCTAGAAAATTTACAGTAAAAGATTTTGATAGTTTTGATTTTATTTATGCAATGGACCAAAATAATTTTGATGACATATTAAAATTATCCAGAAATAAAGAAGATAAAAAAAAAGTTCTTCTAATTTTAAATGAGGTGCGTCCTTTTCAAAACAATTCTGTTCCAGACCCCTATTATGGAGGAGATGACGGATTTGAAAACGTGTATCAAATGTTAAACAAAGCTTGTGCTGAAATTGCATCTAAATTATAAAATTCATTTTTTTATTATGATTGGTAATCTTTATTTAATTCCAACTACACTAGGAGAAACTGAACCTTTAGAAGTGATGCCATTATCTGTAAAAAAGGTAATAGAACAAATAGATTACTTTATTGTCGAAAACGAAAAATCAGCCCGAAGGTTTATAAAAAAAATTGCACCAAAAAAACAACAACCTAAACTAATTTTAAAACTTTTAGATAAATACGCAATAGAAACGGAGACACAAACGTATTTAGATGTTTGTAAAGAAGGTATTCATGTTGGTTTATTATCTGAAGCGGGTGTGCCAGCAATCGCAGATCCAGGAGCTAATATTGTAAAGTTAGCACATCAAAAAAATATTAAAGTTGTTCCTTTGGTTGGTCCAAGTTCTATTTTAATGGCAATGATGAGTTCTGGAATGAATGGACAAAACTTTGCCTTTAATGGCTATTTACCTATTGATAAAGGAGAACGAAAAAAAGCATTAAAGAATTTAGAAAAATTATCTTTAGATAAGAATCAGTCGCAAATATTTATAGAGACTCCTTATAGAAATGAAAAGATGTTTTTAGATTTAAAATCTACACTATCTTCAAATACGTCTCTGTGTATTGCAGCAGATATTACTTTACCCACAGAATACATCAAAACTTATACGATAAAAGATTGGAAACATCAAAAGCCAGATTTACACAAAAAACCAGCTATTTTTATTATTCAAAAGTAAGTTAAATTCTAGCATTTCTGTTTGCTTTAATTCTGCTTACATTATAGTCAGCAAACTTTTTCATATATAGTTGTATCGACGCACCATAAGCATCTTTAAAACTTAAAAGACCATTACTTCTTAAAAACTTTTTTACATTTCCTGCCCCACTTAAATGTGCTGCAGCAAGTATTCCAGATTCAGTAATTTTTATTCCATTGATGGTCTTTCCTACGGATCGTTTAATGTCTTTTCTTATTATCCACTTATTAACTTTACAAAGTGCTAAAAATGCTTTTTCTTGTAGTTCTGGATTATTTAAAAAAGCATTTGTATCAAAAATATGAAAACGTTTCAGTGTGTTTTTACCCAATTGATACTTTCCTAAATATCCTAAAGTGTTTACTGCCTTGTATTTTCCTTGTGATTCTTTAAATGCAATTGCTTCTTTAAAGGCAACATAGTTTTTTTGTAAATAAGGAATGTTGTATTCTTTGTAAACAGGATTTGAATAGTTTTTAGGTAAACCTTTACCACTATCTATTTTTTTAGCTGAGATGAAAAAAATTAATAATGCAACTAAAAATAAAAACTTTCTGATTATCATCATTTTGTTTTTTTTTGATTCGCAAAAGTAGAACTATTTTTAAATAAACTGATTGTCAGAGGTTTAAATTATCTAAAAATTAAATATAAACAATCAAAAAAGCCTTTTAATTCATATATTCCTTTAATTTATGAGTAGACTTTTAAAGATGTATAATAAATTGAGTAGATTAAAGGAAATATAATATTTTATCGATTTACCCCATTTTTAGATAACCACCTTTGATATTCTCTTGCATTTTTATTGTGTTCAGATAACTTACTTGCAAATTTATGATATCCAAAATTTGTAAGATCTACACACATGTAATAATAATTGTGTTTTGTATAGTTTAAAACAGCATCAATAGCGTTAATATCTGGCATACTTATTAAAGAAGGTGGCAGACCTCTATATTTATAAGTGTTGTAAGGTGAATCAATTTCTAAATCTTTATTTAAAACTCTTTTTACTACATAATTTTGGCCTTTTAGTTCCTTAATTGCATAAATTACTGTAGGATCTGCTTGTAAAGGCCATCCGTTTTTTAAGCGATTTAGGTACAAACCAGCAACAATTGGCCTTTCAATATTTTTAGCAGTTTCTTTTTGTACAATCGAAGCTAAAGTAATAACTTCAGATATTGACATGCCCAAAACCTCAGCTTTTTCTAATCTATCTTTATTCCAAAAGCGCTTATACTCTTGCAATAATTTATCTCTAAATTGATCTCCAGAAACTGTCCAATAAAATTGATAACTATTAGGTATGCAAATTTGTAATACAGATTTTGCTGTTAAATTATTTTCTTGAAGAAATTTTTTATCTTTAAAAGAAGTTAGAATGGTAATTGAATCTGTGGCAATTTGTTTAGCAATTCTACCAGCAAATTTTTCTAAAGTATCCTGATTGTTAAAAGAGATAGTTAAAGCTGTTTGGTCTCCAATTCTAAACATGTTCACAATATCATTATTCGACATGCCTTTTTTTAAAATATACCTTCCCGGTTTAATTTTTTTTATATTTTTTTTTGATACTACCCAAAGAAAGTAATCTGGTTTATTGGAATATTGAGTTATTTTTTTATTAATATCATTTAGATCATTGTCTGCGTAAACAAATAAAATAGTGTCCTCTTTAATAGCTGACCCAAAAATATTTTGATAGTATGTGTATGAGATTACCGATAAAATAACAAGTACAATACCTGCGACTATGCTTAATTTATTTTTCAAAATAATATCTACTTAAATTTCAGCAAAATTAATCATTTATCAATTGATATAAAATTTCATCTTTAAAAACACCGTTTGTAAATATCCAGTCTGTTTTTACGCCTATTTTTTTAAACTTTTTTTGTTCGAATAAACGAATGCTTTGACTATTTGTATTTGTAATATTTGCATATAACTGATGTAGATTTAAACGTAAAAAACAATATTGAATTAATAGTTTTAAAGCTTCATTTGCAAAACCTTTTTGTTGATAATCTGGATGAATTAAAATACCAATTCCTGCTCTTTTATGTTGTGGATTAAAATCAAAAATATCAATCATTCCAATGGGGTTTTTAGTGCTATTTTTTTCAATAATTAGGCGTAATTGTTTGGCTTCAAAAATGTCTAAATGTGCATTTTCTAAATATTGTTTCAATATAAATTTAGAAAACGGCGTTTGAGTGTGACTTACTTCCCAAAAAGATTCATTATTTTCTATTTGATATAAGAAATTTAAATCTTCTGGTTCTAAGGCTCTTAGGTTTATTTTATTTCCATTTAATAAATTAGTTGTCATATTTAAACGTACACATTTATATTTAGATGGTAAATATCCTATTATTTTTAGTTTATAATTAAACTTTTTGTAAAAATATCAGTCTAAGTACTTTCTAAACCACACTTTTCGTAATTATTTAGAAAAATTAACTAACAAATTACCATTTTTAGCATACTCTTTATGAAACAATTAAAAATAGTATTATTTTTCTTTTTCTATACATTAACCATTTTAAGTCAGCAACAAACACCAAACATATTGCTAATAATAGCAGATGATTTAGGCATAGATTCTACTCCAGGTTTTGGCATTGAAAACGATTTACCTGTAACTCCAACACTAGATTCCTTTAGAGAAAAAGGAGTCACTTTTACAAATACTTGGGCAACTCCACAATGTTCTCCAACTCGTGCAGCAATTATGAGTGGTAAATACGGAGTTAAAACTGGTGTAATGAGGCCACCACTAATTTTAGATCCAAGCCACACATCTTTGTTTACCAAAATAAAAGAACAAAGTACAACAGATTATAGTATGGCTGTAATTGGTAAATGGCATATTGGAGGCAATAGTAGTGCTAATTTTAACCATCCTGTAAATTCTGGAGTTCCATATTACGAAGGTGTTTTTACTGCACAAGTTTCAGATTATTATAACTGGACAAAATTAAACACAGCACAAGAAGAAGAAGAAGTAAATGAATATATTACTACGCACTTAACCAATAGCGCCATTTCTTGGGTAAACAATCAAACCAAACCTTGGTTTTTATGGTTGTCTCATATTGCACCACATACGCCTTTTCAAACACCACCATCTGGTACTCATACAACCACACCAACTAATTATAGAACAACGTATTTATCTATGATAGAAAATTTAGATTTTGAAACCAATAGACTTTTGGAAAGTATGGATGAAAAAACACTAGAAAATACAGTTATTATTTTTATTGGGGATAATGGAACTCCAGGAAGAACAAACAATTATTGGCTAAATGGGCATGCTAAATCTTCACTTTATGAAGGTGGAATTAGAGTACCCATGATTATTACAGGAAAATCTGTAGAAAGGGTAAATGAAGTGGAATCTAGTTTGGTACAAGCAACAGATTTACATGCCACAATTTTAGAATTAGCGGGTGTACAATTATTGGGAGGTACAGAAAATAGTTTAAGTTTAAAACCGGCTTTAACAGCAGAAAATCAAATTAAAAGGCAAATTTTGTATTCTGATTATGAAAGTGGAGGAGTAGAGTCTTGGGCAACAAGAAATGCTACTTATAAATTAATAGAAGATGAAAATGGAAACGAGGAGTTTTACAATATTTTAGCCGATATTAAAGAAGAAAACAACTTAATTGGTAATTTAACAACTGAGCAGGAAACCATAAAAACAATGCTAAAACAAGAGGCGCAAACAATTAGAACAGATTGGTCTTGTAATGATGGCATAAAAAATGGAAATGAAACTACAATAGACGATTGTAATAATACTTGTGGAGTAACAGATGTATTAAGTTTTGATAATATTACTTGTACAGATGAACCAACAAGCCCCAGTATTTATTACGAATATATAGAAGATAACAAAAGAATTGTATATTCTAACAATTATCCAAATCATAATTTTTCTTTTGTTTCACCTAGAATACCAGAACCATATTACAGAGTCTATAAATTTGATTTAAAACCAAAATTATCTGGAATTACAACAAGTTTAACAAGAGCAAATGGAAGGCCTGTAAATTTTTTTGGGATTAGTTTAAATGGTGTTTATATTATGCCAGCACCAGCAACTCCATTTATTTTTGAAGATAAAAATACGGGTCAATATAATTGGGATTGGGTTTTTGAACCCACTACAAATATTGGAGCAGGAAGAGATTTTGTAGCTTTAGACTGCGCTTCTGCTCATGTAAACCCAAATTCGGGATATCATTATCATGGAAATATGTTTGAATATGTAGAACAATTACAAGCTGGAATTTCTACAACAAATGTTGCACCAGAGAATTTTTTACAAGTAGGTTGGGCAGCAGATGGTTTTCCTATTGTATATAGATTTGGACCCGATAAAGATGGAAATGTAAAAGAAATGTTTCCAAGTTTTCAATTAAAAAGTGGCTTAAGACCTGGAGATGGCATTAGTGCACCTTGTGGTTCCTATTCTGGAAAATATACCAATGATTTTGAATTTATAGCAGGAAAAGGAGATTTAGATGAATGTAATGGTATACCAGCATCTATTACTTTAAAAACAGCCCAAGGTGAAGAAACTTTTGAATATTATTATGTAGTTACACAAGATTTTCCTCAAATATCTAGATGCATGAAAGGGAATTTTAATGATAGTTTTGCAAGCAATGCAGGATCTTTAAATGATGTTGATAACGATTCTGATGGATTTGTAAGTGCTTTTGATTGTGATGATACTAATGCAAATATCAATCCTTTTGCAACAGATAATCCAGCAACAGCAATTGATGAAAGTTGTGGAGCTACTTTAGGGACTCGTGAAGTTGATTTAAAAGAATTAGGTTACTATCTAAACGCAAACCCTAATAATGGAGTTTTTTCTATAATTTCTACAAATGTTGAAAAATATCAAGTTGGTTTATTCACGGTAACAGGAAAATTGATTGATAAAAAATCTGGTGTTGGTGTTGTAGAATTTAAAAATATAAACGCTTCCGGAATTTATCTTTTAAGAATAGCAAAAGAAAGGGAACTATTAGGAACAATTAAAGTAATTGTAAAATGAGAATTTTAATAATAACCCTACTTGCTTTTTTAAATGTATGCACAATTTCTAAAACGCACGATGCTATTTCTGCATCGTTTAATGTTATTGAAAAAGGGCACGTATTAATGTTAGAAATTGAGTTTGATATGTTTGATTATTTAAAATTAGAGGAAATAGATAATCATAAAATTACAAAGCCAGAATTTAGCAAATACCTAAATAAAACTACAAGTTGGCAGATTGATGGTGAAAAGTTAATACCACAGGTTTTAACTATAAAGTTAGAAAGAGAACATGCTAAAGTAATCTGTTTTTTATCTAATTCGAAAAAAAATATTAAAACAATTACAGTTAAAAACAACTTTTTAATTAATATTAAAGATCACTCTAATATTGTAAAGTTAGATGTTAACAATCTTTTTAAAGACTTTAGATTGCATAAAAATAGACAAGAAATTAAGGTAGATTATAATTTAAAATCAAATTAAATTTTAATAGTTCCTTTAAAAACAAAAACTGCTGGCCCAGTTAAAAAAACATTAGAATAAACACCTTTTTTTTCAGTAAAAGAAACCTCTAAATTACCACCTTCTACAGGCAAAGAAATGCTATTACTTTTGGTTTTACCTATTTTATGCATTGCAATAGCAACTGCAGTAACTCCTGTTCCACATGCTAAAGTTTCATTTTCTACACCCTTTTCATAAGTTCTAACTCTAAAGGAATTTGTATCTATTTGCTCTACAAAATTCACATTACTCCCAGGCTCATCATAAGAATATCTGATTTTTCTACCATTTTCAAAAACAGAATAATTATCTAAACTATTCACTAATTCTACATGATGTTGTGTTCCAGTATACATAAAAACAGAGTCTTTATTTACTTTTATTTCATTTACATTTATCATCTGTAGAGATATCATCCCTTTTTTTACTTCGGCATAATGAGGGCCGTCTACAGCAATAAAATTGGTTGTATCATTAATGATATCAAGTTTTATGGCAAAGGCAACTGCACATCTTGCTCCATTTCCGCAAAAGGTTTCACTTCCGTCTGCATTGTAATAGATCATTTTAAAATCATACTCGTCATCTTCTTCAATAAGAATAATACCGTCTGCACCAATCCCAAAATGTCTGTCACAGATTTGTGAAATTTTGTCAGTTTTTTCTTTTGGAAAGATTTTTGCTCTATTGTCAATCATTACAAAATCATTTCCAGTTCCTTGATATTTAAAAAAAGGTAAATTCATAAAGCAAAGGTAATGATTTACATATAAATTAAGTTCTGTTAAAACACGGTTAAAATCAGTTAAAACTAAGTTAAACAGATTTTTTGAAATTGTTAAAATTGTATATTTGATTGATTAAAATTTTAGAATTATGAAGAAATATTTTAGTTATTTAAGCATAGCTTTTTTAGGAGGAGTGTTAACGTTAATTGGGTATAAAGCACTTTTTGATAAACAAGTAGACACAGAAAAAAGGTATACAGCGAATACAACTTTACCTCCCATACAAACAAATTATAGTCAAACAGTTCAAGCAAACAATACAGCCATTGCAAAAGAAACGATAGATTTTACTTTTGCTGCAGAAAAAACAGTAAATGCTGTTGTTCACGTAAAAAATACAGCAATTAGAACTCAGCAAAATCCATTTGATATATTTTTTGGTACTGGAAGTGGAACTAGAAAATTTGAGCAAATAGGAACAGGAAGTGGTGTAATAATTTCTTCTGATGGTTATATTGTTACCAATAACCACGTGATAGACAATGCTAGTACAATTGAAGTTACGTTAAATAATAAGAAAAAGTACGAAGCGGAATTAATTGGAGCTGACGCTACAAATGATATTGCATTACTAAAAATTAATGCGGAAACAGCATTACCTTACACTACATTTTCTAATTCAGATATTGTAAAAATAGGAGAGTGGGTTTTAGCAGTGGGTAATCCTTATAATTTAACATCTACGGTAACAGCAGGAATTGTTAGTGCAAAAGGAAGAGATTTAGAAGGGAATGGTAATATTGAATCTTTTATACAGACAGATGCAGCTGTAAATCCCGGAAATAGTGGAGGAGCACTTGTAAATACAAGGGGAGAGTTGGTAGGAATTAATACAGCAATTTCTTCTAGAACAGGTTCTTTTGTTGGGTATTCTTTTGCAGTACCCTCTAATATAGCAAAAAAAATTATCGATGATTTATTAGAGTTTGGAGCAGTACAAGAAGCTATTTTAGGCATTGGTATAGATGATGATTTTGAAGATGAAGGGGTTAAAGTAGGAAAGGTGTTTTATGACGAAGGGGCAAATAATAACCAGTTTAAGGAAGGAGATGTTATAAAAAGTATCAATAATGTAAAAATTTCTAAATTTTCTGAATTAAAAGGGCAACTAACAGCAAAAAGACCTGGCGATTTTGTAGATGTTACCTTAGAGAGAGATGGTAAATTAATTACAAAAAAAATAATATTAAATAAGAAAAATACCTACATCTCAAGGTCTCTTGGAATTTCATTCAAAGATGTTTCAGAAAAAGAAAAAAAGAAGTTCAATATTAAGGGAGGCGCTAAAATAATTCAAAACTTTAATAGAACCTTAGATTATTACGGAGTTACTGAGGGATATATAATTACCAAGGTCAACAAGAAAGCAGTTTTGAACGCAGCAGAAGCTAAAAAGGCAATATCAAACCGTAAGTTAGGAAGTATTAATCCTTTATTTCTAGAGCTTATAAATCCTGAAGGAGAAGTAGAAAAGTTTGTAATACGATAATGTATTTTAGACAATTAAATCCTGATGTTTACATCAGGATTTTTTTATTTATAAATTTTATACGAAATCGATTTCGTTTTAAAAAAAAAGAAATACTTTTGCAAAAATTTAAATATTAAAAAGCATTATGTCATCTATTTTAAACTATGAAAAAGAGGTTTCTCTGCAAGCAAAAACAAGAAGAGACACAGTAGAATTTATAAATATTGTAAATGATTTATGGTATGATAAATCTATAGAACTTGTTTTATTTAGAAACCCTTTGGTAGACAAAAGAGCAAGCGAAGTACTAAATTTAATCGCTTATGCAAAAGAGTTTGTGAATAAGCCAATTACAATTCAAGACGCCCTAAGTATTGCAAAAGCGATTCAACAATTAGATTTACCATCCTCAAAGTTAGATATCGGAAAATTAGCTTACGAATGTCATTTAAATCCGAAAGGCTTTGAAGATAAAGTTGCTTTTGTACAAAAACAATTGAAAAATGTAAAAGAAGCTAAAGAGATTACACCAAAAGATGTTGTTTTGTATGGTTTTGGAAGGATAGGTCGTTTGTTAGCAAGAGAGTTAATGACAAAAATGGGTAAAGGTTCTCAATTACGGCTAAGGGCTATCGTTACAAGGGGTGATATAACACAAGCAGTTTTAGACAAAAGAGCCTCTTTATTAAGTATAGATTCTGTTCATGGAGATTTTCTTGGAACGGTACAGACAGATATCGAGAATAAAGCTTTGATTATAAATGGAACCACAGTTCACATGATTTCAGCAAAAAAACCTGAAGATATAGACTACACATTTTATAAAATAAATGATGCTTTAATCATAGATAATACAGGTGCTTTTAGAGATGATGTTGCATTAGCAAGGCATTTAACTGCTAAAGGGGCAAGTAAAGTATTGTTAACAGCTCCTGGAAAAGGAGTACCAAATATTGTACATGGTGTAAATCACAAACAAAATGACCCTGACAAAGTAGATATTTTTTCTGCTGCATCTTGTACCACAAATGCAATTACACCTATTTTAAAAGTATTAGATGACAATTTCGGAATTAAAAAAGGACATTTAGAAACAATTCATGCCTATACTAATGATCAGAATTTAGTAGATAATATGCACTCTAAATACAGAAGAGGAAGAGCCGCTGCTTTAAACATGGTAATAACAGAAACAGGTGCAGGTAAAGCTGTCGCTAAGGCTTTACCAGCATTGGAGGGTAAATTAACCTCTAATGCAATTCGTGTTCCTGTTCCAAATGGTTCATTAGCTATTTTAAGTTTACAGTTAAGAAGAGCTGTAACAAAAGAAGTTGTAAATGCTATAATTAAGCAAAATGCCTTAGAAGGAGATTTAGTAGAACAAATTAAATATTCACTAGATAATGAAATGGTTTCTTCTGATATTATTGGAGCCACTGCACCATCAATCTTTGACAGTAATGCAACCATTACAGATGACGATGCTATCGTAATATATGTTTGGTATGATAACGAATATGGATATTCTCATCAGGTAATGCGTTTGGCAAAACACATTGCAAAGGTTAGAAGATTTACTTATTATTAAAATTTCCTCTTATCTATCTATAAAAAACCCAAAACAAAATGTTTTGGGTTTTTTATTTTGAGCTAAAAATTTATGTATTTTTATACATTGTTTTTTGAAACCAATAATTCTTTTTTCTACAGAAGTAAAACAAACCTTAAATTTATGAGTATCAACATTCAAGATAAAATTTTAGCATTACGTAAAGAATTAAATAAACATAATTATAATTATTATGTTTTAGATAATGCTACCATATCTGATTTTGATTTTGATATAAAACTAAAAGAGTTAGAGAAATTAGAACAAGAAAATCCTATTTTCTTCGATCCGAATTCTCCAACTCAAAGAGTAGGGGGTACAGTAACAAAAAGCTTTAACACTGTATTTCATAAAAACCGAATGTATTCTTTAGATAACTCTTATTCAAAAGAAGATTTATTAGATTGGGAAAAAAGAATTCAAAAAATTTTAGGAACAACAGTACTAGAATATACTTGCGAATTAAAATATGATGGTGCGTCTATTAATTTAACCTATGAAAATGGCCAATTTGTAAAAGCTGTTACAAGAGGAGATGGTTTTCAGGGTGATGAGGTTACTGCAAATATCAGAACGATTAAATCAATTCCACTGACACCCAATAGCGATTTTGTCTCTAATTTTGAAATGCGAGGTGAAATTATTTTACCCATAAAAGGGTTTAATAAAATGAATCAAGATCGACTTGCTAGTGGAGAAGAAGCTTATAAAAATCCAAGAAATACAGCAAGTGGTAGTTTAAAATTACAAGATAGTGCTGAGGTAGCAAAACGTCCTTTAGATTGTTTGTTATACCAAGTGGTTACTTCAGAAAGAAAATATAAAACACATTTTGAGAGTCTTGAAAATGCTAGAAAAGTAGGTTTTAAAGTTCCTAAGACAATCACTTTAGCAAAATCTATCGATGAAGTTCTAAGATTTGTAAATGAATGGGATACTAAAAGACACGATTTACCCTATGAAACTGACGGGGTTGTTATAAAAGTTAATAGTTTACAACACCAAGAAGAGTTAGGGTACACTTCAAAGGCCCCAAGATGGGCTATAGCGTATAAATTTAAAGCAGAACAAGTTTCTACTATTTTAAATGAAATATCCTACCAAGTGGGAAGAACAGGAGCTATAACACCTGTAGCTAATTTAGAGCCAGTAGAGTTAGCAGGTACTATTGTAAAACGTGCCTCTTTACATAATGCAGATCAAATACAAAAATTAGAAATTAGATTAGGGGATACTGTTTTTGTTGAAAAAGGAGGTGAAATTATCCCAAAAATTATTGGCGTAGATTTTTCTAAACGTCCACAAAACGCTAAAGAAACAATATACATATCCAATTGTCCTGAGTGTGGTACAAAACTAACTCGAAAAGAAGGGGACGCAAAGCATTATTGTGGAAATGAATTTGGATGTAAGCCTCAAATAGCTGGAAGAATTCAACACTTTATCTCTAGAAAAGCAATGGATATTGATGGTCTGGGTGGTGAAACAGTAGAATTATTAAGGAAAGAAGGATTAATTCAAAATTATGCAGACCTATACGATTTAACTGTACAAAAGGTTTTACCGCTCGAAAGAATAGCCGAAAAATCTGCTAAAAATATGATTGACGGAATTAACAAATCAAAACAAATTCCATTTGAAAAAGTTTTATTTGCCTTAGGAATACGTTTTGTAGGTGAAACTGTTGCTAAAAAACTAGCAAAACATTTTAAAACAATAGATCATTTAATCTCTGCTGATTTTGAGACTTTAGTATCAGTAGATGAAATAGGAGATAGAATTGCGCAGAGTATTATTGATTTTTTGTCTAATTCAGCAAGTTTAACTCTTGTGAATCGATTAAAAAAAGTAGGTGTTCAAATGTCTATTTCTGAAGAAAGTATAAAAAATCAAACCGATAAACTAAAGGGCCAAGTTATTGTAGTCTCAGGTGTTTTTTACCAAATAAGTAGAAATGAACTTAAAAAGTTAATTGAAGATAATGGAGGTAAAGTAAGCGCTTCCATATCTAAAAAAACATCTTTTATTTTAGCAGGAGACAATATGGGGCCTTCAAAATTAGCAAAAGCAAAAAGTTTAGAAATTCAAATAATTTCAGAACAAGACTTTCTAGATAAACTTTCATAAATTAATAATTCTCAATTATATTTTTTAAACAGAATTGAAAAATATTGTATTCATATATATAGTGATTAGCTCTTGCTTCATTTTTTCTCAGAAAAAAGAGGTACTAGAGGCATTGCCAAGTAATATGAAAGATTATGTATTTGTAAAACCTGGAGATAGTATCACAATTACTTTAAATGAAATCTCTTTACTGCCAAAACAAAAGTTCAAGTCAAAAGAAGATATTCGTTATTATTTATGGTTAAGAAGAAAAGTATTTAAAGCTTATCCATATGCAAAACTAGCATCAACAAGGTTAGATTCTTTAACTACAAGATTGTTAAGAATAAGATCTAAAAGAAAACAGAAAAAATATACCAAGCAAATTCAAAAATATATTGAGGGAGAATTTTCCGATCAAATAAAAAAAATGACCAGAACAGAAGGTCGAATATTAATAAAGCTTATACATCGTCAGACAGGAGAAACAGCTTATGATAATATTAAAGAATTAAGAAGTGGTTGGAAAGCTTTTTGGTATAATACAACAGCTACTATTTTTAAACTTTCTTTAAAATATGAATACCGTCCTAAATCTGTTAATGAAGATTTTTTGATAGAAGATATTTTGCAACGCGCTTTTAGAGATGGTTTACTAAAACCTCAAAAAACAAAATTATTATTTAATTTCGATAAAATTATTCAGAAGAATAAAGCCGAAATTAACGTGGAAGAGTTTAAAGCTATGTTTGCTAAACTTAAAAAGAAACAAAAATAGTCTCATTTGATTCTTCTCTTTATTATTTTGGTTAAAAAAGGGGATTTATTTTTGTTGTTATAAAATGCATGTTTAGAGTGTTTTGTGTTAGGGATTAAAAAAAGCTTTTAAATAATATGTTTAAATAGTTGTGGGAATAGAAATGAGTTGTATATTTGCACCCGCTAATGGAAATAATGTTTGTTAGTATCGTTCATTGAGGAGTTGTTTTGAGTTGGTATTGTAGGGGTTTAAT